>Ga0065721_10049896_pt1 | contig 25666 bp, 17 predicted proteins | sample Mesricmetagenome_FD_59108 | JGI IMG/M metagenome (GOLD analysis project Ga0065721, IMG submission 59108) | Mesophilic microbial community from rice straw/compost enrichment Sample: eDNA_1 v2 (version 2) | ecosystem: Engineered > Solid waste > Grass > Composting > Bioreactor | place: USA: Davis... | reverse complement strand
CCGCCGATCCGGCGCTGACGGCGGAGATCCAGCTGCCCCTGGCCTCCACGACATTTTTTCGCGCCGACGACAAAACCTGGCTGCGCCGCAGCGGCCCTCTGCCAGGCAATCTGCAGAACGGCAACTATGTGCTCAGTCTGATCGTCAGCGCCGGCAGTAAGACCGCAACGGCCGCGCGCACTGTGGTTCTGGTGAATTAGGAGCTTGCATATGACTTATCAAATCCGTGTAGCGGGAAGCCGTGTCTATGTCCTCTGACCGACAGAAGCTCTTCGGCACAGATCTGCGCCTGCGGGAATCCGTGGGGGGACTGGATCTGGTGCTCTCCAGCCCCTCGGGATCGGCCGGTGACCTTGCCCTGGCCCATGGCAACGACAACATAATCCAGGCACTCACCCTGGCGCTGCGCGTCCGCAAAGGCGAACTGGCCGCCTTGGGGTGGCCGGACTTCGGCTCGCGCCTGCATGAGCTGATCGGCGAGCCCGACCTGCCGCGCACCCGGCTCAAGGCCCAGGCCTATGCCCGCAGCGCCCTGGAGGCCGATCCCCGCGTAGCCGAAGTGGTGAGCGTCGAGGTGACATCCATACCGGGCGAACGCAGCGTACTGCGCCTGGCGGCCTCGGTGCTGCTGATCCATGAGAACACCCCGACCAATCTGGTCTTCAATCTCGCCCTGGAGGGAGCATGATCGACGTCGGTCATCCATTTTCCAAACCCTTTGCGGATCTGGTCGATTCGCTGGTGGACAATTTGCAATGGGGGGTGGAGCAGTCCGCCACCCAGACGATCCTCTACGAAAAAAATACCGCCGCTTATCCTCTGAGCGGCGCCGCTTCCATCAGCAGGCTGGCGCCCCAGATCACCGGCATAGCCAACGGCAAGCCCGCCGTATTCAATCTCAACGAACACTACCGCTACGGCTCCGGCCAGCTGATCTGGCAGCCCCAGCCGGCCATCCTGGACCCGGACAGGGCCAGACGCTGGTTTCCCGATCCCAATACCCGCCTGACGGTCGGTTATTTCTACCGGGACCTGCCCTCCGGCATCACCGATTTCAACGCCGGCAGCGTGGCCGGCACCCTGGTGCGGGCCGTATCGCGCGAGTTGAAGCTGCTGTATGAGCAGATGGATGAGGCCTATAGGCGCGCCTTTATCGACTATGCCCAGGGCGCCGCCCTGGACAATGTGGTGGCGCTGTTGGGGGTCACCCGCAACCAGGCGCTTCCCGCCCAGGGCAAGGTGACTTTCTTCCTGAAAAAGCCCGCGAAAAATCCCGTGGCCATTCCCCTGGGTACCCGGGTGGCGGACGCCCGCGGGCGCACCTTCAAGGTCACCTCCGCTGGCGTCATACATTCCACCCTGGAGGAGCTGCAGACAGCTGCCGGAACAGTGGTGAAAACCTCAGAGCCCATCAGCGGTCTGGTGCGCATCCGCACCCAGGGCGGCGCTGTGGACCTGCAGACAGTGCCCACGGCGCCGGGAAAGGTATTCGGCGAGGATGAGCGCACCATCACGCTGGCGCAGGTACCAGCCAATGCCAATCTGCTGATCACCTATCAGCCCAGGACACCGAAAGTGACCGTGCCCGTGGTGGCCCTGGAAACCGGCCCCGAGGGCAATCTGGGTTCCGGTAGCCTGACGGTCATGCCCACACCGCCGCGCGGCGTGGACGGGGGTGTGACCAACGAATTCCCGCTCACCGGCGGCAGCGCCGCTGAGGACGACGACGCATTGCGGGAGCGCGCCAAGCACGAACTGGAGCGCGCCGGCAACGCCACGCTCAACGCCATCCGCTTTGCCGTGCTCAGCATTGACGGCGTGGACAGTGTGGATGTGCGCGATTTTTCCGTGGACGAGACCATTCCCCTGGGCGAGGTATGGGTGCGCTTCTCCACCGGCAAATCCAGTCTTGTGGCGCCCCTGGTGCGCGACAAGGTGGAGCAGACGCGCGCAGCCGGCATCAAGGCCCATGTGTTCGAGGTGAGCACTGTGCTGATCTCAGGCAAGCTCTATGTGATTCCCGAGGCGGGCGGTGGCGGCAGCCAGTCCTACGCCAGCTTCAAGGACAATGTAGTGGCCCAGCTCGCCACCCTGGGCATAGGCCAGCCGGTATCGGCGCGCAAGCTGGCATCGCAAATCTTCCAGGTGGCCGGTCTCGCCGATGTGGCGGAAATCCAGCTGCGCTACGTCCGCGGCGAAAATGCGCCTGTGGACATAAACAATGATCCCTTCATGATCGACTCCGGCGAACAGGCCCGGGCAGACGAGGCGGCTATGCAGGTGGTGCCGGTGCAAAAGATCACGGTCTCCACCGCCACCCTCACTGGTGGCAGCACCTTGAATGTCAGCCTGGGTCTGGCGGATGACACGGACAGCGCCATCCGCTTCCGGGATTTCGACCTGGCGCTGGTGGCGACCATCCGCGGCAAGCCCTCCGCCACGCCCAATCAGCCCCTGCAGCAGGTGGCCCAGGTGGTGGGCACGGCGCTTTTCAGCGAATCCGATTCCGCCACAGCGGTGTTTCCTCCTGTGAATATTCCCAACCTGGACGCGCTGGATGCGGCCAGCCTGGAAATCGTCGTACAGGCGGCCGCCTATCCCGGCATAGACGGCGGCGCCCGGGCGCTGAGTCTGGTCTGAGGATTCCGGCATGTCATTCAAAACCGACCGACTCGCCGCCCTCCTCCCCGAGGTCTTCGCTTCCCGGGATCGCGATGCCCTGCTGCACCGCTTTATCGACGCCCTGGGCAGCGAACTCATGGATGCGGACGCGGCGGTCAAGGATCTGTTGAAGTCCCACTGGATCAACTACTCCAGCGACGGTGGTCTCGATGGCCTGGCCGCGCTCTTTGGCGTGGAGCGTCGGCGATTGCCCAATGGCGATCCGGAAACTGACGAAACCTTCCGTCCCCTGATCAAGTCGACTGTGCCCTCCTTTGTCGGCGGCGGCACGGTGGAAGCCATCAAAGGCGCCGTGCGCGCCGCGCTGGGACTGCCATACAACCTGACACTGCTGGAAAGGCAGCTGACCGACAGCAGCGGCAAACTGCCGGACAACGCCAAGATGCTGCTGGACGGCCTGAGATCCCTGGTGCAGATCGAAGAATTTGCCCCCAAGGCGGAAGTGGTGCTGGGTCATGCCGCACCTGGAATCAACGGCAGCAGCGTCTCCCTCGACGTCAATTTCTCCACCATTCAACCGGACCCCCCCAGGATCGAATGGCTGTTCAGCAAAGGCAGCGGCCGCCGCCTGTCCCTGATACTGGAAGACACAGGCGCGGGCATCCGCAGCAAACCGGGATTCCAGGTGCCCCAGGGCGCCACATTGCTGCTCGCCAACAGCGCGAGCGGCCAATTCACCGCGTCCATAGGCACCAGCGATGTCAGCGGCCATTTCACCGATATAGACGGAACCTCTCCGCCCCAACTACCTGCTGTGCCACAGGGCGCTTCCCGATGGACCTTCAGCTCCGGCGGCTCTGGGTTCTTCGATGTATCGACCTTCGACCAGGGCCAGACCTTCGACGCCGCGGAGTTCCAGGTGCGTATGGCCTGGCTGCGTTACCAGCCCCTGGTGTTCGACGTCATAGTCCCCTACTTCATCGACAAAGCGGTGCAAACCCTGATCAACACCACCCAGTACCAGTCGCGTTTCAACCTGTTCCAGGGAATGTCCCTGGACACCATTCAGAGGGTGGTGGATCGCAATCGCGCCGCCGGTGTGCGCGGCACTGTGCAGTACTCGCTGAAGCTGCCGGCGGAATCCACCGACGGCACCCCCTGGGAAGATCACAAGGTCGCCGAGCGCTTCAGCGGTGATCTGGAAAACACCCATCTGGAAACCCAGGCGGCCGACGAATCCCTGCTGGTCGGCGCTCTGGAAAACTCCAGTGAGAACCATGCAATCGAAGAGCGTTTCGCCATCGGCGGCGTTTTTGGTGTGGCCGTGTTCGATGGCGCCTTCGGCTTTCAATAACGGAGTGAAAACATGAAAGAGACACTGAATATGCGCGGTGCGGTGCGCATCATCACCCACGACCGGGACGGCCGCATCGTCTATGACCGCTACCACAGCAACCGCATAGTCAAATCCGGGCGACAACTGGTGGCGGAGCTCTACGCCGGCGTGCCGGGCACACCACCATCCCAGGTCAGCCATATGGCAGTGGGCACGGGCAGCACTGCGGCGGCGGACGATCAAACGGCCCTGATAGCTGAGCGGGCGCGCAATGCGGTGATGGCGCCGGTCTACAACGAAATAGTCGAAAACGGCGTGGCGCGCATCAAGGTCACGCTGCAGACGGTATTCGATTTCGGTGAAGCCAACGGCGCGGAACCTCTGCGCGAAGCGGGAATTTTCACCGCTGCCACAGGCGGCACCATGTACAACCGCGTGGTGTTCGATCCTGTCACCAAGACCAACACCTTCAAGCTCACGCTGATCTGGGACATCGTCTTTTAAATAATTTTTAAGGAATTGAGGATAGCGCCATGCCGATTACGCCCGATTTACCCTTTCCCAAAAGTGCAGGGGATGCGATTCGCTCCAAGGACTGGAATGATCTGGTGGTCGAAACCCAGCGACTGGATAACGCCAAGGTCGACCGCGCGGGGGACACCATCTCCGGCAATTTGAGTGTCTCTGGTTCCCTGGGGGTGAAAACCGCCACCCCCAGGGCGCCCCTGCATGTAAGGGGCGCAGCCCTGATCAGCGATGCCGACGGCTATGCCGTCCCCAACAACCATATGCAGAGCGGCTCGCTGACCATCGGCAGCATCACCCGCAGCTTCGGTGGTGGCACCAATTGGAATAGCAATACTGCGGGACTGTTACTGGAAACCCTGGCCGACACGGAAATCGCCGTATACGATTCCGGCACCCGGGTGGCGAGTGTGGTGCGCTATGAAAGCGCCACCAACAGCCTGACCATAGGTCGCGATATGGGTTGGGGCGCCATCGACCGGGTTGTGGTCAACGGTAATCTAGGAGTCCGGACCACGCCTTTTTCCGGTAGCGCGCTTCACGTCAGCTCGACCTCCAGAGCTTACGGAATTTACGTTACCCAGGCTGATACATATGCCATCTACGCAGTTGGTGATACCTACACAAGTGGGCGGGCAATTGACAATAAAATTCACACTTGGATCTCCAACACCAACCGCCTCGATACCACAAGCACGGCATGGACTGATATACCCAGCATGTCAATCACAATCAGTTTACCGAGAGCGGCGTACGTTCTGATCATGGTGCAAATCAATGGTGTACAAATGCAGGGAGGCACTACTCTTCGTGGTGGTTTTCGACTTCTCGTGGATGGTAGCCAAGTACAACAGACTTACCATGAATTTAATAATAGTGGCTGGGAATTGCGCGGCGTGAATATGTCCGAGATCAGAAGCCTAGCAGCAGGTAGCCATACCATCAAAGTTCAGTGGATGGTCAGCACCGGCACCATGCTGAGCTGCTGCTGGTACAACGACCGACGGCATATCCAAATTATCGAACTCTCATAGGTAAACCCACATGTACATCATCATTGATCGCAAGAGCAAAAAAATCCTGCACATGTGCAATTCCCGGCCCGGAGAGGACAAACAACCGCAGGAATTGATGCCGGATTTCGATCCCAAAACCATGGAATTTGGCCGCGCACCTGAACAGTACATCGCGGAAAAATTCGTAATTGAAAATGGCGTGGTGAGAAATATTGAAGATGAAGCGGTGCAATTGGCAGCGACAACCAAGGAATCTGTCGCGGAGGCGCGCGAGCGCCGGCTGCGCAGTTTTTCCGCTCTCTCTCTGGCGCTGCGCAAAAATATTCTGCCCGACTACAAACTGCAAAACGCCGCACTGGGCATATACGACGCTGAAGAGACCGCAACCATTCGCGCAACTGTTGAAGCATTTCGCGCAGAATATCACCGACTGGAAAAAGAATTGGAAAAAGCGCGCTCATTGAAAACCATAGAAGCCGTGGAAGCGAAATTTCCCACGGCGCTGGTGCAAGGCAAACGCTGATCCATTTTTTCACTCTTTGTTCGAGGAAGTTTTTATGAAAATAGAAGACAAATTGCGCAAACGCCTGCAGGTGCTGCAGGAAGAATACAGCAAGGGCAAACAGACACTCAGTGAGTTGGAAGCCCAGGCCAATAATCTGCGCGATACATTGTTGCGCATCAGCGGGGCCATGCAGGTGATTCAGGAGGAACTGGGAGATGTGGACAGCAAACCGGCAATTCCCGCCAAAAGCGCATCGGTGGTCGAACTCACATGATTCTCGCGCTGCAAAGTGCCATAGAGTCTTTGCTGAAGTCCCAACTCCCGGACATTTTCACCGGGGACACGCCGGCGACGGTTACATTTTCCGAGATTGCCTGGGTATTCGATCCTCTCTCATCCGACCCCGTGGCCGGCGAACCCGGCTCCCTGGACGCCCGCGACCTGCTGCCCTTCGATCCCGATGCGCCGCAGGGCCCCCACAGTCTCAGCCGCAGCCCCTACCCCGGCCCCAGACGGGTTTATCTGCGTTCGCCGGCGGGTGAACGTCTAACCCTGCCCCACGGGGAAATCCTGTGGGATAGCGGCAATCCGCAGAATTTCACTTTGATGCTGCGGGCGGACCGGATACTGGACGGCTTCGATCAGATCGAAGTGCTGTACAGCATTGTCGCCGCCGCCACTCAGGTGAAAACCCTGCATCAATTCACGCTGCAGATCTCCGCCCTGGATGCCAACGCGGCGGAGGGTGCCCTGGCATTGGCCCTGGCGGTTCTGACCCTGCACCGCACCACACTGATGGAACAGGGCGGAGCCAACTGGATCAGCGCCGGCTACCAGGCGCAGAGTACCGTCAAGGAACTGAAGCTGAGCGCCGGCGCGGTCTCCGACGCTCTCACCCGCAGACTGGAGTTCAGCGTCCAGGTGGACCTGCTGCTGCAGCGCCTGCTGGCGGAGGATGAAGGCAGACCCATCGAACAAATTTTGTCTCCGGGACAGGCTGGCAGCGGAAAAGCCATAGCCATAGAACCCGATGTAGAGTCATAACCACAGGATTGAATCATGGCCAGAATCCACGCATTCCTGAAACTGGACCCGCGCCGCGCCCTGGAACAGGAAGCTTTCCTGCAAAGCCGGGTCACAGTGCTGCGCTCCGCCGGCGGTCAGTATTGGGTGGAGATGGAGGATGCCCAGGTGGACACCTTTATCAGCCAGGGTTTTGCCGTCAACACGGATGCCACAGCCCTGCAGCTGGAGCTGGGGCCGCTGGTCTATAGACCGGCTGCGGAAACCCCATCCGTGCCCGACAATCTGCGCGCATCCGCACCCGCGGACGGCGAGGCTGCATACTGGATCGTCCAGTTCGTGGCGCCCATGGATATGGAATGGCTGGACGCACTGGCAGAGCTGGACGCACCGCAAATGCATCTGCTGAGCGACTCAGCCGCAGTATTTCAGATGACTTCCGCAGCGGCGGATACGGTGCGCGCCATGCCCATGGTGGCCAGTGTGGCGCTGTTCCATCCGCTTTATGCCGTGTCACTGGAACTGGCCGGACTGGAGGAAGCTGTGGATGCGGCGGGGGCGGCGGCGATCAGTTTGCAAAGCCCGCCTCCCCATGAGGGCGGCAATATACGGGTGGAGACCTTTGACGGAGTGGATGCCGGAGAGCTGGCATCCGCGATAGAGGCCACAGGCGCGGAAATCCTGGCCCAGGATGAGGACCTATTGGTAGTGAATGCCCAGGCTGGCCAGCTGGAGCAGATTCTTCACATTCCCGGCATATTGCATATATCCCCGGTCAAGGAGCACTTCCTGGCCAACCACAACGCCGGAGTCATCATAGGCGCCAACCAGGTCAGAAACATAGGCACGGTGGACTTCCTGGTCAATCTGACCGGCGTCGGGGAGATAGGCGCGGTAGTGGATTCCGGCTTTGACGTGGGCAACCTGGCCGGTGGTACGCCTCCGGCCACCGGGGTCTTTACTCCCTTTCACCCGGACCTCGCCAGTGCCATGCGGCTGCTGAGAAACAGCAACACCCCAGACAACGCCGCCTTGAACGTACCGGACAATTCTCCCCATGGCACTCATGTCGCCGGCACGGTCGCCGGCGATGGCACCAACTCCGGTGGCAGCACCCGCGGGGTGGCGCCCGGAGCGGCGCTGATAGGTCTGGGGCCCCTGCCCAACAATGTGCGGGTTCCCTTCACCTTCGCCGCCAATAACGGGGCGCGGGTCATAAACAACTCCTGGGGAAGCTCCTTCAATGTGGGTGTCAACAACAACCGCTACACCAACACGGAATCGCGCCCCGTAGACCTTTGGTGCTTCGAAAATCCCGATGTGCTTATCTGCTTTGCCGCAGGCAACAATGAGGAGGACCTGTTGGCGGGTGGTGACGGCGTATTGGACGCGCGCAGACTGGGATTGGAGGCGACCGCCAAGAACGCTTTAACCGTGGGCGCCTCCGAAAACCTGCGCAACGATGGTGGCGCCCGCGACAGCTATCGCACCACTTTTGGCAACTTCTGGCCGCATGCATCGTTCAATGCTACCGCCGGGGGGGCCAACGCTTCGTTTGCCATGTCCGACAATGCTGATGAGGTGGTACTGTTCAGCGACCGCGGCCAGGTGCGTACCAGTACTCATGTCAACACGCGCCGCGTCAAGCCCGATATAGTCGCACCCGGGACAAATGTGCTGTCGCTGCGCTCCCAATGGGTCGCTCAACCGCCACCGCTGCCGGCGCCGGCCCCACCGCCGGCCCCACCACCCAACGGAATCGCTGATCCGTTCTATTTCCTTAACAGCAACAGCATGTTGCCGGCAGGATTGAACCGCAACCTCTACCAGATTCTCTCCGGCACCAGTATGGCCACGCCGCAGGTGACCGGGGCTGCCCTGCTGGTGCGGCAGTACTATCGCACCCGCTTTGCACAGATGCGCCGCCCACTGCTGTTGCAGGGGGTTCCCCATCCGGCAGCGCCCCTGCCGGCGTTCGAGGACAACCCGGTGATAGCCACCCATGCCGATGGCTTGGTGTGCGTCTGGATCACCCCTGTGGCACTGGGTGGAACCAAAAACCTGGTGGGCATGCGCCTCAACCGCCGCTTGCAACCCGTGGACGCCGCACCCGTTGCCCTGCAAAACGATGTGGGCGATCATCCGGCCCCCAAAATCGTCACTGTGGGCGAGCGCACCTATCTTCTGCATCGCCACGGCGATAACAAGATGCGTCTGTCCTGTTATGACCGGGCCCTGCAGTTGGTGACGACCTTTGGCACCAACGGCGTAGTCACCCTGTCCCCGGATGCGCGCGCCGACGATGCTGTCTACCCAGATCTGATCGCCGTCAACACCCATTTGGCCTGCGCGTTTCCCACCGGAGCCGACGGCTATTTCTTTCAGCGTTTCAACGTCAACGACGGTACTGCTGCAGACCCTGCCGCCATCAGCTTTCTGTTCAATCTCAACACCAGTTCCCACCATTCTCTGGCCTGGAACGGCAACCGTTATACGGTGGCCGGAGTGGCCCATCCGGGCAACTACCTGCTGCAGACCCGGCAGCTGACCACTGCAGGGGCCCTGCGCCCGGGACCCACCACGATCGTGGATCAGGCGCAGGAAATTCGTGAACCCTGCCTGCTATGGCTAGCTGCGAGCAACCGGTTTGCCCTGGCATGGTGGGATGCCCGCAACACGGCGGATGGCGAGGTCTGGTTTCAATTTCTGGACCCCGACGGCGCCGCCATAGACTCGGCACACAGGGTCATAGGCGTACCTGCAGGTGCCACATTGCGGCGGCTGCGGCTGGAAGCCCACCCCGATTCCGGCTTTGCACTGTTCTTTGAAGACAACAGCCAGAATGGCCACTTCGATCAATATTTCACTTTCCTGGACACCAATGGCGAGGTGGACGAACGCATCCCCCTGGACCCGGAAACAGGTCGCCGGGTGATGCGGCTGTCGGATACGCCGGATGATGTGAATGGCTTTGGGGTTTTCACGGATGATCAGGGATTCGTGGTGCTCTATTACAGCCCGGACGAAATCAATTCCGACCAGTCTGCGGTATACGCTTTGGCCATTACGTCCAGCGGAGCATTTCAGGCGCACGAGGATTCCTCCACACCCATGCTCAGAAGCGGCAACTATGTAGCCGTCGATGCGCTCGACCATAATGTGACCGCCCTGGATAGGGTGTCTGCGGTCTGGACCGGCAGCCATTACTACATACTGCGTCAGTCACCGGACAATCTCTTCCATCGCCTGGAATGGTTGCGACTGAATGCAGATGGCGCTGAGGACAGGAGTTACGGCATCGGTGGCACATTGCTGATGCCCATCCAGTTTCTGATCAGCGGAGCCGAACTCCTGTGGACACGCAACGACCGTATAGTCACGGCGCTGAACGATTTGATATTTGGCATCACCGTGCATCTGTTCGACGCCCAAGGAGCCCCGGTGGCCAGTTTTGGCACAGCCGGCGCCGCCGCGTTGCAGGACACTGTGCCCCTGCACGACCGCATCACGCCGCAGCTGGGATTTGTTGCACAGCCGACCCAGCGCATCATAGTCGCCTACGCCACAGTCCAGGGCGGCAACCTGCAACTGCGCCAACAACGACTGAATACCAGCGGCAACCGCATCGGCACAGCCGCCAACCTGGCGGCCGCCGATGGCGTGGCTCCCCATAACTGGTTCCGCTTTGTAAATTCCGCCAACCGCTCCATCGCCATCTACCATCGTGTCAATGGCGCGGTGACCCGCGTGCATTGCCGCCGATTTCGCGCGGACGGCACCGCCGACGGCGCCGAGCGCAATATCAGTGCCGCCGTCGGCGAGGGCATCAATGGTGTCATCGCCGAACGCCCCACCATCATCAATTCGAATCGACGGGAGTACGGGGCCGCCTGGCAGTACCGGGCCAATGACGCGGCGGACTGGGAGATCCACTTCAGCAGACTGGGAACCAACGGAACCCCCCTGGCCAATCCCCCGCCCCCGGCGCCTGCGCGACCCGTGAGCGATGTGACCGTCATCAGCGCTGCAACCCCCGGCTGGGTGGCGGGGCGTCAGGCAGTCGAGCCGCAACTGGTGTCAACCTTCACCCATGAACCCTGGACCAACCCACCTTCGCCCCTGCCCGCCGGAACCGCGCTGCCGCGCTGGAGCCCGTCCTACGGCCTGGCGTGGATCGGCGAAGAATCCACGGGCGAGCGCCAGCTCTATTTCACCGTGCTGGATGAGAACGGCAGCCGGCTGTCCGTGCCGCAGCCGCCACCGGCCGCGCCTGGCGCGGCATTGCTGGCACCGGTGCAAATCGGCATCACCCGGATATCCTCCGGCGATGTGCGCGTGCAGGACTTCAAGCTGGTGTGGAACGGCAAGGTATTTTTTATCACCTGGACGGAGGAAGCGGCCGGCCGCCTGCACCACCGCTACACGGCGCTCAACCGCCACGGCGACCGCAACGCCTATGCACTGCCCAGTGCGGCGCTTCTGCGCGCCACTCTGGTTGGGGGCGCCACCAATATCACCCCGGCCTCCCTGCCGGACCTGACCACAGGATATGGCTGGGGACGACTCAATCTGCGGCAAGCCCTGTCACCAGCGCCACCGGTGACACTGCACGTGCGGGACGACTGCGCCATAGGCCCCGGGCGCACCGTGAGCTACACCTTCACCCTGCCGCCCGGTACCGCCTTGCTGCGCGTGACGCTCAATTGGACGGATCCACCCGGCCCACGGCTGGTCAACCGCCTGCATCTGCGAGTTCTTGCACCCACTCCCGCCGGACCGGGCCTGCTGCCCGAATATCGCGGCAATGTGTGGGATACGACTGCTGGACGCACCCACCTCTCCCGCCCCATTCCCGATCCACCCACAGCGGCGGACAATCACGAGAACATCCAGACCTATAAACAAGTAGTGCTGGAAAATCCCCCGGCGGGGATCTACACGGTGGAGGTTTTCGCGGAAGCATTTCCGGCCGATGCTTTCAATCAACAGAATCTGCAGGCATTCGCGCTGGTATTCGCCGGCAGCGGACCGGAAGTGAGATTTCGTCAGACAGTGGCAGAGGTGACTGGAGCGCCGGTGTATTAGCGGTGCTCAAAAGGGCTTGAGCACCGCCAGCAGCATGGCGCTGATTATCAGACAGAGCGCCAGGAGCGCGCAGATCATGCGCGCACCGGCGCGAGAGGATTTCATGGCGCCGACGCCGAAGGCGATATAACCGACTATGAATACCAGCTTTACCAGTAGCCAATGGGCGTCCAGCGGTGACAGGCGATAGATCGCCGCCAGACCTATGCCGGAGGCCAACAGCAAAGTGTCGATCAGATGCGGCAGCACCTTGAGCAATCGCCAGCTCATGAATCCGGCGCCCATTTCGCGCGCGATGAAGCGCAGCACAAACAGCGATACCGAGGTGACCGCCAGAGTGACATGCAGGTGTTTCAACAACACGAGATCGACCATGATGAAATGCCTGTGATTTTTATTGGATGCGCAGCAATTGCGCCATATGAGAGGCCCTGCCGCCGGGGATGATGTCCGCCAGGGTGTACTGATCCAGCACGGCAAAAAAGGCCTCCAGCGCCTCGGCCAACACGCGCTTGAGCTGGCAGACCGGGGCTATGACGCAACCGGGCGCATTCTGCACGCGGTTGAAGCATTCCACCAGCACAAAATCCTGCTCCGTATCGCGCACCAGACGTCCTATATTGATGTCCTCCGGCCTCCCCGCCAGACGCAAACCGCCATTCTTGCCGCGCAGCGCCGATAAATAGCCCTTGTTGTTGAGCTCCTGCACCACCTTCATCAGGTGATTTTTGGAGATGTCATAGCTGTCCGCGATCTCGCGGATGGTGCACAGCTCCTGCCCCTTGAGGGCCACATAGATTAGTACGCGCAGGGAGTAGTCGGTATAACGGGTGATATGCATAAAAGGCTCGTTTCTAACCCGGGCGGCCATCCGCTCGGGGACTGGTCAAAATCGGCCAGTAAAGTACAACAAAAAGACCAAACGCCAGAACCCAGGCCAGAGCGGCCAGTGTCAATCCCACGCGGAAGTTCAGAATACCCGCGGCCGTCAGCACCCGCAGAAGCGCGGCGGCGATGATCGCCACATATATCCAGATGCCGCACTTCACCAGCTGCAGCGCGCGCCCCGTATGCCCCATGGCCACACGGGTCATGACACCGAGAAGCAATATGCCTATGGCGCCGACACCCACCGTATGCTGCCAAAGGCTGGCGGGCAGAGCCCCGCTGCTCAACACCCAGAACCGCAAAACCAATCCTGCCACTATCCAGGCATAGGCCAGATGCAGAATCCACAGCAGCGGCTCGGTGCGCACCAACCATCCGCGCCACAACCCCAGGCGCACGGCATTGCTGACGGCCGCCACCAGCACCACGACCGCCACCAGCACAGCCGGCGCACCCAGGGCGTCGAGGGGTACCAGCACGGCGAGGGAGATCAGGGCGGTGCGCTCCACCCATGCCGGGCGCAGGACACTCTCCGGATCAGCCCCTTTAAGGCGTAACCAGTTGGCTGAGAACGCCGGTGTGATACGTCCCGCGATCACCGCCATCAGCAAGATGATGAGATCGAACCCCAGCTGCTCGCCGATTCTGAGCCAGGCGGTGGTTCCGGTCATGAACCCCATATGCATGAGCAGATTGCCCAGCCAGAGTATGGCGAGTACCGCCGCCAATATCAGATTGCGGTGATTGCCAAACCTCAGCAGCACCCGCAACAGGTAGAGCGTCAGAAACGCCAGGAAAGACAAGTCCACCGCGGCGACCAGCCATCCGGGTACCCAGGTGGCCAACCACATGAACACCCGCCCGGCCAGCCACAGGCCCACCAGTGCCAGCAGCGCTCTTCCCCGCAAAGGGGCCGAGCCGGTCCAATTGGTCACCGCCGTCAGCAGGAATCCCGCAATGGCCGCGGACACCAGTCCATACAACATCTCGTGGCTGTGCCACTTGAAAGGCGACCATCCCAAGGGCAAAGGCCATCCTGCAAACAGGAAGCCCATCCACCCCAGCACCACGACCACGGCATAAATCCCGGTCAGCAGAAAGAACGGGCGGAAGCCATAGGCCAATAACACGGGTGTCTGCATGATCAATCCCTCGGATTGGGACGGGACGCTATGTAGCCACCCGCCAGGATGAAGACGCCCCCGGTGATCGCCAGCACCAACGGAGACGAACCCAGTATCCAGAGCATGAGCCAGCTGCCCGCCATCAGGGCCAGAGCCAGACACTTGGCGCGGACCGGTATGGCCCCCTGTGTCTGCCACAGATGCAAAACCGGCCCCAGGCGGCGGTGCTGATGAAGCCAGAGCACGAGACGGGGCGATCCTTTGGGCGCCGCCCAGGCCGCCAATATCAGGAAGGGAGTAGTGGGCAGTAGAGGCAGTACCACGCCGACTGCCCCAAGCGCTATGCAGCACCAGGTGAAGCACTTCCACATGAGGCGGGGCCAGGGCTGTGGGTATAACTCTGTCATCACTGGATCATGCTCTTAATGATGCATTAAAAATACATCTTAAATGCGCACCCCTCAAGTTGACCGCTCTCTCCCACCGGATCACCGGTCTGGCTTTTTGATACAGATCAAAAAACTGCCACCTAAAGATGCATTATAAATACATCTTTATAAGATGCAACTAGAATGCATCTTATATGACTAACTGAATGAGGACATGAACATGGGGCAGTACCGCAAACTCTGGTGGACATTGATCGGTATTCTCGCGGTCACCTTCGCACTTCTGGGATATTTCGGCGCCGAGGTCTATCGCAAGGCTCCCCCGATTCCGGCACAAGTGGTCACGGAACAGGGACAGATCATCATGACGCGCAAGGATGTGCTGGACGGACAAACCGCCTGGCAGTCCGTTGGCGGTATGCAACTGGGTTCCATCTGGGGTCACGGTGCCTACCAGGCGCCGGACTGGACGGCCGACTGGCTGCACCGGGAACTGCTGGCCTGGCTGGAACTCGCCGCTGACGATGTGTTCGGCAAACCCTATGGGGTGTTGGACGAGCGTCAACAGCACGCTTTGCACTACGACCTCAAACGTGCCTATCGCACCAACACCTATGATCCCCAGACAGGTGTCGTGGTGATTAGCGAGCGGCGCGCCCAGGCCATAGCCGCCACTGCGGATTATTACAGCCGCCTGTTCAGCGACGATCCCGAGCTGCAAAGCACCCGCGGGCACTACGCCATGAAGGAGAACACATTGCCCAGCGCCGAACGGCGCACTCAGCTGACACAGTTCTTTTTCTGGACCGCCTGGGCCGCCGCCACCGAACGTGCTTCCGGCAAAGCCACCTACACCAACAACTGGCCCCACGAACCTCTGATCGACAACAAACCCACTGCGGAAAATGTCGTGTGGTCCATGGTCTCCGTGGTGCTGTTGATCGCCGGCGTGGGCTTTCTGGTTTGGGGCTGGGCATTTCTGCGAAGGCAGGACGAAACCGAGCCCGAGGCCCCCGGCCGAGACCCCATCACCACACTCGCCCTCACCCCTTCGCAAAAGGCGCTGGGAAAATACCTGTTCGTGGTGGTAGCACTGTTTACCTTGCAGGTTTTTCTCGGCGGTTTCACCGCGCATTACACGGTGGAAGGCCAGAGTTTCTACGGTCTGGAGACTTCAAAATGGCTGCCCTACAGCCTGGTGCGCACCTGGCACATACAGGCGGCCATGTTCTGGATTGCCACCGGCTTCCTGGCGGCGGGACTGTTCCTCGCCCCCATCATCAACGGCGGACGGGATCCAAAGTACCAGAAGCTCGGCGTGGACATTCTCTTCTGGGCGCTGGTGGCCGTGGTGATCGGCTCCTTCGCCGGCAATTTCCTGGCGATCGCCCAGATCATGCCGCCCCAATGGAGCTTCTGGCTCGGTCATCAGGGTTATGAATATGTGGACCTGGGACGCTTGTGGCAGATATTGAAATTCGGCGGCATCGCCTTCTGGCTGGTATTGATGTTGCGCGGCATAGGGCCGGCATTGCGCCAGCCCGGCGATAAAAACCTGCTGGCCTTGCTGACCGCATCCGTTGTGGCAATCGGACTGTTCTACGGCGCCGGGTTGTTCTACGGAGAGCGCACTCATATTTCCATCATGGAATACTGGCGCTGGTGGGTGGTGCATCTATGGGTGGAAGGCTTCTTCGAAGTGTTCGCCACCGCAGCCCTGGCATTTATTTTCTGCAGCATGGGCCTGGTGTCCCGTCCGCTCGCCACTGCCGCCACTCTGGCATCGGCTTCACTGTTCATGCTCGGCGGTGTGCCCGGCACTTTCCATCACCTGTATTTTTCCGGCACCACCACACCGGTCATGGCCGTGGGAGCCACCTTCAGCGCACTGGAAGTGGTGCCTCTGGTGGTACTGGGCCATGAAGCCTGGGAGAATTGGCGACTCAAAAGCCGCGCACCCTGGATGCAAAACATCAAATGGCCGCTGGTGTTCTTTGTCGCTGTGGCCTTCTGGAACATGTTGGGGGCCGGCGTCCTCGGCTTCACCATCAACCCGCCCATCTCGCTCTACTATGTGCAGGGTCTGAACACCACCCCAACCCACGCCCACGGCGCCTTGTTCGGGGTTTACGGATTCCTGGCTCTGGGATTCACACTGCTGGTTTTGCGCTACATCCGTCCGCAACTGGTGTTCAACGACAAACTCATGAGCACAGGCTTCTGGTGGCTGAATATAGGACTGGCCATGATGCTGTTCACCAGCCTGCTACCCATCGGCATCATCCAATTCGCAGCCAGCGCCTCCGAGGGACTGTGGTATGCGCGCAGTGAAGTCTTCATGCAAAGCAAGCTGTTGCATAGCCTGCGCTGGGTGCGCACTGTCGGCGATGTGGTATTTATCGTGGGAGCCCTGGCGGTCAGCTGGCAGGTGGTGAAAGCCCTGTTCTTTCCCGACAAGCCGGTTGCCGAGAAAGTATTTTCCGGCACAGTCCTCAGCGGGTACGCCGCTGCAGGCCCCGGAGAATCCGACGCCGCCCTGGCGGAAATCCAACGGGACCAGGGCGGCTGCTGTGGCCACTGCGGCGGTCAACAAAAATAAATAAAAAATCCCCGCGCTCACCGGCGCGGGGATTTCATTGCGGAAAAGCTTATTTCAATCTGCGCAAGAAAAACTCCAAAGAATGGAGCCGCGCTATCGCACCACTTCCATTTTCACATTGAGCACGCCGGACGAAGTCTTGCCGATACTCTCGAAGGCGGATTTCGAAAGATCCAGAATACGCCCTTTGACAAAAGGTCCCCGGTCGTTGATGGTCACCACCACCGACTTGCCGTTGTCCGTATTGGTGACTTTCACCTTGGTGCCAAAGGGCAATTTTTTATGGGCAGCGGTTTTTTGATTGTGCCGGTAGATCTCCCCACTCGCCGTTTTGCGCCCTTCGAATTTGTCGGCGTAGTATGACGCCTGACCGGACTCCTTGTATCCCGCTGAATTTCCCCCGGCTCCCGGTTTGACGGTACTACAGCCCTGCGCAACCAGGAAAAACGCCCACAACCACAACATCCAAAACGATCTTGATTTCATCACGCATATTGTCCTTATATCGAGGATTCAAAATCTATGTCCGATGGGAATCACTTTCCGGCAGAACCATCGGGATTTGCCGCCAGCGCGGCGAAGATTGCTATTGGAATTTATAAGCGACTTTTATGGGCGACCTTGTGAGCGTGTTGCTCCCAGTTGCGCCCGTCAAATTCGGTGATATTGACCTTCAGATCCGGGGTGTCCAAGCAGTGGACATTGATATCTATGCCATCCGGATTGGAACGCGGCGTATAGAACGGTTTGATACCGCAAATTTTGCAGAATGTATGCTTGGCGACACCTGTATTGAAGGTGTAGGTAGTGAGTGACTCCTGACCGCTCAGGAGCTTGAATTTTGCCAGTGGGACTATGAGATGTAAAAAACCGGACTTGGTGCAGATGGAACAATTGCAGTGATCCGCCTCTATTACCTCCGGCGCCTCCACCTCGAAAGTCACCGCCCCGCAGTGACAGCTACCCTTGTATAACACCCCATACCCCCATTTTTATGATGGCAGGGGAACACTTGCCTGTTCTCCCGCAGATTCATGACCATAGAACAAAACGATTCTCACTAAGCATCGAAAGTCGCATTCACCACAGACAACACCGGCATAAGCTCAAACCGGATTTCTGCAGGAGAGCGCACCAACAGCGCAAAGGAGTCCCTATGATAATGTCCAAACGTCATGTAGATGAAGCCAAATTGATAATCCACAATCAAGCGGCTGTCATCCTGCAAGCCATCACAGCAGGTATATTCCAGAAACTCGCCTCTTGTTTTTGCACCCACGCTCAACTGATTGTTTGGCAATTGGCCATAGAGTGTCGCCACGCCGGCAATAGCGTGAGAAGTCCTAAAACCCTTAAAAGAATCTTCATCCTTCTCTTTATAGGGCAAGTATCCATGTTCATTTTGATGAATAGAGCGGTGATTTTCACAGTAGGCACCGAACAGGCTCGACGAAGGTGCGCGCAATCCCTTTCTCAATTTTTTTAATAATTTGTAGGTATTGGGTGCTTTATCTTCCAGGCATTCATCACTGAAAATCGGCACAACCCGCTTGTGACGTTTGGCATCCTTAAAACTGATTGAACCTTCGTAGTATCCATTACCACATTCATTGAAGAATATTCTTCTCTCCTTGGAGAATTTCCCGGGCAAACTATCCGGATCTTCAGACACTTTTTGGAAAGGCATACATTCACTCCGTTCTTTCGGTGTAAATCCATGGTAAAGCTCGTTGCAGAACGCAACACCACTGAATTGAGATGGGACAGGATCACGCACCAAGGCGAAATCCCGCGCATCATAACCCATGTATGCCTAGGGATAGTACACAGGCTGTTTTTTTGGATAACCCGTTCCCGGTTTCAGGACTCACCTGCCCACATCAAACTGAAACGACACATTGAGCCCGATCATCACCAGACGCTCGCCGCCCAATGATGTGCTCTGCGCAGAGCCGCCAACATTGAGACGATCGTTGACAGGAACGGAAAAGCCGAAACCGAACAGCCAGTCGGTGCCATCCCGGGTCACCCACTCGCGCTGATCGTCCAAGGTCAAGGTATAGCCTGCGGACCAGGACCAGAGTCCGGCCTTCAAATACAGCTCCTGATCGCTCTCGCCGAAGTAGCTGGCGCGCAGTCCCAGATAGGGTCCTTCGCCGGAAATGGGGGCATTGTCGATCAACAGTTGACGCAATGGCTCTGTATCGGAAACGACCGCGTCTACTTCCAGTTCGGTTTCGCCCGAATCCAGATAACCCAGCTCAATGGCGAAGTTGCGGTGGGCGCGAAAGCCGTAGAGCAGTTGCCAGCCAAAGCGCTGGTCATCCTTTTCCCGCAGCATTCCGGCCTGAGTGCTGCCGGCCATATCGTAGTAGAAATGCAAAGCGTCCCAATCGCTGGTGACAGACGCGAAGGTGCCCTCCAGATAGGAGTTTTGTGCCTGGGTCTGCGGAGACTGGGAAAGCGCCAGCACCGCAGCCAGGGGAAGCAACAGGGAAGCGGCTTTAAGACCCGCGCCACCCGTCTTTTCCGCGGGAAATATGGCCCGTGCCTTGCGCCTGCGGCGCGCCAGCTCCAGACCCAGCAAGCCCGCCAACCAGAGGTAGTCGAGACAGCCACCACCGCCTTTGATGCGCGCGCGTTTGGGTTGGAACATGCCGGCAAGGCTGGTGGTGACACTGTTGTTGGAGGCGTTCTCTTCCAGCGCATCGGATGTTGCATAGGCCGTCAGGCTCAGGGTGTTGATGCGGCTATCGCCGGACAGTACGAGCACTATGGGTTGTTCTTCATCCGGCTCCAGGCTGGGCAGTGTGCAGTTCACCTCCTCCACCTCTTCGTCATGGGTACAGTTGTCCGGCAGATTCACCACGCCCACACCCGCGGGCAGAGATACGAGGACTTTCACATTCTCCGCAATATGCTCCCCGCGGTTGGCCAGGTTCAGCGTGTATTCGAAGTGATAAACGTCGGTGCGGACCGCGCGCACATTGGCGCTGAGACTGAGATCGGCAATTTCGCCCGGGTCGCCATCCGGATCCGAAAGATACACCTCCACCTGCTCTTTATCTGCGTCGTAGATGACCACATCTGCCAGGAAGTCGTCGTTCAGATATGCGGTCAATACCAAGGACGACTCGTGGTAAAGCACAGTGTTGGTGAGCGTAAAACCACTGACCTCACCTGTGCCGCGATAGAACTGATAGGTATTGTTGTCGTTCGCCACCAGCAGATCAGGAATCTTGTCACCGTTGAAATCGGCAATATCAACACCATGAGCACTGGCCGCCCCCAGACGCTCGACAATCTCCAGTGAATCGTCGTCCTGGACACTGATGATGGTGATACCGGAAGCGTCAGACGAGGAATTCTGGTGCGTAGTGCTGACGATAATTTCTTCACGGCCATCACCATCCAGATCCGCCACGCGCAACGAACTCACGCCGCTCAAAGGCAATTGCTGCAGCAGGGTGAATTTCTGGCTGTTAACATCTGCATCGGTCTCCGCACCCGGTTTGGTAACGAGCGTGCCGAGTTGCTGATCAAAGCGCACCAATTGCACATGGTCTGGTGTGGCAATAGCCAGTGTGCCTTCAAAGTCGCCATCGGTGGGCATGCGGCTCAACAGCGCGAAATGCAGAATCGACACGAGCGAGGTGAACACCAGAGGCTCCTTATCGTAAACCCCGTTGTTGTTTTCATAGATATAAAGCTGGAGACCACCGGCACCCAAAATCAACTCGGGATAAGTATCGCCGTTGAGATCGCGCAGCACGGCATCCCGGGCAAAGGCCAAAGTCACGCTGCCGGACTCAGGCAGGAATTCACCGCCACGATCGTAGTAGACGGTGGTGGGATCTACGCCATGGCGGTTAACAACCAATATGTCTTCCAGGCCATCGTTATCTATGTCTCGCACCAGAATGCGATTGTTGTAACCGCGGTTGGCAATTTCACCGATCACAATGACTTGACCATCAAACGGGTTGTAATCTAGCAGTTTGACGGTATCACCCAAACTGGTGCCCGCCACGAGTTCACGAACGTCGTCTTCCAGAAGATCAATGCTGGCCAGCGCGGTTGCCTTAGCCAGATTGAAGCTCACATTGCCTTGGCTGACGGAACGCTCGGCGACGCTCACATCCGTTATGGCTCGACTGAGAACGTCATTGCCCTGCTCCACATTCAGATTGACGATGAGGCTGCCCTCCTCCTGCGGCGTTACGCGCAAACGGAATTGGACGCTGGCGCCCTCAACCAGATTAACCGGGCAAACGAAGCTGCCCGTTCTGAGCACACAACCTGCCATCACCTGCGCCACATCCAGATCTTGTAAGGTCACCACCAAACGGCCATCGGTCACTTGCGGGCCTTTATGATGAGTGACGGTCACGAACAAATCTGCAGTGTGACCCACGATGGAGGGCAATCCTTCCCATGCGGTGGTAATGGTCACATAAGTGGCATCTCGTTCCAGCACGGTCAGGTTATAGATCTGATCAGCTGTGTATTCACCGTCGTCTGCGCGCAGCACCACTTCTACTGGGCCTGGTTCATCCAGCGGCGCCACACCAACCAATTGATGGCCGACCAGACTGAGCCACTCAGGTCCTTCCAGCAGACTGAGTTCGATCACGCTGTCGGGATCGACCACGCCGACGTTATAGAGATAACTCTCCCCTTCCTGCACAACTTCCACAGGATCGGTGACAAATTCCGGAGCGTCATTCACCGGATTTATGGTCAAGCTCACAGTCGCCGGGTCGCTGGTAACCGTGCCGTCATTGATAGCGTAGGTGAAGCTATCAGCCAGGGTTTCCGAACCGTCATGCACATATTGGAAACTGCCGTCTGCGTTGAGCGTGAATTGGCTGGCGTACTGAGGCCCGCTGACGAGAATCGCTGTCAATGTATCGCCCACATCATTATCGGAATCGTTGGCGAGAACACCATCGACCGCATTGAGAGTTAAAACTCCACCTTCATTCACGCTGTACTGATCTGCCACTATGACCGGCGCATCGTTTACGTTCACGACCGTGATGCTGAATGCTGGCAAGCTGGCAGAAAGAGCACCATCGCTGACAGTGATCACGATTGAACCCGTTGTACCTACATCCGCATTCGACGGCGTACCGGAAATTGCGCCGGTTGCAGGATTGATCGTCAACCAGGTTGGCAAACCTGTGGCGGAGAACGACAGCGTATCGTTCGCATCGACATCGCTCGCCGTTGGCGTGAAGCTGTAGAGCTGATCCTGATGCACAGACGTTGCCGGAGTGCCGGAGATGACAGGGGCATCGTTAACATCCGCCACCACTATGGTGAAGCTCTGGTCGGCGAACAAACCACCTGTATCGGTCACCCGCAGAACAACATTGTGACTTCCCACATCCGCGTTGGTAGGTGTACCGCTCAATACGCCCGTCGCTGCGTTAAAGGTCAGCCAAGCCGGTACGGTTTGGCCACTCAGTGTGAGGGTATCGCCCGCATCTATATCTGAAGCGGCGAAGGTATAGCTGTAAGCCGTATCTTGAGTAGCCGCTGTAATGGGTGTCGAGCTAATAATCGGGGCATCGTTTACATTCGTCACCACTATGGTGAAGCTCTGATCGGCGAACAAACCACCCGCATCGGTCACACGCAGAACGACATCGTGACTACCCACATGCGCGTTGGTCGGGGTACCAATCAATACGCCAGTTGCTGCACTAAAGGTCAGCCAAGCCGGTACCGTTTGGCCACTCAGCGTGAGGGTATCGCCCGCGTCTATGTCTGAAATGGTCAAGATGTAGCTGTAAGCCGTATCTTGAGTTGCCGTGAGGATTGGCGTCGAGTTGATAATTGGTGCATCGTTGACGTTCACTACCGTCAGATTAAAGCTCGACAAGCTAACGGAATCAGTGCCATCGCTAACGGTGATCACAATGCCGTTGGTAGTGCCTACATGCTCATTGCCCGGAGTACCGCTCAATTCACCCGTGGCAGTGTTGAAGTTGGCCCACACGGGTTTGTTGACGATGCTGAATTCCAGCGTATCACCCGCATCCACATCGCTGGCTGTTGGGGTGAAGCTGTAAAGCTGACCTTGGTCCACATTGGTCGCCGGTGTGCCGGAAATCTCCGGCGCATCGTTCACATTCACCACTTCCAAATCGAACGCGGGCAAGCTCGCCGTGAGAGTGCCATCGCTTACGCTGATCACGATACCGGTCGTGGTACCCACATCGTCATTGGTCGGTGTGCCGGTTAAGGCACCTGTATCTGTGTCGAAACTTGCCCAGTCCGGTTTATTTTCAATGCTAAAAGTCAGCGTATCTCCCAAGTCCACATCGCTTGCCGTTGGAGTGAAGCTGTAGGGTTGATCTTGATCAACCGAAGTTTCCGGATCCCCCGTAATCGTCGGATAACTATTGGCCAAGAGCGCAAAATCGTTGCCGTCGCCAGCTATATAGCTGATGCGCAACTCCTCACCATTTTGAGTGAGCTTGCTCCCTTCTTGCAGGCTTTGGAAGCCGGGGTAGGTCCCTCCGGTAAAAGCGATAACAATAAAGTTGTCACCAGCCTCGGGAATATAAGCACCGGAATTGAGGACAAATTCAGCACCGCTAAGACTCATGGTGCCAGCGGCGCTGATCTGATCATAATCTTGACCGGCAAGCGGACCGCCAATATCAATTTCGAGATGGGAACCGAGAAGGAATGTCAGGTCGTTATAAGTTTCTATAAAGCCCGGGCTGGCGTCGGTTCCAGGTGCTAACACACCGAAAACCTGGAGATTGAAAATGCCGCCTGAACCTTCAAGACGGGTGTCACTATCGATCACCAAATTCTGATTGAACTCGGCATCGGCAAGAATCAGTGTGCCGGCCTTGAGCGAGGTGATGAAGACATCCATCAGGTTGTTGGAGAAGATGACGTGGTTGGTGGGATCAGCAGAGATTGTGACCCTGAGACCAGGTGAATTTTCAGTGATATCACCAGTGAAAGTGACCCCATTGCTGGATACAGCTGCATCCGTCACCAGATCTACATAGCCATCCACCAAAATATTGTTGCTGACCACGCTGTTGACACCACCAACCCGCAAGGTGGTTTCGTGCGCAAGGAAAATGTCGCCATCAGACAAGGCATCACCGTTGGCGACAGCCAGGGTGCCTTGCTGCACATTGATATTTCCCTCAAAACTCGCGCGGTTGGCGCTGTTGGTCAATATCAGCGTCTCGCTACCAGATTTATTCAAACTGACGGCGCCGCCGGATACTGTACCTGTCCAGGTAACAGCCGCACTGGTTTCCAGAGTGGAAGTGCTATTGATATGGAGGTCTTTGTCGATAGTGGTAACACCCGTCACAAGCAAGGTGCCGCCGTCCAGGAAAACCACGCCCGCCCCCAGGTTGGCATCGCTGGCAATGGCAAGCGTACCTGACGAAACTGTGGTGGTGCCTGTATAGGCTTGGGTAGCACTCAAGGTCAGGCTGGACGCGCCACTTTTTCTCAGGTCGCCACTACCGGAGATAACACCGGAGAGAGTCGCCGCAGCGGAAGTTTGGATCACGCCCTCCGCAACCAGAGTGATGTTGTTATCGATGTTGGTGACACCGGTGATGCTAAGGACACAGTTGTTTTCCAGGGTTATTGCACCTGAACCCAGATTGGCATCGCTGGCGACACTCAAAGTGCCGGCGGAAATTTGGGTCGTGCCCGAATGGGTTTGAGTTCCCGTCAGGGTCAACACGGCGCTTCCGGTTTTGATAAAGCTGCCTGAGCCACTTAAGACACCGGACAATGTGGCTGCCGCATTGGCTTCTATAGTGCCGCTGAGGCTAGCGTTGAAGGCAATGTTGTTATCAATGGTGGTAGCGCCCGTCACTGCCAGGGTTCCGCCATTGAAAACGATGTTACCGCTCGTGAGGTTGGCATCGCTGGCAAGACTCAAAGTGCCCTGATTGATTGCCATACCGCCGCTGTGGGATTGCGTCCCGGTAAGGATCAGAGTTCCTTCACCGGTTTTTGTCATTTGCCCCGCACCTGAAATCACACCGGTCAGGGTTGCTACTGCATCCACCTGTATAGTGCCCATAGCGCTGAAACCCACGGTGTTATCGATAATCGTGGTGCCGGTGATATTCAAGGTGCCGCCGGAGAAAACCACCTGACCAGATCCCAGATTGTTGTCACTGGCCACCCTCAAAGTACCGTTGTTCAATTCCGTAGCACCTGTATAAGTGTTATTCCCCGCAAGTTGGACGACCAAACCACCCGCATTGACGGCCAGATTTCTTGAACCGCCAACGTCACTGATATTTCCACTGAAGGTAATAACAGAGTCTGGGGCTGCAGGTGCGACTGTATGAATGGTTGCGTTGCCGGCCAGGACAATGTCATTGGTGATAGTGCGGGGAGCACCTGCGACGCCCAGGGTTGTGCCATTGGTCAGGGTGATAGTCCCTAAACCAAAGTTACTGTTATCCATCGCGATGACCATGGCTCCGAGGGTGGATGTGAGGGTTAGGTCACCGGTCAAGGCACTGGCCTGATACAGGAGAACATTGGT
>Ga0065721_10049895_pt1 | contig 25666 bp, 21 predicted proteins | sample Mesricmetagenome_FD_59108 | JGI IMG/M metagenome (GOLD analysis project Ga0065721, IMG submission 59108) | Mesophilic microbial community from rice straw/compost enrichment Sample: eDNA_1 v2 (version 2) | ecosystem: Engineered > Solid waste > Grass > Composting > Bioreactor | place: USA: Davis... | reverse complement strand
GTCTGCGGCGGCCAGCCCGGCCGCAGACTTCCCGCCCGGCGGCCTGGCGGCGCTGGCACGCTTCATCGAAACCAGCGTGCCGGAGGCCGAGCGCGCGCGCGTGTCGGAAGTGCTGCTGCGCATCCTCAACGGCAGCCTGTTCGAGCTGGCCAACCTCAGCCGCGAGCGCGCCGGGCTGGCGCCGCTGGCACCCAACGAGAAGACGCAGGCCTTCATGACGCAGGCCGTGGTCTCGCTCTCCGACAGCTTCTTCTATCCCGTGCCGGTGCTGCTGCAGCTGGAGGATTTCCGGCAGGTGCAGGCCAGCGTGTTCCAGCTCGCGCGCGCGCCGGGCAAGAAGCTCGTCTACCTCGGCGCGATCCTGCTGATCCTGGGCGTGTTCGCCATGCTGTACGTGCGGGAACGGCGGCTGTGGATCTGGGTCGAAGCGCAGGATCAGGGCTCGCGCATCACCACGGCCCTTTCCACCACGCGGCGCACGCTGGACGCCGACACCGAATTCGAGCTGCTCAAGAAGGCCATCCTGAAGGACGCTGCCGCATGAACACCGTCGCCTCTCCCACCAACACCACCACCTTCACGCTCGGCCGCAGCCACCCGCTGGCCGGGCGCAGCCTCTACGACTGGCTGTTCGCCCTGCTGGCCGTCGCCGGCGCCGTGTTCGCCTTCTCGCGCTACGGCGACGCGATGGACGTGTACGAGAAAGGCATCCTCATCGGCAGCGTGCCGGCCGTCATCTGGATGGGCTGGTTCTGGGGCCCGCTGCGCACGCTGATGCTGGGCGTGACTGCGGTGACCCTGCTGGCGATTTCCCTCTACTCGCGCACACCGGACGCCTTTGGCGCTGATCTGGCCGCCGGGGAAAAGGTATTCCTTTTGAAATATCTCCTCTCCAGCCAGAGCGCGATCCTGTGGATGTCGGTGCTGTGCTTCATGAGCACGGTCTTCTACTGGATCGGCTTCGCCGCGCGCGGCCAGGACAACGTGGCGCAGCGCCTGGGCTCCAAGATCGCCTGGGCCGCGGTGTTCATGGCGCTGACGGGCACCATGGTGCGCTGGTGGGAGAGCCACCAGATCGGCGCGGGCATCGGCCACATCCCGGTGAGCAACCTCTACGAGGTGTTCGTGCTGTTCGTGTGGCTGACGGCGCTGTTCTACCTGTACTTCGAGCAGCACTACCGCACGCGCGCGCTGGGCGCCTTCGTGATGCTGGTGGTCAGCGCCGCGGTGGGCTTCCTGCTCTGGTACACGGTGGAGCGCGAGGCGCAGCAGATCCAGCCGCTGGTGCCGGCCCTGCAAAGCTGGTGGATGAAGCTGCACGTGCCAGCCAACTTCATCGGCTACGGCACCTTCGCGCTGTCGGCCATGGTGGCCTTCGCCTACCTGCTCAAGCAGCAGGCCACGGCCACGCGCGGGTGGCAGCTGGCACTGCTGGGGCTGCTGGGCCTGGTGCTGTGCTTCGAGCCGATCGTGTTCCGCCAGAGCGCGCAGAGCGCCAGCAGCAGCTTCTGGCTCGTGTACTTCGGCATCAGCACGCTGATCGTGGGCGGCATCCTGGCCGGGCGCCGCGCCATCGCCGAGAAGCTGCCGCCGCTGGAGCTGCTGGATGACCTCATGTACAAGGCCATCGCCGTCGGCTTCGCCTTCTTCACCATCGCCACCATCCTGGGCGCCTTCTGGGCCGCCGAGGCCTGGGGCGGCTACTGGAGCTGGGACCCGAAGGAGACCTGGGCGCTGATCGTGTGGCTCAACTACGCTGCCTGGCTGCACATGCGGCTCATGAAGGGCCTGCGCGGCAGCATGTCGGCCTGGTGGGCGCTGGCCGGGCTGGTGGTCACGACCTTCGCCTTCCTGGGCGTGAACATGTTCCTCTCCGGCCTGCACTCCTACGGCGAGCTGTGAGGCGGCACGCCCGGTGAACGAGACACGGCGCCCCGCGGGGCGCCGTTTTCTTTGGCCCTTGCGGGAAGCGATGGAGGGCCTCGTCCGTAAGCTTTATCACGCCCAGATCACATTGCGGCGCATCCAGGAACTTCGCGCCGGCGTATCCGGTCAGCGAAGGGAACCAGCAAGAGGACTCGCCATGCACCTGCTCAGGGACCGCGGTTTCATCCACCCCATTCCGTCCGAGATCACGCCGCAGGCGGTGTACGAGCAGCGCCGCCGCCTGCTCAAGACCCTGGCCGCCGGCGCCGCGGGCAGCGTGCTGGCGGCCTGGGCCGCGCGCGACGCCCGCGCCGCCTTCGCCGGACCGGGCAAGTTGCCCAAGCTCGCTGCAGCGCCCAGCGGCGTGGCCGGCGGCGCCACCATGGAGAAGGTGACGGACTACCAGGACGCCACCACCTACAACAACTTCTATGAGTTCGGCACCGACAAGTCCGACCCGGCGTCCAATGCCGGCAAGCTCAAGACGCGGCCGTGGACCGTGGCGGTCGAGGGCCATGTAGCCAAGCCGCAGGTCTTCGACATCGAGCAGTTGCTGAAACTGGCGCCGATGGAGGAGCGCATCTATCGCCTGCGCTGCGTGGAAGGCTGGTCGATGGTGATCCCGTGGATCGGCTTCTCGCTCTCCGAACTCATCAAGCGCGTGGAGCCCACCGGCAACGCCAAGTACGTGGAGTTCGTGACCCTGGCCGATCCCAAGCAGATGCCCTTCGTCGGCTCGCGTGTGCTGGACTGGCCCTACGTGGAAGGCTTGCGCATGGACGAGGCCATGCACCCGCTGACGATGCTGGTCTTCGGCATGTACGGCGAGGTACTGCCGAACCAGAACGGCGCGCCCTTGCGCCTGGCCGTGCCTTGGAAGTACGGCTTCAAGTCCGGCAAGTCGATCGTGAAGATTCGCTTCGTGGAGCAGCAGCCGCGCACGGCCTGGGTGAAGTCCGCGGCGCAGGAATACGGCTTCTATTCCAACGTGAACCCCACCGTGGACCACCCGCGCTGGAGCCAGGCCACGGAGCGGCGCATCGGCGAAGGCGGGCTGTTCGCCAAGAAGCGGCCCACGCTGATGTTCAACGGCTACGAGGCGCAGGTCGGCCAGCTCTACGCGGGCATGGACCTGAAGAAGAACTACTGAGGAACGGCCCGTGGCGAACCCCGCAATGGCCGCCCACGCGGCCCGCAAGAAACCATTGCTGCTGCACCCGTCCTGCAAGCCGGTGCTGTTCATGCTGTTGCTGCTGCCGCTGGCTTACCTGGTGATCGCGGCGGCCACCGACAGCCTGGGGGCGAACCCGGCCGAGGCGCTGATCCGCCGCAGCGGCGACTGGACCCTGCGCCTGCTGTGCGCCACGCTGGCCATCACGCCGCTGCGCGTGCTGTTGAAGCAACCGGCGCTGGCGCGCTTCCGCCGCATGCTGGGCGTGGCGACCTTCGGCTACGCGCTGCTGCATTTCGTCTGCTACGCCGTGCTGGACCAGGGGTTGGACCTGGCAGTGATCCTCAAGGACATCGCCAAGCGCCCCTTCATCCTGGTCGGCACCGCGGCGCTGCTGCTGATGGCGCCGCTGGCGCTGACCTCCTTCAACCGCGCCATCAAGGCGCTGGGCGCGCCGCGATGGCAGCAGCTGCACCAGAGCATCTACGCCATCGCGCTGCTGGCGCTGCTGCACTTTTTCTGGATGAAGGCGGGGAAGAACGATTTCGGGGAGTGGTCGATCTACGCCGGCGTGATCGCCACGCTGTTGGGGTGGCGGGTGTGGGAGGCGCGGCGACGCGTGCTACCGGCCGCCGCGAGCTCCCTCAGCGGCTGAGCACCGGCCCCAGGGCCTTCCCCGTATGGCTCCCCGCCTTCACCAGCGCCTCCGGCGGCCCGGCCACCACCAGCTTGCCGCCGCCGCTGCCGCCTTCCGGGCCCAGGTCCAGCACCCAGTCGGCCTCGGCGATCAGGTCCAGGTCGTGCTCGATCACCACCACGCTGTGGCCACCGGCCACCAGCCGGTGCAGCACGTGGATCAGCCGCTCCACGTCCGCCATGTGCAGGCCCACCGTCGGCTCGTCCAGCACGTACAGCGTGTGCGGCGCCTTCTGACCGCGCCGGCCCACCTCGTCCCGCACCTTTGAAAGCTCCGTCACCAGCTTGATGCGCTGCGCTTCGCCGCCCGAGAGCGTCGGTGAGGGCTGGCCCAGCGTCAGGTAGCCCAGCCCCACGTCCTTGAGCAGCTGCAGCGGGTGCGCGATGCCCGGCATCGAGGCGAAGAATTCAACGGCCTCGTCCACCGCCATGTTCAGTACGTCGCCGATGCTCTTGCCGCGCCAGCTCACGGCCAGCGTCTCCGCGTTGAAGCGCTGCCCATGGCACACGTCGCAGGGCAGCTTCACGTCCGGGAGAAAACTCATCTCGATGGTGCGCAGGCCCTGCCCTTCGCAGGCCGGGCAGCGGCCCTCGCCGGTGTTGAAGCTGAAGCGTCCCGGCCCGTAGCCGCGCGCCTTGGCTTCCAGCGTCTGCGAGAACAGCTTGCGGATCGCGTCCCAGAAGCCGATGTAGGTCGCGGGACAGGAGCGCGGCGTCTTGCCGATGGGCGTCTGGTCTACCTCCAGCACGCGGTCCACGTGCATCCAGCCCTCCACCGCCCCGCAGCCCGTCAGCACCACGTTCTTGCCACGCGACGCCACCAGCGCCTGCACGTTGGCCAGCAGCACGTCGCGCGCGAGCGTGCTCTTGCCCGATCCCGACACGCCCGTCACCGCCACCAGGCGGCGCAGCGGCACGCCCACGTCCACCTTCTGCAGGTTGTGCAGGTCGGCCTTGCGCACGCGCAGCCACTGCACGCTGTCGTCCACCGGGCGCCGCGCCTCGATCGGATGCTTCAGCGGCGCCGCCAGGAAGCGCCCGGTGACGGAGTCCGGCTGCGCCGCCAGCTCCTCGGCCGTGCCTTGCGCCACCACCTGCCCGCCACGCCGCCCGGCGCCGGGGCCCATGTCGATGATGTGGTCCGCGCGGCGGATGGTGTCCTCGTCGTGCTCCACCACCACCAGCGTGTTGCCGCGGCTGCCCAGCTCCTGCAGGGCGTCCAGCAGGATGCCGTTGTCGCGCGGGTGCAGCCCGATGGTGGGCTCGTCCAGCACGTAGCACACGCCCTGCAGGTTGCTGCCCAGCTGCGCCGCCAGGCGGATGCGCTGCGCCTCGCCGCCGGAGAGCGTGGGTGCGGCGCGGTCCAGCGTCAGGTAGCCCAGGCCCACCGCCTCCAGGAATTTCAGCCGGCTGGCGATCTCGACCACCACGTCGCGCGCGATGCCCGCCTCGCGCCCTTGCAGCCGCAGCCCATCGACCCACTCGCGCGCCTGCTGCACCGACCACGACGCCACCTCGCTGATGGGCCGCTCGTCGAACTGCACCGCCAGCGACACCGGGTTCAGCCGCGCGCCATGGCAGGCCGGGCAGGCGCGGTCGGCCAGGCCCTCGGCCTCCGCCTCCTCCGACGGGAAGGACTGCTCGCGCCCGCGGTTGTCGTCCTCGCGCACCGAGTCGTCATAGACCTTGCGCTGCTCGCGCGTGAGCGCCAGCCCGGTGCCCACGCACTCCTCGCACCAGCCGTGCTTGCTGTTGTAGGAGAACATGCGCGGGTCCAGCTCGGGGTAGCTCGTGCCGCAGGTCGGACAGGCGCGCTTGGTCGAGAACACTTTCACCTTGCACAGCCCGGCCGTGGGCTGGCCGCAGGCCATGGCGTCGCGCAGGCCGTCCAGCGGGTGCAGCAGGTGCATCACGCCCTTGCCGTGCTCCAGGGCCTTGTGCAGCAGCTCGCGCAGGCGCGCCTCGTTCGCCGGCGTGACGACGATGTCGCCCACCGGCAGCTCCACGGTGTGCTCCTTGAACCGGTCCAGGCGCGGGAAGGGCTGAACCGGCACGAACTCGCCGTCCACGCGCAGGTGCGTGTGGCCGCGCGCCAGGGCCCACTTGGCGAGGTCCGTGTACAGGCCCTTGCGGTTGACCACCAGCGGCGCCAGCAGCCCGACGTGCTGATTCCGGTGCTCGCGCAGCAGCTGCGCGGCGATGCTCTCGGCGCTCTGCGGCATCACCGGCGTGCCGTCGTGGATGCAGCGCTGCAGCCCCAGCTTCACCCACAGCAGGCGCAGGAAGTGCCAGACCTCGGTGGTGGTGGCCACCGTGCTCTTGCGGCCGCCGCGCGAGAGGCGCTGCTCGATGGCGACGGTCGGCGGAATGCCGTAGACCGCATCCACCTCCGGCCGCCCCGCCGGCTGCACGATCGAGCGCGCGTAGGCGTTGAGCGATTCCAGGTAGCGCCGCTGTCCCTCGTTGAACAGGATGTCGAAGGCCAGCGTGCTCTTGCCCGAGCCCGAGACGCCGGTGATGACGCTGAAGCGCCCGTGCGGGATCGCCACGTCCACCGCCTTGAGGTTGTGCTCGCGCGCGTTGACGATGCGGATCGCCTCCGCCGGCGGCGCCGCGCGCCGCGCCTGGACCAGCGCCTGCAGCGGCGTGCCCTCCTCCACCGCGCCGTCGAGGCCCAGGGCGCGCTCGTAGGCGCGCAGCGCGCGGCCGGTGTGCGAGTCCGGATGCTGCTTGATGTCCTCCGGCGTGCACGCCGCCACCAGCTGCCCGCCATCCTCGCCGCCCTCGGGGCCCAGGTCGATGAGCCAGTCCGCGGCGCGGATCACGTCCAGGTTGTGCTCGATGACGATCAGCGAGTGTCCCGCCTCCAGCAGCTTGCGCAGCGCGCGCATCAGCCGCGCGATGTCCTCGAAGTGCAGCCCGGTGGTGGGCTCGTCGAAGAGGAACAGCGTGCCCTTCTTCGCCAGCGACTGCTTGCTCTTGGACGCCGACTGCGCCGCCTCGGCCAGGAAGCCCGCCAGCTTCAAGCGCTGCGCCTCGCCGCCGGAGAGCGTGGGCACGGGCTGGCCCAGGCGCAGGTAGTCCAGGCCCACGTCCACGATGGGCTGCAGCGCGCGCGCCACCTCGCGGTCGCCGCGGAAGCGCTGCAGCGCCTCGCTCACCGTGAGCTCCAGCACGTCGGCGATGCTCAGTTCGCCGCCCTCCACCTCCGCCGGCAGCCGGCGCTCGATCCTCACGTCCAGGATTTCGTTGCGGTAGCGACGGCCTTCGCAGTCCGGGCAGCGCAGGTACACGTCCGACAGGAACTGCATCTCCACGTGCTCGAAGCCCGAGCCGCCGCAGGTCGGGCAGCGCCCGTCGCCGGCGTTGAAGCTGAACATGCCCGCGCCGTAGCCGCGCTCGCGCGCCAGCGGCGCCTCGGCAAAGAGTCTTCGGATCTCGTCGAAGGCGCCGACGTAGCTGGCCGGGTTCGAGCGCGCGGTCTTGCCGATGGGGCTCTGGTCCACGAACACCGCGTCGGCCAGCATGTCCGCGCCCAGCAGCCGGTCATGGGCGCCGGGTGTTTCGGTCGCCTTGCCAAAGTGCCGCGCCAGCGCGGGATACAGCACGTCCTGCATCAGCGTGCTCTTGCCCGAGCCCGAGACGCCGGTGACCACCACCAGGCGCTGCAGCGGGAACTCGACCGTCACGCCCTTGAGGTTGTGCTCCTTCGCCCCTTCCAGGATCAGCCGCGGCGTGCTGTCGCTGACGAAACGCTTGATGCTGCCGCCCACGTGCTTGCGCGCGCCCAGGTATGCGCCGGTGAGCGTGTCGGCCTGGCGCGCGGCATCGGGCGTGCCGTCGAAGACGATGCTGCCGCCGCGCTCGCCCGGGCCCGGGCCCATGTCGATGAGGCGATCGGCCGCCAGCATCACCGCCGGGTCGTGCTCCACCACCACCAGCGTGTTGCCCGCGTCGCGCAGGCGCTGCATGGCCAACACGATGCGGTCCATGTCGCGCGGGTGCAGCCCGATGCTGGGCTCGTCCAGCACGAACAGCGTGTTCACGAGCGAGGTGCCCAGCGCCGTGGTCAGGTTGATGCGCTGCACCTCGCCGCCGGACAACGACCGGCTCTGGCGGTCCAGCGTCAGGTAGCCCAGGCCCACGTCGCACAGGTAGCGCAGCCGTGTACGCACCTCGTCGAACAGCAGTTCCATCGCCGCCTGCTCGGCCTGCGGCTTGTCCGCCACCGCGGCTTCCAGGCTGTCGAAGAAGTTTCTCAACCGCTGCAGCGAAAGCTGCATCAGGTCGTGCAGGTGCAGCCCCGGCAAGGCCTCCAGTTGCTCGCGCGTCCAGTCCACGCCGGCCGGCATGAAACGCTTCTCGGGCGGCAGCACCGCGTCGGCCTGCTCCTTGGTGCCGATGCGCCACAGCAGCGCCTCGGTCTTGAGCCGCGCGCCGCGGCAGGTGGGGCACTCGGTGTAGCTGCGGTACTTGGACAGCAGCACCCGGATGTGCATCTTGTAGGCCTTGCTCTCCAGGTAGTCGAAGAAGCGGCGCACGCCGTACCACTGCTTGTTCCAGTTGCCGCTCCAGTGCGGCGAGCCGTCCAGCACCCAGTCCTTCTGCGCCTGGGTGAGCTGCGACCAGGCCGTGTCGCGCGGGATGCCGGCCTCGCCGGCGTACTTCAGCAGGTCGTCCTGGCACTCCTTCCAGGCGGGCGTCTGCATGGGCTTGACGGCGCCGCCGCGCAGCGTCTTGCGCTCGTCGGGAATCACCAGCCCCATGTCCACGCCGATCACGCGCCCGAAGCCTTTGCACGTCTCGCAGGCGCCGAAGGGCGAGTTGAAGGAGAAGAGCGAGGGCTGCGGCTGCGCGTAGCGGATGTCGCTCTCGGGGCAGTGCAGGCCGGTGGAGAACTTCCAGATCTCCTCGCCCTCGTCCCGCAGCACGTAGACGTTGAGCCGCCCACTGCCGCGCTTGAGGCCCAGTTCGATGGCCTCCATCGCGCGCACCTGCTCCACGTTGCCCATGCGGAAGCGGTCCGCCACCACGTCCAGCAGCTTCCTTTCCCCGACGGTGCGCTCGGCCTGCACGCGCGTGAAGCCGCTGGCGGCGAGCCATTGCTCGACTTCCTCGGCGGTGGTGTTGGCCGGCAGCTCCACCGGGAAAGTCAGCGCCAGGCGCGGGTCGCCGCTGAGGGCGGCGCGGCGCTGCATCTCGGTGTAGATCGATTCCGGCGTGTCGTGCCGCACCGGCAGCGCGGTCTTGCGGTCGAACAGGTCGGCCGCGCGGGCGAACAGCAGCTTCAGGTGGTCGTTGAGCTCGGTCATCGTCCCGACCGTGGAGCGGCTGGTGCGCACCGGGTTGGTCTGGTCGATGGCGATGGCCGGGGGCACGCCCTCGACGCGGTCCACCGCGGGGCGGTCCATGCGGTCGAGGAACTGGCGCGCGTAGGCGCTGAAGGTCTCCACGTAGCGGCGCTGGCCTTCGGCGTAGAGGGTGTCGAACACCAGGCTGGACTTGCCCGAGCCGCTGGGGCCGGTGACCACCGTCATCTCGCCGGTGCGGATGTCCAGATCCAGGTTCTTGAGGTTGTGCTGGCGCGCGCCGCGAATGCGGATGACTCCGGAGCTCATGAAGAAGGGTGGTTTCTGAAAGAGGCGGGGGATTCTAGGGAGGCCCGCAGTCCCGCGGACTGGCCAGGGCTTGCCCAGGGAAGGCCCGGGAGAGCAATCCCGTGGCCCAAGGCGGTGCCCTTCTGTGATGTGATTCGCGGATCGGCATTTTTGGGCGTCAGACGCACGACACCTCGCATGAGAAGGAAGACCCCCCGGCATTGGCCTAGAACGGCGAGACATAAGGCCGGTGCTAGCATGCAGGCACCCCACGGCAAGATGGGGTGCCGGTGTTCCGAGCCGGCAGTTCTAGGCACCCCGCACTGGAGAGCTGCATGAATTCGGTGCCTCAAGCACCCACCGACGCCCCCCCTGCCGCCGGCCCGGCCCTGGGCCCGGTGCTGCTGGTGGAGGACCACCCGGTCAATCAGATGATCGCGCTGGAAATGCTCAAGGCGCTGGGCCTGGAGGTTCTTACTGCCGACGACGGCGCACAAGCACTGGAACGCTGCGAAGCCACGCCGCCGCGCCTGGTGCTGATGGACCTGCAGATGCCCGTGATGGACGGCCTGCAGGCCACGCGCAAGCTGCGCGAGATGCAGCAGCAAGGCCGGCTGCCCGGCTTTCCCATCCTGGCCCTCACCGCCCACGCCTTGGCCAGCGACCGCGAAATGGCGCTGGCCGCCGGCATGGACGACTACCTCACCAAGCCCATCGTCTTCGAAACCCTGCGCCGCGCCCTGGCGCGCTGGCTGCCCGAATTGCCGGCCGGCTGAGGCTGCAGCTGCTTACACTTTGCCCGGGCCGCGCGGGCACTCCGCTGCGGGCGCGGCCCTGTTCCACGTCCTTCTTCCCATTCCTACAGAGCGCCCGCCCAAGGGCAGGAGCGCCATCGGAGACAAAACCATGACCCAACGCCGCACGCTGCTGGCCTGTGCCGCCGCAGCCACCTCCCTCGTCGCCCTGTGCGCGCAGGCGCAGACCCCCCCGGCCGCCTGGCCCGCCAAGCCCGTGACCATCCTCGTGCCCTTCCCGGCCGGCGGCGGCACCGACACCTTCGCGCGGCCGCTGTTCGCGGCCATGACCAAGAACACCGGGCGCCAGTTCGTGATCGACAACAAGGGCGGCGCCGGCGGCACCCTGGGCGCCGGGCTGGCGGCGCGCATGCCCGCCGACGGCCACAACTTCTTCATGGGCGGCGTGCACCATGCCATCGCACCGTCCATGTACCCGAAGCTGGACTACAGCCTGGAGAAGGACTTCATCCCCGTCGGCCTGGTGTCCAGCGTGCCGCAGGTGGTGGTGGTCAACGCCGCCAAGGCGCCCGCGAAGGACCTGCAGGGCCTGCTGGCCCAGTTGCGCGCCCGTCCGGGCCAGCTCACCTACGCCTCGGCCGGCAACGGCACCTCGCACCACTTGGCCGGCGAGCTGTTCAAGCTGCAGACCAGGACCTTCATCACCCACATCCCTTACCGCGGCGCGGGCCCGGCGCTGCAGGATCTGATGGCCGGCCAGGTGGACATGCTGTTCGACGGCCTGGGCTCCTCGGCCGGCCACATCCGCAGCGGGCGCCTCAAGGGCCTGGCCGTGGCCGGCGAGCGCCGCGCCCCCGGCTTCCCCGACATCCCCACCGCGCGCGAGCTGGGCGTGCCCGATTACGTGGTCAGCACCTGGTACGGCATCTGGGCGCCCAAGGGCACGCCGCGCGAGGCCATCGAGCGCATGCAGGCCGAGCTGAAGAAGGCGCTGAACGCCGACGACATGAAAGCCACCTGGACCGGCCTGGGCAGCGAGACGCCCGACGCCTGGGGTGACGCCTTCGGCGCCTACGTCGCCAAGGAAACCAAGCGCTGGGCCGAGGTGGTCAAGGCTTCCGGCACGCGGCTGGAGTGACGTAGGCTGCGCCCCCTCAAGGCCGCCGCCCTGGCGGCCGGCATCATTCGAAGACGGCCGGCTGAGCGCCCCGCGCGCGCACCGGCCCCTGATCCGCCTCCGGTTTTCCGTCTGACTTCCCATGAGCAACCTCTACGCCGCGCTGCGCGCGGGCTTCCCCGCCGACCTGGACCGCTGCGCCATCGAAGCGCTGGACGCCCCGGGCGGCCCGCTCTACTACAGCTGGCGCGACATCGAGCGCGGCAGCGCCATGATCGCCAACCTGCTGCAGGGCCTGGAGCTGCCGACCGGCGCCGACGGCGTGCCGCCGCGCGTGGCGGTGCAGGTGGACAAGAGCGTCGAGGCGCTGATGCTCTACCTGGGCGTGCTGCGCGCCGGCATGGTGTACCTGCCGCTGAACAACGCCTACCAGGCCGCCGAGGTCGAGTACTTCGTCGGCAACGCCGAGCCGGCGGTGGTGGTGTGCTCGCCGAAGAACTTCGGCTGGGTCAGCCGCATCGCCTTCAAGGCCGGCGCCGAGCACGTCTACACGCTGGGCGAGGAGCGCGATGGCACGCTGCTGCAGCGCGCCTCGGTGCAGAGCGGCCAGCACGAGCCCGTGGCGCGCAACGCCGACGACCTGGCCGCCATCCTCTACACCAGCGGCACCACCGGGCGCAGCAAGGGCGCGATGCTCAGCCACGGCAACCTGCTGAGCAACGCGCAGGTGCTCAAGGACTACTGGGACTGGCGCGACGGCGACGTGCTGATCCACGCGCTGCCCATCTTCCACGTGCATGGCCTGTTCGTGGCCTCGCACGGCGCGCTGCTCAACGGCAGCCGGATGCTGTGGCTCAACCGCTTCGACCCGCGCGCGGTGATCGCGCAACTGCCGCGCGCCACGGTGTTCATGGGCGTGCCCACGCTGTACACGCGCATGCTGGCCGACCCCGGCCTCACGCGCGAGGCCTGCGCCGGCATGCGGCTGTTCATCTCCGGCTCCGCGCCGCTGCTGATCGACACCTTCCAGCAGTGGCAGCAGCGCAGCGGCCACACCATCCTGGAACGCTACGGCATGAGCGAGACGGCCATGCTCAGCTCCAACCCCTGCAAGCCACAGGACGGCGAGCGCCGCGGCGGCACCGTGGGCAAGCCGCTGCCGGGCGTGGGCATCCGCGTGCTGGACGACCACGGCAACCCCTGCCCGGCGGGCGAGATCGGCCACATCCAGGTGCGCGGCCCCAACGTCTTCGCCGGCTACTGGCGCATGCCGGAGAAGACCAAGGAGGAGTTCACCGCCGACGGCTGGTTCAAGACCGGCGACGTGGGGAAGTTCGAGGCCGACGGCTACCTGGTAATCGTGGGCCGCAGCAAGGACCTGATCATCTCCGGCGGCTACAACGTCTACCCGGCCGAGGTTGAAAGCTTCATCAATGAGCTGCCCGGAGTCGCGGAGAGCGCCGTCGTCGGCGTGCCGCATCCGGACTTCGGGGAGGCCGTCATCGCCGTGGTCATTCCCACGCCGGACGCGGCGCTGGATGCAGCCGAAATCATCGGCAGGTTGAAAGCTGGCATCGCCGGCTTCAAGGTGCCCAGGCAGGTCTTCATCGCGGCCGAGCTGCCGCGCAACGCGATGGGCAAGGTGCAGAAGAACCTGCTGCGCGACCAGAACCGCGCCCTCTTCAGCTGATGGCCATGAGCGACGCCGCGCAAGTGAAAGCCCTGGACGACCGTTGCCCGCGCTGCGGGGGCGCCTTCCACTGCGGCGTCAGCGACGCCGGGCCCTGCGCCTGCACCACCGTGACGCTGAGCGCGGCGTTGCAGGCGCAACTGCGGGAGCGCTGGTCCGGCTGCCTGTGCGTGAGCTGCCTGGCGACACTGGCGGGAGGCGCCGAGCTGGAGCCCGGGGCTCAGGCCACCAGGTCCACCTGACTCACCGTCCCCGCACCCATCCCGTCCTCCTGCAAGAACACGCTGCTGGCACGCATCACGCCCTGCTCGCGGTTGTTCGCGTCCTTGAAGATGAAGGGCGTGGCCGTGCGCTGCGTGGACAGCGCGCCAATGTTGGCGCTGAGCAGGTCCTGCAGCCGGTCCTGCCCCGCCTCGTCCTTGGTCCACAGGCGCAACCGGTTGAAGTCCGCATCGTTCTCGTCGATCCAGCCGTTGCCGTCGCTGTCCAGCGCGGCCAGCTCGGCGAAACCGTCACCGCTGCGGGTGCCGAACAGCTCACTGCCGTCGTTGACCTGGCCGTCGCCGTTGCGGTCGAACACCAGGAAACCGCTGCCCGGCTTTACGAAGCTGATGCGCTCCTGGTCGCCATCGGCGTCCAGGTCGAAGCTGAACTTGGTGTCGGTCAGCTCGACCGCGTGGCCCGGGTAGCTGAGGATCAGCGGGTCCTTGAGCTGCTCGCCCATGCGCACGTGCAGGCTCTCGGTGCTGACAAAGCTGCGCTCCATCTGGAGCTGCACGCTGAAGTTGATTTCCCGGCCGTCGGCGGTGCGGACGATGCCCTGAGCCTGGAACTGCATGAGTTCGCTTTCCTGCACCGTGCGCTCCACGTCGTAGCGCAGGCCCACGGCGTTGGCGCTGCCTTCAGCGGCGCCACGACCGTCGGCAACGGCGACCGGTGCCGGCCTCGGGAGCTCGTCCTGCGGCCGGTCGCCGTAAACGCGCAAGCGCTCGCCCATCAGCTTTTCCAGCATGGAACGCAGCAGTTGCAGCTTAGGAGGCAGCACGGCCGACCTGGATGATTCGCAGCTATCAGCGCTCTCCGTGTGGTTCACCTCGGTCGAAACCGCTGCACTTTCCCATTGCGCCGCGCTGGCCGCCGCGGCCCGGGCCGCGGCCAGCCGGCCCGCGATCGAGATCTGCACCGCGGCACCCGCATCGAGGCGGATGCCGGCCTGCGTGCTTTCGGCGTCGTAGCGCACGCTCCGGCCCGGGCCCCAAGCCTCGAAGCTCTCGCGCACAGTGGTCTGGTGGCTCTCGGCGTGGGCCGCAGCCATCTGCATGCTGGAACTGGCGATCTTCATGCACGTCTTCCCATCAGGGGTTCTGGTGCATGGAAGTAACGGCAGATGTCTGGGAATCTTGAGCTGCTGATACTGGACGCCAACGGCCTCTATCAGATCACCCGGATGGTGCGCAGCGCGGCCTTCACGTCCTCCACGGTGAATGCCTTGGAGGCGGTCTTCTCGAAAACCACCATGCCACTGCCGATCATCTGTGGCCGGCCCGTGCCGTTGGCGACGGCCATGCCGAGATCAAAGCGCAAGCCATGGCCTAACAGGTCCGAGGCGGGGCCGGCATGCACCGCTTCCGGCTCCAGCTTCGGTTTCAGCTCGGGTTGCGGCTCCGGTTCAGACGCGCCGCCCTCGACCCGGTTGACGCTCACGTCAACGCTATGGACCTCCGGCGGGCGCCCCACCAGTGTCACGACCACCGAGAAGCCGACGCGCAGCCCGTCAGAGGTTGTGACCGCACCACTAGATGCGTACCTCATCAACTGACTGCCTGGAGCGAACTGCAACCCGGCTTCGGTCAGCTCACTGACCAATGCGGCGCTGCCTCCAATCAGGGCCATGGGGCCCAGGTCAATAGCGTTGAAGACACCGACCCGCTTGCCTGTGACCTGCTCGACGATGCTCTGGACCGTATGAAGCTGTGGCAGGGGCAGCATGCCGTTGCCGCCTGCACCGATGTCCATGGCGTATGAGCTGGCCTGCGTACGGGCCGTGGCCGTCAAACCCGCTGAGCCGACCACGTTTGCCATGGCCTGTCCCGCGGTCGACAGATGCACCGAAAGGGCGCTCTGCGCCTGCGCCGGGGCGACAGCCTGCGCATGGCGCACGCCGCCTCCACTGTTGCGGTGCCCCTCCTTGGCGCCACCAAGAAGCTGCTGCTCGCTGGCCAGCTGCGCCAGCAGCGTTTCCGGCCTGGATCCCTCGACCCTCATGACTTCTCCCTCATGTGTTCCGGACACTGAACGGCTAACCGATCACGGTAGTGTTGGAGCGCCGCGGACCACCGGCGCAAATCGCCATGAAATTTTCATAGTGATGTGCCTGACGCAGGCTATTCCATGACCACTGCACACGCGGTTCGCAACCATTCAGGCGTGAACTAATGCCGACTTTCACGCATTTGCATGCCAGATCGGCCCGGAATGCAGGGCTCAGGCTTCGGCCACAAAAAACGGCGCCACTCGCTGCAGCGCCGTTGCGGGAGACCGGGCAGCCAGGACAGCCACCCTGGGGCGAGGCTCAGCCGGTGATCATCAGCTGGTTGTCCACCGACTTGACGCCCGAGATGGCACGGGCCATGGACTCGGCCTTCTGGCGCAGCGCGAAGGTCTTGACTTCGCCCTTGAGGCGCACGAAGCCCTGGGTGGAATCGATGTTGATCTTGATCGCGCTCAGGTCCGGGTCGGCCGCGTACTTGGCCTTGAGCTCCGTGACGATCTTGGCGTCGTCCACCGCTTCGCCCACGGTGCGGTGCGGCGCGCCGTCGGCGCGGTCGGGGCTGCCGGCCAGGCTACCGCAGCCGGCGAGGAAGGCGGAGGCGATCAGTGCGGCAGGGAGCAAGTGCTTCAGGTTCATGAGCGAAATCCTCGGGATGTTTTGTTCAGAGTTCATTCGCGGCGCGGCCCATGCTGGCCGGCCCCACCGCGGCGGGTGCCCACCGGTGCCGGCATTCCAAAGCCGGCGGGACGGGCGCCCCGCTTCGGCAAGCCGCGTGCCTCATCAAGGCATGGGCAGCGCCATCACGGCGGCCCCCCACGGCTTCAGAAGCGCGGGCTCTTCCCGCTGAACGCCGGCTGGTACTTGCGCATCTGCTTGAGGTCGTCGCGGTTGCGCACGCCACAGCGCAGGTACTGCTCGTGCAACTGCGCCAGCGCCTCGCGGTCCAGTTCCACGCCCAGGCCAGGTTTGTCAGGCACCGCCACCGCGCCGTCCTGGAAGGCGATGCGCCCGCCGGCAATCACCTCCTCTTCCTGCCAAGGGTAGTGCGTGTCGCAGGCATAGGTGACGTTGGGCACGGCGGCGGCCACGTGCGTCATCGCCATCAGGCTGATGCCCAGGTGCGAGTTGCTGTGCATGGACAGCCCCAGGCCGAACACCTCGCACATGCGCCCCAGCGCCTGCGTCGCGCGCAATCCTCCCCAGTAGTGGTGGTCAGACAGGATGATCTTCGTGCCGCAGCCCAGCTCCACGTTGCGGCGGAACTCGTCCATGGTCGTTACCACCATGTTGGTCGCCAGCGGCGAGCGGCAATGCCTGGACAGCTCGGCCATGCCTTCCAGCGTGGGCGTCGGGTCCTCGTAGTACTCCAGCAGCTCGTCGAGTTCCGGTGCGGCCTGGATGCTGGTCTGCAGCGACCAGTTGGCGTTGGGGTCCAGCCGCAGCGGGTGCTTCGGGAAGGCCTCGCGCAGCGCGCGGATGGTGGCGATCTCGTGCGCGGGCTCGAACACGCCGCCTTTGACCTTGATGCTCTGGAAACCGTAGAGCTCCACCATGCGCCGCGCCTGCGCCACCATCTGCGCCGGGCTGATGCCCTCGCCCCAGGCGTCGGGCGCATAAGGCTTGTCGATGTGCTCGGCGTACTTGAAGAACAGGTAGGCGCTGTAGGGCACCGATTGGCGCACCGCGCCGCCGAGCAGGTCCACCACCGGCGCGTTCAGCAGCTGGCCCTGCAGGTCCAGCATCGCCACCTCGAAGGCGCTGGTGACCTTGGCCGCGTTCTTGGCCGTGTGCGAGCCCGGCGCCAGCGTGAACTCCACCGCGCCGGCATTCAGCGCCGCGGCCGCCGCCGGCTTGAAGACGGCGCGCACGCGCTGCTCCATCTCGTTGAGATCGAAGGGCGACAGGTCCCGCAGCAGCGGCCTGGCGGTCTCCAGCGCGCGCAGCATGGGCTCGTCGCCGTAGGTCTCGCCCAGGCCGACGCGGCCGTCAGTGGTTTCGATCTCGACGATGGCACGCAGCGCCCAGGGCTCGTGGATGCCGCTGGCGTTGAGCAACGGACCGTCACGGAAAGCGATGGGCGTGATGCGGACGTGGCGGATGAGGTTGTCGCGGTGCTTCATGGGGTGCTTTCAAATTCGATGAGAGGGCTCACTCGGCGCTGGCGCCGGTCTTCTTCACCAGCGCGCCCAGGCGCGGGATGTCGCTGCGCATCAGCGCGGCCAGTTGCTCGGGGCCACCGCCGACCACCTCCATGCCGAACTGCTGCTCCAGCTTGGACTTGAGCTCCGGCATCTGCAGCGCCTTGCCGATCTCGGTGCTCAGGCGCTGCACGACCTCCCTGGGCGTGCCCTTGGGCGCGTACACCGCCTGCCACGACACCAGGTTGAAGCCGGGCATGCCGGCCTCGGCCATGGTCGGCACCTCGGGCGCGAGCACGTTGCGCTTCTGCGAGGTCACGGCCAGCACTTTCAATTTGCCGCCCTTGGCCAGCGGCAGCCCGGCGGTGAGCTGGTCGAACAGGAACGGCACGTTGCCCGCCACCACGTCCTGCAGCGCCTGCGGGCTGCCCTTGTAGGGCACGTGCGTCATCGGCACGCCCAGCGTGTCGGCCAGCAGCGCGCCCGTGAGGTGCGTGGAAGTGCCCGCGCCGGAAGAGGCATAGGACGCCTCCTTCGGATGCGCCTTGATCCAGGCAATCAACTCCTGCACCGAGTTCACGCCCAGCGCCGGGTTGACCATCAGCGCGTTGGGCACGTAGGCGATGAGGCTCACGGGCTCGAAGTCCTGCACCGGGTCGTAGGGCAGCTTCCTGTAGAGGGTGGCGTTGATGGCGTGCGTGCTGATCGTGCCGCCCAGCAGCGTGTAGCCATCCGGCGCCGCCTTGGCCACCGCCGTGACGCCGATGACCCCGCCCGCGCCGGCGCGGTTGTCCACCACCACCGTCTGCTTCAGCGACGCCTGCAGTTGCTGCGCCACCGCGCGCGCCACCACGTCCGTGGAGCCACCCGCCGCGAAGGGCACCACCCAGGTGATCGGCTTGTTCGGATAGCCCTGTGCCTGTGCACCACCACACAGAACAGCAGCCAGCGGCAAAGCGAACAGAAAACGGCGCGACAAGATCATGGCAAGACTTTCAAGAATCAAGGCCACCGGAACAGCAATGATGGTAGCGCTACCAAAGAAGATTCAATGGTAGCGCTATCAGCGCCACTTCGCATCCAGGGTTATGGAGTAGGCAAGCCGCGCGGCGGAACGGCCGCAGGCCAGGAGGGAGCCGCGGCGGCGCGCTGCGCCGGCCGCCGCAGCGGGGCGGGTCAGGCCGTCGTTATTGAACGCTCGCCATGGCGCTCAGCACGGCATAGGCGACGGCGGCATTGCGCACGTCGCCGTGGTCGGTGATGAGCTGGCGGGTTTCGAGGTTGTGGATGTGCCCGGCGCTGAAGGCATAGCTGTCATCGGTGGCCGGGTCCAGCAGCGCGCCGTCCTGGGCCTCGGGCGTCTTCTGGGCGCCGTTGCGGCCCAGGCCACCGTACTTGTCGTTCTTGTCGCCCAGGTGCGCACCCACCTGCTGCGCCAGCATGGAGGCCAGCGGGTAGGCCAGGCCGACGGCTCGGTCGTTGATGGTGCAAGTGGCGATGATGGGGCCGCGCACCGCCTGGCGCGCCAGGACGCGGCGGAAGAAGCCGTCCTGCTGGTCGTCCCATTTCTCGGCGAAGCCGTAGTGCGAGAACGCTCCCTGCAGCAGGCTCATCGACGCCACCGGGCACAGCGTGGCCTCATCGGCGCCGGCGCCGGCAGCGGCGGCGGTGACGAGCCGGGCGCCAAAGCTGTGGCCCACCAGGTGCAGGCGCAACTGCGGCAACTGCGCCGCGATGTCATGCAGGATGGGGTTGAGGCCCTGTTCACCCACCAGCCCGGCACGTGCCTTCATCTGGTAGTAGGTGACGAGGTTGAGCGCGTTGAGCGCACCCGATATGGCATTGCCGATCACGTCGCCCAGGCCGGCCGCGCCACCGTGCTCGTCGTCGATGGCCGCGCTGCCGTGGGCAGCGTCGCCGTCGTCACGCACGAAGGGCACCGGCTGCTGCATCCGCTCCAGCAGCACCCCGGCCGGCAGCTCGAAGAGCGTGTCGGGCACGTCGGCCAGATCGCCGTCGCGCAGCACGACGAGCTGGCGCAGCGTGTCGATGAACTCCTTAGCCTGCTTGGTGTTGTCCTCGATGCTGGGCAGCAACTCCAGCAGGTGGCCCAGCTTGGGGCCGGCGTCGGGTGCGTCGAAGGCGTTGTCGGCATCCGCGTGCAGCAGCTCCAGCTGCGCCCGCAGCTGCTCCTGCGCCGCCGTGCCCTGCAGCGCGGCGGCGGCGCCGGGGATCAGGTCCTTGTCGGCGAACTTCTTGGACGGCCACAGCACGCCCAGCACGGCAATGGAGCGCCCGGCCAGCCCGGGCACGCGCCCCTTGTCGAGCAGCCCGCGCGCGTTGCCCAGCAGCTCCGCGTACAGGCCCTCAGCCTCCTGCATGTCGTTGTTCCAGCCGTGCGAGATCACGATCAGGTCGGTGGTGCCGGTCTGGCCTAGATGCGCCTTCAACTCGGCCAACGGCCCGGCATCGAGCAGATGCGCCTTCTTGTCGAAGCGCAGCGCGACGTATGGAAAACCGGAAAGCTCCTTCATGGTCTGCTCCTTCCGTGCGGAGGTCATACGGACTGGATGGCCCGCATCAGGTCGATCAGCCCCGCGCCCTGGAACTGCCGCTCGCGCTGCAGGTCGGTGGCGGTGGACATGAAGATGGCCTTCACGCGCTCGGGCTGGCCGATGAACTCCTGCTTCACCGACAGTAGCGCCGCGGCCGCGCCCGAGACATGCGGAGCGGCCATGCTGGTGCCGGTGCTTTCGATGTAGGTGGGCTGCTGCGCACCGTTGCCCAGCTTCTGCTGGATCCTGGCCTTGAGTGCGCCGGCAGCGCAAGAAATGATGCGCTCGCCCGGGGCCACCAGGTCCGGCTTGAGCCGGCCGTCGCCGGTGGGGCCCTTGGAGGAGAAGTACGACACGCCGTACACGTGCGGCATGTCGCGGTGGGTCGAGCCTACGGTGATGGCACCCTCGGCATTGCCGGGGTCGTTGATGGACAGCGCCAGCCCGCCCCGGCGCCGGCCGCGGAACTCGGTGTCAAGTACCCCATAGCCGGTGTTGCCCGCGGCCACCACGACCACCACGCCCGAGCGCACCAGGCGGTCCACCTCGACGCAAAGCTGGCTCTGCCCACAGGCAAACCACTCGGGGTCGAAGGGATAGCCCACCGACAGGTTCACGCCGTGGATGCGCAGGTGGCGGCCGTAGGCGTTGATTTCCTGCACATGGGCGATGGCCGCGATGATGTTGGACACCGCGCCCTGCTCCTTGGCGTCGATGACCTTCAAGCTCACCAGCTTGGTCATCGGCGCCATGCCGCAAATCTTGGGCAACTGGATGCGCTCGGGCACCACCTCGCGGTCTTCGCCGTCCTGCTTGAGCACGCGGGTGTAGGCCACGATGTCCGGGTGGTCTGCGGGCTGGCCGTCATCGCTGCCCGGCCGGGCCGGAATCTCGCCGGCGATGATGCCCGCCACATGCGTGCCATGGCCAAAGCCGTCCTGCAGCGGCGCGTCTTCGCCGGTGAAGTCGCAGTGCCAAGACTCGACAGCGCCCTTGAGGTTGCCGTGGCGCACGAAATGCGGATGGTCGCCCTGGATGCCGGAGTCGATCACGCCCCACACGACGTTCTCGCCGGCTGCGGCAAACGAGGCCCGCGCCGCGTTGCACTTCATGGTGGCGTAGGACTTGAAGATCAGCGGCTTGATCTTGAAGTCCTCCCAGATCTGGTAGATGGCGTGAGGACCCACGGTGTGCGGCACTACAGGCGAAAGCCCCGGCTTGGGCTCCGCATCGAGCAGCACCAGGCGCTGGATCACGTCGCTGCTCAGGCGCGCGAAGACGTACTGCTCGGTGAACCGGTTTTTTTCCTTGTGCAGCCGCTGCCCCGGCGGCGAGGGATGCGCCTCGATCAGCTTCTGCAGCGTGTCCCGTACCCAGTCGCCGGCCGCCTTGCGGCCCTCCGGGTAGCCCAGGTGCAGGTCGATGATGACCTCATGGAGCTGCGCCGGCGCACCCGCCGCCCGCTCTGCACAGAGCTTGTCGTGCAGCGGCAGCGCAATGATGGTGTGCACCAGCGTGCGCTCGATGCGCTGGTGCTCCTCGTCGGCCACTTGCGCCGGCTCGGGGGGAAGGGCCGGCGCGGCGGCACCAGGCGCCGGCGACGGTGCGGCCGGAGTCTCGCTCACCGCGGCGGACCGCTTGCGCGCCGCCTTTTTCGATGCCGGCGCGGGCGCCACGCCGACCTTCCCGCCGGTTGCAGCCCCAGCCTGATCGTCGCTCTTCTTCCTCGTAACCACGTTCCGCCTCCCTGGACCGTCTCGCCCGACGGCGGGAAGGCACTGTGTGCCGCGACCTAGGGAGCCGCAAGTGACTTCAGGTACTTTCGCGCTGGATGACGCTGAAGCCGACGTCGATCACCTTCTCGCCCACCTCGCGTCCCTCGACGCGCTCGACGATGAAGCGCGCCGCGTGGCGGCCGATGGCGGTGCCGTCGATGCGCACGGTGCTCAGGGCCGGGAAGAGCGAGGCGGCGAAGGGCATGTCGCCGAAGCCGGCCAGCGCCAGCTCCTGCGGCACGCGCAGGCCGCGCGACTGCGCCTCGGCCAGCGCGCCCAGCGCCAGCGCGTCGGAGGCGCAGAACACGGCCTGCGTCTCGGGCACCTGCTGCAGCAGTTGGCGCAGCCCGGCGCGTCCTTCGGGCACGCCGGTGGGCGCAGGCAGCGCCAGCACCGGCACGGCCTCGCAGCCCAGTGCCTGCGCGCGCTCGATGAAGCCGCGCTGGCGCCGCAACGCGCGGGCATCGTCGCCGCCCAGCACCGCCAGGCGCCGGTAGCCGCGCGCCACGAGGTGGTCGGCCATCGCCGCCGCCGCGGCCTCATGCGAGAAGCCCACCAGCATGTCGATGGGCGAGGAGCTGAAATCCCAGGTCTCCACCACCGGCAGCCCGCTGGCCTGGAGCCGGCGGCGCCCCTGCGCCGAGTGCATGACGCCGGTGAGCACCAACCCGTCGGGGCGGCGGCCGAGGATCTGCTCCAGCAGTTCGTCCTCGCGCGAATCGGCATAGCCGCTCTGCCCCAGCATGAGCTGGTAGCCCTGCTGCGCCAGCGCCTCGGTCAGCGCCTGCACCGTCTCCATGAACACCGGCGCGGCGATGCTGGGCACGACAGCGGCCACCAGGCGGCTGCGCCGCGAGGCCAGGCCACCGGCGAGCAGGTTGGGCACGTAGCCCGTGCGCTGCACCGCCTCGCGCACGCGCTGCAGCACCTGCGGCGACACCTGCGAGGGCGTGTTGAGGGCGCGCGAGGCGGTGATGGGCGCCACGCCCGCAATGCGGGCCACGTCGCCCAGCGTGATGCCGCCCCCGCCGCGGCGCCGGCGGGGTGTCGAGGTCTCGTCCATGGCGGCATTGTGCGCCGGCCCGCAAGCAGCCTGATAGCGCTACCAGTGGTCACTGGAAGCCATGGGCGCGGCGCCCGGGGCACAGGGCTTGCCGCACCGGGGGCAACGCCAAGGAGTTCTCATGATCAAGTCCGACACCCTTCCCAGCGCCCCCAAGGAAACGCCGGCCAACGGCACGTCCGGCCCGGCCGGCAAGGCCGTCCCCGACACCACGCGCGCCGTGGGCAACACCGCGCAGGGCAGCAGCAATGCCGGCGACGGCACCACACAGAGCTCGGACTGGCTGGCCGAGGCGCGCGTGGGTAGCGGGGCGGGTGCCGCCTCAAGCGGCGACGAGGCCAAGGGCCCGCCCATGCGCTCGGGCAGCGGCGGTGCGGACCGCGAGGGCCACACCGAGGAGTCGCACCGCGGGCAGTACTGAGGGCTGAGGGACGAGGGCTCACTCCGCCTTGAGCCAGCCCACCTTGCCCTGCCCCAACTCGTTGATGCGCGCCACGAAGGCGGCGGTCTTGTCCTCGGGGCCGGTGAAGTTCAGTTCCACCAGGCTGCCGTGCGCCACCTCGCCCAGGTTGAAGCCGGCGGACTCGATCTCGCGGCGCAGCAGCCCCTCCAGCGCGTAGGGCACGCTGCAGCGCAGCCGCTGCAGGCGCTGCAGCGGCACCTTCTCGGCCTTGAGCAGCGCCTGCGCCACGGTGTCGGTGTAGGCGCGCACCAGGCCGCCGGCGCCCAGCTTCACGCCGCCGAAGTAGCGCACCACCGTCGCCAGCACGCCTTCGAGCTGCTGGCGGCGCAGCACCTCCAGCATCGGGCGCCCGGCGGTGCCACTGGGCTCGCCGTCGTCCACCGCCGCCGATTGCCCGCCGGCCAGCAGCGCCCAGCACACGTGCGTGGCCGTGGGATGCTGGGCCCACAGCTCGGCCACCCGGGCCTGCGCCGCGGCCCGGTCGGGCACGGGCTCGACGCAGCCGATGAAGCGGCTTTTCTGGATCAGCAGTTCGCTGTGGCAGGCGGTGGCAAGGGTCTGGGACATGGATGCGATTTTCCATCCGACACGAAGCCCCGGCCGGCGCGCCAAACCCCGGCACGCCGGCCGGTGTGCGGCGGCACGGGACAATTGCGCCCGTTCCAACGGAGTGATTCCCTTGAGCCGCGACCTCTTCACCGACCGCGACACCGCGCGCGCCCTCTTCTCCCACATGCAGCAGCGCGCCCAGGCGCTGGGCGTGCAGCTGCCCCCGCCGCCCGAGGAGCCCACCACCTGCTGCGGCCGCGGCTGCAACGGCTGCGTCTGGGACGGCTTCTACGACGCCGCGGGCTACTGGTGGGAAGAGGCCACCTGGCGGCTGGAGGACGCCTGAGAAGCCGCCTTCGTCCTTCGGAAAGACACGGGGCGCCGCTGCCGGCCGGATGAGCATGCACCGCTATGCTGGCCGCCTCGCCACTTTCCGTTGAGAGCTCCACGATGCTGCGCACCCTGCTTGGCGGCTTGGCCGCCACTTTGATCGTCCTGAGCGCGGCCCATGCCGGCGCGCCCCAGGTCAAGACGCAGGCCCCCGGCTACCACCGCATGCTGCTGGGCGATTTCGAGATCACGGCGCTGTCCGACGGCACGGTCAAGCTGCCCATGGACCAGCTGCTGCACGCGCACCCGGGCGAAGCCCAGCGCCGCTTCGAGCGGGCACGCCTGGAGCTGCCGGCCGAAACCTCCTTCAACGGTTACCTGATCAACACCGGTTCCAAGCTGGTGCTCATCGACACCGGTGCCGCGAGCAACTTCGGTCCCACGCTGGGCAAGCTCATCGCCAACCTGCGCGCCGCGGGCTACCAGCCCGAGCAGGTGGACGAGGTCTACATCACGCACCTGCATCCGGACCACGTGGGCGGGCTGGTGCTCGACGGCCAGCGCGCCTTTCCCAACGCCGTGGTGCGCGCCGACAAGGCCGACGCCGAGTACTGGCTGAGCACGGCCCACATGGAAAAGGCGCCCAAGGAGGCGCAAGGCTTCTTCCAGGCCGCCATGGCGGCGTTGAAGCCCTACGTGGACGCGGGCAAGTTCCAGCCCTTCGAAGGCTCGACCGAACTGGTGCCGGGCATCCGGGCCATGCCGCTGCACGGCCACACGCCGGGGCACAACGGCTACCTGGTGAGCAGCCAGGGCCAGCGGCTGCTGGTGTGGGGCGACGTGATGCACGCCGCGGCGGTGCAGATGCCCGACCCGGGCGTGACGATCCAGTTCGACACCGACCCCAAGGCCGCCGCGCCGCAGCGGCGCAAGGTGATGGCCGAGGCCGCGCGCGAGGGCATCTGGATCGCCGGCGCGCACCTCTCCTTCCCCGGCCTGGGCCGACTGCGCGCCCAGGGCAAGGGCTACGAGTGGCAGCCGCTGAACTACAGCAGCCTGCCCGTGGCGCCGGCGGCGTCGAAGTAAGCCCACGGGCCACGCGCGCCGCCGTCCCCGACGCGGCGCGGCGTTGAGCCCCCGGGCGGCCGGTACGCCGCCTGCCCTGTGCTCCGGCAGCACGCGCGGCCCGCCGCCGGGGCCGCGCTTTCCTCTCGTCTCCTGCCGGAAAGCACGCCCATGTCCGAACTGCTCGACGCCCTGCAATGGCCCGCGATGGCGGCCACCCTGGTCGCCTCCTGGATGGTGGCCTCCCAGCGCAAGCGCAAGCGCAACTGGGGCTTCTGGGTCTTCATCCTCAGCAACGTGCTGTGGCTGGCCTGGGGCTGGCACACCAAGGCCTGGGCGCTGATGGCGCTGCAGCTGGGCCTGTTCGTGCTCAACCTGCGCGCGGCACGCAAGAACGACCCTGAGCGGGACGCGCGGCAGGACGGCGTCCCGGCCCGGGGCGCCGCCGCTCGCAACGCCCCGGCCGGCGCGCAGCCGGCTTCCCCGCGCTAGGCGCAGCGCCCG
>Ga0065721_10049894_pt1 | contig 25679 bp, 20 predicted proteins | sample Mesricmetagenome_FD_59108 | JGI IMG/M metagenome (GOLD analysis project Ga0065721, IMG submission 59108) | Mesophilic microbial community from rice straw/compost enrichment Sample: eDNA_1 v2 (version 2) | ecosystem: Engineered > Solid waste > Grass > Composting > Bioreactor | place: USA: Davis... | reverse complement strand
CCAGCGTCGAAGGCAGCGCGGTGTAGGCGTTGGTCCAGTCGGCGCCGTTGTTGGCGCCGGTGGCGCCCGGGCGCACGTAGATGTTGGCGGCGCTGGCGAAGGCCGGCAGCATGCTGGCGGCGGCGATGAGGACGAGGGCGGAGTGCTTGAACTTCATGTCAGTGTCTTGGCGATTCTTCGAGGACGGCGAGCGCCGCCGGGCGGCGCTTCGAGGTCGGCTGGTCAGCCGCTTCAGGGCATGACCTTCTTGGCCTCGGTCGAGTACGGGCTCTCCTTGCCGGAGGCATCGACGGCCGTCACCGCGAAGTAGTAGGTCTTCCCGCTGGTGAGCGAGGGCACGGTGTAGGTGGTATTGGTCACGTACAACCCTTTGCCCTTGACCTGGTTGTAGCTGCGCGAGGCGGTGCCGTAGTACACGCGGTAGCCGGCGACGGAGCCGGCCGGGGCGCTCCAGGTCAGCTGCGCGGTACCGTTGGTGGGGGCGGGAGCGGGCGACGGTGCCGGAGCAGGCGACGGGGCTGGCGCGGGAGCAGGGGCCGGCGCCGGAGCGGACGTGGTGGCCTTGTAGACGTCACAGCGCTTCGTCACACCAGGGGCGGGGTCAGTACCAAAGGTGCCGTTGACGCATTGCGCCTTGCCCTTGATGTATTTGCCGACCCATTTGGTGCCGGCGCCATAGCGCACATATTGGCTGGTGCTCAGGGTGAAATAACCCCATTCGCTGGCAACCTTGGTCCAAGTGCCAGAGGAGGTCGGCGTCACCGCCGCAGCGGATTCCAGCGTCCCATGGGTATCGCCGATGGTGGCCTCGGCCACGGCAGATTCACTGCTACCGAAAGATCCGGACAGCGCATCGGAATCTTCACCACCGCCGCAGGCAGTCAGGAAAACCGTCGCCATCAGGGACGAGAGCAGAGCGATTCGTTGTTGCTGAGTAGGGAGCCGCATGATGTCAATAAAAGGTTGACCAAAGTAATCCGCGCCAAATCGGTTCGATTGGCTCCGGCGTGGTTATGGAGGCGCTGCAGCTGCGCACACCTGTTCTGAATGATCAAACAGGCCGCGCGGAATACTGGTATTGCGCCTGACGTGACTTCAAATTCGAAGCCGTCGATGGCCCAGGTTTTCGGTGAAACCCGGGCTGTGTTGAATGCCGCTGTTACCGGATGTGGGGCCTCGCTGCTGCGGCCCTTGGAGAAAGCGTGTCCGGAACCAGCCTGCCGGTGTTCAAGCCGATATCGGGCTTGAGGACGGCACCTTCGTGAAGCAAATCACAAGCTGTCGGTACTCACAGCGCAAAGTGCTTGCTCACCCTTGTTTGGAGCGACAGAGAGATTGTCTCGTCCACCATCCCTGGAGCGAAGATCATCTTGAATAATCAAGTTACTTCGCTGACATATTCGTACATTCAGCATGTGATCTGATCAAATTGAATCGGGCCTCAGAAGGCAGCCATGCAATGCGCAAAGCTGCATACGTCGCAGGCCAAGATGATAAATATGAATTGATAGACCGCGCAAGCATGATAACAACGCTTATCCGTGGATACCTCTGACACAGCATCAATCATTTGGTGTCATATTCCCGGCGCCGTGGCGTGTACGACCAACTTCGAGCCTGACCCTCGTTCCATCGCTGCGATGCCAGCGGCTGCGCCAGTGCTGGCGACGATTGGTACGGCTCTGGACAGTGCTTGAGCCGAAGCGAACGAGACGGCCGCTGACACCAGTGCCCGCGACGGGCAGCGGCCCTTGGTGTGGACGAGGCGGTACGCTGCCGGTGCTTGTGGCTCACACACCAGACATGCACTTCATCCCTGCTCATCAACGGCCCGGCGATGCCCCGGCGGCGGCGGCCTGGCACTTCGTCTTCGTCGGTAAGGAACTGGCCGTGCCAGAGGATCCGGGCCCGCAACTGACACTGACGCCGGTGCCCGCCCCGGTGCAATTGGCGACGGCGGGCCACTACCTGGGGCTCCTCGACGGGCAGCACTGCTGGGCGCTGGCCGTGCACGAGGTACCACCCGGCTGTCGAACCATGCCGCTGCGGGCGGCGATGATGCAGTTACCCCCGGAGCTGGCCGCGCTGGCCGGTCGGGCCGCCCAGGTGCTGGAGTGGGACCGCACGCATCGCTATTGCGGGGTATGCGGCACGCCCACGGAGCTGCAGTCCGGCGAGCGATCGCGCCGCTGTCCGGCTTGCGGCCACACGGCGTATCCGCGCATCAGCCCGGCCATGATGGCCCTGGTGTGGCGGCCGGGCGAGCTGCTGTTGGCCCGTGCACCGCATTTCAACCCGGGCATGTACAGCGCACTGGCCGGGTTCGTGGAGCCGGGTGAAACGCTGGAGGAGTGCGTGGCCCGCGAGGTGGCCGAGGAGGTGGGCGTACGGGTGAAGAACCTTCGCTACTTCGGCAGCCAGAGCTGGCCGTTCCCGCACAGTCTGATGGTCGCGTTCACGGCCGAGTGGGCGGGCGGCGAGATCGTGCCGCAGCCCGAAGAGATCGAGCACGCCGCCTGGTACCCCTGGGATGCCCTGCCCGACATCCCACCCCGCTTCAGCATTGCGGGCTTCCTGATCCGCGACATGGTGGCGCGGATGTCTGAGGGCCGGTGACGAGGACGACTGTTTGCACTGCGGCCAGTTGCCGCGGCAGGCCCGTCACATCCATTCGCCGGTGGCGCGGAGCGCGATGGATCTCAGGACCAGGAAGCAACGGCCTCGCCGGCACTTCACCCACCCGCAGGGGCAGCTGAATTCGCCGACGGGCCCGCCGGTTCAGGAGAGCTTGACGATCTTCGCCTGCGAAGGCACCAGCCGGCCGTCACCCGCCTTCGGGTTTTTCCGCAGCGCGAAGACCATGTAGTAGCCCGGAGGCATTTCAGTGGCCTTGGCCGGAGCTTTCACGGTCAGCGTCTGCCCGGACTGCGTAAAGGCCAGCTCCATGCGCCGCTGCTCATTGCTGAACGAGTGGGTAGACGAGCCGGTGCGGATCATCACCACACGTTCCACGTTCGCCGAGGTGCTCATCTGGACCGTGAAGGTGTCGGACCAGGAGAAATTCTTGGGCTTCACCTGGTTGATCACCGGCTGCGTGGCGTAGCTGCCGTCCGGATTGAAGAAATAGGGCGGGAAGTACACCTCGGCATTCAGTCCCCGCACCGGTCCCGGGGCGCCGCCGCCGCCAACCACCACGGCGCCACTGGGTAGCAGCATGGTGTTGCCGTGGTACAGGCGCGGCTTCTCGGCGTTGGCGGTCATCGTCCACTGTCCGGTCGCCGGGTCCCAGAGCTCGCTGGTGTAGACCGCATCCGCCAGCGTGTTGGCGTTGCGTGACCCCCCATTGACCCAGACCTTGCCGTCCGGCAGTACGGTGGAGAAGCCCCATTTCCGCGCGGTGCTCAACGGCGAGCCGATCTTGATGACGGGCTGCGCGCCGTTGATGTCCACCAGCGCCACCTGGGTCGTGTTGCGGATGGACATGATCTTGCCCGGCGCGTACATCAGCGACGTGGTGTTGTAGTTCGTGCCCTGCAATTTCCCGTTCAGCTTGGTAATAGCCCCGGAGCCGCTCGGGTCCAGAGAATAGAAATATCCGTCGTTAGTGATGGTCAGAATTTTGCCATTGGGCGTCAGCCAGGATTTCGGATACCACCAGTTCCCTTTGATTTCACCAAATGCCGCCTCGCTGCGTGCTCCCGTCAGTGTGCGCCAGCCTGAACCCGGCACGTAAATTTCGGGAATTGGCGAATAGGTGGCTTCCGTCGCGGGTTTGGTGGCGGTGCCCCCGTAAAACCGGTCATCACGGCCGCCCATGACCACCACCTCGCCCTTTTCGGTGGTAACTGCCGTGCCGTACCAGCGCCGGTACTTCATGGAGCCGGGCTCCTTGCGCAGCGAGTTGTCGGCCGGATTGAAGAAATTCGTGTCGGCTACCGCGTAATTACGCACGCCATTGATGATGCGGTCGCCGCCGGCCATGAACACTTGGCCGTTGCTGGGCAGCACGAGTTGGGTGTTGCAGAACAGGTCCGTCCCGGTGGTGTTGGACAGCAGTTGGAAGGCTGAACTGTCCGCACCGGGCAGCGACGGGTTCCAGTCCGGATCCCAGACGGAGTAATGGAGCTTGGCACCCTGGGCGCCCTTGTCGTCGCTGCCGTAGGCCAGCACCCGGCCGTCGGGCAGCAGCACCATGTGCAGCGGAATGATGGGCCAGGCGAAGGCCGGCCCGAAGACACCAGCCTTGTAGGCCGCAGCCGTTGTGTTCTTCGGCTTGTACGAGGCCGAGAGCTGGCCACTGGCGGCCAACGCCTTCATGGTTTCTGTCAGGGGGCCGGCCGCCGCCACGGGGCCACTGCCGAAATCCACCGGCGCCTCGACATCATCTTCCGGCAGGTCGTCCATCGCGGCGCTTTCTTCCGGCGCCGTGGATGCGGATATTTCCGCCCCGCCGCCACCGCATCCAGCCAGCGCGGCAGCAATCAATACACAAAGCGCAGCTCGGGGCGCCCCATGGCGCAAGGCCCAGACCAATACTTCAGCGGATTCCATGGATGACAGACCTGTTGGAAATGGCAAAAACGCGGCCACAAGGACGAGACCGCCGCTCAGATGCACTTTGCGCATGAATACATGCAGTAGAAACCCCATGCCTTAACGTGTGTTTGTGCCGGCCTGTATCGAAGGCATCGCGCAGTAAGTTGGTCTTGAAATTCACCGTGGCAGAAATATTTCCGAATCATTTCCAGAAGTGAATTCCTACTCACGCCGCTTGCTTTCCTCTGGTGTCGGGCATCACTGGTTAAGCAAGTTGGATTGGCGCGACGGGGCTGCGCCGGTTTTCGGGTATGCACGTTGCCCCAGGCGGCCATCATGCAAACCGCCGAGGATTCCATCCGGCCGGCTGCCGTGCCTCTCGACGACAGCAGTCCTCCCCTGCCACTGGCCTTCGTCGTCAATTGCGGCTCGGGCCACGAGGAGACGGAGTCCCGCCTTGACACGCTGCGCCGGGTGATGAACGAGGCCGGCCGGCGCCACGAGATCCTGTGCATCGACGGCAGTCAATCACCGCAGGACGTGGCCGCGCGCGCGGTGGCCTGGGCCGTGGCGCAGGACGGCGGCGTGGTGGCCGCCGGGGGCGACGGCACGCTCAACACCGTGGCCCAGGCCGTGTTGCCCACGGGCCGGCCCATGGGCGTGGTGGCGCAGGGCACCTTCAACTACTTCGCCCGATCCCACGGCTTGCCCACCACCACCGAGGAGGCCGCGCGGCTGCTGCTCACGGCCGAGCCTCAGCCGGTGCAGGTGGGGCTGCTCAACGACCACGTGTTCCTGGTCAATGCCAGCCTGGGGCTGTACCCGCAGCTGCTGCAGGACCGCGAGGCCTTCAAGCAGCAGTTCGGGCGCTACCGCTTCAACGCGGTGCTGGCCGCGCTGGGCACCATCCTGCGCCAGCACCGCGTATGGACGCTGGAGCTGGAACTCGGCGAGCGCAACCTGACGGTGCGCACGGCCACGCTGTTCGTGGGCAACAACCGCCTGCAGGCGGAGCAGGTAGGCCTGCCCGAGGCCGCCGTCGCCGGCCAGGGTGCGCTGGCGGCCGTGATGGTGCGGCCGGTGGGACGCCTGGGCATGCTGGGCCTGGCCCTGCGCGGCGCGCTGGGCCGACTGGGCGACGCCTCCAACATCGCCAACTTCGCGTTCCGCCGCCTCACGGTGTCGCCCGGCACCGGGCATCGCGCACGCCACGTGAAGGTGGCCATCGACGGCGAGGTACTGCAGCTGCGCACGCCGCTGACCTTCACCGTTTCGCCCACCCCGCTGCAATTGCTGATGCCACTGGAGCGGAGCGACGAGTGAGCGTGCTGCTGCAGGTGTCGGACGCACATTTCGGCGCCGAGATTCCAGCGGTGCGCGATGCGCTGCGAGAGCTGGCGTTGAGGGAGCGGCCCGACGTGGTGGTGTGGACCGGCGACCTGACCCAGCGCGCGCGCCGCGACCAGTTCGCCGCGGCACGGGCCTTTGCCGACTCCCTGCCCGGCGCGCAGACCGTGGCCATGCCCGGCAACCACGACATCCCGCTCTACAACGTGGTGGAGCGGCTGCTGCGCCCCTACGCCGGCTACCGCCAGGCTTTCGGCCCCGAGCTGGAGCCCGAGCTCGAGCGCGAGGACCTGCTGTTGCTGCTGGTCAAGACCACGCGCCGCTGGCGCCATGAGCGCGGCGAGCTCTCGGCCGCGCAGGTGGAACGCGTGGCGCAGCGCCTGCGCCGGGCCTCGCCGCGGCAACTGCGCGTGGTGGCGACGCACCAGCCGCTGCACGCCGCCGATGCCGGCGACCGCGCCCACCGCCTGCGCGGCCCCGCCGATGCCCTGGCCATCTGGGCCGAGGCCGGCATGGACCTGCTGCTGGGCGGGCACACGCACCGCCCCCGCTGCGACCGCGTGGACGCCGGCGCGCGGGCGGTGTGGGTGGTGCAGGCCGGCACTTCCATCTCGCACCGCGTGCGCGGCGGGCTGCCGAACTCGGTCAACCTGCTGCGCCACGACGCGGGCGCCGGTGCGGGCCACTGCAGCGTCGAGCAGTGGGACTTCGACGAGGAGCGCGGCATCTTCGTGCAGGCGCGCAGCACGCAGGCCCTGCTCTCGCGCTGACCGGCGCCGACGCGGCGCCTGGCTTGGCGGGCGGCCCTCAGCCGCCGCTGTCCGATGCCGGCACCCGCAGCCGCTCGCGGTAAAGCTCCAGCACGCCGGCCGAGTCGACCTCGACGCAGACGGTCTGCACGGGACGGGCGGATGCCGCGCCCGGCGCCGGCTCCAGCCGCGTGCGCCCCACCGTCTCGCCTTGCGTGTCCACCGCCACCGGGGAGCGCACGGTGCCGAACAGCGCCGGTGCCAGCAGGCAGGCCACGGCCGAAGCGTCGTGCACGTAGAAACCATCGGTCACGCCGGTGCCGCGGTAGAAGGCCTGGTACACGCGCGAGATCTCCCAGATCAATGCGCCCAGCTCGCCGGACTCCCGCGCCAGCGCGCGCAGGTAGGGCGTGCTCATCACCGTCTGGTGCGTGACGTCGAGCCCGACGATGGTCACGGGCCAGCGGGCGGCGAACACCTCGTCCGCCGCCACCGGATCACAGTAGATATTGGCTTCGGCGAACGGCGACACATTGCCGCTGTGGCCGTGGTGGCCGAAAGCGCCGCCCATCACCACCACCTCGCGGGCCAGCTCCGCGATGTCCGGCGCGCTGCGCAGCGCCAGCGCCAGGTTGGTGAGCGGGCCCACGGCCAGGAGGCTCACCTCGCCCGGATGGCGGCGCAGCGTGTCCACGATGAACTCGTGCGCGCCTTGCGGCGCGACGTCGCGGCCGGGCTGTGGCGGCAGCTCGATGTCGCCCAGCGCGTTACGCCCATGCACGTGTACCGGCGGCGCGTGCACCGTGCCGTCCAGCGCCGCGCCCGCGCCCCGGTACACCCCGGCCGCCAGCCCCAGGCGTTCGGCCAGGAACAGCGCGTTGCGGGTGGTCGTGTCGATGTGGCCGTTGCCGAAGACGGTGCACACGCCCAGCAGCTCCACCTCGGCGCAGCGCGCCAGCAGCATCAGCGCCATGGCGTCGTCCACGCCGGGATCGGTGTCGAAGATGACTTTCTTCAGGGTACCCATGCCCGGGAGCGTAAACGGCGCCGTCAGGAAACCACTCCGGGCGCGGCGCCCTGGCCCAGCCCGGCCACGATCTCGTAGGAGCGCAGGCGCGCCGCGTGGTCATGCATCTGCGAGGTGATCATCAGCTCGTCCGCACCCGTGCGCTCGATGAACGCCTCCAGCGCGCGGCGCACCGTCCGCGGCGAGCCGATGGCCGAGCAGGCCAGCGAGCGCTCCACGAACACGCGCTCGGCCATGGGCAGGCGGTCGATGAAACCCTCCACCGGCGGCGGCAGCTTGCCCGGGCGCCCGGCATACAGGCTCGCGAAAGCCTGCTGCGCCGAGCTCGCCAGCCGCTGCGCTTCTTCGTCGCTGTCCGCGGCGAAGACGTTGAAGCCCAGCATCAGGTGGGGGCGCTGCAGGTGCGCGGAGGGACGGAACTCGCGCTGGTAGAGATCCACGGCGGCGTCCAGCATCGCGGGTGCGAAGTGCGAGGCGAAGGCGTAGGGCAGGCCCAGGTGCGCGGCGAGCTGCGCGCCGAACAGGCTGGAGCCCAGCACCCACACCGGCACGCGCAGCCCCTCGCCCGGAATGGCGCGCACCTTCTGCCCCGGGCGCGGCGGGCCGAAATAGGCCAGCAGCTCGGCCACGTCCTGCGGAAAGCGATCCGCGGCTTCCGGCCCGCGCTCCTGGCGCAGGGCGCGCGCGGTGGCCGGGTCCGACCCCGGGGCGCGGCCCAGGCCCAGGTCGATGCGGCCCGGGTACAGCGTCTCCAGGGTGCCGAACTGCTCGGCGATCACCAGCGGCGAGTGATTGGGCAGCATCACGCCGCCGGCGCCGACGCGGATGCGGCTGGTGGCGCCCGCAACGTGGCCGATGAGCACCGCCGTGGCGGCGCTGGCGATGCCGGGCATGCCGTGGTGCTCGGCCAGCCAGTAGCGGTTGAAGCCCCAGCGTTCGCAGTGCCGCGCCAGGTCCACGGTGTGGCGGAAGGACTGGGCGGCGTCGCCGCCCTCCACGATGGGACAGAGATCGAGAACGGAAAGAGGAACCATGGCGCCATGGTGCCCGCCGTGGCAGCGGCGCGCCGTGGACCGCCGCGTGCCGCCCTGCCGCAAGCGGGGCGTTGCGCCGCGCCTCTCACGGGGCCAGTACGCAGCGCCCTCGCCTAGCGCCGGAGCTCCAGCGCGCGGGCCAACGCCTCCTCCCCCACGGGCTTGGTCAGGTGCCCGTCGATGCCCGCGGCCCGGGTGCGGTCCTGGTCGCGCTCGGTGCCCCAGCCGGTCACGGCCACCAGCACGGTCTTCGCCAGGGCGGGCATGGCGCGCAGCCGCGCCGCCACCTCGTAGCCGTTGAGGCCCGGCATGCCGATGTCCAGGAACACCAGCTCCGGCAACTGCGCCTGTGCCGCCGCGATGGCCTGCAGCCCGTCGTGGACCACGTGGACTCCATGGCCGTCCATGCGCAACAGCAGCGCCAGCGTCTCCGCGGCATCCACGTTGTCGTCCACCACCAGCACGCGGCGGCCGGCGCTGCCGTCCGGGCCGCTGCCCGGCACCCTGCCCACGCCGGCCGGCGTGGCGGCGGACGGCCTGCCGATCGGCAGATCAACGACGAAGGTGCTGCCCCGGTTGGGTCCGGCGCTTTCGGCGCTGATGTGCCCGCCATGCATCTCCACCAGCCGCCGCGCCAGGGACAGCCCGATGCCCAAGCCGCCCTGCGCGCGGTCCAGCGTGCTGCCGACCTGCATGAACAGGTCGAACACCTGGCCCAGCAATTCCGCTGGAATGCCCATGCCGTTGTCGCTGACCGAGAGGCTCAGCCGCTCGCCCGCGCGGCGCTCGGCGCGCAGCGCGATGCGCCCGCCCTCGGGCGTGTACTTGGCGGCGTTGTTGAGCAGGTTGCTCAGCACCTGGGCCAGCCGCGTGGCATCGGCGTGCAGCAGCACCGGCTCCTGCGGCAGCTCCACGCTCAGCGCATGGCGGGCTGACTCGATCAGCGGCCGGCTGGTTTCCAGCGCCAGCTCCACCACCGCGTTGAGCGAGACCGTGGCCTTCTTCAGCGCCACCTTGCCGCGGCTCACGCGGGAGACGTCCAGCAGGTCGTCCACCAGGCGCACCATGTGCGTGAGCTGGCGCTCCATGAGCTCGCGCGCCCGCACGCCCACGGGACTGGCCGGGTCGGCGTGGCGCAGGATCGCCAGCCCATTGGAGATGGGCGCCAGCGGATTGCGCAGCTCGTGCGCCAGCGTGGCCAGGAACTCGTCCTTGCGCGCGTCCGCCTCGCGCAGCGCCTCCTCGGCCAGCTTGCGCTCGGTGATGTCCAGCACCGTGCCGCGCAGGCCGACCACCCTGCCCTGCGCATCCCTGACGGCCGTGCCCCGGGCCGTGACCCAGATGGGCTCGCCGCCGCGGTGCAAGGCCCGCACGTCGATCGCGTAGCTCGACCCCTGCGCCAGCGCCTGCTGCGCGGCCGCGTTCAGCCGCTCCCAATCGGGCGGCGGGTACAGCACGCCGGACTGTTCCCGGAACGGCGGCACCTGCTCCGGTGTACTGAAGCCGAAGATGCGCAGCAGCTCGGCCGAGGGCTCGGTGAGGTCCGTGGCCAGGTCCCAGTACCAGCTGCCCAGCCGCGCCAGGCTCTGCGCCTCGCGCAGCTCGGCCTCGCGCTCGCGCAGCGCGTGCTCCGCCCGCTTGCGCTGGGTGATGTCGCTGAAGAGCAGCGCCACCTTGTGCTCCCGCGGCTCCCCCACGCGGAAGGCGAAGACGTCGAACCAGCGCCCCATCGACGCCGCATGCTCCTCGAATCGCAGCGGCTCGCCGGTGCGGGCCACGCGCCCGTAGGTTTCCACCCAGGACGGCTCGATGCCCGGCACCAGCTCGCGCACCGTGCGCCCCAGCGCGCCAGCCATGCCGGTATGGCGCTCGAAGGCCGGGTTGATCTCCAGGAAGCGGTAGTCGTGGGCCTGGCCGGCGTCGTCAAGGACCATCTGCAGGATGCAGAAGCCCTCGTCGATGGACTCGAACAGCGTGCGGTAGCGCTTCTCGCTGAGCATGAGCGCCGTTTCCGCGGCCTTGCGCTGCGTGATCTCCAGGAACAGCACCGAGAACTGGCCGTTGCCGATGGCGCGCGCCCGCGCCTCGTACCAGCGGTCGTTGAGCGCGGGCACGTGCAGCTCGAACTCGGCGCTCTCGCCGCTGTCCACGACCCGGGCATAGGCGTCAATCACCTCGTCCTGCACGCCCGGGATGGCCTCGCGCACCGTGCGGCCCAACGCCTGGCTCACCGGGATGCCGGTCAGCCGCTCGAAGGCCGGGTTCGCCTCCACGAAGCGGAAATCGACCATGCGGCCCGCGTCGTCGCGCACGGCCTCGGCGATAAAGAAACCCTCGCCCATGCGCTCGAACAGGCCGCGCCAGCGCGCCTCGCTTTCGCGCAGCGCCTGCTCGGCGCGGCCGCGCTCGATGAGCTCGCGCGTGCGCTCGGCCACCTCGTTCATCAGCTCGACCTCGTGCGGCGTCCACTGCCGCTCGGGGCGCTGGTTGAGGTAGACGATGGTGCGCAGCCGCCCGGCCTTGAACAGCGGCACCACCAGGATCGCCCGCGTGTCCACCTCGTGCGAGGTCCGGATCGTCGCCGCGTCGCTGGTGAGCGGGTGCCGGCGCACGTTGGCGATGACCACCGGCTCGCCCGCGCGCAGCCGGTCGATCACCGGCTGGCCGAAGGCGCTGGCCGGAAATCGGCCCATCAGCGGCGGCACGCTGCCGTCGGTCCAGCACACGTCGTAATCGATGAGGTCCAGCCGCTCGTCGACGTGGCCGTAGCCCACCCGGTTCACACGGAAGTGGCGGCCGAGCATCGCGCTGACCTCCTGGAGGATGGCGCGCGTGTCGCCGCAGCCGCGCAGCACGTCGGTGAGCGTCAGCAGGAAGCGTTGGCGCTGGGCGGCGTCGGATTCGGTCATCGGGCGGGACGAGGTTTCGCTGGGACCGAGTGTCCCAGCTTGCCGCATGCCCGCCCGGGCAGCCGTCCCGGCCCGCGGGCCCGCCGGCTTTAGCGGCGCGTGATCACGATCTCCAGGTACTCGCTGGGAATGGCCAGCGTGCCGTCCTGCGCGCGGTTGAAGCTGCCCATGAGGTCGAGCAGGTCGTTGAGCAGCGCCGTCTGCCCCGCGTCGTCCAGGGCGGCGAAGGCCTTGAGCACCGGGCCGTAGTAGGTGCGGAAGATCTGCAGCATGTGCCCCGGCGAGCGGTAGCGGAACACGAAGTGGCGCGACGCCGCCTCGATCCGGGCGGCGTCCGCGCGGAACAGCTCGTCGATGCGCTCGCGCGTGCCCCACAGCGCGGGCGAGGCGACCCCGGCCGGCGGCGGCACATGGCGGCCCACGGTCTTGAACAGCTGGCCGATGAAGCCTTGCGGCGTCCAGTTGGCCATGCCGATGCGCCCGCCCGGGCGGCACACCCGCAGCATCTCGGCGGCCACGCGCGGCGCGTCGGGGGCGAACATCGCGCCGAAGGTGGAGACGACCGCGTCGAAGCTGCCGTCGTCGAAGGGCAGCGCCTCGGCATCGGCCTCGCGGAACTCGATGTCCAGCCGCTCGGCCGCGGCGCGCTCGCGGCCGCGCTCCAGCAGCGCCGGCACGTAGTCGGTGGACGTGACCTCGCACCAACGCCGCGCCGCGGCCAGCGAGACGTTGCCGTTGCCGGCGGCGACGTCGAGCACGCGCTGGCCCGAGTGCAGGTCCAGCGCTTCGCACAGGGACTCGCCCACGATCTGCAGCGTGGTGCCGACCACGGCGTAGTCGCCGGAGGACCAGGCGGCGCGCTGGCGCGTCTTGACGGCGGACAGGTCCGCCGCCGGGACGGCGATGGCGGACGAAGGCTGGACAGAGGCAGACAATGCGTTCATGGCAGGGACTCCGGTGGCTTGAAGCGGTGGGCGGCGGACTTGCCGCTGCCGCCGCAAGCCACTGTCCGGCCCGGCCGTGGAAGGTCGCGTGGGAACGGGCGTGGAAATGAGCGTGGAATTCGACCCCGCAGTGGCCCCGGCGCTGCGCCTGCGGCTGCTCGGCGCGCTGGAGATCCGCCGTGACGGCGCCGCGGTGGCGCTGCCGCCGTCCCGCAAGGTGCGCGCCCTGGTGGCCTACCTGGCGATGGCCCGCCGCCCCGTGGCCCGCACGCAGCTGTGCGAGCTGCTGTGGGACATCCCGAACGACCCGCGCGGCGAGCTGCGCTGGTGCCTGAGCAAGGCGCGCCCGGTGCTGGACCAGCCCGGCCGGCCGCGGGTGCTGGCCGATGCCGAGGCGGTGCGGCTGGACCTCGACGGCGCGCGCGTCGATGCGCTGGAGGTCGATGCCGCCGTGCAAGGCGGCATCGCGGCCCTGGCGCCGGAGCGGCTGCGGGCCCTGGCCGCGCTGTTCGAGGGCGAATTCCTGCAGGACCTGGATATCGAGCGCAGCGCACCCTGGAGCGCGTGGCTGCTGGGCCAACGCCGACGCTTTAGCGCCGCGCGGGTGGCGATCCTGGAACACCTGGCGCGCGCGCTCGACCCGGGCGGCGACGAGGCCCTCGCCTGCCTGGAGCAGTGGCTGCGCCTGGCGCCCTTCGACCGCCGCGCGCACGAGAGCCTGCTGGACGCTCTGGCCCGGCGCGCTCGCCTGCGCGAGGGCGAGGAACACCTCGCTGCCACCGCCAGGATGTTCGAGGCGGAGGGCCAGGACTGGACCGCGCTGGGCCGCGCCTGGCGCGCCGCCAAGGAGCGCCACGCCGCGCTGTCCGCTCGGCGGGTGGAGCCTGTGGCGACGGTGCCCACCGTGGCAACGCCAGAGGCGGCTGCGGCGGTGGAGGCAGGCCTGCCGCACCGCGCCTCCATCGCCGTCATGCCGTTCATGGACCAGTCACGCGGCACCGCCATGCGCGGCGGCCTGGCCGACGGCCTGGTGTACGACGTCATCACGCGCCTGGCCAAGCTGCGCAGCATGTTCGTCATCGCGCAGGGCACCGTGTTCGCGCTCGACCAGCGGCACGTCGGCGCCGAGGAGGCCGGGCGCACGCTGGACGTGGACTACATGGTCAGCGGCTCGCTGCGGCGAGAGGGCCCGCGCGTCGCGGTGAGCGTGCAGCTGGTGGAGACGCGCACCGCGCGCATCGTGTGGGCCGAGTCCTTCGGCAGCCGCTTTGACGAAGCGCTGGGCGTGCTGGACGACATCGGCAACCGCATCGTGTCCTCGGTCGCCAGCCAGGTCGAGGTGGCCGAGCGCAACCGCGCCATCCTCAAGCCGCCCAGCTCGCTCGATGCCTGGGAGGCGCATCACCGGGGCCTGTGGCACATGTACCGCTTCGACCGGGCGCACAACGAGCAGGCCCATCACTTCTTCGAAACCGCCACGCGGCTGGACCCAGGATTCGCGCGGCCCTGGGCCGGCTTGTCATTCACGCATTTCCAGAACGCCTTCCTGGGCTGGGGCGAGCGAGGGCACGAGATCGAGATGGCCTACCGCACGGCGTCGCAGGCCGTCATGGCCGACGACCGTGACCCCGCGGCGCACTGGGCGCTGGGGCGCGCGCTGTGGCTGCGCGGCGCGCTGGGCGAGTCGCTCGTGGAGCTGGAGGCCTCCACCGAGTTGAGCCCCAACTTCGCGCTGGGCCACTACACGCGCGCCTTCGTGCAGGCGCAATCGGGCGATGCGCAGGACGCGATCCGTGCCTCGGACCTCTCGCGCGAGCTGAGCCCCTTCGACCCGCTGCTGTTCGGCATGCTGGCCACGCGCGCCGTGGCGCTGATGCGCCTGGGCCGCCACGACGAGGCCGCGAACTGGTCGGTGAAGGCGGCGGCGCGTCCCAACGCGCACGTGCATATCCAGGCCATCGCCGCGCACTGCCTGGCGCTGGCGGGCCGGCTGGATGAGGCCCGCGCGACGGCCGCTGCCATCGGCCGGCAGCTGCCGGGCTATGGCTGCGAGAACCTGCTGCGCGCCTTCCGCTTCGATGTGCCGGCCGCCGCGGCGCTGCGCCAAGCCGCCGGCAACATCGGCTTGAAATGATCCCTTGGAACGGTTTTTAGCTCAGATAAGCTCTCATAATCTTAGCTAAGACATAAGAAACCTAATTCCAGAGGCAGAAGGGAGCGACGGCACGAGCCGAGAGCCGACAAGGACTTGCGCAAGCAATGTGCACGTTGGCCATCGAACTTGCCAGCGGCCCCTCCCTACCTGGTACGCCGATCGCGCACTTCAGACCGTGTAACCTGCCCTGCCGGTGAGGCTGAACGAGGCAGCACGCCGGCAGGGCTCACGCAGACGGGCCCGCCGGTGCCTTGCGTGGCCACCCCAAACAGGCGACGGCAGCTCAGGCCGGTTCCATCCCGTTGGCGCGCTTGGGTGCTTCGGCAGCCCGCGACACCAGGAAGTCCAGCAGGGGACGCACGCTCTCGGGCTGGGCACAGGTCGCGGCGATGCCGGCGGAGAAGGTGGTGATGATCTGGATCTCGTCGGGCAACGGGCCCACGACGTCGATGCCCTGCAAGTGGATCAGCTCGCTGAGCTGCTGGAAGCCCAACTCGACCTTGCCGTCGGCCACCAGCGACCCCACCGGCACGCCCGGAGGCGCCTGCACGATGCGGTCCTGGACCTGTGCCGCAATGCCCCAGCGCTCGAACAGTTTCATCAGCGCCACGCCACTGGGGCCGGTGGAGTAGCTCAGGCTGCCTGCCGCCAGAACCGCCTGCTTCACCGCCGCTTCCGAGCCCAGATCGGGTCGCGGCGCGCCGGCGCGCACGGCGACGGCGACGCCGGAGCGGACGAGATCCAGTCGGGTTCCGGCGACGACTTTGCCGGCCTGGATCAACTGCTCAATGGCGTTGGAGGCCAGGATCACGAGATCGAAGGTTTCTCCCGCCTGCACGCGCTTGGCGGCATCGACGCCACCGACGGACTCGACGGTGACCGCCTGCGGGCTCTGCTGCTGGAACTGGCCGATCAGGTCCGCCAGCAGTTGCTTGGTGGCCATGGAAGAAATGATGCGGATGGGGGATGCCACGCGGCGACTCCTCTGAAAGTTCATGGGGCGGCCGTCAAGGGCCGAACGGGGGCCGCCATTATTTCGGTGCTGTGCGATCCCGGCGGCGTCATCGGACGGGCCGGGATCGCAGCGGGACATGACCGTTCCACAGGACGGCACGGCGCCAAGCATGGGCACGGGCAGCGAAGGCGCGGCCTTGCACGGCATGCATGGTTCCGTGGCGCCGGCCTTTGCCCTCATCCGTGCGCTGGCGTCATGCGGCTGGCAGCCACTCGGCAACCGGGCTGGACCGGACGGCCGCTTCCGGCACACCTGCAAGCGGTGGGAGGCGAAGCCGGTATCCCGCTCACCAGCCACCGTGGTACGGGACCACGGCGCTCACATTGCGTATCGCTGGCGGCTTCGTTCCTCTACAGCGGCGGGCGTGCTGGGCGAGGTTTGCGTGCCGCAGCCGAAAGCGAAGGAACCTCGGCACCTCAGGCGGAAGCTCGGGTAGCGGCTCGTCACGCCTGGTTGCCGCACACCATCAATTTCAAAGCGCCAACGGCCCTGCTCCCTGGACGCCCTGTTTCCCCTGCGACGTTAACGCGTTATGGCTGCCGTGAAGGCGAAGACTTCTCCATTACCAAATTCCCTCACGTATCCCTTCAGCGGCTTCCGTCAACGACCTGCCGGGCTCGGGCCGAGGCTCGCCGATGGCTATGCAGGCAGGCGAGGCAAGCGCGGCCGTGGTACGGGACCACACCCCGACGCAGCGTCCATCGCCCAGGAGCGACACGCATCCGCTGCGGCGGTGGAGCGCACTGGATGCGCTGGCAACCGTAGCGCGTTGCCCCCCTGCGGGCCGGCTCACGGACTTTCCCCGGCTTGTTCGACCCGAACATTTCGAGCCGCTCGGGGCGGGTCCGTGCTCGTCCCGATTGCGACCTTCGACCGCTCTCCCTGCGGTTCCGGCACGACGAGATCGGCCATGTGCTTCACCGGAATCGACCCGCGAACCATGGCCCTTGCCGGCCTTGGTTCTCAGGCCCCCGAACCGCAGCGCCACGCGATTTGTTCAAGCATCCCTTCCGCGGCTTTCGCCGGTGCACGAGTGCGCTCGGTTCGCCGCCGGGCCTTGGCCAGCGTGCGGCATCCCAGGGTGTGGTACGGGACCACACCCCAGGAAGCACCCGGTACTGAGCGGTCCGGCCGCCATGCCGGTTCAGCCAAACGCATGCCAGGCGGGCCGGTGACAGGCCTTCATGACTCGGGCCGTCAACAGCGTCACGGCGTCCGCCGGCCATCACTTCAGCGTCTCTCTTCAATGCACGGAGAGGCCCGGCCGCGCCACCGGCGTCGCCACACTGGCCACACTGAACTGCACGCCGCGGTGTGGTACGGGACCACACTCCACACGTCCTCCTCGACGACGCCAGCCGGACACACACCAAGCGAGCCGGGGCCGGACTTTGCCGCCCATGGCTCCTCGACACCTGGAGCCACGGCATCAGCGTGTCAATGCACGCGTCACCCTCAGCGGCCCTGGTTGATGCACCACGGGGTCCGGCAACACCGCCGGCAGCACCGAACCTGGCGACGCGGAGTGTGGTACGGGACCACACTCCAAGCCCGGTCCGGGACGGCGCGGAGCGGGCGTCATGCCAGTCCAGCTAGATGCCCCCCGGACGCCCAAGAAAGGTGGTGGTGGAAGCGCATGGGCGAGGCCGAAGCCACTCGCCAAACCCACGGCCTCAGGACGGGAGGAGCGGGGAAGTGATGGGAGAAATGCCCGCACGGGGTTCCGCCACAGCGCGCGGGGAACTCGCGCGCCAGCGCCACGCCAGTGATGGAGACGGTCGCCCGGCCGGGCCCGCAAGGAAGTGCGACGCGCTGCGCCGTCGGCAGGGCCGGGAAGGTGAGAGTTCCTCACCCGCGGCCGGCGTTCGAGACGCAGCCGGCCACAGGCGCCCGCGGCGCGGGCGCGCTCACGCCGCTCAGAGCTTGAGCAGCTGCTTCACCAGGTTTTCCGCCTGGGCCAGGTCCACCGGCTGGCGGATCTCGATGGCCAGGGCGCCGCCGGGCTTGCGGGTCAGCACGGCCACGGTCTTGCCTTCCTTCTTGAACTGCCGCTTGTCCACGACACCGCGTTCCGCAGACTGGCTCAGCAGTTCGTCCAGCACCGCCTTGGGAGCCCGTGGTACGGTACCCCGGCCCGCGATGGCCTTGGCCCGCGCCAGCACGCCGTCCGGGTCCCTCTGCAACGCGTCGGACAGGGGCCGGGCCCAGTGCAGCTGGATGTCCGCCGGCGAGCTGAAGGCGGCCACCACCGCGGCCGGCAGCTCGGCCAGCCGCAGCGCCTTGGCCGCGTTGCTGTGGTCCATGCCCGATTCCTCGGCCAGGCGCCGGATCGAGGTGAACAGCCCGGCCTGCAGCGCGCGCTGGATGCTCTGGCCCTGCTCCCACGGCGAGAGGTTGCGGCGCTCCCGGTTCTCGCGGTCCATGGTCAGCCACATCTGCTTGTCGGTGACGCTCTCGATCATCGCCAGCACCGGCACACCCAGTTCCAGGCAGGCACGGTGGCGGCGGTGGCCGAACACGAGCTCGTATTCCAGCCCGTCGCGCGGCGCGTCCAGCGGACGCACCTTCACCGGCTGCACGTTCACGCCGGCGTGCTCGATCTCACTCTTGAGCTTGGCGAAGTCCGTCGATTCGAATTCCGACTCGTGCCGGTTGGCCAAGCGGCTGCGGCCGATGCTGCGCGGGTCCAGCAGCTTCACCGGCACGCTGCCTTCGTAGTCGCGCAAGCGCGCCTTGACCTCCGCCAGCTCCTTGCCCAGCGGACTGGAGCGGCCGAGCACGCCCATCATCTGGCCGACCCCGGTGTAAGCCTTGCGCGGCGCCCCGGCCTCCTCGCTCGTGGCCGGCAGCGCCGGCGCGGAAGGCTGCGGTTCCGGCAGCAGGTTCACCAGCTTGGACTTCTCCGCGATCTTCTTGGTCATCAGCTTCTCCCGCGTGTCTTCAAGCCGCCATCTTCCGGCGCCACGTCGCCTGGATGAGCTGCTCCACCAGCTCCGTGACCTTCTCGTAGGCCTCGGCGGCGCGCTTGTAGGTGCGGGCATTGCCGTCGTAGCGGCCCACGTCGTAGATCGTGCCGAACTCCGCCGCGGCCGACGCCGCGGCCGCCGTCTTCGGAATCTCCACCGGCATCACCTTGCCCTCGTAGGCCTGGCCGATCCAGTCGCGCACCACGGTGGCGGTGGAGTCGCTGCTGTCCACGCGCGTGAGCAGCACGCGGATGAAATCGAATTCCTTGCCCACGCCGCGCTGCTCGACGAGCTGACCCGCCAGGTCGGAGAAGAGGCGCCAGAACTGCGAGGCCGAGGCGAAGTCCAGCGCATTGGGCGGCAGCGGCATCAGCAGCCCGTTGGCCGCCATCAGCGCGTTGATCGTGACGTAGGACAGCGACGGCGGCGTGTCGATCACGATCACGTCGTACTCGTCGCGCACCTCGTCCAGGCCGATGTTGAGCACGTTCCAGAACTCGAAGTCGTCCTCGGTCTGCTGGCGCGAGGGCAGCGAGAACTCCGCGCCGAACAGCAGCGGCGCCGCCGCCACCAGGTCCACCCCGCTCCAGTAGCTGGGCCGGATCGCGCTGCGCAGCGAGCTCTCGGCGCCCACGCACAGCGGCAGGATCGTCTGCTCGTCCTCGACCTCGGTATCGGGCAGGATGCCGAACAGCGTGGTCAACGAGCCCTGCGGATCGCAGTCCACCGCCAGCACCCGGTGCCCGCGCAGGCTCAGGCCCTGGGCCACGGACATCGCGGTGGTGGTCTTGCCCACGCCGCCCTTGAAGTTCGCCAGCACGATGGCCACCGCTTCCGCCCCCGCCGGCCGCATGGCGGCGGCGCGGTACGCGCGCGACCAGGCCTGTACGTCGGCCAGCGAGAATTCGCGCCGCCCGTTGCCCGTGACGCGGCCACCGGGCAAGTCGCCTTTCTGGATGCGGTAAGCCACTTGGTTGCGATCGAGCCCGCAGATCGCGCCCAGCTGTCCGCTGCTGTACGTGGGGGCGCGCTTGCGCGAGGTGGGCGAAAGCATTGCGCTGCGCACCCGGCTCATCAACAGGCCGGAACGGTCAGCCTGGTCCATCACGTCGGACAGCGTCTGGGGAGCCAGTGTCGCCGTGTTGTTGTTCATTCGAATCCTCCTTGGGGAGGCCGGATCATAACGACGAGTCAGCAATCAAACGCACCGTCAGCAGTCTTTCGCTGAATCACAACAGATGGCTCGATGCATGCCGCGAGCCATGAAAACGCATCTTCCCGCTTGGCGTTGCACCTGCATTCGGCTTTCAGCCTCTCTTCCAAAAGCCCACGCGGGGTTTCAAGAGGTTCAAGCCCCTTCAAGCCCTTCAATACCTTTACCGCCGGGATTTCCTTTTGCTGACAAGCACTTGGAACCAAACAGGTGAGCCTTTGTGGGAACGGTGGTGAGTGCTTTTGGGAACGCCCGTGAGGACTTGTGGGAACGAAGGTGAGGAACGCTGGGAAGGCACGTGAGCGGATAAGGGAACCGAGTCATAGGCTGCGGGCGGCGCAGGTGCCTCACAAATCCACTCACGCGTGCGTTGCAACATGGCCAAACCGAACGGTTCATGGTTCGGCTCAGGCCCGCACGCCTCCGAATCGCTACCAGCCGTGACCTGCCGATCACCCCGGCCCGGACCACGGGCTTGTACGTACACCGTCCAGGATGGGTGAGGAGATTTGGGAAGCCTGCTGCGGCTGTCGCATTCGGAACCGGAGGCTGGAGCGCCGCCTCACGTGAGCCTTTTTGATAGTCCCGCGCGCATGCCCGTCGCCCTCTCCAGGGTTTTGGCCGCGTCGTCACGTGAGCCTTTTTGGTAGCCAAAACGCCGGAAACGGTCCAACGCACGGCCGCTCCGTCGCGCTTCATGCGTGAGCCGTTTTGGTAAAGGCAGGACGACTCCGCCTGGGCCCGCGAGCTGGATGTGTGAGCGCCGCTACCTGGCTCACTCACTTGATCGCCTACCATCGCGCCATGCCCAGCCAACCCCCGCTCTTCGATGACGACGAGGAGCTGCCCGTATCAGCCGAGGTCGTGCGCAAGCACGTCAATGCCGTGGCGTTCATGCCACGCGACCGCAAGATCACGCTGCTGGCGCGGCGCTCCTTCAACGTGCTGCTGCACGTGGCGCAACGCCAGAGCGGCACCGACATCTACCGCGCGCCGCTGAGCGAGATCATCAATCTCTCGCGCTTCGATTCGAACAACTACGAGCTGCTGAAGAAGACGCTCAAGCAGCTCATGGGCACGGTGGTGGAGTGGCAGAGCCCGACCTCGGGCGAGTTCGACGTCTGGGAAGCCTCCACGCTGCTGGCCGGCTGCAAGCTGATCAAGAACAAGAAGAGCGGCGCCATCACCATCGAGTGGTCCTACTCGCCGCAGATCCGCGAGCAGCTCATGGGCCCCGACCGCTACGCGCGCATCGCGCTGGACGTGGTGACGCAGCTGCGCAGCCACGCCGCCATGGCGCTGTACGAGATTTGCGTGCGCTACATCGACAACCCCAGTCACCTCACCGCGCGCCAGCACTGGCGCTGGTGGCGCCCGGTGCTCACCGGGCAGCAGGACGACCCGTCGCGCAAGCCACCCGAGTACCGCTACTTCAAGCGCGACGTGCTGGCGCCGGCCATCGCCGAGATCAACGCGCTGTCGGACATCGAGGTGCGCGGCCCCGTGGAGCACAAGGGCGCCGACAACAAGACCATCGAGCAGATCCAGTTCGCGGTGCTGCGCAAGCCCAGCGCCACGCGCGCCGTGGCCAGCCGCCCCAGCGCCGCGCGCGAGCTGGAGCCGGTGGACTTGCCACTGATCGGCCGCGCCATCGGCAGCGGCCTGAAGCAGGAGGACGCCGAACGGCTGCTGCAGGAGTTCGGCCCCGAAGCGCTGTCCGCGGGGCTGGACAGCCTGCACAAGCGCGCCGCGCTGCCCCCCGGCGTGGCCGACCCGGTGCAGAACCCCGCGCGCTACCTGCGGGCTGTGCTGCCGGGCGTGCTCAAGAAGGCCGCCGCGCCCACCCCCACGCCCATGCCCAGGACCGCCGCGCCGACGCCAGTCGCCCGCACCCGATCGCCAGTGGTTTCCGCGGCGGCCGAGGCGCCGCGGCGCCAGGCGCGCTGGCTCGACGAATGGCTGCGCCGCGCGCGCGAGGCGCTGCGGCAGGAGATCCTGGCCCTGGCCGAGGAGGAGCGTGCCCAGTGGGTGCAGCAGTTCCGCGAGCACCTGGCCGAGAAGCGATCCGCGCTGCTCAAGCGCTTCGACACCAGCGGCTGGACGCACTCGCTGTTCGTGCAGGACTTCATCCGCTTCTACGGCAACGGCACGCGCGGCCCCGGCTGGGACAAGCCCAGCGCGGAGCAGTTGCTGGAGCTGGCGGCGGAGGTGGGGGACTCGACGGCCTGAGGCGGGCGCTTGCGCCCGTCGCCGTACCGGTTGACGGCGCAACCGTGGCGTCCGGCGTCACCGGCAGCCGCTTGCTGGCGACGCTGCGCGGCGTGTATCGCGGCGGCGGGCAGGGCATCGCGCCGCTGCTGGAGAGCGCGGAGGGGCGTTGAACAATAGCGCCATGACCAAACCGCATATCCATCCCGTCACGGTGCATTTCGGCGACTGCGACCCGGCCGGCATCGTCTTCTTCCCCAACTTCTCGCGCTGGATGGACCAGGCCTCGCTGGCCTTCTTCCGCGCGCGCGGCGTGCCGCCGTGGCGCGAGCTGGAGAAGCAGCGCGGCATCGTCGGCACGCCGCTGCTGGAGATCCACACCCGCTTCCTGCGCCCGGCCACCTACGGCGACGAGCTGCAGGTGGTGACCACCATCGAGAGCTGGGCCCACAAGACCTTCACGCACCGGCACCGCGTGCTGCGCGGCGACGAGCTGCTGTGCGAGGGCACCGAGGTGCGCGCCTTCGTCGTGCGCGACGCGCACAACGGGCGCATCCGCGCGATCCAGGTGCCCGAGGACATCAAGGCGCTGTGCAGCTGATGCTCGCGCCGCTTCCAGCTTCTTCTCCCCAGTTGATCCGTTCGCGCTGAGCCTTCGATACCTCAAGGGCGAACGGCATACGGCTCGGACACTTCACAAGACCCGTATGGGACGATACCGGTGCACGCCTGCGTGGACCGCCTCACTCGGCGGCTTGCCGCATCGCCAACGCCAGATCCTCGTGTCCCCGTTCCTGCAGGGCGTGGACGGCGCCTTCGAAGTCGCGGGCCTCGCGGTTCTGGCCGAGCTTGCGCTTGCCCTCCAGGCGCGTCAGCTCGATTTCGATACCGACGATCTGCCTCAGCTCCTCCGCCAGGTAATCCGCGGGCGCGTCGCCCATCTTCCAGGGACAGGGCTCGCCGGCTTCGTGCCGGCGCGTCAGCCGGGCCACCACGCCGCGAACGAATTTCTCGTCGTCGTGCACATGAAGGCGGCCGTGGGCATGCACCACCTCGTAGTTCCACGTCGGCACGTACCGGTGCGTCTCCTGTTTGCCCGGATACCAGTTGGGCGAGATGTAGCCCTGCGCGCCCCGGAAGACCACCAGCACCGGCGCACCCTCGCCGATCTTCCGCCACAACGGGTTGGCGCGCGCCACGTGGGCCAGCAGCGTGCCGTGGGCGCCTCGACGCTCGTCCAGCAGGAACGGCAGGTGGTTGGCGTCCAGGCCGCTGGCGGTGTGGGTCACCAGCATTCCGAGCGGGTGCTCGCGAACGAGGCGGTGCAGTTCCTCAAGCCGTGATTCGGCAAACAGCGAAGGCAGGTACATGGCAGGTCTGGCAGGCAAGGTGTCGGCGGCGCCGACGATCGGGGGGACTCTGCCGCCTGCCTGGCTTGATGAAAATATCCAGTTCCGAACCATTTCACTGGACCAGTTGGCGCTCATGGTGAAGGACGACGCTGGGCATCGCGGCCGCGGGCGCGCGCTGTACGAGGAGATCAGGGCGCGCATGGCCGACGGCACTTACGGACCGGGAACCGCCTTGCCGTCCACGCGGGCCTGCGCCGCCGAGCGGGGGCTGTCGCGGACCACGGTGTCGGCGGTGTACGAGCAGCTGGCCGCTGAAGGGTTCATCGACACGCGGCCCGGCGCTCCCAGCCGGGTCGCGTCCGCCGCGGTCACGCCACGCCTTGCCGTGGCGACGCCCGGCGCGAGCGGGCCGCTGCCGGGCCAGGCGCCGCCTGGGGCTCGCCTGTCGAAGGTGGGCGAGCGGGTGTCGGCGCTCGATCCGCTCCCGGACGCCGCCGTGGCGCCCGGCGTGATCGACTTCATCTACGGCCCGCTGGCCGGACGGGACTTCCCGACGCTGCCGTGGCTCAAGGCGCTGCGGCGCGTGGAGCGGCAGCGCCCCGGGCGGCTGGCCTACGACGATCCGCGCGGTGCCGCGGAGCTGCGCCAGGCCCTGCAGGCGTACCTCAGCCGCACGCGCGGCCTGTCCTGCGACGTGGAGCAGCTGGTGATCGTCAACGGCTCGCAGCAGGCGCTGGACCTGTGCGCGCGGCTGCTGCTGGATGCCGGCGACACGGTGGTGGTCGAGAACCCCGGCTACCGCATGGCCCACCACGTCTTCGAGGCCACGGGCGCCCGCCTGTGCGGCATCGGCATCGACCACCACGGCTTGCGCACCGAGCTGCTGGCCGGCGTGCCGCGTGCGCAGCTGGCCTACGTGACGCCCACGCACCAGTTCCCGCTGGGCGCGTTCCTGACCCTGAGCCGCCGCCGCGAGCTGCTGGACTGGGCGGCCGGCAGCGGGGCCTGGGTCATCGAGGACGACTACGACAGCGAGTACCGCTACGCGGTGCGTCCCGAGGCGACGCTGCAGTCGCTGGACGCTCAGGGCCGCGTGATCCACGTCGGGACCTTCTCGAAGACGTTGTCGGCGCAACTCAGGCTGGGCTACATGGTGTTGCCGCCGCACCTTGTCGCCACCTTCGCGGCGGCCAAGCGCCTGGCGGACCGGCACGTGGCCACGGGTACCCAGCGAACCCTGGCGCTGTTGCTGGAGGACGGCAGCTACGACCGGCACGTGCGCCGGATCCGGCGGCTGCAGCACGCGCGGCGCGCTGCGCTGCTGGAGGCGCTCGATCGGCATCTGGGCGCGCGGGTGGCGGTGCAGGGCGCGGCCAGCGGGCTGCACCTGGTGGTCTGGATGCCCGGCCTGCCCCGCGAGCGCGAGACCGCGCTGGCCGAGGCGGCGCTGCGCAAGCAGGTGCGGGTGTATCCGATCAGCCGCTTCTACCTGCCGCACGACGACGCGCAAGCCGCCGCCCGGCCCGCCGGGCTGGTCATGGGCTATGCCTTGCTGGAGCCGGAGCAGAGCGACCAGGGCGTCCGGCGCCTGGCCGCGGCGCTCGAAACGCTGGGCTGAGCCGGCGGCCATTTCGCCGCCGCTCAGGCGGGCAGCCGCCGCGCGATCCACCAGGCGAGCGCGAGGCCCAGCGCCAGCCACAGCGCGACGATCGCCACCGCCCCGGCGCGGCTGCGCGGCCTGGAGCGCGACGCCTTCATCCACGCCTCGGCCTGGGCCCGGCACTCGGCCAGCACGTCCGCGGGCAGCAGCCGCACGGTGAGCCAGATCAGCACCGGCAGCAGGATCACGTCGTCCAGGTAGCCCAGCACCGGGATGAAGTCCGGGATCAGGTCGATCGGGCTGAGGGCGTAGGCCACGACGAAGATGCCCAGCGCCTTGGCATGCCAGGGCGTGCGGGGATGGTTCCTGGCGAACCACAGCGTCATCGCATCGCGCTTGATGCGCCGGGCCCAGGCCCGGCCGCTTTCCAGCAAACCCATCGGCAAGAGGCGCGGCCGGTGGGCCCCAGGCGCGCGTCGAAGTGAAAAGCGCGACTCTAGGAGGCTGTCGGACTTGAACCTGATCTGCAGTGCGACTGACGCAGGTTGTGGCTCTTGACGGCACCTCGCGCTGGACGAGTGCTGTGCAGGGCAGGTGAAGTGCTCTGGGGCGCCGATAAAGCCT
>Ga0065721_10004612_pt1 | contig 25691 bp, 25 predicted proteins | sample Mesricmetagenome_FD_59108 | JGI IMG/M metagenome (GOLD analysis project Ga0065721, IMG submission 59108) | Mesophilic microbial community from rice straw/compost enrichment Sample: eDNA_1 v2 (version 2) | ecosystem: Engineered > Solid waste > Grass > Composting > Bioreactor | place: USA: Davis... | reverse complement strand
TGCACTCATGACCGTTACATTTGCTGACTTCTGCTCTGGAGCCTCTAAGCTGCACTCATGACCGTTACATTTGCTGACTTCTGCTCTGGAGCCTCTAAGCTGCACTCATGACCGCCGCTGCAGCGGTTAAGATGTTACTATGCATGCGGAACATGGCGGTTGCGAGGCAAAAAAGTGCGCAAGCCGGGACGGGAGAGGAGACGGCAGTCCTATGTCTATTCCCCGTTTTGCTATACTATAATAGATTAATGGGCTCGCTAGGCGGGACCGATATTATACATAACGAATGCCAGCCTTGTTATATCTCTCTCGAATCGGGCAAAGCTGATAGAAAGGCTTTCTCATTACGCGCTTGACGAGACGCCGGTTCAGAAGCCGGCAGAGCTCTAAGGCGCCGCGAAGGGATGAAACAGGGATGAAACAAATTTTATTAATTACGGACGGCTGCTCCAATGTGGGCATTAGCCCGGTAGTGGCGGCCGCGCATGCGAAGTCGGAAGGCATAACGGTCAATGTGGTCGGCGTGCTGGACCGCGGCGATGTCGGGGAACTGGGCGCGACGGAAATCGATGAAATCGCGCGCGCCGGCGGCGGTCTCAGCCGCATGGTCACCACGAGGCAGCTGTCGCAGACGGTGCAAATGATGACGCGCAAAACGGTGGTGCAGACGATTCAGCTGGCCGTGCAAAAAGAGCTGAAGCAGGTTTTGGGCAACGGTTCGATTGAAGCGCTTCCGCCGGAGCAGCGGGGCGAGGTTGTGCGCGTTATGGACGATTTGAGCGAGACGAGCGGGCTTCAAGTGGCGCTGCTGATCGACGCCAGCGCAAGCATGAAGCCGAAGCTGGCTTCCGTCGAAGAAGCGATTCACGATTTGATGCTCAGTCTGCAGGCGCGGCAAGGCAAAAGCGAAATATCGGTGTTTCATTTTCCGGGGTCCCGGCATGGGGACGATTGCGTTATGGATCTGGGCTGGACCGACCGGCTGCAGGGGGTTCAGTCGATCTTTCCGAAGCTGCCGATGAGCGGCACGACGCCGACCGGCCCTGCCATGATGCGAGTGATCGATTACTGCCGGCAAGGGGACGAGAGCGGAAGGAACCGGTACGAAACGGATGGGATGATGGGTGACTACGTCGTTTAAGCTGGAGCTGCGGCGCGGGATGGTCGTAACCGGCAAGTGGAAGCAGAGCAAATACCGGATCGAGCGGGCGCTTGGAGAAGGGGCCAATGGCAAGGTTTATCTCGCGCAGTCCGATAAGGGCTGGCTTGCGTTGAAGGTAGGCTCCGATGCCGTCGACCTGCAATCCGAGATTAACGCCCTCCGAATGATGGGCAAGCAAAAGGGGCAGGCGGAGGAGCAGTTTCTGTTCGATGTGGACGATTTGCGCGGACCGGACGGCCGCGAATATCCCTTTTATACGATGAAATACGTCCGGGGCTCGACGCTGGCGGAATATTTGCGGCAATACGGGATGGAGTGGTTTCCGCTGGTTGCGCTGAACCTGCTCAGGAAGCTGGCCAAGCTGCATACGGCGGGCTGGGCGTTCGGCGACTTGAAGGTCGAGAACGTCATGGTGTCGGATTACGGCTATGTGGAGCTGGTCGATTACGGCGGGGCTACGGCGTTCGGCAAAAGCATCCGGCAGTTTACCGAAATCTACGACAGAGGATATTGGAACGAGGGGGCACGTTCCTCCGATCCGGGGTACGATTTGTTTTCGTTCGGGGTGCTGTGCATTCAGCTTCACGAACCGAAGAAGCTGCAGTCGCTGACGAAGGAGCTGCTGCCGCAAAACCGTTCCGCGGCCGAACTGCTTGCCGTCGCCGAAGGCTGTCCCGGCTTGAAGCCTGTGACCGGCTGGCTTCGGGCGGCGTTCTCGAATGAATATCGCGATGCCGCCGAAGCGGCGGAGGCTTGGCGGACGTTGATGCACAAGCGTCCCGGGAAGCGGGGCTCCGCAGTGCCGGGCTGGCTGAAGGGGCTGGCGGTGACGTCGGGGCTGCTGCTTGCGGCTTCAATCGTCTGGTTTCTGGCCGCCGACTTGATGTAGGCCGCGTTCCTTCCAGGGGGATAAATGCCGGACAGCGAGATAGGACAGACAAGCACGACAGGGGGATATCGCATTGAATGTAAGGCAAGAGCTGCTCAAGGAAGCGGCCGAACGCGGGCTATGGAGCAAAGGAGACATCATGGTCGTTGCGGTGTCCGGCGGTCCCGATTCGATGGCGCTGCTTCATCTGCTGCATTCGCTGTCGGACGAGCAGGGGCTGAAGCTGGTCGCGGCTCATGCGGACCACGGCTTCCGGGGCGAAGAATCCGCTTCGGAGCTGCGCTTCGTGGCGGAATATGCCCAGCGGCTGGGCGTCCCTTGCGAGTCGGTCACGCTCGATATGCCGGCTTATATAGAAGAAACGCGGATGAACGCGCAGGCGGCGGCTCGGGAAAAGAGGTACGAGTTTCTGCACCGCACGGCCACCAAATGGGGGGCGGCGAGCATCGCGCTCGCGCATCATGCGGACGATCAGGCAGAGACAGTGCTCATGCGGCTGCTGCGGGGAACCGGCCTGACCGGCTTGGCGGGCATGCAAAGCATACGCCGCGAAAAAAATGTGCAACTTATCCGGCCGCTGCTTCGTATGAACAAGTCAGACCTCGTTGACTATTGCGAGAGTCAAGGCGTACCGTATTGCATCGACAGCAGCAACTTCAAGAGGCATTATTGGCGCAACCGGGTCAGGCTCGACGTGCTTCCTTACTTAATGCAATACAACCCTCAGCTGCCGCAGACGCTGCTCAGGCTCGCGGACGTGGCCGGGGCGGAGAACGACTGGCTGGATTCGCAAGCAAGCGAGCTGTTCGGCCGGCTGGTGCAGGCCCGCGCGGACGAGTGCCGCGTAAATTGCTCGGAGCTGACCGGGGTTCATGTCGCTTTACAAAGGAGATTGATTAAACTAATATTAAATTATCTTTCTCGGGATACGGATTTGGCGGCCTTCGAAGCGATTGAGGCGATGAGGCTTGCGGCGGCTCCGGAGGCGCCGGCGACTTGGCGGATGGATGCGGGAGACGGCATCCGTTGCGTACGGGAGTACGGGGTCATCCGATGGATTCGCATTTCGGAACGACCGGAATTCGGCGGAGCGGAGCCCTACGCCGTCGAAGTGAACGAAGAGCCGGAAGGCCGGATAATCGTGCCGGGCGGCTGGACGTTCCGGTTTCGCAGAATCGCCGCGGAAGAAGGTCCTCTTAGACCGGCTTCCCGATTCGAGGCTTGTTTCGATGCTTCCCGGCTCCAGTTCCCGCTGACGATTCGTAATCGCCGGCCGGGGGACCGTATTCAGATTTTAGGATTAAATGGTTCGAAAAAAGTGCAAGATATGTTCGTCGATGAAAAGATTCCGCCTTCCGAACGGCCGGGGTATCCGCTCTTGTTCGATGCGGAAGGCAAACTGCTGTGGATACCCGGACTGAGACGGTCCTCTCATGCCGCCGTCGAACAAGACGCCGGCGAAGCGTGGCTCGTGCAGGCCGAAAGGGAATAAGCGGCGGGGTTGGGCTCATAATCATAGGTATGGCGTAGGGGGACTCTGAAGTTGCAGAACGATATCAAGGAAGTACTATACACCGAGGAGCAGATTCAGGCTAAGGTCAAGGAGCTCGGCAAGCAGCTGAGCGCTGACTATGAGGGGCGAAATCCGCTCGTTATTTGCGTCCTCAAAGGCGCATTTATTTTTATGTCCGATTTGGTCAAGGCGATCGACGTCCCGCTTGAAATCGATTTTATGGCCGTGTCCAGCTATGGTCAATCGACCAAGTCGTCGGGCGTGGTCAAGATCATTAAAGATCTGGACGTCAGCGTAGAAGGGCGGGACGTGCTCATTGTCGAGGACATTATCGACAGCGGCCTGACGCTCAGCTACTTGATCGACGTGCTGGAGCGCCGCAACGCGAAGTCCGTCACCCTCGTCACGCTGTTTGACAAACCTTCCGGACGCACCGTGGAATTGGAGGCCGATTACAAGGGCTTTACGCTGCCCGGCGAATTCGTCGTCGGCTATGGCTTGGATTATGCGGAAAAATATCGCAATCTTCCTTACATTGGCATTTTGAAGCCTGAGGTTTACGAAAAGTAAGTCGAAATGACCGTACATGCCCGCTCCATTAGCCTCTATTGTTATGGAAAGTCATGCTATGGTAAAATATTTGAAGCGTCTGAGAGGAGGTAGGGGATGAATCGGATCATCCGAAACACAGGTTTTTATTTGATCATCTTTCTGGTTACCGTGGGGATCTACCAATATATCGTCGGCTCTGGCAATTCCGTCAAGCCGCTGACATATGATGAGTTCGTTGCGGTTATCGAAACGGATAACGTTGAGGAATTGACGGTCAAATATGACGACCAGTCGTATTATTATACGGGTAAATACAGAACGAAGCCTTCCGATGTCGACAGCGAGACGTTTACCTCGAGGGCGACGGTATACGGTGCGCAGAAGATCGAGGAGCTGGCAGAGCAGAGGCAGATTAAGTATACGGCCAAGCCGATGGATACGCCTGGCTTCTGGATGACGTTCCTGACGTCCATCATTCCGTTCATTCTCATCTTCGTGTTGTTCTTCTTCCTGATGAATCAGGCACAGGGCGGCGGCGGCAAAGTAATGAATTTCGGCAAGAGCCGCGCCCGTCTTTATAATGAAGAAAAGAAACGAGTCACGTTCGAGGACGTGGCAGGCGCGGACGAGGAGAAGCAGGAGCTTGTGGAGGTCGTCGACTTCCTGAAGGATCCGCGCAAATTCAACCTCGTCGGAGCCCGCATTCCGAAGGGCGTATTGCTTGTCGGGCCTCCGGGTACCGGTAAGACGCTGCTTGCCCGCGCCGTTGCGGGCGAAGCGGGAGTGCCGTTCTTCAGCATCTCCGGCTCCGACTTCGTTGAGATGTTCGTCGGCGTGGGCGCCTCGAGGGTGCGCGATTTGTTTGAGAACGCCAAGAAAAATGCGCCTTGCATTATCTTTATCGACGAGATCGACGCCGTCGGACGCCAGCGCGGAGCCGGCCTTGGCGGCGGACACGACGAGCGCGAGCAGACGCTCAACCAGCTCCTCGTCGAGATGGACGGCTTTGGCGCGAACGAAGGCATTATCATTGTTGCTGCGACGAACCGCGCGGATATTCTGGACCCTGCCTTGCTCCGTCCGGGACGCTTCGACCGTCAAATTACGGTAGACCGTCCGGACGTAAAGGGCCGCGAAGCGGTGTTGAAGGTGCATGCGCGCAACAAGCCGCTGACCGGCGACGTCAAGCTCGACGTCATCGCGAAGCGGACGACCGGCTTCAGCGGCGCGGATTTGGAGAACCTGCTTAACGAAGCGGCGCTCTTGGCCGCCCGCCGCAACAAGAAGGATATCAACATGCAGGATATCGACGATGCGATCGACCGCGTCATTGTCGGTACGGAGAAGAAAAGCCGCGTCATCAGCGACCGCGAGAAGCGCATTGTCGCTTATCACGAAGCGGGCCATACCATCGCGGGTTACTTCCTGGAGCATGCCGATCAGGTGCATAAGGTGACGATCATTCCGCGCGGACGCGCGGGCGGGTATGTCATTATGCTGCCGAAGGAAGACCGGATGCTCGTGACGAAGCAGGAGCTGCTGGACAAAGTGACGGGCTTGCTGGCCGGCCGCGTCGCCGAAGAAATTTATATCGGCGAGATCGGCACCGGCGCCTACAGCGACTTTAAGCAAGCGACCGGCATCGTTCGCAGCATGATCATGGAATACGGCATGAGCGACAGGCTTGGGCCGATGCAGTTCGGCAATTCGCAAGGGCAAGTGTTCCTGGGACGCGACCTGGGCCATGAACAAAATTATTCCGATGCGATCGCCTACGAGATCGACCAGGAAATGCAGTCGATCATTAACGGCTGCTACGAGCGGGCGAAGAAGCTTCTTACCGAGAAGAGCAAGGAGATGCATCTCATCGCCAACACGCTTCTGACGGAAGAAACGCTCGAGCTGGAGCAGATCAAGTCGCTGATCGAAACCGGCGAGCTTGGCGCAGGCGCAGGCTCCTCCGAAGGGACGTCAGGCGGCGGAGAAGCGAATGCGGAGCCGGCAGGCGTGCAGCCGATCGTCGACGAAATCGGCGACGTGAAGGTTCGCATTCAGCCTCGCGACGAGAATGAAGCGAAGCCGGCCGAAGGCAGCCCGGACGACGGCAAGCCGGACGGATCCGACCCGGACAAAAAAGAATAAGCCGCAAGGAAGAGGCGGTCCCCAAAGATCGGAATGATCTGGGGGCCGCCTCGTTTGTTTCCTATCGGTTTGTCGTCGGAATCGGCCCTGCGATCGAAATTCCCTGTACAAAATACGCGCGCATCCATTGACAGGGCTCCATGCCAAGTGTAAATTAATTCTTAATTAAGCGTAAACGGCTAATGCCGCATCTTGGCGGCCGCAGCTTGCGTTTAAATATAAGCGCGGTATACCGTGCAAAGTATACCTTCTTATATTTGAAATGAGATCATCCTTGTCGGTTTACACTAAGGGGAGACGACCTTTCAGGTTTGTGCTTCAATTCACAAAGTCGTCCAACCCATTTTTCACGAAAAGGTCAGTTTACGCAGCTTGGCATTTCAAGACGGAATGGGGCATCAAGAAACCCATCCCTCGTAAAGAGGAGAGGATTTATTGTGGAAGCACTGGCTCTGGAACGCAAAGCGGAGCAAAACCGCGAATTGCGGGAGCGGCTGATGCAGTTGAAGAAGGAACGCAACGCCATTATTCTGGCGCATTATTATCAGCGCGACGAAATTCAAGAGGTTGCGGATTTCCGCGGCGACTCTTTCCTGCTGGCTCAGAAGGCGGCTCAGACCGATGCGGACGTCATCGTGTTTTGCGGCGTTCACTTTATGGGCGAAAGCGCCAAAATTTTGGCGCCGAACAAGACGGTCATCATACCGGACGAGCGCGCCGGCTGTCCGATGGCGGATATGGTGAACGTGGACGGCTTGCGCAAGCTGAAGGCGCAGCATCCGAACGCCACCGTCGTAACGTATATCAATTCCTCCGCGGAGATCAAGGCGGAAACGGATATTTGCTGTACGTCGGCCAATGCGGTCAAGGTCGTCAATTCGGTGGAGGGCGACGAAGTGATCTGGGTGCCGGACAAAAACCTGGGCCACTACGTGCAGCAGCATACCGACAAGAAGATGATTATCTGGGAAGGCTACTGCAACACCCACGATATGCTGACGGTCAAGGACGTCGAAGAAATGAAAGCCAAATACCCGAACGCCCAGTTCGTCGTCCATCCGGAATGCCGTCCGGAAGTCGTGGAGCTTGGCGATTTCGTCGGCAGCACGACAGCCATTATTAAATACTGCAAGGAATCGGATGGCAAGGAGTTTATTGTCGGCACCGAGGACGGCACCGGCTACCAGCTGCGAATGGACAGTCCCGACAAGACGTTCCATTTTGCCTCGAAATATTTGGTTTGCCCCAACATGAAGGTCAACAATTTGAAGAAGCTCGTCAAATGTCTGGAGACGATGCAGCCTCAAATTTACGTTCCGCCTCAAGTAGCGGAAAAAGCCCGTTTGTCATTGGAGCGCATGCTGCAAGTGAAGTAGCATGCGCTACTCCTATGTGTGCACAGAGTTGGAGGAGCGGACGTGATCCCTAGATATTTGGTAGATGTGGAGCTGGACAAGCTTCCGGTTGTCGATAAAGACGTTATCGTAATAGGGGCCGGCATTGCCGGTCTTTTTACCGCTATAAGGGCAAGCGAAGACCATTCGGTGCTGATGATAACGAAGAAGTCGCTGCTCGACAGCAATACGCGTTATGCCCAAGGAGGCATAGCCGCGGTCATCTCGGAAGACGATTCGCCGGCTTACCACCGGCAGGATACGCTCATCGCCGGCGCCGGCCTTTGTTCGGGTGAGGCGGTCGACGTGCTGGTGCACGAAGGGCCGAAGGGCGTTCGCAACCTGATCAAGATGGGAACCCAGTTCGATCTGGAAAATGGGGAATTTGCGCTGACGAAGGAAGGCGCCCACAGCCAGCGGCGCATCTTGCACGCCAACGGCGATGCGACCGGCTACGAAATCGTGCGCGCTCTGTCGGAGACGGCGGTGGCCAACCCGAAGATCGAAGTATGGGACGACCATTTCGTTATCGATCTGGTAACGGTCGACGGGGAATGCTGCGGCGCCATTGTGCAGAAGCCGGGAGGGGAACGTTTGTTCGTTCGCGGCAAAGCGACCATTTTGTGCTCGGGCGGAGCGGGCCAGCTGTACCGTTATACGACCAATCCGGAGGTCGCCACGGGCGACGGCATTGCGATGGCTTATCGCGCCGGCGCCTACATACGCGATGTCGAATTCGTTCAATTTCATCCGACGTCTCTCTGTTATCCGGGAGCGCCGCGGTTTCTCATATCGGAAGCGGTCCGGGGCGAAGGGGCGGTTCTTCGCAACATGAAGGGCGAAAGGTTTATGGAGCGTTATCACGAGCAGCTGGAGCTGGCTCCCCGGGATATCGTCGCCCGAGCGATCGTCAGCGAAATGGAGGAGACGAAATCGACCTTCGTCTATATCGACATTACGCATGAGCCCCCTGAATTGGTCAAGCATCGTTTTCCGACGATTTACGAATACTGCTTGAAATACGGCCTCGATTTGACATCCGACTGGATACCCGTTGCGCCTGCGATGCATTATATGATGGGCGGCGTCAAGACGGATCTGAACGGAGAGACGAACATCAAGCGGCTGTTCGCTTGCGGGGAAGTATCGTCGACGGGCGTTCACGGCGCCAACCGGCTGGCGAGCAATTCGCTGTCGGAAGCGATCGTCTTCGGACGCCGCATCGTCAAGCGCATCAGCGATCTTCCGCCGCTCACGTCGCAGCCTGCCGTCGCGCCGGAGTCCGAGCGGGGCGGGGTGCCGATTCAAGCGGTTGTGGAACGGAGACTGAAGCTGCAGAAGGTGATGGTGCGTTACGTCGGCTTGAGACGAAATGAGAGCGGTCTGCTTAAAGGCTTGGAGGAGCTGAAGCGGCAGCTGCCGATCTTTCAGGCCAAGCTGACGGAGCGGGAGCAATACGAATTCGCAAATTTGCTTACTTGCGCCCTGCTGACGACGCAGGCGGCGCTGCAGCGGGAAGAGAGCCGCGGCGCGCATTACCGGGACGATTTTCCGCAGCGTGACGATGCGCAATGGCGCAAGCATACGATATTGCATCGGACATTAGGGATAACCGAGGAGCGGATTGAAGATGTTTGAATGGACGGCGGGAGGATATGACGAAGCGATGCGCCGGCAAATCCGGGAATGGCTTGCCGAAGATGTGGGCAGCGGCGATATAACGACGGAAACGACCATACCGGCCGCATCCCGATCCAAGGCGCTCATCCATGTGAAGGAAAACGGCATTGCGGCGGGAATACCTGTCGCTCGGCTCGTGTTTGAAGTGGTCGATCCTTCGATTGCGTTCAAGCCGCTCGTTCGCGACGGAGACGCGGTGGCGAAGGGGACGGTGCTGGCCGAAGCGGAGGGAAGCACGCGCAGCCTGCTGATCGGCGAACGGCTGGCGCTCAATCTGATGCAGCGTTTGTCGGGCATTGCGACGAAGACGAGAGCGTACGTAGACGCGCTGCAAGGACTTCCGGTGAGGCTGGTCGATACGCGGAAGACGACGCCCGGCCACCGGCTGCTGGAGAAATACGCCGTCCGGGTCGGCGGCGGAGCCAATCACCGGTTCGGCTTGTACGACGCGGTCATGATCAAGGACAATCATATTAAGGGAGCGGGAGGCATTCGGTCGGCGGTGGAAGCCGCCCGCCGGCAAATCCCGCATACGATGAAAATCGAGGTTGAGACGGAAAACATGGAGCAGGTGCGGGAAGCGCTCGATGCCGGCGCGGACATTATTATGCTGGACAATATGAAGCCCGAACGAATGAAAGAAGCGGTTGCGGAGATTAAGGCCCGCGCTCCTCACGTCATCGTCGAGGCATCGGGCGGCGTATCGCTGGACACGATATACGGCATCGCCTCCTGCGGCGTGGACGTCATCTCCGTCGGCGGCTTGACGTATTCCGTTCATGCGCTGGACATCAGCCTCGACTTGAACGAGAAGAAGGGAGGGGAGCCGGCATGATTCTCGTCATCGACGTCGGAAATACGAACATTGTGCTCGGCGTATATCGCGGGAAGGAGCTGCTGCATCACTGGCGGCTCAGTACGAACCGGTCCGGCACGGTGGACGAATACGGCATGAGTCTCCACAGTCTTTTTGCCTATGCGGGAATGAAGCTGGACGAAGTGGAGGGCGTTGTCATTTCGTCCGTCGTTCCGCCGCTGATGCGGACGCTGGAGCAGCTGATTACGAAGTATGTCGGCAAGACGCCGCTCGTGATCGGCCCCGGCATCAAGACAGGACTGAATATCCGGTACGAAAATCCTCGCGAGGTCGGGGCGGACCGGATCGTCAATTCCGTCGCGGGCATCGAGAAATACGGCACGCCGCTTATTGTGGTCGACTTCGGCACAGCGACGACCTTCGATTATATAGACGAACAAGGCAATTATTTGGGCGGGGCGATCGTTCCGGGCATCGGCATTTCGACGGAGGCGCTGTATCAGCGGGCGGCCAAGCTCCCGCGAATCGAGCTGGTACGGCCCAAGAGCGTCATCGGACGCAATCCGGTCACCTCGATGCAAGCGGGCATTGTGTTCGGTTACGCCGGCCAGGTGGACGGCATTGTCGGCCGGATCCGCAACGAATTCGGGGTATCGCCCCGGGTTGTGGCGACAGGAGGGCTGGCGGAGCTCATTGCCGCGGAATCGGAGACGATCGAGCTCGTCGATCCGCTGTTGACGCTGGAAGGCTTGCGGCTGATCTATGAACGCAACAAGGAGGGACATTTATGACGGAACAGCTGAAAGACATACTTGTTCGCGGTACGGCTTGGAACGGCAAGCTGCGGGTATTTGCCGCGCGTACGACAACGCTTGTGGAGGAGCTTCGCCGCAGGCACGACACGTTTCCGACCGCGACGGCGGCGCTTGGACGAACGGCGACGGTCGGCGCGATGATGGGCGCCATGCTGAAGGGTCAAGAGAAGCTGACCATTCAAGTCAAGGGCGACGGCCCGATCGGCCAAATCGTCGTGGACGCGAACGCCGAAGGCGATATTCGCGGATACGTAGATCATCCGCAAGCGCATCACGGCAGCAACGAGCAAGGCAAGCTGGATGTGGCGGGTGCGGTAGGCACGTCCGGCTATATTCACATCATCAAGGATTTGGGCTTGAAGGAGCCGTATCGCGGCAGCGTTCCGATCATTTCGGGTGAGCTGGGTGAAGATTTTACGTATTATTTTGCCGTTTCGGAGCAGACGCCTTCGGCCGTCGGAGTCGGCGTGCTTGTAGAGCCCGACAATTCCGTCCGCCATGCCGGCGGATTTATCGTGCAGGTGATGCCGGGGATGACCGACGAGGAGCTGACGCGGCTGGAGCATGCGGTTGGGGCGATGCCTCACGTCACGGCGCTGCTGGACCAGGGCGAGACGCCGGAAGGGCTGCTGCGCTGGCTCGTAGGCGACGATCTGACGCTGCACGATTCGCTGGAGCTGCGGTTCCAATGCCAATGCTCCGAAGATCGGGTGGGCCAGACGCTGATCAGCTTGGGACAATACGAGCTGGAGAAGCTGATCCAAGAGGACGGCGAGGCCGAAGTCGTCTGTCATTTCTGCAATGAAGCGTACACCTTTGACCGGGCAAAGCTGACGGAATTGCTGGAACAGGCCAAACCTAAGGCGAACGAGTAACCGGAGGCGCCGATGGGATGAAGAAATTTGAAGTGCTGCGTGCGGTCGTCGTGCTTCAGGCGCTGTGCATGATCGCTCTTACCGGCGCGGTCATGGTGAAGGTATGGCCGCTCCCGCAGCTGAGAGGCGACGAAGGGCCGGCGGTAACCCCGCCGGTCAGGTCCGAAAGCGGAGGCTCCGGCCATTCCGGCGGAGCGGTTGGCCGGATGGAGGAAGCGGCGGCGCAAATCGGCGGGCGCACGATTACGAAGGGCGAGGTTGCGGAGGAGCTGTTCCGGCAATACGGCGACAAGGTGCTGCGCGAGATGATGCTTCGGACGGCCGTCGAGCTGGAGGCCGGACGTCATGGCTTGACGGTAACTTCTGCGGAGCTTGACCGCGCTTTGGAGGAAGCGGCGGAAGGCTACGACGGCGTTGAACAATATTTGACGATCATGAAGGACCAGCTTGGCATGGATCGGGAGCAGGTGCTGGACGACCTTCGCTGCCGGCTGCTGATGGACAAGATTGCGGCGATGGAGATTCCCGTATCCGATGAGGACGTGCAAGCGTTCATGAAGGAAAATCCCGGGCAGTTCGGGCCTTCGGAGCAGCTTCATCTGCGCTGGATCGTATCCGATTCGGAGGAAGGGATCGGCGAGATTATGCGAAGGCTGGAGAACGGGGAAGACTTTGCGGAGCTGGCGCGGGCCTATTCCGTCGACGAATTTACGGCGGAACTGGGAGGCGACTTGGGAGTGATCGAAGCGGACGACCCTTATTATGCGGATGCGCTGGAAGCGACCGCCGGACTTCAGATCGGAGAGGTCGTCGGTCCGGTTCCGGCAAGCGGCGGTTACGCGGCGGTGCAGCTGCTGGGAAGAACGATGAAGGAAGGCTTGAGCGGCGTCGAGCTGGAGGAAGCGGTGCGCCGGCGGCTGGCGCTGGAGAAGGCGCCCCCCTTGGCCTTGCGCGAGGAACAGCTGCTGGCCCGTTACGGGGCCGTCGTAGTGAAATAGGGCGCAACTTCGCTATTGACAATGCAACCGTCGCATTGTTAAGATGGAGGTAGTGAAAACCAACTATTTTTGTCGGAATAAGGAGGCTTACTGTTTCATGGCGAAAATCGTACAAAGCGTAACGGAACTTATCGGAGATACACCCCTGGTTCGCTTGAACCGTCTCGTACCGGAAGACAGTGCGGAAATTTATGTCAAGCTGGAATACCAGAACCCTGGAGCCAGCGTTAAGGACCGCATTGCGGTCAGCATGATCGAAGTGGCCGAGCAAGAAGGCCGCATCAAGCCCGGCGACACGATCGTAGAGCCGACCAGCGGTAACACGGGCATCGGCCTGGCGCTCGTAGCGGCGGCCAAAGGCTATAAGGCGATTCTGGTTATGCCGGAAACGATGAGCCTGGAGCGGCGCAACCTGCTTCGCGCATACGGAGCGGAGCTTGTGCTGACGCCTGGAGCGGAAGGCATGAACGGCGCGGTTCGCAAAGCGGAAGAGCTGGTGAAGGAGAATCCTTCCTACTTCATGCCGCAGCAGTTCAAGAACCTTGCCAACGTGAAAGTGCACCGCGAAACGACCGGTCCGGAAATCGTGGAAGCGATCAATTCCCTGGACGGCAAGCTGGACGCGTTCGTAGCGGGCATCGGAACGGGCGGCACGATCTCCGGCGCGGGCGAAGTGCTGAAGCAGAACTTTAAGGACATCAAGATTTACGCGGTCGAGCCTGCGGCTTCCCCGCTTCTGTCGGGCGGCAATCCGGGCCCGCACAAAATTCAAGGCATCGGAGCCAACTTCGTGCCCGACATTCTGAACCGCGAGATTTACGACGGCGTCATTACCGTCGAGAACGAGGAAGCGTTTGAATACGCTCGCCGCGCGGCCAAGGAAGAAGGCATTCTGTGCGGCATCTCCTCCGGAGCGGCGATTTACGCGGCGCTGAAGGTTGCCAAGGAACTGGGCAAAGGCAAGCGCGTCGTCGCTGTCGTACCGAGCAACGGCGAACGTTACCTGAGCACGCCGCTGTTCAACTTCGAGAACTGATAAACCGGCGCAAGAGCCTTCCATTCTTCGGAGCGGGAGGCTCTTTTCTTTTGCCCGCGGTTTCTGTATACTAGGCGAAACAGCTGAAGCTGGTCAGCATGGAATGGATCGGGGGTTTGCGGGCCATGGTCGCGACATGGGAGCAATGGCTTCGTTGGCAAGACGAAGGACGATATACGACGCTGCCTTATTTGCTCAAGCTGCCGTTCCGGGTGGAGGACGGCATCGCTTCCTGGGAAGAGGTATGGCAGGACGCTTCGCCTTACTCCTTTATATTGGAGAGCGGCAAGACGGGACGGTTCACTTACTTGGGTCTTCACCCGGAAAGCGTCATTAGCGGCAAAGGGCTGAAGGCGGAAAGCGTCGATTTCGGTCAGATGGACGAGCAATCCGCAGGCAAGCGGAGATGGAGCGGCAAGCCCCTCGACATCGTTCGCGAATGGATGAGTCCGTGGACCGGGCCGAGACTGGACGACGGTCCCAAATGGCTGGGCGGCTGCGCGGGATATTGGGGTTACGACATCGTGCGTACGATCGAACGACTGCCGGAGCTGGCCGCCGACGACATCGGCTTGCCCGATTATTTATTTATGCGGATGAACGAACTGTGGATTATGGATCATGCGGATCAGGCCGTTTATTGCGTCGTTCACAGTCCGGTGCCGGCCGGCGCTTCCCCGGAGGAGCTTCGCGCCGTTTACGAACGGGCCGCGGCCAGAGCCGAAGGCATGGCCGATTATTGGCTCACCTGGTTCGAGAATGTCAAGGCGCGGGATAAGGCGATGGAGCGGAGAACGCGCAGGAGCGGGCTGATGGAGCGGGAGACGCTCCATATCGACGTGGAGTCTGTCGAAGGCATCACGTCCCCTTTTGCCAAGGAAGCCTATATGGAAGCCGTTCGTTCCATCCAACGTTATATTGGGCAAGGCGACGTGTTTCAGGTCAATTTGTCGCGGCGGCAAAGCCGCGCTTCGAATACGCCTCCGGAGGAGCTGTACGAATGGCTGAGACTGTTCAACCCGTCTCCTTATATGGGGTTTTTGCGGTGTCCGGAGTTTCAGCTTGTCTCCGCCTCGCCCGAGCTGCTGGTCGAGCTTCGCAACGGGAAGCTCGCGACCCGGCCGATCGCCGGCACGAGAAGGCGCGGACGCACGGAGGAAGAGGACCGGCGGTTTGCCGAGGAGCTTCTGACGAATGAAAAGGAGCGGGCGGAGCATATTATGCTGGTTGACCTCGAGCGCAACGACCTCGGGCGGATATCGGCTTACGGGACGGTCAAGGTGAAGGAACTGATGGTGATCGAGCGGTACTCGCACGTGATGCATCTCGTTTCCCAGGTGGAAGGCGAGCTGGCCGAAGGCAAAGACGCCTACGACGTCATTGCGGCGGCCTTTCCCGGCGGTACGATTACGGGCGCTCCCAAGGTGCGGACGATGGAAATCATCGAGGAGCTGGAGCCCGTGCGCCGCGGACCTTATACAGGCTCCATGGGGTGGATTGACTACAACGGCGATATGGAATTTAATATTATTATCCGAACGATGGCGGTAGAGAACGGCGTCGTTCACATACAGGCCGGTGCGGGCATCGTGATCGATTCCGATCCGGAACGGGAATATTACGAATCGCTCAATAAGGCCAAGGCGCTCTGGAAAGCGATCCAGTGCAGCGAACGGCTGGCCCGGGCGGAGCGTAATCCAGGAATAGAGGAGGACGCGGGAATATGATACTCGTCATCGACAACTACGACTCGTTTACGTACAATCTGGTGCAATATTTGGGCGAGCTGGGGGAAGAAATCGTCGTCAAGCGCAATGACGAGATCGATCTCGCCGGCATCGAGGAGCTTGCGCCCGACCATATCCTTATATCGCCGGGGCCCTGCTCGCCGAACGAAGCGGGCATCAGCCTGGAGCTGATCGACCGGTTTAAAGGGGAAATTCCGATTTTCGGCGTATGCTTGGGCCATCAATCGATCGGACAAGCGTTCGGCGGCGAAGTGGTGCGCGCGGAGAAGCTGATGCACGGCAAGACGTCTCCGATTGTGCACGACGGGAAAACGATCTTCGAAGGGCTGGAATCTCCGTTTACCGCCACGCGCTACCATTCGCTCATCGTGCGCCGGGAGTCGCTGCCCGACTGTCTTGAAATCAGCGCGGAAACGGCGGAAGGCGAAATTATGGGTCTGCGCCATAAGGAATATGCGATCGAAGGCGTGCAATTTCACCCGGAATCGATTATTACCGATCACGGATTGACGATGCTGCGCAATTTCCTGCGCCATCGGTCCGGCAAGGTGCAGTAGCATGGGAGCCGCTTATGTCGGTTTGAACGGATCCATTGTAAAAGGAAGCGAAGCTGTGATCTCGGTTTACGATCACGGCTTTTTGTACGGAATGGGCTTGTTCGAAACGTTTCGCACCTACGGGGGCGGCAAGCCTTATTTGCTGGACCGTCATCTGGAAAGATTGGAGGACGGCTGCCGCCAGCTCGGCATCCGCTATCGGAGCGATGCGGAGGAAGTCGCCCGCTGGGTCCGCCGCCTGCTGGACGCTAACGGGCTGGAAGACGGCTACGTCCGCTTGACTGTGAGCGCGGGAGCCGGAGAGCTGGGGCTGCCCGCCGGCGATTACGAGGAGCCGGCAGCGCTGCTGATGGTGAGGGCGCTGCCGGAGCAGGACGAAGCGAGCTGGGAGCGCGGGCGCGAGCTTCGGCTGCTGAGAACGCGGCGCAATACGCCGGAAGGTCCCGTCCGCTACAAGTCGCTCCATTATATGAACAATATTATCGCGAAGCGGGAATTGGGAGAAGCCATGTCCGCTCCGCATGGCCGCGTCGGCGGTACGACGTCCTCAGGACGTTCGGGAGTTTCGAAGACGCCTGGGGCTGCATCGGCACCGGCATTGGCCGCGTCCCCCATCGGGGCGGAAGGACTGATGCTCAGCGAAGGCGGGTGGCTGGCCGAAGGCATTGTCAGCAATCTGTTCTGGATGTCCGGCGGCGTCGTTCGGACGCCTTCCGTCGATACCGGCATTTTGCCGGGGGTGACGCGCCGCCGGGTGCTGGAGCTGGCCGCTTTGGAGGGCTGGGCCGCGGAGGAAGGGCTGTACGAATGGACGGATTTGCTCGAGGCCGACGAAATATGGCTGACCAATTCGATTCAGGAGCTGGTTCCCGTTACGCTGTTGACAGACGTTGAGGGAAGAAGAACGACCGTCGGCCGGGGCACGGCCGGACCCGCGGTCCGCCGCCTTCTCGACGCATACCGCGAGGATACGAAGAAGTAGGGCATACTGGCTAATAATGAAACGATAAGAAGGAGAGCGGAACTGGATGGATCGGCCGACATATTGGAATCGAACCTACGATTTGGGAGAAGGCGTTCGGCTCGAGCTGGGAAAGCGAACGCTGATTATGGGCATTTTGAACGCGACGCCGGATTCGTTTTCGGACGGGGGACGCTACATGGACATAGATGCCGCGGTCGCCCATGCCAGGGAGATGGCGGACCAGGGCGCGGACATTCTGGATATCGGCGGCGAATCGACCCGTCCGGGCTTCGAGCCCGTGCCGCTGGAGGAGGAGCTGCGCCGCGTCGTTCCCGTCGTGGCGGCGCTGCGCCAAGCGTTGCCGCACATTCCGCTGTCGATCGACACGTACAAGGCGGAGACGGCGCGGCAGGCGCTTGAAGCGGGAGCGCATATCATCAACGATATATGGGGGTTGAAGGGCGATCCCAATATGGCTGGGGTAGCCGCCGAATACGGCTGCCCGGTCATCGTCAGCCATAATCGGCATGAGCGGAACTACAACGATCTCGTTCCGGAAGTGATCGACGATCTGCAGAGCAGCGTCGCCATCGCCCGGCGCGCCGGCGTTTCGGGCGACAATATTTGGCTGGATCCGGGCATCGGGTTCGCCAAAACTTACGAGGACAATGTAGAGCTGATGGGGCGCTTGTCCGAACTGACGGCGCTTGGTTTTCCCGTGCTGCTGGGAACGTCGCGCAAACGGTTTATTCGGCAGACGCTCGATCTGCCGGTGGACGACTTGGCTGAAGGAACGGCGGCAACCGTCGTCCTGGGCATCGCGCAGGGCTGCCAGATTGTGCGCGTGCACGACGTCCGCCATATGAAGCGGACGGCGATGATGACCGACGCGATCCTGTATCGCGCTTGAGGAGTGGACCTTATAATGGATAAAATGATCGTTCAAGGCATGAGGTTTTACGGCTACCACGGCGTATTTCCGGAAGAGAACAAGCTGGGACAGCAATTTATCGTCGATCTGGAGCTGGCGCTGGATTTGGAGCAGGCGGCGGTTGCGGACGATTTGGACAGCACGGTCAATTACGCCGAGCTGTATGCGCTTGTTAAATCGATTACGGAAGGCAAGCCGTTCAAGCTGATCGAAGCTCTGGCCGGCGGCATTGCATCGGAGGTGCTGCAAGCTTATACTAGGGTCAATGAAGTTGCGGTTCGCGTAACGAAGCCGCATCCCCCATTCGACGTGCATTTTGACGGGGTGACGGTGGAGCTGCGCAGAAAGCGGGCCAGCCATGGCTGACCGGCTGGAGGCTTATATCGCATTGGGATCGAATATGGGCGACCGGGAGGAGCATTTGCTTCAGGCCATCCGGCAGGTCGACGCCCATCCGCAGATTGAGGTTGTCCGGGTCTCCGCCATCTACGAAACCGATCCCGTCGGTTATACCGAGCAAGCACCTTTCCTGAACATGGCGATGGCCGTCGCGACCGAGCTTCCCCCGCTGGACCTGCTGCGGGAACAGCTGGATATCGAGCGCAGGCTCGGGAGAATTCGACATGAACGTTGGGGACCAAGAACCATTGACCTCGATCTTCTGCTGTACGATAATGTCAGAATGGAACACGAGGAACTGACGCTGCCGCATCCGCGCATGTTGGAGCGGTCGTTCGTGCTTGTTCCGCTGCATGATGTGATTAGCGGATCGCATCCGCTGCATGAGCAGGTTGCGAGAACGTCTGTCGCGGCGCTTCAGGCAGGAAAGGAAGGCATCACGCTATGGAAAACGATCAATTGGCGCAGCGCGTCAGAGCCTTCAGGAAGCTGAAAGGCTACACTCAGCAAGAGCTGGCCAAGGAACTGGGCGTATCGGTGGCGGTACTGGGCTCGCTGGAGCGGGGCACCCGCCGGAACGACCCGAAGCTGTTGAATCTTATCGCCCAAACGCTGGGCATCAGCTATGAAGAATTAATGTCGATTAAGGAGGAGTAAGGACGGCATGCTGAAAATCGGAGACATCGAGATGAAGAACAGAGTGGTGCTTGCGCCGATGGCAGGCGTGTGCAACCCGGCTTTTCGCTTAATTGCCAAAGAATTCGGAACGGGACTCGTATGCGCCGAAATGGTAAGCGACAAGGCCATTTTGCACGGCAACAAGCGTACGATGGAGATGCTGTACGTGGACGAGAGGGAAAAGCCGCTCAGTCTCCAAATTTTTGGAGGCGACCGCGAATCGCTGGTCGAGGCGGCCAAAGTCGTAGACAAACAAACGAACGCGGATATAATCGATATCAACATGGGCTGTCCCGTCCCGAAGGTGACCAAATGCGACGCCGGGGCGAGATGGCTGCTTGATCCGAATAAAATATATGAGATGGTGTCCGCGGTTGTGGACGCCGTCGACAAACCCGTTACGGTTAAGATGCGCATCGGCTGGGATGACGAGCACATCTATGCCGTCGAGAACGCGCAGGCGGTGGAACGCGCCGGGGGCAAAGCCGTAAGCGTGCACGGCCGCACCCGCGAGCAGCTGTATACCGGCAAGGCCAATTGGGACATTATAAAGGAAGTCAAAGAAGCGGTTTCCATTCCGGTGATCGGCAACGGGGACGTGTTTTCCCCCGAGGACGCCCGCAGAATGCTGGAGCAAACCGGTGTCGACGGCGTGATGATCGGAAGGGGAGCGCTCGGCAATCCATGGATGCTTTATCGTACCATCCAGTACTTGACGACGGGCGAGCTTCTGGGCGACCCGACGCCGCGCGAACGGATGGAAGTGGCCATTCTTCATATGGACCGTTTGATCGCGCTTCGGAGCGAGTCGGTGGCCGTCAGGGAAATGCGCAAGCATTTGGCCTGGTATTTGAAGGGGCTTCCCGGTGCGGCTCGCGTCAAGGACGTCATTATGGAAGAAACGTCCCGCGACCGCCTGGTCGAGGTGCTGCAGGCTTACGTTGACAATCTCGAAGCGCAGCAGGAACGAAACGGCGAGGATGCAGCACGGCAAGCCGTTCATTAATGGACATCGAACGCAAGCAAAGCGGTTATTCGACAACGATCGACGATAACCGCTTTCGAGCGTTTTGCCAGCATGCTCTGGGACTGAAACGGTTTCAATGGATCGACTGGCTTTGATTGACATTCGGGGGGTCTTGCAATATAATCGTGCAATATAATCAATCCAAACCTGCGCCCCCGTCGGCCTCGGCCATCGATTTCGGCGCGCAATATCTCGGCGGCTGTGCAGGTATGACGGGAATGCAATGCGTAATATATTAATTATCGTGAATTCATACGCCGTATGAAAATTAGTCACATGACAGGAGAATCGGAAAGATGAACGATAAGGAAATCATTCTGACTCAAGACGGACTGAAGAAGCTTGAAGAAGAACTCGAAAACCTTAAGTCGGTCAAGCGCCGCGAAGTGGCGGAAAGGATCAAGATTGCGATCGGTTACGGCGATATCAGCGAAAACTCGGAATACGAGGACGCGAAGAACGAGCAGGCTTTTATAGAAGGCCGCATCATTACGCTGGAGAAGATGCTTCGCAACGCGCGCATCATCAATAACGACGAGATCGACGTCGATACGGTAAGCATCGGTTCGATCGTGGCGGTGGAGGATATGGAGTTCGGAGATACGATGGAATATGCAATTGTCGGCACCGCGGAATCCGACCCTCTGCAGAACAAAATTTCGAACGAAAGTCCTGTCGGCAAGGCGATCCTGGGCAAGAAAAAAGGTGAGATCGTCGAGGTTAACGTACCCGCCGGCATTATCCAATATAAGATCGTCGATATTAAAAAGTAACTTTTCGATTGCTTAAGAAGCTTCCTTGCCGGAAGCTTTTTGATCGTATGCAGCAGGTTTAGTATAATGAGCAACAGAAGCAAGCCCGACAGAAGGAACGGTACGTTTGATCGAGGGCGCAAGGAGTGGACAATATGGAACAGGATAATCAAACGCAGGAGCTGAGCGAGCTTCTGCAAATTCGCAGAGACAAGCTGGACGAGCTTAGAGGACTGGGCATCGATCCGTTCGGCCGCAAGTTTGAACGGACGCACAGCGCCGGAGACATTTTGAAGGCCTATGAAGGGCTCAGCAAGGAAGAGCTGGAGGAAAAGAACGTTAAAGTCAGCGTTGCCGGCCGGATTATGCAGAAGCGCGGCATGGGCAAAGCAAGCTTTGCCCATATTCAGGATTTGACGGGCAGAATTCAGATTTACGCGCGCAAGGATACGGTGGAGGAAAATGAATACGCGGCGTTCGACCTGCTGGATATCGGCGACATAATCGGCGTTAACGGCGTCGTGTTCAAGACGAACACGGGCGAGGTGTCCGTCAAGGCGCTGGAAATCGCGGTGTTGACGAAATCTTTGCTGCCGCTGCCGGATAAGCATCACGGCCTGAAGGATATCGAGCTCCGCTATCGTCAGCGCTACGTGGACCTGATCGTCAACCCCGACGTGCAGCAGACGTTTATCGCCAGATCGCGAATCATTCAATCGATGCGCCGTTATTTGGATTCGCAAGGTTATCTGGAGGTAGAGACGCCGACGCTTCACGCCATCGCGGGCGGAGCGGCCGCCCGGCCGTTTATTACGCATCATAACGCTCTGGATATGCAGCTGTATATGCGCATTGCGATCGAGCTGCATTTGAAGCGCCTCATCGTCGGCGGTCTGGAGAAGGTGTACGAGATCGGGCGCGTCTATCGGAACGAGGGCATCTCGACCCGGCACAATCCGGAATTCACGATGATCGAGCTGTATGAGGCTTACGCCGACTACAAGGACATTATGTCCCTGACGGAAAATATGATCGCCCACATTGCCCGGGAGGTGCTGGGCACGACACGCATCGCGTATCAGGGGCATGAGGTCGATTTGACGCCGCAATGGCGGCGCGTCAGCATGGTCGATCTGGTCAAGGAAGTGACGGGAGTCGACTTCAGCGTTCACATGAGCGACGAAGAAGCGCATGCGCTGGCGAAGGAGCATAAAGTGCCGGTGGAGCCGCACATGACGTTCGGCCATATCGTCAACGCCTTCTTTGAGACGTTCTGCGAGGAAAAGCTGATTCAGCCTACCTTCGTCACCGGACATCCGGTCGCCATTTCGCCATTGGCGAAAAAGAATGAGGAGGACCCGCGGTTTACGGACCGGTTCGAGCTGTTTATTGTAGCCCGCGAGCATGCGAACGCCTTTACGGAGCTGAACGATCCGATCGACCAGCGGGAGCGGTTCGAAGCGCAGCTGGAGGAGAAAGAGCAAGGCAACGACGAGGCGCATGAGATGGACGACGACTTTATCCGCGCCCTGGAATACGGCATGCCGCCGACGGGAGGGCTGGGCATCGGCATCGACCGCTTGGTCATGCTGCTGACCGATTCTCCGTCCATTCGCGACGTGCTGCTGTTCCCGCATATGAGAGAGCATCGCTCTGCAGAGTAGAAGTTATGGAATGCCGTCTGGTTGCCGAACCGGGCGGCATTTTCTTTTTTTACGGGGGAGACGGATGAAAGCGCATTACTTTTGAACGATTAACGATTCGACATGATTTTACAAAAATAGCGATTGACAGCATGAGCCCCTCATAATAGACTAGGACTCGGGATATACATAATAGATTAATAGAACAGCAAGAGCAGCCCCCTAATCTCATATGCACTCATGTAAATCGCAAACCATCCGAAAGGGTGGGACGCAAAGCCAGGAGTCTAAAGCGCCGCAAGCCGGCCGCTATGATCGTCCGACTGCCATGAAACCATATTCATGGCAGTTTTTTTTGTTGCCATGAAGCTCGTCCCATTGCAGGGATAGAATATTGAAGGAGGTTATACCGTTAATGAAACGAAGCAATTGGTTGAAATCCTTGCTTGTAATCAAGCTGGCGCTGATCTTGGTCATTGGTACGGCTGGAAGCATCTATGCCGGCGGTGGCAAGGGTAAGCCGGGTAAAGGCGAGGAACCTGTCGTTTGCCAGGAAGTAACAAAGTCCTACGAATTCGGCAAGGGAAATGCAAGCAATAATACTTATGAGTTCAAGGAAAAAGGAAAGACTGCTGTATCAGTCGGGCGTTATGATGGAAAGATGAAGTTGCGCTGGTCTGCAGGCGACGGACATGTTGTTACCAAAGTAAAAGTTATTGGAGCAGTGAATGGAGAGTCAACCGTTAAGTCTTATGGCAGCGGTCAGCAATCAGATAGTGATTTAAAAGCTCCTCAAATATGGGTGCTATGGCCATTTTGGAAGGAAGACCAAGCTATTTCAAAAGTAGAGGTCACTTACAAATGCGTTCCAGCACAAGAACCTGGACCAGGTGACGANAACACTGGCGGCGGCGACGACAACACTGGCGGCGGCGACGACAACACTGGCGGCGGCGACGACAACACTGGCGGCGGCGACGACAACACTGGCGGCGGTGACGACAACACTGGCGGCGGTGACGACAACACTGGCGGTGGCGACGACAACACTGGCGGCGGCGACGATAACACTGGCGGCGGCGACGATAACACTGGCGGCGGCGACACTGGAGGTAACACACCAACAACACCAACAACACCAACAACACCAACAACACCAACAACACCAACAACACCAACGCCAGCGCCGTCCTCGACGCCTGAAGTCATAGTAGAAATCGAGGATGAGGAAACTCCTCTCGGCGGCGGTGATGTTAACGGCCAGGATGATGAAGCAAGTGAAGGTACTGGTCCGGAAGCTTCTGAAGAAATCGTCGCAGAAGATGAAGACACTTCGGAAGGTATGGTAGGACCAGGGGAGCCTGTAATCGACAACTATACAGAAGATGTGGTGGAAGTGGCCGAAGAAGAAGTGCCGCTTGCATCCTTGCCTAAGACGGGCCAATCGAGCACGCTGCCTTACTACTTGATTGGAGCATTTGCAGTTGCCCTAGGCGGTTACCTGTTGAGAAGAAGAAATAACGAAGCTTAAGCTTAATAGTACCTATGAAGCAGAGAGGATGTCCTCTCTGCTCTTTTTTGTTCTGCATGATGAACTCCATTGTTCGTTATGTTCTCTCAGCAGACAGAAATATACAGAATTACGGTTTTTGATAGGAAACAGGGTTGATTTGCTAGATAAATGTGGTATTATAGAACCATATAAAGCTAGACACGATAACGGCAAACCTATCGAAAGGTAGGGACGCAAAGCTACAGGGCCTTCCGCATTGATGGCAGCCAGCTACCGAATGGACGAGCTTTTTTTATTTTTTATATGAATCTATTCTCGGCAAAGCAGCAGTACTAAACCGGATTCTTCGAAAAAACTTTACACGATAACGGCAAACCTATCGAAAGGTAGGGACGCAAAGCTATAGGGCCTTCCAATATGATGGCAGCCTGGCTACCGAAGGGAGTTTTTTTCATGCGTAAATTTATGTTGATGCTCGCAGCAGTATTGATTATGTTTGCGGCCGTGCAGATTGCACCTGCGGCAGCAGCTGAATCGGAATGGCTGAAAGCGGAGCTGAACGAAGGCAGAATCACGGTTGCGTATAATGTGAAGGCCAACGTAAAGACTAAAGTTATGATCAGCAAAGACAAAGTGAACTATACATACAACTTGAACAAATCGAACGAAACATTTCCTCTTCAATTAGGCAACGGCGACTACAAAGTAATGGTGCTGGAACACGTATCGGACAAGTCGTATAAAGTTGTTAAACAAGAGATCGTTACATTAAATCTGAAAGATGACAAGGTTGTTTACCTCAACTCGGTTCAAAATGTACAATGGACAAGCGCCAGCAACGCGGTCCAAAAAGCAAAAGAACTGACCAAAGGCAAAACGACCGACGAGCAAAAGGTTAAAGCAATTTACGATTATATCACTGCAAACATTGCATATGACAATAAATTGGCGGCCAGCGCATCGACGGATTATCTTCCGGATATCGATCGCACGCTGAAGACGAAAAAAGACATTTGCTACGGATACTCGGCATTGTTTGCCGCTATGCTGCGCAGCCTGGACATTCCGACGAAGCTCGTGATGGGCGACAGCGATTACGTCGATGTGTACCATGCCTGGAACGAAGTATACTTGAACGGCAAATGGGTGACGATCGACACAACGGTAGATGCAGGCTTCAAGCAAGCGAACAAAAAAACCGAAATGATCAAAAGCTCGGCAAAATACAAAGCTGCTAAACAGTATTAATTGAGGATTGAAAAGGCTCGCCATTGGCGGGCCTTTTTTGGTTAAAGTGCTGGAAAAATATTATTTTGTAAAAAGGACTTGCATTATAGTAAACGTTCGTGATATATTATCTAAGTCGCCGCTGAGACATGGGCGATAACGAAGATTTTAACATTGCTAAAGCAAGTGTTAAAACTTCATGAAAGAAAAGATTGTTCTTTGAAAACTGAACAACGAGCGAAACTGCCCCGTTAATCCTGACGGATTAATGGAAAGCAATATTCAATCAAAGCCAAGCTTTGATCTATGAGCAAGTCAAACCAACCTGAAGATTTTCTATTCGGCTCAACGCCGAAGCGAAAACTTCCCGAAGACTTTC
>Ga0065721_10049893_pt1 | contig 25694 bp, 22 predicted proteins | sample Mesricmetagenome_FD_59108 | JGI IMG/M metagenome (GOLD analysis project Ga0065721, IMG submission 59108) | Mesophilic microbial community from rice straw/compost enrichment Sample: eDNA_1 v2 (version 2) | ecosystem: Engineered > Solid waste > Grass > Composting > Bioreactor | place: USA: Davis... | reverse complement strand
CGGCTCCGGCGGCTCGCCGGCGCTCGGCCTGGAGCCGGGCACCGCGCCGCGCACGACGCAACAGGGCCGCTGAGCAGCCGCCAGGCAATCGACCCGGGCGACGGCCCGGGCTGGGCAGGCGTCGCTGGTTCCGGCCGATTTCGCGACGGAGTGCACGCGATGGCGGCGATGTGCGGTGGCATCCTTTGAGCACGTTGCCGGACCGGCACCGTGCCGGCCCCGCAGCGCGGCAGCGGTCGGGCACGGGCAGCCGCGGTCCGTGCGTCCGTGATGAGTTGATGCAGGAGGCCGCCGTGAATGCCCAGACGACGCACCGTGATGCAGGCGCCTTCGACCTCCTGGTGCTGTGCGCGCCTCTGCACGCGGAGGCGGCGGTGCTGGACGTGCTGGGCTCGCTGCCACGCGACTTCGTACTGCCCATCGTCGTGATGCAGCCGCTGGAGCCCGGCTCCGGGGCCCTGGAGGCCTACGGCGCGTGCTGGTCGCGGCCGGTGGAGTGGGTCACGGCCGGTTCCACGCTGGCCCCGGGACGGCTGCTGGTCTGCCCGCCGGGCAGCGCCGTGGAGCTGCAGCCGGACGGGCGCTTCGAGCTCGTGCTGGGCGAGGAGGGTGCGCCGGAGCGGCCCCTGGACCGCTTGCTGGAATCCGTCGCCCGCGGCTTCGGCCCGCTGGCCATCGCCGTGCTGCTGGGCGGCCCGGACCACGACGGCGCCGACGGCGCGCGGCGGCTGCACCAGGCCGGCGGCCGGGTGCTGGTGCTGGACCCCACCACCACCCCCCAGCCGGACCTGCCAGGCGCCGCCATCGCGGCCGGCGCCGCCGACCAGGTGCTGGCGCTGAGCGACATCGGCCAGGTGGTGGGCGAGATCGCCGCGGGCCGTCCCCGGCCGGAGTCCCTGCCACGACGCGCGGGCACCACCCGCGGCATGAGTGGACTGGAATCCATCGCCTCGCCGGCCGCCCGTTCGCGGCTGCTGGAAGCCATGGTCGGCTCGATCCCGGACTTCGTGTACGCCTTCGACCGCGAGCACCGCTTCGTGTACGTCAACCAGGCCACGCAGGACCTGTTCGGGCTCAAGGCCTCGGACATGATCGGCCGCGTCTTCACTGAGCTGGGCTATCCCGCCGAGCTGGCGCGGCGGCTCGACGCGCACCTGGACACCATCTTCGACACCGGGCGGACCATCGAGGACGAGGTTTTCTTCACCAACCCGACCGGCGTGGGTGCCTTCTACGATTTCGTCTGGGGCCCGGTGCTGGCCGAGGACGGCAGTGTCGAGCTGGTGGTGGGCGTGTCGCGCGACACCACGCAGCGCCGGCAACTGGAGCAGCGGCTGCGCGAGAACGCCCGGCGGCTGCGCCTGGCGCTGGACGTGGGCGAGCTCGCCACCTGGGACTGGGACCCGCGCACGGGTCAGGCGGTGTGGTCGCGCGAGCACTACCGCATGCAGGGCTACCGCGTCGGCGAGGTCGAGCCCGGCTACGAATCCTGGCTGGCGCGCGTGCATCCGCAGGACCGCGAGGCCGCCGCCGCCACGGTGCGGGACGCGCGCGTGCAGCGCCGGCCCTACCGGGACGAGTTCCGTGTCGTTCTCCCCGACGGCCAGCTGCGCTGGCTCGCGGCCAAGGGTCATTTCTTCTACGACGACCAGGGCGAGGCGGTGCGCATGATCGGCGTCATGCGCGACATCACGGAGCAGCGCCATGCCAGCGAGCTGCTGGCGCAGCGCGTGACCGAGCGCACGGCGGCGCTGCGGCAGTTGCTGATCCACCTGGAGTCGGTGCAGGACGAGGAGCGCCGGCGTATCGCGCGCGAGTTGCACGACGGGCTGGGGCAGTACCTGTCCTCGGTGGCGCTGGCGATGACCGCGCTGCGCCAGTCGCCGGACGACGTGGCCGCGCGCGAACGGCTGCAGCGGCTGCAGGGGCTGATCCAGGAGCTGGACCGGGAGCTGGACCGTATCGTCTTCATCCTGCGCCCCACGGCGCTGGAGGACTGCGGGCTGGGCGAGGGCGTCTCGGCCTACGTGCAGACCTGGAGCGAACTCACCGGCGTGAGCACCGACCTGGAGCTGCACGGCCTGGACCACGAGCGGCTCACGCCCTCGGTGGAAACGGCCACCTTCCGCGTGGTGCAGGAGGCGCTGAACAACGTGGCGAAGTACGCGCGCGCCTCGCGGGTGAGCCTGAGCCTGGAGCGCCGGCGCGGGCTGCTGGTGGGCAGCATCGAGGACGACGGCGTGGGCTTCGACGCCACCGACGCGACCAGCCCCGCGGCTGGTCGCAGCAACTGGGGCTTGCTGGGCATGCAGGAGCGCGTCGAGGCCTTGGGTGGCACCTTCGCCATCGATTCGCAGCCGGGCCAGGGCACCACGGTGCTGTGGCGGCTGCCGCTGCCGGGCGTGAACGGTTGATGCGCCGCGCTTGAAGCTTCCGCCCGGTCCCGGCAAATGGGCCGCTTGAAGCCGCTGCGCCCTGTCGGAACCGGCCTACAAGGGGATGGGTGCTCCTCCTTCCGGCGCACGGGTTTCCGTGCGCCGGCGCCGGGCAGGTACGGCGGGAAGAATTCCCTCAGGTTATTCGGAAATTGTCGGCGCCATGAAATCGCGTGGCGCTCCCCAAGGATTGGCCGGTACCGGCAAAAGGAGCGATGTGATGCTTGAAACCCTCAAGTCCCATGTTTACGCGCTGTTCATGGTCCTGGGCGTGCTGGCCTCCGGAAGCCAGATTTATGCGCAGTCAGACGACAAGATCGCGGATTTCGGCGCCTGCCTCGCCACCAACCCGCCGGCGGAATGCCGGGAGCTCATGCCCCAATGAATGAACGAGCGCGCTGAAATCCCAAAGGCCTGCCTGGATGGGCCTTTCACCAGACTTCCGGTATGGATCTGATGTACCTGTCGATGGCTTTCAGCGCCTCGCGTGACGGTTCGACGAACTGAATGCCGCTCAGGAATCCTTGTTCCCTGCCGCTGAGAACGCAATAAGCGACTTGCGCTTGCATCGCAACGTTCTCCATCCCAATGGGGATTTTGCGGAAACGCAGATGGATTTCGCAGGGCGTGCCCGGCAGCAGATTCAGCGGGCTGACGATACCGACGCCGCCACTGCTGATGTCCACCGTCCTCACCTCGATGGCATCGAGATCGGGCAGCAACAGCCTGGCATGGCTGCGGTACAGCGTGCGTTTGAATTTGCGTCGATCGGCGCCGGCCCGCAGCGCCGTCATCTCGTCATCGGTTAAAGGCATGCTTCGTCAACTCCCGCTGAATCCGGAGATTTGTATGGCCAGGTCCGGCTCAGCATCGTTTGAACAATGAGGACTGGGGCGCAGCCCTGTGATTTTTCGCTGAGGCGCGGACTCAGGGAATGGCGAGGCTGACAATCCGAAGAATTCAAACGTTTTCTATAACCCTTCGATGGGCTCGGTCGGGGGCGGGGCGGAGGCGGCGAACCCAGCGAAGGCAGCTCGTTCATACAGTTCCAAAGACGGGCAAACCAGCGCTCCAACATGGATGTCCGCACTGCAAGCCCACCCGCTGCGCGACTGGCGGGACGGTATCACGGCGTTTGCCGACCCCGGTCCCAGACGATCACGGCGGGCTCGAATGCCACGTGAAATATGACGCGCCCCCGCCGCCGGCAGCGCCTCATCGGCGCGAGCCCTTGCAGTTTCCGGCTTGGGCCACCGGCCGGGGTTTCACCGATTGGGCCATTCCCGGGATGCCTTCGGCTCAGGGCGAGTGCAAGAAGGTGCGCAGCGCGCGGAGCTTGTCCAGCGGCGGATCGACCAGGACCTTGCCGTAAGGCAGCGCGGTGCGCACGGCGGACTCCTTGTGCGATGTGTAGCGCAGGCGCGGCTCGGACATCACCATGCCGTCGCGGTTGGTCAGCGCCGCCACCACGGGCGTGTTGGCGTGCTCGCCGCGTTCCAGCACCACGCCGCTCTCGTTGCTGGCCAGCGCCACGAAGGTGCCCGGCGGATACAGCCCGATGGCCTTGAGCAGCACGGAGCCCAGCGGGTCGGGCAGGCCGTCCGGGCCCAGGCAGGCCTGCTGCGCCACCTGCAGCGCGGACAGCGGCTGCGAGCGGGCGCGGCGGCTGAGCATGGCGCTGTAGCTGTCCACGCGGTGCAGCAGCAGCCCCGCCTGCTGCCCCGGCGCCAAGCTCGCCAGCGGCCGGGCGGCCAGGCCGGCATCGTGGTGCAGCCAGACGGCTTCGAGCCAGACCGTCTCCGTCACGCCGTGGTCCATCAGCAGCCGCGCGCCGTCGGCCGGGTGGTGCTCGATGCGCGCGCGGTCCTCGGCCGACTCGATGCCGCCCGGGTACTGCGTGAGCTGGTCCTGCAGTCGCCACACGGTCACGTTCATGGTCAGGGCGGCCTTTTCCAGCTGCGCGACGCGCGCCTCCTCCCACTCCAGCGCCCGTGCCGCCTCGCCGGCGATGAGCATGCAGCGCAGCGCTTGGCGGCTGCTGTAGAAGGAGTAGCGGGAACTGCCGGTGAAGAGCAGGTGGAACAAGGCTTCGTCCAGGCGATGCGCGCTCAGGGCGCGTACACGGGCGTGGATCTCCAGCACGTGGGCCAGCCAGGCGTGGTCGGTGTCGGGGTGCTGCATCACGTGGTCCAGCAGCACGATGACCTGCTCCCACTCCTCCTCCAGCGTGGCGGGCCGGTTGCGCTGCGCCGCGCGGGACGGCGCATGGGCCAGGAGCGACGGCAGCGCCTGGCCGTGCAGCAGGCTCTCCCATTCGCGGTCCGGGCTGTGCAGCCAGCCCTCGTACTCCGACCGGCAGGCGTAGACCGTGTGGAGCCGGCGCAGCTGGTCCCGCACCAGCGGGTCGTCCAGGGTCGCATGGGCGGACAGGAGCTTCACGCCGTCCTGGGTGTACACCGAGAACGGCAGGGACGAATGCGCCAGGAGTTGATCGGCGCTCAAGGGCAACAGCTTCATGGCGGTCCTTCCGCGGCCCGGGAGCCGCAGCCAGCCGGTACGACGGTTCCATGATGTGACGGCTGGCGGCCGCGTGGAATGTGGACCGGCGCTCGCAGGTTGAGGACGTGACGAATTTCACGCATTGGGGCGCCCTGTGGCCGGACCGGGTATCAGCCCAGCAGCGGCGAGCGCCGCCGCGTGTACTGGCTGGCCTGCTCGTAGGCGTGGGCCATCTGCAGCGTGGCGAAGTCCTGCTGCGCCGGACCCACGATCTGCAGCCCGGTGGGCAGCCCCTCGGCGCTGAAGCCCGCGGGCACGGCGGCCACCGGCAGGCCGGCCAGGGTCGGGCCGATCACGACCTCCATCCAGCGGTGGTAGGTGTCCATTGACCGCCCGGCGATGGACTTGGGCCAGTCCTGCTCGGCGTCGAAGGGAAAGACCTGCGCCGCCGGCAGCACCAGGAAGTCGAAGCGTGTGAACAGCGCCTGCAGCGCCAGCGTCCACTCGGTACGCGCCACCGTGGCCTTCCACAGCTCGGTGGCCGGCAGCCGCCAGCCCTGCTCGACCTCCCACACCAGCTCCGGCTTCACCAGCGTGCGCAGCTTGTCGTTGGCAACGATCTCGCCGCACAGGCCGGAGATGATGAACTGTCGCAGACTCAACCAGCTGCGCCACAGCCGCTCCAGCGGGAAGTCGGGCAGCGCGGGCTCCACCGTGCAGCCGATGGCCTCGAAATGGCGCAGCGCCTGTTCACACAGCGGCAGCAGCCCGGGCTCGGTGGCGAGGTGCCCGCCCAGGTCGCCGAGCCAGCCGATGCGCGCGCCCCGGAAGTCGCGCTGCAGCGAGCCGGCGAAGCGCCGCGGGTCTTCGGCAATGGACTGCGGGCAGCGCGCGTCGAAGCCGGCCTGCACCGACAGCAGCATCGCCGCTTCGGCCACGCTGCGCGCCATGGGGCCCTCGGTACTGAGCTGCTGGAAGAAGACGTCGCGCGCGGGCAGCATCGGCACGCGGCCCAGCGAGGGCCGGAAGCCGACGACGTTGTTCCAGGCCGCGGGGTTGCGCAGCGAGCCCATCATGTCGCTGCCGTCGGCCACCGGCAGCATGCGCAGGGCCAGCGCCACCGCGGCGCCGCCGCTGCTGCCCCCGGCGCTGCGGCTCGGGTCGAAGGCGTTGCGCGTGATGCCGAAGACGCGGTTGAAGGTGTTCGATCCCAGCCCGAACTCGGGCGTGTTGCTCTTGCCGACGAGGATGGCGCCGGCGCGGCGCGCGCGCTCCACCACCAGCGCGTCCACCCGGGGCACGTTGTTCCTGAGCGTGAGCGAGCCCATGGTGGTGGGGATGCCGGCGGTGGCCGCCAGGTCCTTGGGCGCCTGCGGGAAGCCGTGCATCCAGCCCAGGTGCTCGCCGCGCGCGAGCTGCGCATCGCGCTCGTCGGCCTGGCGCAGCAGCGCCTCTTCGGGTTGCAGCGACACCAGCGCGTTCACGCGCGGGTTCAGGCGGGCCATCTGCGCCAGGTAGGCCTGCATCACCTCGCGGCAGGAGATGCGGCGCGCGGCAATGGCCTGCGACAGCGACAGCGCATCGAGCTCGACGATGCCGGCGGGGGAGGGGTCAACGGTGGTTGCGGTGCTCATGGCGACTCCTTTTGCCGCGCAGTGTGGCGCCTCGGTGCGGCGCGCGGGGCGCGCCGCGTGCCGGGGAGGACGTCGCATGCGCACCGGCATCGGGAACACTTCACGCGCCAGGGGTTTCGGCTTGAGCTTGATCAAGTTGAGATGGCAGGCTCCTGTCTAAGCTGACGGCACACTGAAAGGCCCTGCCATGTACAAGCATCTCTTTGTTCCCGTCGATGGTTCCGAGCTGTCCCAGCGTGCGATGGAGGGCGCCATCGCGCTGGCCTCGCAGCTGGGCGCGCGCATCACCGGCTTCGTGGTCGAGCCCGATGTCGGGCTCGCGGTGGTGACGCCCGACGCCGTGGTCTATGCCGAGCGCATGCGCGACCATGAACAGCGCAACCAGGAGCATGCCCAGGCGCTGCTGCGCCAGTTCGAGGAACGCGCGAAGGCCGCCGGCGTGGAGTTCGGCGGCCACTTCGTGGCTTCCGACGCCGTGGACGACACCATCGCCGGCGAGGCCGAGAGGGTGGGCGCCGACATGATCGTCATGGTCACGCACGGCCGCGGCCCGGTGGGCGAGTTCCTGTTCGGCTCGCACACCAAGCACGTCATCTCGCGCAGCAAGCTGCCGGTGCTGGTGCTGCACTGAAGTCCCCGGCCGGTGCCCGCGAGCCTCAAGGTTGCGCGGTCACCGGCTTCTTGATCGTCACTTGAGGGCGCGCTGCGCCGGCGCGATCGCCGCCACCAGCAGGCAGGCCAGGGCCAGGCCGGCCAGCAGCTCGCCGGCGGCCGAGCGCAGCGCCAGGCCCTGCAGCGCGGCACCCGCAGCCTCGCTGCCGTGGTGCAGCTGCAGCACCGTCAGACCCGCGCCCAGCGCGTTCACGATCTCGCGCACGATGCTCTTGAACGCATAGGCGTGCGCGAAGTCCTCGGTGGGCATCTCCACGAAGGTCATCATCGCCACCTGCAGCAGCGCCAGCACCGGCATGGCGCCTTGCAGCAGCACGGCGGCCGGCACCAGCGCCGGGGCGCCGCCCGGGCGCGCCGCCAGGGCCATCAGCGCGAAGGACGCCGCCAGCCCCAGGTAGCCCAGCGCGATGTAGCGCCGCTTGCGCATGAGGCGCGGCAGCGCGAGGTGGAAGGCCACCACCGCCAAGAGTGTTGCCACGCCGCCCAGCGACAGGAGCGCGCCGGCCTCGGCCAGCGTGTAACCCAGCCCCTCGACCAGGAAAGCCGGCACCGCGTAGTTCCACGCGCCGCTGACGAGGTAGAAGGCGCCGTAGAAGGCCAGCCCCGCCAGGTAGCGGCGGCTGGCGAGCCGGCGCGGATCGAGCCAGGGGTCGGGATGCCGGCTGAAGCGGTGCATCACCACCGCCAGCAGCGCCAGCCCCGCCGCCGCGTAGGCCGCCAGTAGCGGCCCCTGCGCCCGCGTGAGGTAGCGCAACTGCTCCAGCGCGTGCACCAGCAGCAGCGCGCCGGCGGCAAAGGCGGCCACGCCCGGCCAGTCCAGCCGGCCCATGGGCCGCGGCGGCAGCGGCTCGGTGCGCGGGTACAGCCACAGCACCAACGGCAGCAGCGCCAGGGCCAGCCCCGCCTGCAACAGGAACAGCAGTGGCCAGCCGTAGTGCGTCACCAGCTCGGCCGTCAGCCATGGCACCAGCGCCACCAGCGCGAAGTTCGCCAGCCCGAATCCCCAGAACAGCGACAGCCGCTCACGCGGCTGCGAGGCGTACTGCGCCAGGATGCGCGCCGCGGCGAACAGGCCGCCGCCACCCAGGCCCTGCACCAGCCGCGCCAGCGCCAGCTGCGGCAGCGTCGAAGCCGCCGCGCAGCCCAGTGCCCCGGCCATGAACACCACCAGGCTCGCCAGCGTGAAGCGCCGGTAGCTCACCCGGCCGGCCAGTTGCACCAGCACCAGGTTGGCCACCACGGCAGCCGCGGCATAGGCCGTGAAGGCCCACAGGAACTCCCGCGGCCCGGCTCCCAGCCCCTGCTGTACCCGCGGTCCGGCCATCGCGATCAGGATGGCGCCCACGATGTCCAGCGAGGCCACCAGGCCCAGCACGGCGCCGAAGGCGTACACGCGCCAGGCGCGCAAATGTGGATAGGCCGCCAGCAGCGGCGCGCTCGGCGCCCGCGCCGGCGCGACGGAAGTATGGGAATCAGACATCCCTGGATGCTGCATTGTCCTATCACTTGGATAAAGTAGGCATCCTGGACGCAGCGTGCAGTCATCCGAACAATGAAGCCATGAATTGGAACGACTGGTATGCCTTCACGGCAGTGGCCCGCAGCGGCAGCTTCACCCGCGCGGCGGAACAACTGGGCTGGCCCAAGAGCTCGCTGAGCCATGCGGTGGCACGGCTGGAGCAGGCGCTGGGGCAGCGCCTGCTGGAGCGCAGCACGCGGCGGCTGGCGCTCACGGAGCAGGGCAGCCGGCTGCTGGCGCAGCTCGCGCCGCTGTTCGAGCGGCTGGACGCGGTGGCGGCCGAGGCCGGCGACGCGCGCGACGAAGCGCGCGGGGTGCTGCGCATCGCCACGCCTTACGAGTTCGGCGCGCTGCAGCTGGGCGAGGTGGTCAACGACGTGCTGGCGCGGCATCCGGCGCTGGAGATCGAACTGGAGGTGCGCACGCCGGACGTGGACGACGCCGGCGCGGGCTACGACGTGGTGTTCTTCACCAGCGCCGATGCGCTGCCGGACTCGCAGCGCGTGGTGCGCCGGGTCTACAGCGTGGCGCGGGGGCTGTACGCGGCGCCCGCGCTGGTGCGCCGGCATGGCCTGCCAAGGGACGTGGAGGCGCTGCAGCGCTGGCCTTGCCTGCCCGTGCCGGGCGAAGCTTGGTGGCGCTTCCAGGGCCCTGACGGCCGCACGCACGAGTTCCAGCCTGGCGGTCCGTTGCGCACCAACAACGCCGCGCTGCGGCTACAGGCCGCGCTGTCCGGGCATGGGGCGGCCATGCTTGCCGCCTCCTACTGCCGCCGCGAGGTGGAGGCCGGCGCGCTGCAGCCGCTGCTGCCCGATCACGTGCCGCACCCGCTGAAGGTGTATGCGCAGTTGCCGGGCCGCGGCCTGGTGCCGGCGCGCACGCGCGTGTTCATGGAGGCGGTGGACCGCTTCCTGCTGCGGTGACCGGAGCCTGAAAAGAAGCCCGCCTTCATCGCGAAGGCGGGCATGGAGGAAACCCCGGATTCGACCGGGGCCGAGGCAGCTTCGGCCTGGAATCAATCCACCGTCGCCCCGGTCGCCTTGGCGACCTTGCCCCATTTGTCGGATTCCGTCTTGATGAAGGCCGCGAAATTCTCCGGCGTGTCGCCGACGAATTCCGAGCCCGTTTCCTTCAGCACGCGCTGATATTCCGGCCCCTTCATGACCTTGAGCGCCTCGGCGTTGATCTTGGCAACCATGTCCTTGGGCGTCTTGCCGGGCGCGAACAGGCCATACCAGGCATAGGATTCGACGCCCGGCAGCCCCGCTTCGGCAAAGGTCGGCACCTCGGGCAATTGCTCGGAGCGCTTGGCGCCGCTTACCGCAATGGCTCTCAATTTGCCGGCCTTGATATGCGGCAGTATCGCCACCGTGCTGTCGAACATCATGGGCGCGTGGCCGGCCAGCACGTCGTTGATGGCGGTGGCCGAGCCTTTGTAAGGCACGTGCGTCATGTCGAGCTTGGCGGTCATCTTGAACAGTTCGCCGGTCATGTGCTGCGGCGTGCCGTTGCCCGAGGAGGCATATTGGAATTTGCCGGCCTGGGTCTGGATATAGGCGATCAGCTCCTTCAGATTCTTGGCCGGAATGGAGGGATGAACGGCCAGCACCAGCGGTACGCGCAGCAGATTCGTGACCGGGGCCAGGTCTTTTTGCGCCTCGAAAGGCATTTTCTTGTAGACGTGCTGGTTGATCACGATTGGCGCGCTGGAGGTGATTAGCAGCATGGAGCCGTCCGGCGCGCCCTTGGCGACCGCGGCCGAGCCGATGTTGCCGCCCGCCCCGCCGCGGTTATCCACCACGAAGGATTTTCCCAGCGCATCGGTCAGGCCTTTGGACATCGGACGGGCCACGGTATCCGACGGTCCGCCCGGCGGCCACGGCACCACGACGGTCACCTGTTTCGTGGGCCATTCCTGGGCCTGGGCCAGTGAGCAAACGGCCCATCCCAGGGCGATCAATGCCGTGCGGCGGTTCCATGCGGTCATTTCAGTCTCCTTGCATATGGCGCCTGTATGCGCAAACCCTGGCCGGCGCTGCCGGGGTTCAAAACGGCGGGAATTTTGAGCCGCGCAAAAAATGGTGGCATCGGTTCGAGTCCGCACGGGGCTCTGCGTAGAAATACGCAGAGTTTTGCGCCCAGCGCCACCGTCGCGCCCGCCGGCACGGCCGCTGTCGAGAATTCTCATGCACGGAAATACGGCCATGCCACGCATGTTGACCGCAGGCTCTTCGCGGAGCCACGTACCCCGTTTTGTGCTGTGGGCTTTGGCCGCGGCGCTGCTGACGGCACTTCTGGTGGGCGTCGGGGAATGGACCGAAAGGCGCGAGATGGGGCTGAAGACGCAGGCACTGCACCATGCGCTGGAGGCTCACGCCCTGGGATTGCGGGCCACGGCGGAGCGATTCGATTTCCTGCCCCTGGCCAGTGCCCGCCATCCCGCCGTGCGCACACTGCTGCAAAACCCGCGGGACCCGGGCTTTACGCGGGCTGTCAATGCTTACCTCGAAGAACTGAATCGCGTGGTGGGTTCATCGGTGCTGTATCTGCTGGACCGCCAAGGCCTGACCCTGGCCGCGAGCAACTGGCGCGGCGACGACAGTTTCGTGGGACATAACTACCGGAACCGGCCCTATTTCGAGAGAGCCCTGGCCGGGGAGCGCAGCCTTTTCTACGGCGTGGGCTTGACCACCGGCGTGCCCGGTCTGTTCATTGCCGAGCCGGTGCATGGCGCGGAAACCATCCTGGGCGTGATGGTGGTGAAAGTCAGCCTGGATGCGGTGCAGTCCGCTTGGGCGCATGCGCCCGATCCGGTGGTTTTGTCGGATGCCCGGGGCATCGTATTCCTGAGTTCGGTTCCCAAATGGATCTACAACAGCCGCAAGCCGCTGGCCGGTGAAGATATCGCCTGGCTGAACAGGCACCATCAATATGGCACGGACCACCGCGAGTATCCCTTGTTGCCCTGGTCCGGGAAAGTGCCCTCGAAACAGGCTGCGGCCTTGCCTTATCGCGTGCGGGCGGAGGTATCGGGCGCCAGGCGCAGTTTCCTGGTGGCGGAAACCGATGTTTCCCGCCTGGGCTGGACGCTCAGCGTCATGGCGGATCTTTCGGAAGTGGCCCAGGCCCGGCGCGTGGCGCAGGCGCTGACGGGCCTGGCGGTACTGCTGCTGCTGGTGAGCCTGCTGTATTGGCGGCTGCGCGAGCGCCGCCGGGCCGAGCAGCGCGAGCGAATCCAGGAGGCGCAATTGCAGCATGCCGCGCGGCTGGCCAGCCTGGGCGAATTGGCTTCGACGCTGGCCCATGAATTGGGGCAGCCGCTGATGGCGCTTTCCAGCTATGCCGTGGCGGCACAGCGTTTCGCGGACCAGGGCATCCGCGACATGCTGCAGGAAACCCTCAGGGAAATTCAGCTCCAGGCGCGCCGTGCCGCGGACATCGTGGCCCGCATGCGGGGCTTCGTGCGCCAGCGCACCCGGGGACAGGAACTGTGTGAAATACCGGACTTCGTCGCGTCGGTGCTGGCGCTGCTGCGGCCGGAAATCAACCGGCTCAAATCCGGGGTCGAGTTGGATATTCCCTCGCAACTGCCTCCGGTCTTGGGAGACCGCCTGCTTCTAGAACAACTGCTGCTGAACCTGCTCATGAACGCCCTGCAGGCCATGAAGGATGCCGACGAAGATTCGAAGCGCATCACGGTTCGCGCGCGGGCCGAGGGCCGGGACGTCGTGGTCGAGGTTCAGGACACGGGCCCGGGCATTCCGGCCGAGGTGGCGGCCAGGCTCTTCGAGCCCTTTTTCAGCACCAAGCCGGATGGCCTGGGCGTGGGCCTGAAAATCTGCCGCTCCATTGCCGAAAGCCATGGCGGCCATCTCTCGTTCTCGGCGCCCGCGCAAGGCGGCGCGCTGTTCACACTGAGGCTTCCCCAGGGACCATGCAAAGAAGCTCGCTGAATATGTATGTCGTCGATGACGACGAAGCCGTGCGGCGCTCGCTGTTGTTGATGCTGATGTCCACCGGATTCGCGGTCCAGGGCTTCGAATCCGGCGAAGCGTTCCTGGACGTGGTGGACATGCGCCGCAGCGGCGTGCTCGTGCTGGACCTGCGGCTGGGCGGGCTGAGCGGGCTGGAGGTCTTCGCCCGGCTCAAGGCGGCCCACAGCCCGCTGGTGGTTCTGTTCCTCTCCGGCCATGGCGACATCCCGACGGCGCTGAACGCGGTGCGGCAGGGCGCTTACGACTGGGTGGTCAAGCCGGATTCGGAGGCGCTGCTGGCCAAGCTGCCCGGTGCGCTGGACGAGGCCGCCCGCCGTGCGGAAGCCCTGGTGCTGTGGGCGTCGCTCACGCCCAGGGAGCGCGAGGTGGCGGTTCACGTCGCGCGGGGCACGGCCAACAAGGAGATCGCGAAGCTGCTGCAGCCGCCGTGCAGTCCCCGCTCGGTGGAGACGCATCGCGCCCACCTGTTCGCCAAGCTGGACATGGCCAACGACAACGTGCTGGGCCGCTGGCTGGAGCGGCACGCCTGGCTGGTCGATGTGCCCGGCGCCACGGCGTTGGATACGGCTGCAAGCACGCCGCGGTGATGCGGGCATCACCGGGGGGTGCCATGCGACGCGTGGCGAGGAGGTCCGTCCTCAGCCAGCGGCCTGCTGCGCCTGGCGCCGGTACTCGCTGGGCGAAAGCCCGGTCTGGCGCTTGAAGAAGCGGCAGAAGTAGGCCGGGTCCTCGAAACCCAGCTCGAAGGCCAGGCGCGACACCGGCGCGGCCACGTGCACCAGGCGCCGGCAAGCCTCGCGCGCCAGGCGCGCATGCAGCAGCGCTTGCGCGTTGCGCCCGGTCTCGGCGCGCACCATGCGGTTGAGCCGCTCGGTGGACAGGCCCAGCCGCTCGGCGTAGCGCGACACGGGCCAGTGTTCCCGGTAGTGCGACTCCATCAGCACCACCCAGCGCGTGTAGAGCGACTGCCGTCCCGCCGCCGCGGCGCGGCGCGGCTGCTGCCCGTCGCGCCAGCCCAGCTGCGCCAGGCGCCACACCAGCGCGCGGGCCAGCCAGCGCGGCACCGGCCCGTCGTCGCTGCTGGCCTCGTGCTCGGCGTGCAGCGTATCGAACAGCGCCTGCAGCCGCGGCAACTCCGGCGCATCGGCCGCCGGGGCCAGCGCGCGCGGCGCGGCGAACAGTGTCTGCAGCGCGTCGCCCACGCCGGCGGCATCGCCCTCGGCCAGCAGCGTGGCGTTGACGGTGAAGACGTAGCCGTCGCAGTTGCGCGAGAAACGGAAGGCATGCGCCACGCCGGGCGGGATCGCCAGCGCCATCGGCCCTTCGCCGTTGATGCGGGATTCGTCCAAGCTGGCCTCCACCGTCCCCTCGCGCAGCCACAGCACCTGGTGCAAACCCTGGTGCACGTGGGCATCGATCTCCCAGTCGTAGAGCCGGCTGCGCGAGTGGATGGATTCGATGTGCAGCAGCGGGGCGCTGGGCGCGCCGGCCTCGCCGTAGAGCGCGAAGGCGGGCAGCGCCGAGGAGCGGCTGCGGGCCGGGCGGCGCGGACTGGGCGAGGCGGCGGTCATGGAGGCAAGACACGTCAAAAGTGCAAGCCATCACGGTACTTCGTCCTCACGCCCAGGCGGCATGGCCGCCAACAATTTGCCTGTTCCAAATCAAACAAGCTCACCGAGGAGACAGACGATGTTCCGCTTCGATCCCTACTCGCCGGCCATCGACGCCGACCCGTTTCCCGCCTACAAGCGGCTGCGCAACGAGTTCCCGTGCTTCTGGAGCGAGGAAGCGCAGATGTGGGTGCTCTCGCGCTACGCCGACATCGTGACCGCCGGGCAGGACTGGCAGACCTACTCCTCGGCCAGCGGCAACCTCATGACCGAGCTGCCCGGCCGCGCCGGCTCCACGCTGGGCACCAGCGATCCCCCGCGCCACGACCGCCTGCGCGGCCTGATCCAGCACGCCTTCATGAAGCGCAACCTGGAAAGCCTGGCCGAGCCGATCCGCGCCATCGCCCGCGAGGCGGCGCAGGAACTGCAGGGCAAGGCCAGCTTCGACTTCAAGGACTTCTCGGCCAAGTTCACCGTGCGCGTGCTCATGGCCGCGCTGGGCCTGCCCACGGGCGACGAGGCCACCGTGGACGAGCAGACGGTGCGCGAGAACGCGGTGCTGATGGTGCAGAGCGACCCGGTGACGCGCACCAAGGGGCCGCAGCACCTGGCGGCCTTCGAGTGGATGAAGCGCTACGCCAGCGAGGTCATCGCGCAGCGCCGCGCGCAGCCGCGCAACGACCTGATCTCCAACTTCGCGTTGGCCGAGATCGACGGCGACCGCCTCACCGAGGACGAGGTGCTGCTGACCACCACCACGCTGATCATGGCGGGCGTGGAGTCGCTGGGCGGCTTCATGATGATGTTCGCGCTCAACCTGGCCGACCATCGCGAGGCGCGCCGCGCCGTGGTGGCCGACCCGTCGCTGCTGCCCGATGCCATCGAGGAGTCGTTGCGCTTCAACACTTCCGCGCAGCGCTTCAAGCGCCGGCTGACGAAGGACGTGGCACTGCACGGCCAGACCATGCGTGCCGGCGATTTCGTCTGCCTGGCCTACGGCTCGGCCAACCGCGACGAGCGCCAGTATCCCAACCCGGACGTGTACGACATCACGCGCAAGCCGCGCGGCCACCTGGGCTTCGGCGGCGGCGTGCATGCGTGCCTGGGCACGGCCATCGCGCGGCTGTCGGTGAAGATCGCCTTCGACGAGTTCCACAAGGTCGTGCCCGACTACAAGCGGGTGCACGAGCAACTGCCCTGGATGCCCTCGTCCACCTTCCGCAGCCCGCTGGTGCTGGAGCTGGCGGCGCTGTAGGGCGGCTGCACGAAGTCAGCGCGGCGCGTTCCAACTGCCGCCCGGAAGCGGAGACGCGCGCGCTCCACTTCGTCATTCCCGCGAAGGCGGGGATGACGAAGTAGTAGGCGACGCAGCTCAGGTCAGCTCACGGCCAACGGCCACCGACCAACACCTCAGAAAGAAACCCCCCATGCCCCAGATCACCTTCATCGAACCCTCCGGCAACCCCGTCCCGCTGGACGTGCCCGAGGGCTGGAGCCTGATGCAGGCCGCCAGCGCCAACGGCGTGGACGGCCTGCTGGGCGAGTGCGGCGGCTCCTGCGCCTGCGCCACCTGCCATTGCTACGTCGATGACCGGCTGATGTCGCTGCTGCCCCCGCCGCAGGACAACGAGCTCGGCATGCTGGAGAACGTCGCCGCCGAGCGCCGCCCCAACAGCCGCCTGGCCTGCCAGATCAAGGCCAGCGCCGCGCTGGAAGGCGCCACCGTCACCCTGCCCGAGTGCCAGGAGTGAGCATGGCCGCCGTCGTGGCCGCCGACGATCCCGTCGTCATCATCGGCGCCGGGCAGGCCGGCACGCTCACGGCCGAGGCGCTGCGCAGCGGCGGCCACGTCGGGCCGATCACGCTGCTGGGCGACGAGCCGCATGGGCCGTACCACCGCCCGCCGCTGTCCAAGGCCTGGCTGGCGGGCGAGATGGGCGAGGCGCAGCTGATGCTGCGCGCGCCCGAAGTGCTGGCGAAGAAGGGCATCACGCTGCGCACCGGCACGCAGGCCGTGGCCATCGACCGCGAGGCGCGGCAGGTGCGGCTGGCCGATGGAACCTCGCTGCCCTACGCCGGCCTGGTGCTGGCCACCGGCGCGGCGCCGCGCACGCTGGCGCTGCCGGGTGCGGACGCAGCCAACGTGCTGCCGCTGCGCTCGCGCGACGACGCCAGCCGCATCGCCGCGGCGCTGGCGCGCTGCGCCGGGAAGCAGCAGCCGGTGGTGGTGATCGGCGGCGGCTTCATCGGGCTGGAAGTGGCGGCCACGGCGCGCAAGAAGGGTTTGCTGGTCACGGTGCTGGAGGCCGGCCCCCGGCTGCTGGGCCGCGTGCTGGCACCCATGCTGTCCGACTGGTTCGCCGACCTGCACCGCGGCCATGGCGTGGAGCTGGTGCTGCAGTCGCGCATCGAACACATCGTGACCGAGGGCGGCGAGGCCGTAGCGGTGCGGCTGGTCGATGGCCGGCGGCTGCCTTGCGGCCTGGTGGTGCTGGGCGTGGGCGTGAGCGCCAACGACGCGCTGGCGCGCGCGGCCGGGCTGGAGTGCGAGCAGGGCGTCGTGGTGGACGCCTGCGCGCGCACCTCGGACCCGCGCATCGTTGCGGCCGGCGACAACACCGCGCGGCGCCTGGCCGACGGCAGCCTGCTGCGGCTGGAGTCGGTGCACAACGCCACCGAGCAGGCCAAGTCGGCCGCCGCGGCGCTGCTGGGGCAGGAACGGCCCTTCACCGCCACGCCCTGGTTCTGGTCCGACCAGTACGGGCGCAAGCTGCAGATGGCGGGCCTGTCCACCGGCGCCGATGCCTGGGCGCTGCGCGGCGAGCTGGGTGGCGCGGCCTTCTCGGTCTTCCACTACCGCGCCGGGCGGCTGGTGGCGGTTGATTCCGTCAACGACGCCAAGCTGCACCTGCTGGCGCGCAAGCTGCTGGATGCGGGCATGTCGCCGGCGCCGGAGCAGGTGGCGGATGCGGGCTTCGAGCTGGCGGGGCTGCTGGCGCGCTGATTCCGGCCGGCCTGGGATCAGGCCGAAGGCGCGACCAGTGGCGGGCAGGGGTTGCCGGCGTCCGCCGGGCCGCCGCAACCCTGGCCCTGCGCGCGCAGCATCCGCTCGATGTCGGCCGGCGGCACGGGCTTGCTGTAGAGGAAGCCCTGTATCTCGTCACATCCGATGGCGCGCAGCAGCTCGCGCTCGGTCACCGTTTCCACCCCCTCGGCCAGCACCTTCAGCCGCAGCTTGTGGCCCAGGCTGACGATGGCTTCGACGATCGCCCTGCCATCGCCCTCGTGCATCGCATGCACGAAGGACCGGTCGATCTTCAGGCGTGACAGCGGGAAGGTCTTGAGCGCGCCGAGGCTGGAGTAGCCGGTGCCGAAATCGTCGATCGACATGCTGACGCCCATGTCGTTGAGCGCGCGCATGTGCGCCACGGCGGGCTCCATGTTCTCCATGATCATGCTCTCGGTGAGCTCGATCTCCAGAAGCCGGGGCTGCAGCCCCGTGTCGGCCAGCGCGGTGGCCACGCGCTGGCCCCAATCGGCCTCGCGGAACTGGCGCGCGGACACGTTCACCGCCACCGTGACCGGCGGCAGCCCGGCCTCCTGCCAGGCCTTGTTCTGGCGGCATGCGGTGCGCAGCACCCAGTCGCCGATCGGCACGATGAGCCCGCTGCTCTCCGCCAGCGGAATGAAGGCCGTGGGCGAGACCATGCCGCGCTGCGGGTGGTGCCAGCGCAGCAGCGCCTCCACGCCGAACAGCCGGCCGGTCTGGAGATCCACCTGCGGCTGATAGACCAGGCGCAGCTCGTCGCGCTCGATGGCTTGGCGCAAGTCCTCCCGCATCGCGAGCTGGTGCTGCACATGCGCATCGAGCTCGGCGCTGTAGAACTGGAAGGCATCGCGGCCGCCGTCCTTGGCGCGGTACAGCGCGATGTCGGCGCAGCTCAGCAGGTCCTTGACGTCGCGGGCATCGTGCGGGTAGCTCGCCACACCGATGCTGCAGGTGACGCGGTAGGAGCGCTCCCCGATGGGCACGGGCTGCGCGACGGCCTCGCGCAGCATCTGCAGCCGGGGCGCCAGCGCCGTGGGCTCGCCGGTCTGGCCGGTGAAGATGATGAGGAACTCGTCGCCGCCCTGGCGGGCCACCGTGTCGGCGCCACGCACGCTGCCCTGCAGCCGGCGCGCCACTTCGCGCAGCACCTCGTCGCCGGCGGCATGGCCCAGGCTGTCGTTGATGACCTTGAAGCTGTCCAGGTCGAGGTAGGCCAGGCTGACACCGCTGCCGTTGCGCGCGGCCTGCGCCAGCGCCAGTTGCAGCCGCTCCTGCAGGCCCAGGCGGTTGACCAGGCCGGTGAGCACGTCGTGATGGGCGAGGTGGTGGATGTGCTGCTGCACCTCGTGGCGCTCGATCGCGATGCCCGCCAGGTGGGTGGCCATGGCGACCAGCTCGCTCTCGGCGGTGCTGGGCCGGCCGGGCTTGCGCTTGTACAGGGCGAAGGTGCCCAGCACCTTGTCGCTGTGCGACAGCACGGGCCAGGACCAGCAGCTGCGCAGCCCGTGCGTGGCGGCCAGCCGCTTGTAGGTGTCCGGCCACAGCGCATCGGTCTCGATGTCTTCCACGATCACCTGTGCACGCCGGTGCGCGGCGGTGCCGCAGGAACCGACCGCCGGGCCGATGGCCACGCCGTCGATCGCCTCGGTGTACGCCGGCGCCAGGCTGGGGCCGGCGCCATGGCGCAGGCGCTGCCCGTCCTCGTCCAGCAGCAGCACCGACGCCAGCGTGTCCGGCAACTGCGCTTCGATCAGCCGGCACAAGCGCTCCAGCACCTGTGGCAGTGGCGTGTTGGTCGCGATGAGCTCCAGCACGCCGGCCTGCTCGGCCTGCATGCGCTCGGCGCGCTGCCGCTCCTGCACTTCATGCAGCAGTTCCCGGTTGCGCGTCTCGATGCGCTGCTGCGCCTCGACCAGCTGCGCGGTGCGCAGCTGCAGCTGCTGGCGGTCCACCAGGAAGGATTCCACCGCATGCGCCATGCGGCTGATCTCGTCGTGGCCGCGCACCGTGGGCGCGGGCGGGTCGGCGCGCTCGCCGAGCAGGCGCTGGCTGACCGCGTGCAGACGCGCCAGCACCAGGCGGCCGAGCAGCCGCGCGATCAGGGTTGCCAGCAGCAGGCTGGTGACCGTGAGCGCGAGCACGGTGTACTGGGTGCGCCCCGCCGTCTCGGCCAGCCGCTGCACGGCGAGCCGGTACTCGCCCGTGAGCCGTGTGGACTGCGCGTCGGCCGCGGACACCAGCACCTCGGCCTGGTGCCGCAGCTCGTCGTGCACCTGCACGATGACCGGGAGCTCGACCGGGGCGCGCGCCGCCTGCATTCGGTTGATCTCGATGTCGCGCAGCTGCGCGACGATGTTGGCACTGTTGCGGATCAGCTGGCTCGCCTGGTAGAGGTCGAGGATCGCGCTGTTGCCGGCATCGGCGCCCAGGTGCTGCACCGACGCGTCGAAGGCGTCGAGCTCCTCGCCGATGGCCGCCATCGCCTGTGCCAGCTGTCCTGTCGAAGCGGCCTGCAGGACTTCGCCGGTCTTGCGGTCGATCGCCAGCGTGCGCCGCAGCAGCTCCTGCGACTGCTGCATGTGGGCCAGCCGCGCCTCGGTGAGCGCGCGGATGTCCTGTACCGCCTGCTGCAGCGTGACGACGCAGGCGCCGCCGGCACTGAGCATCAACAGCAACAGCGCGCTCAAGGCGAGCGTGAATTGCCCACGCAACGATGCCGGCAGCAAACGCTGCAAGGGGAACTTCAAGGACATGGCAGCGGTGCGGTGGAGGGAGGATCGGCGGGTGAATCAGCGCTTCCAGATGCGCGCGTAGGCTTCGCGGTAGCCGTTGTCGGGGTCGTAGCGCAGCTGCGGGCCGCCGTCGAAAGCGACGTTGTCCGGGGTCACCAGGTGCGCCGGTGCGACGAAGCCGCTCACCGGCTGGTGGCTGAACAGCCGGTTGAGCTCGTCCACGGCCTGCCAGCCCTGCAGCAGCAGCGGTTCGGCCACCGTACCGGTCTGGAACGTGCGCGCGCGGATGCGCTGGAACGCCGGGGGGCTGCCGTCGCCGGCCGACAGCAGGCTCAGGTGCTGCCCGCCGTCGCCGGTGAGCACCGGCAGCGCGTAGTCGAAGTAGATGTCGTTGATCGCCAGCGCGTGTGTCCAGGCGCTGCCGTGGCGGTCGAGCAGCTCACGGGTGACCCGCGGCATGTGTTCGGCCGCCTTGGCGATGGCGAGGTCGCGCACTTCGAGCAGCTTGCAGCGGGCGCAGGCGCGGATGATCTCGGCCATGGCGTTGGCCTTGGCCATCGCGATGCCGAAGTTGGAATCGGTGAACACCACCACGCCGGCGCGGCCGTCGGACTGCGCGATGGCGGCCATCGCGGTGACGCGTGCCACCTCCAGCGGGTCGGTGGTGATGTTCATCGCCACCGGCGTGCCGGCGATCGGGCCCGGCGCCGGGCCGGCATGCCAACCCACCACCGGGATGCTGGCGGTGCGGAACGGTTCAAGCCCGGCGCCGTTTTCGCGCGCATCGGCGCCGGCGAACACCAGGCCGTCGGGCCGCGCCGCCAACGCGTCGGCCAGTGCCTTCGCACGCCCGGCAGGGGTGCCACCGGCATTGATCACCTTGACCGTCCAGCCGATGCGGCTGGACGCCTCGCGCACGCCCTGCGCGAGGCCGACGATGCCCCCGTTGCGCAGGTCTTCGGCCAGCAGCACGACGGTCTTGCCTCTGGCGGCGGCCGGACCATCGGTCGGCCCGCTCCAGCGGGCCGCGCGCTCGCCGGAGTGCGCCACCGCGGCCTTCGCGTCGGCGGGGCTGACCGGCTGCGCCGGCGCGGCGGCCAGCGCGTCGCAGCCGATGGCCAGCACCAGGCTCCATGCGCCCATGCGCGTTCCGATCCTCAAGCCGCCCCCATCACTTGGCATCCGTCGTCCTTCGTCAACCGCAGCGCCGTCCTGCCCATTCCGGGCCGTTCGGTCCCGCCGCGACGGTATGGCCTGCGATTGTGAGCAGCCACTTGGCAACGCAGCGGCCGGAAATGAGGGCGCTTGGGCGGCCTGTTCAGCGGACCCCGGTGGTTGTTGTGGCGCTGCTTCGTGGGCGCGCGCGTCCAGGCGCTGCCGTTGCCGCACGGGCCGCTCCTGCGGCACCCCGCTCGGGGCTGGGCTGGCGCGGCTGGTGATGGCGACGCGCTGCGCGACCCGGGCTTCAGGCCACTGCTGGCCTCGCTGCCGGGCTATGGCGGGACCATCGCCGGGCAGGTGCTGAAGCTGGAGGAGGCGTTTGCGGCGTTGAGCGGGTTGGGCCCGGCCCGGCCGGGCGCTGCATAAACCCTTCCGTGCGAACGGCCCCCAATGGGGGCCGGCGGGCTACATCCGATGAGCGAGGCGAGACAGTGAGCGCTCGCCGAAATTGACCGTCACGGACACGGTGGTCGTGTCCGGCCATTCGTTGCAAAGGAGACGATCATGGCAAGACGGTCCTTCAAATGCCTGTTTCCTGTCATGGCGCTGGTGGCGCTCACCGGCGCGGCGCAGGCGGCCCCCGATGGCATCCGCACCTTCACGGGCGGGGCGCACTTCTTCAAGCGCGTGGTGACCAACACCAACCCGCTGCAGACCAACACCGTCAACTTCCTGCCGCTGCCCAACGCCAACACCGTGGTGAGCATCCCGGCCAACACCATCGTGCTGGTCAACGTCGGCTTCGACGCCGAGACGCGCTGCATGGGTGGTGGCGCGGTCAACAACTGGTGCGAGCTGCAGATCCTGGTGGGCGGGGCCGAGGCCAACCCGATGGCCAGCACCTTCGGCCCCGACACCTTCGCCATGGACAGCACCGACGGCGGCACCGAGCGGGTGGGCTCGTGGGAGTCGCACGCCTTCAGCCGCCACGTCTGCTTCAGGAATCCCACCAGCCAGCCGCTGAACATTCCCGTGACCGTGCGCTGGCGCGTGACCAACTTCGGCGGTGCCGGCGTGAACCCGCCGCTGTTCTGGGTGGACGACTCCAGCCTGGTGGTCGAGCTCGCGCGCGGCTGCCAGATGGTCGAAGGCCCGGGCACCACCGGCCCGATCCTGCCGCCGGGCAAGGACCAGCTGAGGCTGTAGCGAGGCGCTGACGCGCGCTGGGGCGCCTGTCGCCCTCTGGGTGGCCGCGCGCAGGCCAAGGGCAACTTCAGGAACGCCATCGAGCCATCGCGGACAATCCGTGCCGGCGTGGTCACGGTCAACGGCTTCGGCGAAGGCGTCGTCACCACCCCGTTCGGCGGCTGCAGGCAGTCCGGCTTCGGAGGCCGCGACGGGTCGATCCGGATCGACACCGCCGCCTGATCGTTCACTCCTCGCGGCCCGGCCATCCCGTGGTCACTGCCCGGCCGGGCAGGGCCATGGGTGTCCGGGCCCTCCCTTGGTCAAGCGCGTGCCTTCGGGCACGTTCCCATTTCCACCCAGCATGTCCGCAACCAAGAAGGCGACCCTGATCGGGTTGACCGCCGTCGCTCTCTGGAGCTCGATCGTGGGCTTGATCCGCGGCGTCAGCGAAAGCTTCGGCGCCACCGGCGGCGCCGCGCTCATCTACACCGTGGCCACGGCCCTGCTCCTGCTCAGCGTGGGGCCCACCCGGATCGCCAAGCTCCCCAGGCGCTACCTGGTCTTCGGCGGCGCGCTGTTCGTGAGCTACGAGCTGTGCCTGTCGCTGTCCCTGGGCTACGCCAACGACGCGCGCCAGGCCATCGAGGTCGGCATGGTGAACTACCTGTGGCCGACCTTCACCCTGACCGCGGCCATCGTCTTCAACAAGCAGCGGTCGAGCTTCCTGATCGTTCCGGGCTTCATCCTCGGCATCACGGGGGTCTGCTGGGTGCTGGGGGGAGAGCAGGGGCTCGACATCGAGCAGATGCTGGCCAACGTCCGGACCAACCCGCTGAGCTACGGGCTGGCGTTCCTCGGGGCGGTGATCTGGGCGGCCTACTGCACCGTCACCGCCCGCATCGCGAAGGGCCAGAACGGCGTCACGCTGTTCTTCGCCCTTACCGCGCTGAGCCTCTGGATCAAGTACGCGCTGCAGGACAACACGCCCATGGACTTCAGCATCCACTCGGTCGTGCTCCTGGCGCTGGCGGCATCGGCCATGGGCTTCGGATACGCGGCCTGGAACGTCGGCATCCTGCGCGGCAACGTGACGATCCTGGCCGGGGCCTCGTACTTCATTCCCGTCTTCTCGGCGGCCGTCGCGGCGGCCGTGCTCAAGACGCCGCTGCCGCTGAGCTTCTGGCAAGGCGCCAGCATGGTGTGCGCCGGCTCCATCCTGTGCTGGCTGGCGACACGGGCCAGGCCGGCCAGGGCCACGCAGCGGGTGTTGTCGCAGTAAGGGCCGGGCACCGCGGCGAGGTGCAGCGGTCGGGTGGAAATCCACGTCGCCTGCGGACAAGTCTTGGCGGCTTCGCGTGGAACAGTCAGGGCACCCTCCCGCCGCAGGGGCTGCGGCGGTCCATCGCCCAACGTCCCGAAGATCGCCATGAAGCGCCTGACCGCTTGCATTGCCGCCCTGGCCGGTAGCCTCGCCTTCGCTGCCGCTCCAGCCCGGGGCCGTCGCCAAGGCGCTCAAGGGCTGAGCCCGACGTCCGCTTCGGCGAACGTCACCCGCACCGTCTCCAGATGCCGCCGCAGCGCCCCCAGCTGCGCCTCCAGCTGAAGCGGGTCCGCATCCGCCGGTGCGTGCTCGATCTGCTGGCAGCCCTGCGCCGCCCAGCTGTAGCCGTAGAGCGCGAAGCTGCCGGCCAGCCGGTGCGCCAGGCGCCGCACCGCGTCCAGCTCCCCGCGCGCCAGCGCCTGCCGCGCCTCCTCGATCAGCGCTCGGCGCGAGGCCAGGAAATCGGGCAGCCGCTCGCGCAGGTCCGCGGGCACGAGCACGGGCCGCTCCGCGCCCGGCGCCGGCGCCCGCTCGGCGGCGCGTGCCGTCACCGGGCTGGACCTGGACTTCGACGTGGCCGGCGGCGTGGACAGCGCCATGGACAGCAGCATCAACTGGCTCAGCGGCGCGATGGGCTCGCTCGACACCACCGTGGAGGGCTGGACCGACGACGGCTGGCTGGCCGACGCCTTCGACTGGATCGGCACCGCCGCCGGCGACCTGGGCGACGTGATCGGCAACGCCGATGACAGCACCGGCTTCACCGTGGGCCTGTCGGCGCTGATGGGCTATCTCACCTACGCGTACTCGGGCAACAACGACCTGACCGCCGGCGCCGGCAACGACACGCTCTACAACGGCATGGGCGACGACGACCTGCGCGGCGGCAGCGGCACCGACACCTACGTGTTCTACGTGGGCGACGGCCGCGACACGATCTTCGAAAGCGCCGGCGGCAACGACCACATCGAGGTCCACGCCAGCCGCCTGTGGGCCGACGACTTCACCTTGTCCGCCAGCTCCATCGTCACGGCGATGGACGGCGGCGATCTGGTGATCGCCTTCGTGCAGGACGGCGTGAGCTACGGCCGCATCACCATCGCCGACGAGGCCTCGGTGAGCGTGCAGGACCTGACGCTGTTCGACACCGCGGGCCAGCGGATCGCCAGCCTGAACATCGACGACCTGGTGGCGGCGGAGAAGGTGAGCTACGACAAGATCGCCGGCTACGACCTGGCCAGCATCTGGAGCGTGGAGAAGCTGGCCGACTTCAGCGAGCTGGTGGTGGAGGCGCTGACGGGGGCTTCGGCGTCGCAGCAGAGCGAATTGGTCATCGCTTGACGTCGGCTCGGGTCTGCGCTGCGCGCCCGCGACGGGCGCGCGGCCACGAAGCCGGCTGCCGGGCGTACCGGTGGCCGGCCTGTGCCATTCATACAGAGCTCATGAAGTTCCCTGACCTTCGGCTCCGTTCGTCCTGACCCTTCGATACCTCAGTACGAACGGGTCATTTCACAACCAAACTGAACTCGGAATCAGACGAGCGGAATACGGGTTTGGAAGCTACATGAAACCCGAATTACTGACGTTTCCCGCCCCCGGCATGGACGCCGCGGCGCCTACTCCGCCATCGCCGGGTCCAACAGCCCGGCGGCCTGCGCCAGCAGCCCGGCCGCTTCGCGCGGGTCGTGGCGCAGCGTGTCGAGTTGCGCCAGCAGCGCCTCCAGCTCCGGCAGCAGCTGGGTGAAGTACACGGCCGCGGTGGCGCGCTTGCGGCGCGTGAAGCCGTCGGCTTCGGCCCCGGTGGCCGCCGCGTCGGCGCGGGACCACAGCGCGGCCAGCAGCACCAGGCCGCAGGCGCGCAGCGCGGCTGGCGCCGCCA
>Ga0065721_10049892_pt1 | contig 25697 bp, 22 predicted proteins | sample Mesricmetagenome_FD_59108 | JGI IMG/M metagenome (GOLD analysis project Ga0065721, IMG submission 59108) | Mesophilic microbial community from rice straw/compost enrichment Sample: eDNA_1 v2 (version 2) | ecosystem: Engineered > Solid waste > Grass > Composting > Bioreactor | place: USA: Davis... | reverse complement strand
CCCGCCACGCCAACGACGTCCCCATCGTCTAGAGGCCTAGGACACCGCCCTTTCACGGCGGCGACAGGGGTTCGAATCCCCTTGGGGACGCCACTTGGATCAACGATTTACGGCCCGCCTCGTGCGGGCCATCGTCGTTTTGGGCCATGGTCTGTGCTGTTCCTTTTGCCGGTGACAGCGCCTGGGGTGTGCCTCAGGGCGACAGCGCGTCGATGATCCGGCAATCGGCCATGCGGCTTCCCGCGCGGCACTGGTGGGCGATGCGGTCGAGTTCGTCCCGCAGGCGCTGGAGGTCGGCGATCTTGCGCTCGATCTCGTGCAACTGCTCGATCACCAGGGCATCGACCTCGCCGCACGGACGATCGGGCTGGTCGGACAGGGCGAGCATCGCCCGCACGATTTCCAACGGAAAGCCAAGGTCGCGGGCGCGGCGCACGAAGCCAAGCCGGCGCACATGCTGCTCGCCATAGGCGCGGTAGTTGCCGTTCGTGCGTGGCGGCTCCGGCAGGATGCCGATCCGTTCGTAGAATCGGATGGTCTCAACCTTCGTGCCGGTTGCCTTGCCCAGCGCCCCGATGCTCAGCCCCGATTTTGCCGACATGGCTCTTGACCCTATAGTGACTACAGGGTGCATCGTACCGCCAAAGGCCGGCTTGGCAAGAAAGGAGCAGCCCACCGTGACCCATGATCACACCCATGCCCACGGCCACGGGCATTCACACGATCATGACCATGATTGCCGTGATGGGCACGGTCACGGCCACGGTCATGGCAGCCACAGTGGGCATCGGCACGGCAAGGGGCACAGCCATGGTGGGCATTCGCACGGGCTTGGCGGGCATCACCATGCACCGGCGCACTATGACCGGGCCTTTGCCATCGGGACCGCGCTGAACCTTGGTTTTGTCGCGGTGGAAGCGTTCTACGGCGTCGTGGCGAACTCGGTCGCTCTGTTGGCCGACGCGGGGCACAACCTGTCCGACGTGCTGGGCCTGCTGCTGGCCTGGGGAGCGGCCTGGCTCACCCGCCGCCGGCCAACCCACCGGCACACCTATGGGTTCGGAAGCTCCTCGATCCTGGCGTCGCTGACCAACGCCGTGGTGCTGCTGATCGCCGTCGGCGCCATCGCCTGGGAAGCGGTGGGGCGCCTGTGGCACCCGGAACCGGTGGAGGGCGGCATCGTGATGTGGGTCGCCGCCGTCGGCATTGCGATCAACGGGTTCACCGCGTGGCTCTTCATGGGTGGCAAGGACACCGACCTGAACGTCAAGGGCGCCTACCTGCACATGGTCGCCGATGCCGCCGTGTCGCTGGGCGTCGTCGTGGCGGCGCTGCTGATCGGGTGGACGGGGTGGCTGTGGCTCGACCCGGTGGTCAGTCTCGGCATTGTGGCGGTGATCGTGGTGGGCACCTGGGGACTGCTGCGGGAATCAACGAACCTCGCCATGAACGCTGTTCCGGAGGGCATCGACCGTGCGGAGGTCGAGGATTTCCTGAACGCGCTGCCGGGCGTGGTTGCGGTGCATGACCTGCACATCTGGGGCCTGAGCACGACCGATTCGGCGCTCACCGCGCACATCGTCCGCCCCGGCGCCGGCACGGATGACGAGTTCCTTATGGCCGTTTCGCAGGAATTGAAGGAGCGGTTCGGCATTGGGCACGCGACCATCCAGGTCGAGCATGATGGGGGCGAGTGCCGTCTGGCGCCGTCCGAGGTCGTATAGCGAAAATTCTGCGGACACGGTGTCGGGCGCGGGCATACTCGATCGTCCTAGGGAGGACAAAGGGATAGCCCGCATGCTTTACGCCATTCTTTGCTACGATTCCGAAGACGTCGTCAGCTCCTGGACCAAGGAGGAGGACGACGCCGTCATCGCCAAGCTGGTGGTGGTCGAGGAGAAGCTCGCCAAGCAGGGCCGGCTGGGGCCGGTCGCGCGTCTGGTGCCGACCACCGCGGCGACCACCGTCCGCAAGGGGAAGGAGCCGCTGGTCCTCGACGGCCCCTTTGCCGAGACGAAGGAGCAGCTTCTGGGCTTCTTCATTGTCGATTGCGCCGACCTGGATGAAGCCATCGAGACGGCGAAGGAGTTGGCCCGCGCCAGCAGTTCGGCCGGCGCCTTCGAGGTCCGTCCGCTTGCCGTCTTCAAGCCGGGGAGTGCCGTGGGATGACCGATGTCGCCTGGATCGATGCGGCGTTGACCTCGGCGCGTCCCCAGGCGCTCGGCGCGCTTCTGCGCTATTTCCGCGACCTCGACGCGGCCGAGGAGGCGTTCCAGGACGCCTGCCTGCGGGCACTGAAAAGCTGGCCGCAGAACGGCCCGCCGCGCGATCCCGTCGCGTGGCTGATCTTCGTCGGGCGGAACGCCGTGCTCGACGGCGTGCGGCGGCAAAGCCGGCAGGAAGCCTTGCCCGACGAGGAAGCCCTGTCGGACCTGGAGGATGCCGAGGCGGCGATGGCCGAACGGCTGGACGGCTCGCACTATCGTGACGACATCCTTCGACTTCTCTTCATCTGCTGCCACCCGGACCTGCCGGCGACGCAGCAGATCGCCCTGGCTCTGCGCATCGTCTCCGGCCTGTCTGTGAGGCAGATCGCGCGCGCCTTCCTGGTCGGTGAAAGCGCGATGGAGCAGCGCATCACCCGCGCCAAGGCGCGCATCGCCACGGCCGACGTGCCGTTCGAGGCGCCGGGCGCGGTGGAGCGGGCGGAGCGGCTCGCCGCCGTCGCGGCGATGGTCTACCTCCTTTTCAACGAGGGTTATTCGGCGAATGCCGTCACCGACCGGGGCCGGGCGCCGCTGTGCGACGAGGCGATTCGGCTGGCTCGGCTGCTTCTGCGCCTGTTCCCGGCGGAGCCGGAGATCATGGGGCTGGCCGCCCTGATGCTGCTCCAGCACGCCCGCACGCCGGCCAGGGCCGACGCGGACGGCAATGCCGTGCTGCTTGAGGACCAGGACCGGTCCCTGTGGAACCGCAAGATGATCGTGGAAGGGCTGGCGCTGATCGACAAGGCGATGCGCCACCGCCAGCCCGGCCCCTATCAGGTGCAGGCGGCCATCGCCGCGCTGCACGCGCGGGCGGAGCGGGCGGCGGAGACGGACTGGGCGCAGATCGACCGGCTCTACGCGACGCTGGAGCGTTTGCAGCCCTCGCCCGTCGTCACGCTCAACCGGGCGGTCGCGGTGTCCAAGGTGCGGGGGCCGGAGGCGGCGCTGGCGCTGATCGACCCACTGGCCCCGCGGCTGTCCGGCTATTTCTACTTCTTCGGCGCGCGGGGAGCCTTCCTCCAGCAGCTTGGCCGGACGGAGGAGGCGCGGGAGGCCTTCAACCGGGCCATCGCGCTTGCCAATACGGCGGCGGAGGCCGCGCACATCCGCATGCATCTCGACCGCCTCGCCAAGGACTGCGGACCGCCCTGACGGCTTCTCGAAAAAATTTTTGAGCGCGATGTCGGGGTGCCGGTCGGTGCTTCGTCCTTGGGACAAAGCTTCAGCTTCACGGGAGGATAGGGGACCGATGACCACCAACACCGACGCGGCACCGCCCACGGACCGCACACTGACCATCACGCGAACCTACGACGCGCCGCGGGCGCTCGTCTTCCGGGCCTGGACCGATCCGGCGCAGCTTGGCCAGTTCTGGGGACCGCACGGCACGACCATGCCGTTCTGCGAGATGGACCTGAAGCCGGGCGGCGCCTTCCGCACCGTGATGCGCATGCCGGACGGGAAGGAGTATCCGACCGCGGGCGTGTTCCTGGAGGTCGCCGAGAACGAGCGGTTGGTCTTCACCGATGCCTACACCGCCGGTTGGGTGCCGACCGACAAGCCCTTCTTCACCTGCGTCCTGACCTTCGAAGATCAGGACGGCAAGACCCTGCTGACCGGGCAAGCCCGCCACTGGACCGACGCCAGCCGGGAAGAGCACGAGCGCATGGGATTTCACGACGGCTGGGGGCAGATGCTCGAACGCCTCGGCCAGCACCTCGACACCATTCAGAAAACCGTTTGAATCTGGGGAATCGATATGACCGACACTGAATCCTGCTGCCCGGCCACCCCGGAAAAGGTCGTTCCGCTGGTGGGCGGCGTGGTGCCGCACATCACCGTCAGCGATGCCAGCGCGGCGTCCGCCTTCTACCAGAAAGCTTTGGGCGCGGAGGAGCTGACGCGCCTGCCGGCCCAGGACGGCAAGCGCCTGATGCACTGCCACCTGCGCATCAACGGCAGCTCCGTGATGATGAACGACGCCTTTCCGGAGTTCGGCTGTGCGCTGACGACGCCGCAGAGCTTCGTCCTGCACATTCACGTCGACGACGTGGAGCCGTGGTGGGCGCGCGCGGTCGAGGCTGGGGCGGAGGTCGTGATGCCCCTCCAGGACATGTTCTGGGGCGACCACTATGGGCAGGTCCGCGATCCCTTCGGCGTGATCTGGTCGCTGGCGTCTACCATCCGGTAGCGGTCGCCTGATAGGGACACGTATTCACCACCAAGGCACCAAAACACCAAGATTATTCATCGTGCTTTTGCATCGACTTCGGTCCGCATTTGCGGCGAGGCAATTCTCTTGGTGTCTTGGTGCCTTGGTGGTGAAATAACTTTCGTGTGCGCTTTTTCGTTACGCCGTCGCATCCCGCTGGGAAAGTTTGCGGGCCTTCTTCCGTTCGGCGAAGTGGGATACCAGGCGGAAGAACAGCGGCACGAAGAAGATCGCCAGGAAGGTCGCGGCCAGCATGCCGCCGATGACGCCGGTGCCGATGGAATGGCGGCTCCCGGCACCCGCACCCGTGCTGATCGCCAGCGGCACGCAGCCCAGGATGAAGGCCAGCGAGGTCATGACGATGGGGCGGAAGCGCAGGCGCGCCGCCTCCATCGCGGAATCGAACACGCTCTTGCCCTCGTGGTGGAGCTGGACCGCGAACTCCACGATCAGAATGGCGTTCTTGGCGGCGAGGCCGATCAGGGTGACGAGACCAATCTGGAAGTACACGTCGTTCTGAAGTCCGCGCAGCCAGATCGCCAGCACCGCGCCGAACACGGCGAAGGGCACCGCGGTCACCACTGCCAGCGGCAGCGACCAGCGCTCGTACTGGGCGGCCAGAATTAGGAACACCATGATGATGCCGAAGATGAAGGCCTGCGAGGCGGAGCCCTGTGTCGCCTGCTCCTGGTAGGCGGAGCCGATGAAGCCGATGGAGAAGGTCTCCGGCAGGGACTTCGCCGCCACCTCCTGGATCGCCGCCAGCGCCTGGCCGGAGCTGTAGCCGGGGGCGGGATTGCCCATCACCTTGGCCGCAGGGAAGACGTTGAAGCGCTCCATCAGGTCGGGGCCGACGATGCGCTGCACCGTCACCAGCGAGTCCAGCGGGATCATGTCGCCCGAATTGGACTTCACGAAGACGTGGCGCAGGTCGTCCGGCTTCTCGCGGAATTCCGGCTCCGACTGAAGGTTCACGCGGTAGGCGCGGCCGTAGAGCGTGAAGTCGTTCACGTACAGGCTGCCGAAGGTGCTCTGCATCGTGTCGAAGATCACATTCAGCGGCACGTCCAGCGCCTTGATCTTGTCGCGGTCGATGGTCACCCGGTACTGGGGCACCGACGTGGAGAAGGTCGTGCGCACGCCGGCCAGCTCCGGCCGCTTGGCGGCTTCCTGCACCAGCGTGTTGGTGGCCTGCATGAGCGCGTTGGCGTCGCCGCCGCCGCGGTTCTGGACGTAGAGTTCAAAGCCGCCCGTGGTGCTCATGCCGGTGATGGGCGGCGGGTTGAAGGACAGCACCATGGCGTCCTTGATACCGCTGGCCATGCCCATGAAGGTGCCGGTCAGCGCACGCGCGTCGGACGCCGCGTCCTTGCGCTCCGCCCAGTCCTTCAGCGTGACGAAGGACACGCCGGCGCTGGTCTTCTGCGAGCTGGACAGCAGGTCGAAGCCGGCGAAGGTCACGACGTCCTTCACGGCGGGGTGCTTCATCAGCATGCCGTTGATGGTGTCGGTCACCGCGACCGTGCGGCTGAGCGAGGCGGCCGGCGGCAGGATCGGCATCATGAAGACGTAGCCCTGGTCCTCGTCCGGGGCGAGGGCGCCCGGCACGCGCTGGAACAGGGTGTAGGTGGCCCCGATCAGCCCGGCGAATATCAGCAGGCTCAGCACCGCCCGGCGGGTGAAGAAGCGCACGCCGTGCAGGTACCCGTTGGTCAGCCGGTCGAAGGCGCGGTTGAACAGGCGGAAGGGCAGCATGGGCTCGCCATGGCCCGGCTTCAGGATCAGGGCGCAGAGGGCGGGGGTGAGCGTCAGCGCCACGATGCCGGAAATGACCACCGACACGGCGATGGTGATGGCGAACTGCTTGTACATCTGCCCGGCCAGCCCGCCCATGAAGCCGACCGGCACGAACACGGCGCACAGCACCAGCACGATGGCGATAACCGGGCCGCTGACCTCCTCCATCGCCTCGAACGCGGCGTCGCGGGGGGACAGCTTGTCCTGCGTCATGATGCGTTCGACGTTCTCCAGCACCACGATGGCGTCGTCCACCACGATGCCGATAGCCAGCACCATGCCGAACAGCGTCAGCAGGTTGATGGAGAAGCCCAGCAGATACATGCCGGCGAAGGTGCCGATCAGCGAGACGGGAACCGCCAGCAGCGGAATCAGCGTCGCCCGCCAGTTCTGCAGGAACAGGAACACCACGCAGACGACAAGGATCAGCGCCTCGATGAAGGTGTGGATCACCTCATCGATGGAGACCTGGACGAACTTGGTCGTGTCGAAGGGGATGGAAAAGGCGATGCCCTCGGGGAAGCGCTTGGCGACCTCGTCCATCTTCGCCTTCACGGCGGCGGCGGTGGCCAGCGCGTTGGCGCCGGGCTGTAGGTACACGCCGATGGCGACCGCCGGCCCGCCGTTGTAGGTGGCGGAGAAGGCATAGTCCTGCGCGCCCAGTTCCACCCGCGCCACGTCCTTCAGGCGCAGGGCGGCGCCGTTGCTGTCGGACCGCAGGATGATGTTGCCGAATTCCGCCGGGTCCAGCAGGCGGCCGGGGGTGGTCACCGTGTAGGTGAAGGCCTGGGGCGAGGCCATCGGCTCCTGCCCGAAGCTGCCGGCGGCGAACTGGGAGTTCTGCTCCCGCACCGCGGCGGCCACGTCGCTGGGCGTCAGATTGAAGCGCGCCAGCTTGTCCGGCTGCATCCAGATGCGCATGGAGTAGTCTTTGGCGCCGAACAGCGAGGCGTCGCCGACGCCCGGCGTGCGCTTCAGGTCGTCGATGACGTTCAGCAGCGCGTAGTTCGACACGAACACCGGGTCGTAGCGCCCCTCGGGCGATGACATGGTGACGACCTGGAGGATGTTGGTGGAGCGCTTGCGCACGGTCACGCCCTGGCGGCGCACCTCCTCCGGCAGGCGGGCCTGGGCCGCCTGGACGCGGTTGTTGACGTCGATGGTCGCCTGATCGGGGTTGGTGCCGATCTGGAACGTGACGGTCAGCGTCACCGTGCCGCTGGAGGAACTGCTGGAGCGCATGTAGAGCATGCGGTCCACGCCGTTGATCTGCTGTTCCAGCGGGGCCGCCACCGTTTCCGCGATGACCTCGGCGCTGGCGCCGGGGTAGGTGGCGGAGACCACGACCTCCGGCGGCACGATCTCCGGATACTGGGAGATCGGCAGCGCCCGCATGGCGACAAGGCCGGCCAGAACGATGACGACCGACAGCACGGTCGCGAAGACCGGCCGGTCGATGAAGAAGCGGGAGATCATCGCGCCGCCTCCTTGGTGGCGTCCTTACCGGCGGTGTTCACCGGGGCGGCGACGGCGCGCACCTTGGCGCCGGGGCGGACCTTGATCATGCCTTCGGTCACCACGCGGTCACCGCTCTTCAGGCCGGACTCCACCACGAACTCGTTGCCGACGGCGCGGCCCAGCTTGACCGGACGCACCTGGGCCGGCACCTCGCCTTCCTCCGGCACGACATAGACGAAGGTGCCCTGCGGCCCCTGCATCACGGCCTTCTGCGGGATGGTCACGGCGTTCTTCAGCGTCAAGCCCTTGACCACGGCGCGCACGAACTGGCCGGGCACCAGCTTGCCGTCCGGGTTCGGCACCACGGCGCGGGCCTGAACGGTGCCGGTGCGGGCATCGACGGTGCGGTCGGTGTAGTTCAGTTGCCCGCCGGCCACCAGCACGGCGCCGGACGAGGTGCGCACGTCCACCGCCAGCTTGCCATCGGCCGGGACCGCCACGGAGCCGTTGCCGACGGCGTCGCGGTAAGTCGTCGCCTCCTGATCGGGGATGGCGAAGTTGACGTAGACTGGGTCGAGCTGGGTGATGTGCGTCAGCAGGCCGTCGCTGGACCCCGTGCCGACAAGGCTGCCTTCGGACATCGCCTCGCGGCTGGTGACGCCGCTGACCGGGGCGGTCACCTCGGTGTAGGCGAGGTCGATCTTGGCGGCGCGCACCTCGGCCTCCGCCACCGCGACGCTGGCGCGGGCGAGGTCGAGCGCCGACAGCGCCTCGTCCCGGTCGCGGCCGCTGGCGGTCTCGCTGCGGTACAGCGGCTCGATGCGCTTCCAGGTGCGTTCGGCCTGCATCAGGCGCGCCTGCTCCTGGCGCAGTTGCGCTTCCGCACGGGCGAGCTTGACGCGGTAGGGCTCCGGGTCGATGCGGAACAGGACGTCGCCCTGTTTGACGGTGGAGCCCTCGACGTAGGTGCGCTCCAGCAGGATTCCGCCGACGCGGGCGCGCACCTCCACCTCGCGGGAACCGGCGACGCGGCCGGCGTATTCAAAGCTCAGCGGCACGTCGCGCGCCAGCACGGCCAGCACGGAAACCTCCGGTGGCGGCGGCGCCGGCTGCTGCGCCTGGGCCTCCGCGGCGCGTGCCAAGCCGGGCAATCCGCCGCAGGCGACGGCCGCCACGGCGGCGGCGATCAGGACGGCGACGGTGCTATGACGGGCGTCGCGGCGAACGCGGCGCGCAGGAAATGCGGTCATGTCAGTGTCCTGGCAAGGCAATCTTGGACGGGCCGAGGGTGGGGCGCGTGGGATCGTTGTATACTGACATACGTGTATGTATGTAAAGCGGCAAGAACCGGACCGGAAAGGACCACCATGGCACGACGGACGAAGGAGGAGGCGGAGCAGACCCGCAACGCCATCCTCGACGCGGCCGAGCAGATCTTCTTCGAACGCGGCGTGGCGCGCACGACGTTGGAGGAGATCGCGCGCGCTGCGGGCGTGACGCGCGGGGCCGTCTATTGGCACTTCCGCGACAAGGTGGACCTGTTCGACGCCATGCAGTCCCGCGCCCGCCTGCCGCAGGAAGACGTGCTGGACAGCCTGCTGCTGTCGCAGGACACCGACCGGCCGTTGGACCGGCTGTGCACGACCATGCTGGACGTCTGCCATGTCATGGCGACCGACCTGCGGCGCCGGCGGGTCTTCACGATCCTGTTCCACCGCTGCGAGTATGTGGAGGAAATGCGCGCCGTCGCCCAGCGCAAGCAGGACCGCACCGACCAGATGCTCGACCGCTCCCGCCGCTTCTTCGAAATGGCGGCGCAGAAGGGGGAAATGTCCCCGGTCTGGCCACCGGCCGCCGCCGCGCTGGGCATGCACGCGCTGATGGTCGGCCTGCTGAGCCGCATGCTGGTCGGCGACGATTCCCAGGCCACCCCCCAGATCACAGTCGCCATGGCGCAGGAATGCGTGACCGCCTTTTTCCAGTCCATGAAAGCGAACGCGGGGAAAGCGACCACGGGGCCGGTTCCCTAAGATCGCTTGGTAGGCTAACGTTCGCCGGCAAACGGACGGGGAGGAAGACGATGTCCATTCCGACGACGCGCCTGCCTTCGGGCGACACCATCCCGGTGCTGGGCCAGGGAACCTGGTACATGGGCGAGGATGGCCGGGACCGCGCCAGGGAGGTGGCCGCCCTGCGGCTCGGCCTCGACCTCGGACTGACGCTGATCGACACGGCGGAGATGTACGCCGACGGTGGCGCGGAGGAGGTGGTGGCCGAGGCCATCGCCGGGCGGCGGGACGAGGTGTTCCTGGTCAGCAAGGTGCTGCCGCAGAACGCCAGCCGGCGCGGCACCATTGCCGCCTGCGAGCGCAGCCTGCGGCGGCTCGGCACCGATCGCATCGACCTGTACCTGCTGCACTGGCGCGGCAGCCCCGACTTCGGCGAGACGGTGGAGGCCTTCGACACGCTGGTCCGCGACGGCAAGATCCGACATTGGGGTGTCAGCAACCTGGACCTTGCCGACATGGAGGAGCTGTTGGAGGTGCCGGGCGGGGAGGCCGTCCAGACCGACCAGCTTCTCTACAACCTGACGCGGCGCGGCATCGAGTACGACCTGAAGCCCTGGCTGCGTGAGCGCGGCATCCCGATCATGGCCTATTCGCCGATCGAACAGGGACGGATGCTGCGGCACGCCGAACTGCGCCGCGTGGCCGAACGCCAGAACGCCACGCCGGCCCAGGTGGCCTTGGCCTGGCTGCTGCGGCAGGACGGCGTCATCCCCATTCCGAAGGCGTCCTCCGCGGAGCATGTCCGCGAGAACCGCGCGGCGTTGGATGTGCGCTTGACCGAGGAAGACCTCGCCGATCTGGACCGCGCCTTCCCCCCGCCGCGCGGGCCGCGGCCTTTGGAGATGCTATAGTGCCTCAAATCCCCTCTCCCACCGGGGGTGGGAGAGGGGGCTGATCCTTTCTTCCGAAGCTTTTTCGCTCCCCAACCCGCTCCCCGGCGGTGCTGACAGCTTTCTGACAGGAATCGTCAGCATAACGGACGAATGCGCTGGCCAAGCCTGACCAACAGGCGGGCACGAACAAGGCCGGTGCGCCGAAAAACTCGTCTGGGGAGGACGATGATGCAGGTCTCTCAAAACACCGCGGTCCTGGACCGCGCCACGGACGGCAACGCGCTGGCCGCGGGCAAGGCGGCGCCGGAGCGGCCGTTCCTGACGCTCTGGTGGAAGCTGGTGGACACGCGCATCGGCGTGATCCCGGTGCCGATCTACGTGATCCTGGTGGCTCTGATCGCCGGCTTCATCGCAACGGGCAAGCTGCCGACCGAGATTTGCATGGTGATCGCCATCCTGGCGGTGTGCGGCTACACCTGCGCGGAGTTCGGCAAGCGCCTGCCGGTGTTCCGGAACATCGGCGCCGCGGCGATCTTCGCCACCTTCATCCCATCCTATCTGGCCTACAAGCACCTGCTGCCGGACCAGCTGTTCACGGTGGTGACCGACTTCACGAAGTCGAGCAACTTCCTGTACCTGTTCATCTCCGCGATCATCGTCGGCAGCATCCTGGGCATGGACCGCAACGTTCTGGTCAAGGGCTTCCTGAAGATCTTCGTGCCGCTCGCCATCGGGTCGGTCGCGGCGGGCATCGTCGGCACGCTGGTCGGCATGGCGATGGGGATGAGCGCCTATCACAGCTTCTTCTTCGTGGTCGTGCCGATCATGGCCGGCGGCGTGGGCGAAGGAGCCATCCCGCTGTCCATCGGCTATTCGGAAATCCTGCACGTCCCGCAGGGCGAGCTGTTCGCGCAGGTCCTGCCGCCGGTGATGCTGGGCAGCCTGACCGCCATCCTGCTGTCGGGTGCCCTGAACTACGTCGGCAAGCGCCGCCCGCACCTGACCGGCGAGGGCCGTTTGCAGCCGGCCGGCGACGATGACCTGCACGCCCCCGCCCATCCGGAGATGACCGGCGCCAGCGCCGTCTCCACCCTGGCCGCCGCGGGCATCACCGCCATCGCCCTGTACCTTGTCGGCCTGATGTGCCACCGCCTGTTCGGCCTGCCGGCGCCGGTGTCCATGCTGTTCCTGGCCGTGCTGGTGAAGCTGCTGCGGGCCGTGTCGCCGGACCTCCAGCAGGGCGCCTATGTGGTCTACAAATTCTTTTCGACCGCCGTGACCTACCCGCTGCTGTTCGCCATCGGCGTGGCGATGACGCCGTGGGACAAGCTGGTGTCGGCCTTCACCGTGCCGTACATGGTGACCATCGTCGCCACGGTCGTGACGCTGATGGGCACCGGCTTCGTGGTCGGCCGGTATCTCGGCATGTACCCGATCGAGGCGGCCATCGTGAACGCCTGCCACAGCGGGCAGGGCGGTACCGGCGACGTCGCCATCCTCACCGCCGCCAACCGCATGCAACTCATGCCCTTTGCGCAGATCGCGACCCGCATCGGCGGTGCTATCACGGTGACCGCTGTGCTGATCGTCCTGGCGCATATTGTTTGATCGCCAAACGCTGGGTCAGAGCTTGGGGCATCGCCTTCCGCACTGGTCGGAGGGCGGTGCGCTTTTCGTGATTGGGGAAGGAAGCGGGCGCCGATGCCGCGTGATGGGGAAGTGGACAGGGCGGGCAAGGCCGCTGCGCGTCTGAAGGAAGTCCGCGTCGTCGCGATGACGCTGGCCCTGGGCGCGGTCGGCGGGGGCCTGTTCGACTGGTTCGGGATGCCGGCCGCCTGGCTGGCCGGGGCCATGGTGGCCGTGGCCGCCGGGGCCATCGGAACGAAGGTGCCGCTGCACGTCCCGGACTGGATGCGCGAGGTCGCCTTTACGCTGATCGGCATGTCCATGGGCGCAGGCGTCACGCCCGACACGCTGCGGGTGATGCGCACATGGCCGCTCAGCATGATCCTGCTGGCGGTGTCCATCGCCGCGACGGTTTTCGTGTGCTCCGCCTATCTGGAGCGGGTGCACCGCTGGGACCGGGCCACCGCGCGCTTCAGCGCCATTCCCGGCGCGCTGGCCGCCGTGCTGGCCATGGCGGCGAAGGCCGGGGTGGATCTGCCGCGCGTGGCGCTGGTGCAGAGCCTGCGCCTGTTCATCCTTGTCGTCGCCATGCCCTGGATCCTGCGCCTGCTGTCGCCACCGCCGGGGCTGGGCGCCCAGACGGCGGTGGCCAGCCCGGAGGGGGTGCTCGGCGTCCTTCTTCTGCTCGTCGCGAGCGGGACGGGGGCGTGGCTGTTCCACCGCTTCCGCATTCCGGGGGAGGTGCTGCTGGGCTCCATGCTGGCGAGCGCGCTGCTGCACGGGCTGGGTCTGGTGCACGGCGCGGTGCCGACGCCGGTTCTGACGGCCGGCTTCCTGATCGCCGGGGCGGTCATCGGCGCGCGCTTCCGCGGCGTGCCGCTGGCGACGCTGCGCCGTGCGGTCGGGCCGGCGGTGGGCAGCGTGGCCATTGCGATGGTCCTGTCGGCGGGCTTCGCTTGGGTGGGGGCGGCGTGGCTGGGCATGCCCTTCGGCACGCTGTGGATCGCCTACGCGCCGGGCGGGCTGGAGGCGATGACCATCGTCGCCTTCGCGCTGGGGCTCGACGCTGCCTTCATCGGCGCGCATCATGTAGTGCGCTTTGTCGGCATCGGCGTTTGCACCCCGCCGTGGGAGCCGCGCAAGCCCGCTTCGGCATCCGTGGAACGGTAGCGCCATGCGCATTCTGGTCGTCGAGGACACCGAGGATCTGGCCGACGCGATCATCCATCGCCTGCGCAAGCTCGGCTACGGCGTGGACTGGACCGCCACTGGCGATCTGGCGGATGAGCTGCTGCGGACGGAGGCGTACCAGCTTCTGGTGCTCGACATCATGCTGCCGGGGATGGACGGGCAGGCGCTGCTGCGGTCCCTGCGGCGGCGCGGCGACCGCACGCCGGTCGTGGTGATCACCGCACGGTCGGAGGTGGACACCAAGGTCGACCTGCTGGACCTCGGCGCCGACGACTATGTGGTGAAGCCCTTCGACTTCCGGGAGCTTGAGGCGCGCTGCCGCGCCCTGTTGCGCCGGCCGCACGGGATGGCGGCGTCGGAAACCGCCTTCGGCAACGTCACCTTCGACGGGGCGGGGAAGAAGGTCGCCGTCGATGGCCGCGCGGTGGACCTGTCGGCCCGCGAGTTCCGCCTGCTGGAGCTGTTCCTCGCCAACCTCGGCCGGGTGATGAGCAAGGACAACGTGATTGACCAGCTCTGCAGCCTGGACGAGGCGGTAGCCCCCAACGCCATCGAGCTGTACGTCTCCCGCCTTCGCCGGAAGCTGGACGGGGCCGCGGTGGTGATCCGCACGGTGCATGGGCTGGGCTATGTGGCGGACGTCGATCAGGCCCGCTGAGGCGTCGTCTCTGCAACGCCGGCTGCTGCTGCGGCTGCTGGTCGTGCTGGGGATCGTCGCGGCGGCGCTGTTCCTGTTCGTGCGGGCCTACGCGCACCGCGCCGCGGACAGCGCCTACGATCAGCTCCTTTCCGCCTCTGCGTTGGCCATCGCCGATGCGGTGCAGGTGGAGGACGGGACCATCACGGTGGACCTTCCCTATTCTTCGCTGAGCATCCTCAGCATGGCCAGGCGCGACCGTGTCTTCTACAAGATCATGGCGCCCGGCGGGGCGCTGCTGACCGGTTACGGCGATTTGCCGGCCAAGCCCGTGGGCAACGGTTTCAAGGGCGGTGGGGAGGTCGGGCCGGCCTTCAGCGACGCAACCTACCGCGGCGTGCCGGTGCGTGTCGCGGTGCTGGGCCGTCTCGTCGCGCGGCCGAACGTCACCGGGCCGATGACCATCGCCGTCGCGCAGACGCGGGAAGCGCGGGACGCGCTGGCCCACGACATCTTCACCAACGCCTTCGCGCCCATCGCGCTGGCGGTGCTGGCCGGGGCCGCGCTGCTGTTGTTCGGCGTGCGGCAGGCGCTGGAGCCGCTGGGCTACCTGGAACGGCTGATCCGCGCGCGGCGGCCGAACGACTTCAGCCCCATCGCCGTGCCGGCCCCGGCGGAGGTCAGCCAGCTTCTGGGGGCCATCAACCATCTGATGGCGCGGTTGAAGGCGAACCTGGACCAGACCAAGACCTTTCTGGCCGACGCGGCGCACCAGATTCGCACCCCGCTGGCCGCCCTGCGCGCGCAGGCCGAAATCGCCGCCGAGGAGCCGGAGCCGGACCGCCTGCGCCGCATCGTCGGCCGCGTGCACCGCAACGCGGTGGAGGTCAGCGAGTTGACCACGCAACTCCTCAGCCACGCCATGGTCCTGCATCGGGGCGAGTCCGTGCAGCGCGAGACGGTTGATCTGGCGGCGCTGGTCGGGCAGGTCGTCCACCGGGCGGAGGCGGTGGCCGAGGGCACGCCGATCCGTGTGGTGCAGGAAGGGCTGGCCGCTTCCTTCCTCGTGTCCGGCGATCCGGTGAGCTTGCGGGAGGCGCTGGCCAATCTGCTGGACAACGCGGTGAAGTACGGCGGCGGTGCCACGGCGGTCGAGGTGCGTCTGGTGCCCGCGGGCATCGACCGCGGTCCGGTGCTGGAGATCGCCGACCACGGACCCGGCATTCCGGAGGCGGAAAGGGCGCTGGTGCTGAAGCGCTTCGGGCGCGGCGCTGCGGCGGCGGGGACGGTCGGCAGCGGCCTCGGCCTCGCCATCGTGGAAGTGGTGGCGGAGGCGCACGACGCGGTCTTCACCCTGCACGACCGGCCGGGGGGCGGGCTGCTGGCCCGGCTGGCCTTCCCGGTGCTGGCGATCGGCGGTGACGGCGCGGGCGGTGCAAAGGCGGCGCTGTTGCCCGTGGCTCTGGCATGTCTGCTGATGTGGCCGGCGGTGGGGCGGGCGGCGGAGAACACGCTGTTCCCGGCCCTTGGCACCGAGACGGAGCGTCTGCGCATCCACACCGCCACCGACCGTCCGGCCATGGAACGGCTGGTCCGCGACTTCCAGCAGGCGAACCCGAACGTCGCGGTCTTCTACGTGCAGATGACCAACACCGAACTGTACGACAGCGTGGTCGCCCCCACCGGAGACACGCCAGACCTGATCATCAGCTCCTCGGCGGACCTTCAGGCGAAGCTGGTGAACGACGGCTACGCGCTGCCGCACGTCTCGCCGGTCACCGCCGCCGTGCCGGACTGGGCGAACTGGCGGGACGAGGCCTTCGGCTTCACGCTGGAGCCGGCGGTCATCGTCTACAACAGAAACCTCGTTCCGGAAGCCGAGGTGCCGCATTCCCGCGACGCGCTGATCCGCCTGCTGCGCGACCAGGAGGAGCGATACCGCGGGCGCGTCATCACCTACGACCTCGCGCAGCGCGGCATCGGCTATCTGTTCTCCGCCCAGGACTCCGTGCTGTCCAGCCAGTTCTGGCAACTTGCCGACACGCTGGGGGACGTGGGCACCGCCGTGGCCTGCTGCACCGCCGATATGCTGGAAGCCATCGAGCGTGGGGATGCGCTGATCGGCTACAACCTGCTGGGGTCCTACGCGCGGGGACGGCAGATCGCCGGCGCGCCCATCGGGATCGTGTACCCCACCGACTACACGCTGGTCGCCATGCGGGTGGTGACGATCCACAGGGATGCCCCCTCGCCGCAGCTCGGCGGGCGCTTCATCGACTATCTGCTGTCCGACCGCGGGCAGGGGGTGATCGCCAACGGTGACGCCTTCTATGCCCTGTCCCCGACGGCGCAGGGGCCGATGTCGGCGTCCCACCTTCTGGACGCGCTGGGCGGGCCGGTGCAGCGCATCCCGCTCGGCCCGGCGCTGCTGGTGTTCCTGGACGACCTGAAACATCAGCGCTTCCTGCGCCATTGGCAGAGGGTGGTGCAGCGTCCCTGATCTCCCGCCGGCCCTGAAAAATACCCCCTCGGCAGAACCGAGGGAGGTGAGGTGATAAGGAGGAAACGCAACGCGGGACGCAAAGCTGCGCCGCGATCCCTGGTGTTCTGGGGGAAAACGCTGTCGCAAACCTGTCAGGCGCGGTGGCTTGGCCGGGGGCAACGGCCACCTGCACTTTGGAACATGAGTTACTATCCTGTTCTGGCTACTCGTTTCATGGGATCAGGCTTGGCTATAATGGTGCGCCGCCGCATCGGAGGATTCCGCATTCCTCTGCAATCCTTCGCCGTCCCGCCCCCAATGAAATCAAAATGCCGCAACTCGTCTCCCTGTTGATCTCAATGGCTTCTTCAGCCGCGTGGGCCTATGAATCCGCGCTGGAATCAGAGACGGTCCCGGGATCATCCGTATTCTCTGTGGGACTTTTGATCGCTGTTTGTACCATGGGAACCTGGGCGTTCTGGCAATTTCTGCGGGCGCGCGGGCGTGCCAATGCCGTGGCGCGCCGCATGGCCGCCGTGCTGCGGAGCACGACGGACGCCATCATCGAATTCGACCGGGACTGGCGGATCACCTTCGTGAACGAACGCGCGGCGAGGCTGGCGCTGAAGGGAGAACAACTGCTCGGCCGGAGCCTGCATGACCTGCTGCCCGAATTCGCCGGCCTGCCGATCTGGGACGCGGCGCAAAAGGTCATGACGGGCAACGGGCCCGGCGAGTTCGAGATCCAAGGGCCGCGCAGCGGGCGCTGGTACTTCGTGCGGCTGTTCCCGACCGCGGGCGGCGTTGCGGCCTACCTCCAGGACATCACGGAGCGCCGCGGCATGGAGGAGCGGCTGCGGCGCAGCGAGGAACACCTGAGCATGGCGCTCAGCGCCGCGCGGGCCGGCACGTTCGAAACCGACCTGATCACCGGCAGGGCCATGTGGTCGGAGGAGACCTTCCGCATCCTGGGGCTCGATCCGCAGCGGGACGAACCGGGGCAGGATGCCTGGATGAGGCTTGTCCACTCCCGCCATCACACGGACGGCTTCCTCGCCCACCGGGCTGAAATCATGGCCGGGCGCCATCCGCGGTTCGAGGTGGAATACAGCATCGTCCGCCCGGACGGCGAGGTGCGCTGGCTGTCGGCCTGGGGTCGGGTTCTGTTCACGGCGGACGGCCGGCCGGAACGCATGATCGGCCTGACCGTGGACATCACCGACCAGCGCCGGACCGAGCAGGCCCTGCGCGCCAGCGAGGAACGGTTCCGCGCCCTGATCGACAACGCGCCCCAGGTCATGTGGATCAATCGCCCGGACGGCACGCTGGAACTCTTCAACGCCGCCTGGAAAACCTTCGGCGGCACGGAGGTCGCCGAAGAGAACCGCTGGGACATCATGCACCCGGACGACCAGGAGCGGGTACAGGCGCTGGCCCGCAAGGCCATCGCCTCCGGGTCACCCTACGAGTTCGACATGCGGCTCCGCCGGTCGGACGGCACCTACCGCCTCCATCTCGGCCGGGTCAACCCGATGCGCGAGAACGGGGAACTGGTCGCCTGGATCGGCACGGCGGTCGACATCCACGATGCCCACGAGGCGCAGGAGGAGGCCGAGCAGGCCAACCGCGCCAAGAGCCGTTTCCTGGCCGCCGCCAGCCACGACCTGCGCCAGCCCATGCAGTCGCTGTTCCTGTTCACGGAGGTCGTCCGCGGGCACGTCGCGACCAAGGAAGGGCGCAGCGCGCTAACCATGCTGGAGCGCGGGCTGGACACGCTGAAAAGCCTGCTCGACAGCCTTCTGGACGTGTCGCGCCTCGACGCCGGGGTGATCAAGGCGGAGGTGGGGGAGGTGGCACTCGGCCCGCTGCTGGACGAGGTCGCGGCCTCCTACGCGCCGATCGCCGCCAGCAAGGGGCTGGCCTTCACCGTGGACGCCTCCTGCGCAACGGCTGTCCGCAGCGACCGGACCCTGCTGGCGCGCATGCTGCGCAATCTGGTCGAGAACGCGGTGCGCTACACGGACGAGGGATTCGTGCGGCTGCGTTGCCGTGCCGATGCCAAGGCTGGCACGCTGCACATCGCGGTGGAGGACAGCGGCATCGGCATCCCGCCGGACCACCTGGAGCGGATCTTCGAGGAGTTCCATCAGGTCGGCAACCCGGAGCGCGACCGTGCCCAGGGGCTTGGCCTCGGCCTCGCCATCGTGGAGCGTCTGTCGGCACTGCTCGGCCACCCGGTGGAGGTGCGGTCGGAACCGGGGCGGGGGTCGAGCTTCTCCATCGCCGTGCCGCTGGCCGAAGGGCAGGGCGAACGCTTGGCGCCGAACGAGTCATCACTGGAGCGGAGCGGCCGCGATCGCCTGGCCGTTCTGGTGGACGACGACGCCATCGTGCTGATGGGCCTGCGCGCCATGCTCCAGGACTGGGATTACGAGGTGCTGATCGCCGGCTCGACCGATCAGGCGCTGGAGCGGCTGAAGGAGGTCGGGCGTGCACCGGACATCGTGGTGGCCGACTACCGCCTGCGCGAAGGGCGCGTCGGGACGGAAGCCATCCTGCGAATTCGCGAATGGGTCGGCGCGCCGGTGCCCGGCGTGATCCTGACCGGCGAGACCGGTGCGGAATGCCACCGCGACGCCCTGGCGCATGGCCTGGGCCTGCTGCACAAGCCGGTCACACCCCGCCAGTTGCATGGCATGCTGGAAGAGCATCTCCGCCTCGTCCGCGCCAGCGCGTGATGGCGTCCTGGGATTGGATCCCAGGATTGCGTCCCAAGGATTGCGTCATAGTGCGCACTCGCATTCCCCATCCGAAAGGCGTATGAATGCTGCACTGCGGCATCGGGGCGGCGGCCCGGAGGCCGCCTGTGCGCCTTTTGAGGATCGGAGCATGCTCGCCATCGTCGCCTTGGCCCTGTTGCTGTCGGGCTTCGCCCTGGTGGTCGTCCGGATTCTGTCCGCGGAGCTTGCGACGGCCGGTCAGCCGGTGCGCGATCCCTGGTCGGCCAGCCATCTGCGCCGGGTGAAGAAGGCCCGCAAGACGGAGGAGGAGATTGCAGCCGGCCCGTCCTGGGCGTCCTTCCCCCGCGCCTTTTGATTCCGTCGACGGAAGTTTTGCCCAAACGCAAGCCGGGCCGGGAGATGTCTCCCGGCCCGGCTGCGTTCAGGTGCTGTGCCGCGTAGCGATTACTGGGCGGGCTCCACGGCCAGCTTCGAGGTCTGCTGCACGACGCTCATCTGCTTGGCGCGCATCGGCTTCAGGACGAAGATGGCCAGCAGGGCGGCGATGCCGTTGACCGCGGCGGCGAAGAAGAACACCGTCTGCCAGCTGCCGCTCGACGCGACGATGATGTTGGCGAACGGAACGACCAGCGACGCGGTGCCCTTGGCGGTGTACAGCAGGCCGGCGTTGGTGGTGGCGAACTTTGAACCGAAGGTGTCGCCGCAGCAGGCCGGGAACAGGCTGTAGATTTCACCCCAAGCGAAGAACACCAGACCGGTCAGGATCACGAAGGCGACCGGGTTGTGGCCCCACTGGTTCAGGGCGAGGATGCCGACGCACTCCAGGGCGAAGGCGACGAACATGGTGTTCTCGCGGCCGATGTTGTCCGACACCCAGCCGAAGAAGGGACGGGTAACACCGTTCAGCACGCGGTCGATGGATAGGGCGAAGGTCAGCGCCGGTAGGGTCAGGCCCATGATGCTGACGGGCACGCCGTCGAGCTGGAAGTCCTTGGCGATCGGGCCGAGCTGCGCGGTGGCCATCAGACCGCCCGCCGCGACCATGACGAACATCAGGTACATGACCCAGAAGACCGGGGTCTTCAGCATCTGCGCCGGGGTGTAGCTCTCGCGGCTCTGTGCGACCATGGCCTTGTTCACCGCGGGCACCTGGCCGGCCTTCGGCTCCGCCAGGAACCAGGCGAGGATGAACACCACCAGGCCCTGGCCGATGCCGAAGGTCATGAAGGTGGATTCATAGCCGGAGGCCTTGATCATGTTGGCGATCGGCACGACCGTCAGGGCCGAACCCGCGCCGAACCCGGCGGCGGTCAGGCCGGCGGCGAGGCCGCGGCGATCCGGGAACCACTTCAGGGCGTTGCCCACGCAGGTGCCGTACACACCGCCGGCACCGATGCCGCCGATGGCCGCGCCGAGGTAGAGCATCGCCAGCGAATCAGCAACGGAGTTGATGGCCCAGGCCAGCGCGCAGAGCACGCCGCCGATCAGAACCACGATCCGGGGGCCGAACTTATCGACGAACCAGCCTTCGACCGGAACCAGCCAGGTTTCCATGACGACGAAGATGGTGAAGGCGACCTGGATGCTGGCGCGGCCCCAATGATACTTCTCATCGATGGGATTGACGAACAGGGTCCAGCCGTACTGCAGGTTCGCGATCATCGACATGCAGATGATGCCGATAACCAGCTGGAACCAGCGGCCGCCGAGGGGGCCCTTTTGGCCCTCCGTGAGCGCTTGGTGCATTTCTCTCCTCCTCGAAGCGATCTCTTTGGCGTGAGTCGGGTTGTTGTTCTTATTTTTTGACTTTTTCTGTTGGGATGCTGGCCTTTGTTGAGGAGCCGCTTCCGTCGCCGAGGCTTTGCCGCGAAACCCATCGCACCTTGTTAGCCGGTGCTGGTGCCTCGGGATGCGCCGATTGGCATTAAAGATATGGTATGCCAGATACCATTCCTGCGCGCAAGCATTTTGTGCGTTGGGCAAACTATCGGTGTGGCAATATTCCCGTTGGGCGCAGGGGGGGCGTGCGCGGTTGGAATGCACCTTTCGGGTATATGAGAAAGCGTGGAGCGCAAACAAAAAGGACGGTCCCGGCGGGCCGTCCTTTTTGTTTATCAAGGGATGGAGGAGGAAGCGGGGCGGTGCGCCGGCCCCAATATCCATGTAGATGCTCAGAACGCGCGCGGGAAGCTGGCCCAGGTGGGGCCAGGGGCTTCATCCTCGCTGGGCTTGGCGACGCGGCGCAGGCGGCTGGCCTGCATGCCCTTCACCGAACCGCCGATGGAGCTGCTGGCCCCGATCTGAGTCATGAGAATGTGCGACACCGTTCCGCCGAAGACCGACAGGAGGAGGGCGAGGGCCAGGACTTCCAACATGTGATTTCTCCGTTTCGGGCGTTTGTTGTTGAGCCGACTATGCCAATCGGCAGGCTCGGCTTCAAGTGGATTTGGTATACCAAATACCGGATATGCGGTAACAACATGCCGCAACGCAGAATGACATGCTTGTAGGGCATGCAATCAGCGACGCCGAAAAAATGCTTTGTCCATTGTTGCTGCATAAGAATTCGTCGATTTGACGCGCTTGTGCACCTGCACAACACCGGAATCGTGGCTGCGTTCCCGACTCCGCATCACGGTGCCGATCCGCCAACGGTGCGTATGCGTATTGTTCGGTATCAAAGCGAGTTGGGGATTTCTGGCATATAGTATACCTATAAACGACCAGCCGCGGGATGAGCGGCGACCGGCGAACAAAGAGGGGAGACCATGACCACCGCCATCTTCACCCATCCCGACTTTCTTCAGCACGACACGGGCCCCGGCCACCCGGAACGGCCTGAGCGAATCTCGGTGGTCTGGCAGGTGCTCGACCGCGACGAATTCCGCACGCTCCCCCGCCGGCTGGCGCCGGAAGCGTCCGTGGAGCAGCTCTGCTGGGTGCATGAGCCGGCCTATGTGGACGCCGTGCTCGGCGCGATGCCAGAGGACGACTATGTCCGCCTGGATGCGGACACGGTGCTGTCACCCACGTCTCGTTCGGCGGTCCTGCGCGCGGCGGGTGCTGTGTGCGAGGCGGTGGACGCCGTGCTCGGCGGGCAGGCGACGAACGCCTTCTGCGCCGTGCGCCCCTGCGGCCATCACGCGGAACCGGCGCGCGCCATGGGTTTCTGCGTCTTCAACAACATCGCCGTCGGGGCGGAGCACGCGCGCAAGCGCCACGGCCTGAAGCGCGTGGCGGTCGTGGACTACGATGTGCACCACGGCAACGGAACCCAGGCCATGTTCTGGGACGAGCCGGACCTGTTCTTCGCCTCCACCCACCAGTCGCCGCTCTATCCCGGCACCGGGCGGGAAGGGGAGACCGGCGTGGCCGACAACATCGTCAACGCGCCGCTGCCGCCCTACGCCGGAACCGTCGAGTTCCGTCAGGCCATGGAGCGCCGAATCCTGCCGGCGCTGGAAGCCTTCAAGCCGGAACTGCTGCTGATCTCCGCCGGATTTGACGCGCACACGCGGGACCCGCTGGCACAGCTGAACTTCACCGCCGCGGACTTCGAATGGGCGACGCGCAAGCTGGTAGAGGCCGCGGACCGGCTGTGCGGCGGCCGGGTCATCTCCGTGCTGGAGGGCGGCTACGACATGGTCGGCCTGGCGGAGAGCTGCGCTGCCCATCTGCAGGCACTGATGCGGGCGTGATCGGCGCGGGCGTGACGGGCGGCTGAAGGAACGATGTCCATCCGCGGTGTTGCTCTCCCGCGCTCGTGTCTGGTATACCAAATACCAGCGACGGCGATCCTCGACGATCCCGCGCCCTTCCAACGACACCAATAAGGGAGTTGCGCATCATGGAGCAGCAGACGGTGGACATCACCCTGGCGAAGGACGATGCCGACATTCAGGAAAGCTACTTCGTCATGAAGGAGCTTCGCACCCACATGACGGATCCCGCCGCCTACCGCGACCAGATCAGGCGCCAGATGGAGGACGGCTACAACCTCGCCCTGCTGCGCTTCAACGGAGAGGTCGCCGGCTGCGGCGGCTTCCGGGTGCACGAGACGCTGTCGCGCGGACGCTATATGTATGTTGAGGATCTCGTCACCTCGCCGAAGCACCGCTCCTACGGCCTGGGCGACCAGCTGTTCGACTGGCTGGTGGCGCAAGCCCGCGAGCGCAACTGCGCGCAGCTGGAGATCATTTCCGGGGTGCATCGCGGGGACGCGCACCGCTTCTATCACCGCAAGCGCATGACCATTAAGTCGTTCCAGCTGGTGCTGCCGCTCACCTGATCCCTATCCGCAAGAATGGCTTTCGAACGGGGCGCCGGGCCATGCCGGGCGCCCTGTTTTGCGTTTGGGCCGGGCGGAAAACTGCCTCCTAATCCCGTTGGGCCGGCTCCCTCCCTTTGGTCAATTTTGTGAGTTGACATCTGGTATCTGGTATACCAAACTCCGTATTTGTTTGGTGTGCTGATTGATTGAGGACGACGCAAAGGCTGCGCGGCCGCGCGGCTGAACGAATGGGGGGAGACATCGGGATATGAAGATCTGCATCTTTGGCTCGGGCGCCATCGGCGGCTATCTGGGCGTGCGCCTTCACCAGGCGGGCGCGGACGTCAGCCTCGTGGCGCGTGGTGCCCACCTCGCGGCGATGCGCCAGAACGGCGTGAAGCTGATCGTCGGCGAGGAAGAAACGGTCGTTCACCCCCGCTGCACCGACAACGCGGCGGAACTGGGTCCCCAGGATTATGTCATCATCGGGCTGAAGGCCCATTCCGTGCCGAGCGTGGTACCGGCCATCCAGCCGCTGCTGGGCAAGGACACGGCGGTGGTCACCGCGGTGAACGGCATTCCCTATTGGTACTTCTACAAGAACGGCGGCGAGTTCGAAGGGCGCGTGCTCGACACGGTCGATCCGGGCGGTGCGCAGTGGAACGGCTTCGGCCCGGAACGCGCCATCGGCTGCGTTGTCTATCCCGCGACGGAGGTCGTGGAGCCGGGCGTCATTCAGCACATCTACGGCGACAAGTTCTCGCTGGGCGAACCGGACGGCACGCAGTCGGACCGTGTGAAGGCGCTGAGCGCGGCCATGGAGGCCGGCGGCCTTCGCGCCCCGGTGCTCGACCGCATCCGTGACGAAATCTGGCTGAAGCTGTGGGGCAACCTGTGCTTCAACCCGATCAGCGCGCTGACCCACGCGACGCTCGACGTCATCTGCTCCGATCCGGAAACCCGCGCCGTCGCCAAGGCGATGATGCTGGAGGCGAAGGAAATCGGCGACCGGCTGGGCGTTCACTTCCGCGTGGATGTGGAGCGCCGCATCAACGGCGCGGGCGCGGTCGGCGCGCACAAGACTTCCATGCTTCAGGACCTTGAGCGCGGTCGTCCGATGGAAATCGACGCCCTGCTGTCGGTGGTCCAGGAGATGGGCCGTATGGTCGGCGTCGACACCCCGACCATCGACGTGGTGCTGGCGCTCGTGCGGCAGCGCGGCGAGATCGCCGGGGCCTACACGCGGCCCAACCGGGCCGGGTCGGACACGGCAACGCCTGCGGTGGCCGCCCAATAGGCGGATACGGTCCGGCCCCATTTCAATAAATGAAGATCAAGGGGCCGGACATCAGGTTCACAGGAGGAGCGTCATGAGGGTTGAAGACATTCTCCGCCGGAAGGGGACCCGCATCGGCATGGTGCGGATCAACGAGACCGTTGAAACCGCGCTGCGCCTCCTGAAGGCGGAGAACACCGGCGCGCTTGTGGTCAAGGACGTGTGCCGAACCGAAGGCAACACGGTGGTCGGGATCATTTCCGAACGCGACATCGTGCGCGGCCTGACCGACCGCGGGCCGCTGGTGCTGACCCAGCCGGTCACCGCGCTGATGCGCCGCGACCCGGTGTTCTGCGCGCCGACCGATTCCGTACGCCGCGTTCTTCAGTTGATGGACGAACACACGATCCGGCACGTGCCGGTGCTGGACGGTTTGGCGCTCATCGGGGTGGTCAGCGTGCGCGACATCATCAAGGCGCAGTTGGAAGCTGCGCCCCGAGATGATGCGGGTGATGAGGCCTGGACCTACCCCGTAGCGGCGAACCAGTAACGCGCGGGCGCTGCCCCGCGCCCCATTCCAAGACTTTGCAAGAATCACCGGCGGGCCGCCTGCCCGGAGTGCCGAGCCTCGCCCTGCCGTGAGCTTTGGGAGGCAATCAAGAATCATGAAAATCGCCATACCCAGGGAGCGGCGCGCGGGCGAGCATCGCGTTGCGGCATCTCCTGATACGGTCAAGAAACTGAAAGCCCTCGGCCTCGATGTGGTCGTGGAAACCGGCGCCGGTCGGGGCGCCAACTTGCCGGACCAGACCTACGCCGACGCCGGCGCGACCATCGC
>Ga0065721_10049891_pt1 | contig 25711 bp, 17 predicted proteins | sample Mesricmetagenome_FD_59108 | JGI IMG/M metagenome (GOLD analysis project Ga0065721, IMG submission 59108) | Mesophilic microbial community from rice straw/compost enrichment Sample: eDNA_1 v2 (version 2) | ecosystem: Engineered > Solid waste > Grass > Composting > Bioreactor | place: USA: Davis... | reverse complement strand
GTCGGCGTCGATGAAGCCGCCGGACTGGCGGTGCCAGAGCTGGCTGTAGATGCCGCCCGAATCCACGAGCTGGGCATGACTGCCCTGCTCCACGATCCGGCCTTTGTCCAGCACCACCAGCCGATCCATCATGGCGATGGTGGAGAGCCGGTGGGCGATGGCGATGACGGTCTTGCCGCGCATCAGCATCTGCAATTGCCCCTGGATGGCCGCTTCCACCTCGGAATCGAGCGCCGAGGTAGCCTCGTCCAGCACCAGGATCGGCGCGTTCTTGAGCAGCACCCGGGCAATGGCGATACGCTGCCTCTGTCCGCCCGAGAGCTTGACGCCGCGTTCGCCGACATGGGCGTCATAGCCCCGGCGACCCTGCGGATCGGTCAGCGTGTCGATGAAGTCGGACGCCTCGGCCTGTTCGGCAGCGGCGCGCATCATCTCCTCGGTCGCATCGGGCCGGCCATAGAGGATGTTCTCGCGCACCGAGCGATGCAGGAGCGAAGTATCCTGCGTCACCACCCCGATATTGGCCCGCAGGCTGTCCTGGGTGACATGGGCGATGTCGTGCCCGTCGATCAGGATGCGGCCATCGGCCCGGTCGTAGAAGCGCAGCAGTAGATTGACGATGGTGGACTTACCCGCGCCCGAGCGCCCCACCAGGCCGATCTTCTCGCCCGGACGGACATGCAGGTTCAGGTCGTCGATCACGCCCTTGTCCTTGCCGTAATGGAACGAGACCTTGTCGAACTTGATATCGCCCTGCACTGCCGGCAGCGGCTCGGCCTCGGGCTGGTCCGACACGACGCGCGGCAGCGAGATGGAGGAAATGCCGTCCTTGACCGTGCCGATATTCTCGAACAGCGAGGACATTTCCCACATCACCCATTGGCTCATGCCCTGGAAGCGCATGACCAGGCCCAGCGACACCGCGAGCGAGCCGGGCGACATCAGGCCCTGCATCCACAGCCAGATGCCGACCGCGCCCACCGAGAACAGCAGCAGCGCATTGGACCACAGCACCAGCATGTTGAGCACGGTGAACAGCCGCATCTGCCGGTAGACCGTGTCGAGGAAGCCGTCCATGGCCTCCTTGGCATAGGTTTCCTCGCGGTTGGAATGGCTGAACAGCTTGACCGTGGCGATATTGGTGTAGCTGTCCACGATGCGGCCAGTCATCATCGAGCGCGCATCGGCCTGCGCCTGGGAAATCCGGCCCATGCGCGGGATGAAATAGACCATCATCGCCACATAGCCGGCCAGCCAGACCAGGAACGGAATGGTCAGCCGCCAGTCGGCCGCCGCCACCAGCACCACCGCGCCGGTGAAATAGACGACGACGTAGACCAGCATGTCGAGCAGCTTCATCACCACTTCGCGCACGGCGAGCGAGGTCTGCATCAGCTTGGCGCCGATGCGGCCGGCGAACTCGTCCTGGAAATAGCTCATCGACTGCCGGATCAGGTAGCGATGCGCCATCCAGCGGATGCGCTGGGGAAAATTGCCCAGCAGCGTCTGATGCATGGTCAGCGTCGAGATCAGCGCGATGCCGGGTACGATGAAGACGATCATCGCCCCCATCATCGCCAGCTTCCATCCATCGGTCTCGAGGAAGGTTTCCGGATCGGCGCCGGCCAGCCAGTTCACCACATCCCCGATAAAGCCGAAGATGATGATTTCGCCGATGGCGACGCCCGCGGCGGCAAGCGCCATCAGCGCCAGCCAGCGCTTGGCGCCGTCGCTATAGTGCAGGCAGAAGGCCAGGAGGCCCTTGGGGGGCTCGACCGGATCATCCTTCGGATAAGGATCGAGCCGTTTTTCAAACCAACGCAGCATTATTCAAACCACTTCGTTACAACGTGTTCAGCGCAAGGAGCCCACAGCCATGCGACCTCAAGCGCGGTTGAGGTCAAGGCACTAAGATGGGCCGACGGCAAAACCCGTGCGGAAATTTCGGAACCGGCGCTCATGCGATCCAACAGACGCAGAGGAGCGGCGTGCAGACAGCTTCATAGCGCCTCCTCCCCATTGCCGTCTCAATTGAGGGCAATGAGTCATGCTATGCAGCCGAGAGCCGCACAGGATACACGAGAACGACGAATGGGCTGTAGCCGGACAGACACAGCCGCGAGTGATTGACAAATTTTGTTCTCATCTCAGGGTGATGAAAATGCCGGCACATCGCCACCCGTCCCGGATCGTCACCCTCGGGCTTGACCCGAGGGCTCTTCACTTCAAAGTTCTCGACACAAATATAGCCCCCTCCTGCCAGGCCCGAGGGTGACGAGCAGCGAGTTGGAATGACACGGTGGGCCGAACATGGCACACCGAATACACAAAACAAAAACTGGACCGCTTCATGCGCACAGACAGCGAACAGACTATCTACCTCAAGGACTATGCACCCACCCCCTACCGGATCGTGTCAGTAGATCTGGATTTCCGCATTCTTGAGGACAGCACCCGCGTGCGGGCGCAATTGACCATCGAGCCGCGCGCCGAAACCGCGCCCGGCACGCCGCTGGTTCTGGATGGCGACGAACTCAAGCTCGACAGCATCGCCATCGATGGCGCGCCGCTGGTCCTGTCCGCCTATGTCGCGGACGCTAACAGCCTGACCATCGTGGAACCGCCGAATCGCCGCTTCGTGCTCGATACCCAGGTGACGCTCCAGCCCGAGGCCAATACCAGGCTGATGGGCCTTTACCGCTCCAGCGGCACCTGGTGCACCCAGTGCGAGCCGGAAGGCTTCCGCCGCATCACCTATTATCTTGACCGCCCCGATATTCTCGCGCCCTTCAAGGTGCGGATGACAGCGCCGGTCGCGGTCGCGCCGGTGCTGCTGGCCAATGGCAATCCCATCGACCGGGACGATGCCGGCGATGGCCTGCATTATGCGGTCTGGGAAGATCCCTTCCCCAAGCCGGCCTATCTCTTTGCCCTCGTGGCCGGCGATCTCGGCGCCATCACCGACAGCTTCACCACCATGAGCGGGCGCAAGGTCGATCTCGCGATCTATTGCACCCATGGCAAGGAGGGCGAATGCCATTACGCCATGGACAGCCTCAAGCGCTCCATGGCCTGGGACGAGCGCCGCTTCGGGCGCGAATACGACCTCGACATCTTCAACATCGTCGCCGTTTCCGATTTCAATTTCGGCGCCATGGAGAACAAGGGGCTCAATATCTTCAACGACCGGCTGGTCTTCGCCAAGCCGGAGACGGCCACCGATGCCAATTACCATGGCATCGAGCGGGTCATCGCCCACGAATATTTCCACAACTGGACCGGCAATCGCATCACCTGCCGCGACTGGTTCCAGCTCTGCCTCAAGGAAGGGCTGACCGTCTATCGCGACCAGGAATTCACCTCCGACGAGCGCAGCCGCCCGGTGCAGCGCATCCATGACGTGCAGAACCTGCGCACCAGCCAGTTCCCCGAGGATGGCGGCCCCCTCGCCCACCCACCGCGCCCCGATCATTATCGGGAGATCAACAACTTCTACACCACCACCGTCTACGAAAAGGGCGCCGAGATCGTCCGCATGCTGGCGACGCTGCTGGGCGAGGTGGATTTCCGCAAGGGCATGGATCTCTATTTCGAGCGCCATGACGGCGAGGCCACCACGATCGAGGCCTTCATCAAGGTTTTCGAGGATGCGACCGGAACCGATCTGGGGCAGTTCATCACCTGGTATCTGCAAGCCGGCACGCCGCAGGTCGAGGTGAGCGACAGCTTCGACGCCGCCAGCCAGACCTATACGCTCACCCTCAGCCAGAAGGTCGATCCCACGCCGGGCCAGCCGGACAAGCAATCACTGCTGATCCCGGTCCGCTTCGGCCTGATCGGTCCCAATGGCAATGCCATGAGCTGGAGCGGCGTTTCCGGCGGCACGGTTCGCGACGATCTCATCCTGCTCGACAAGGACAGCGTCACCCTGACCTTTAACGGCGTCGCCAATAAGCCGGTGCCCTCACTGTTCCGCGGCTTCTCGGCTCCGGTCAAGCTCCGGTCCAGCCTCACCCAGGACGACCTTCTGTTCCTGGCGCGGCATGACAGCGACCCCTTCAATCGCTGGGATGCGCTGCAGACCGTCTCGACCAATCTCATCGCCGAGGCGGCCCAGGGCCGCCGCTGGACGGCGGCGCAGGCCGATGCCCTGCGCCAGGCGCTGATCGATACGCTGGACAATCCCGAGCTCGATCCGGCCTTCAAGGCCCAGGCCATCGCCATCCCGGCCGAGACGGCGCTGGGGCGTCATATCGGCAAGGACGTCGATCCCGATGCCATAGCCCGCGCCCGCCACGATTTCGTCACCACGCTGGTCGGGCCCATGGCCGACCAGTTGGAGGCGCGATACGACGCGCTGACTGTGCCGGAGCCCTATAGCCCCGACGCGGCCCAGGCCGGCCGCCGTTCGCTGCGCAATGGCCTGCTCACCCTGCTGACCGCCGGATCGGATCGCGGAGCCGCTCTCGCCGCCTCGCAATACGAGGCCGCTTCCAACATGACCGACCGCTATGCCGCCATGGCCATATCGGCGCATTACTGGACGGACGAGGCCCGGGCCCTGCTCGGCGATTTCCGCACCCGCTTCGCCGGCGATCCGCTGGTGTTCGACAAATGGCTCACCGCCTCGGCCCAGGCGCCGGACGACGGCGTCATCGAACGCATGCGGGCCATTCTGGCCGCCCCGGATTTCCCGCGGACCAATCCCAATCGCCTGCGCTCGCTGCTGGGCAGCTTCGTCATGAGCAACCCGACCCAGTTCGCCCGCGCCGACGGCGCCGGCTTCCGCTTCGTCATCGAGGCGGTGGCCGAGATCGACAAGGTCAATCCGCAGGTCGCCTCGCGCATCCTCACCGGCTTCCGCATCCTGCCGACGCTGGAAGCGGGTCGCCGCGACGCCGGCCAGGCCGCGCTCGATGCGTTGAAGTCGCAGCACACGCTCAGCCGCAATGTCGGGGAAATTCTCGACCGAATCCTGGCTGGCTGACCGCATCGGCGGGGAAAGCGACACTTGCTTTCCCCTTTTGCGCGCATCGTCCACAGCCGGCGTCAACAGTCTGCTAACCTTATCCCCGGCGCGTCAACGCGGCCTTTCCACAAAGTTGGAAGAATTTTTCTTCACCGCTAAGTGATTCAGCCGACTCTGCTTTTTCCATTGGCGCCCGAAGCGGTCCCGAACCGACTCTAGACAAGCGCCCCCGACCTGATTCATACCTCATTAAGGGTTGAATGGTTTGGGGCTAAACCCCTCTGCGAAATGGAGGATTTCATGCGGTCGTCGGAGGCATCCGGCGCTGACGCGCTCGGATTCCGCGTCAGCAACAAGGACAGGACCAAGGGGCGTTTGCCCCGGGTCAGCATGGCCGTCGCCGCCGCCGCCTTCCTCTCCGCCGGCCTCTTCGTCGCCTACGACGCCACCCGCACCTTCGCCGAAACCGGCGCCGCAGCCCCGTTCACCGCCATATCCCAGGCGAGTACAGGCTGGGACGCCGTCGTGACCCGGCCCGAAAAAGCCGCGCTTTTTCAATCCTTTGCGCCCGCCGAGCCGGACGCAATCACCGGCATAGCCGGGCGCGGACTGCTCGCGCTGGCCCTTGCCGGTCTCATCACCCTCGCCGCCGCCCGCCGCCGCGATCCCGATGCGGCGGAGCTGGTGCGGCGCGAAGCGGAGCGCCGGCGCGCCGAGGCGGCCCTCGCCGCCATCCGCGAAGAGCAACGCCTCCTCGCCCGCCGCTATCACGAAGAAAAGCTGCGCGCCGAAGCGGCCAGCCGCGCCAAGACCAATTTCCTGGCCCATGTCAGCCACGACATCCGTACCCCGCTCAATCACATCATCGGCTTTGCCGAACTGATGGAGCACGAAACCTACGGAAAACTGGGCGACACGCGCTATCGCGACTATGTGCAATCCATAAAATCCTCCGGCCAGCACCTGCTCAATTCCTTCGCCACGATCCTCGACCTGGTGGAGCTGGAAGGCGGCCAGAAGCCGTTGCGCCGGGACCCCGTCCTGCTCGACGAGGTGATGGAAAGCGTCGCCAAGCGCTTCAAAGGCCAGATCGAACGCGCCGGCCTGCATCTCAAGCTCGGCGCCCCGACCGGGGCCGTGCTGCGCGGCGACCGGCTGGGCCTGGTGCGGATGATCGGCAATATCATGGAAAACGCCGTCCGCTTCACCCATGCGGGCGGCAGCATCACCCTGTCCGCGTTCGCCGCCGATGATGGCGTCGTCATCGAGATCAGCGATACCGGCATCGGCATGAGCGAAGAGCGCCTGGCCAGCCTCAGCCAGCCCTTTGCACTGGGCGACGCCACCTTTACCCGCGAGGGTGGCGGCCCGGGCCTGGGCATTTCCATCGCTCGCGCCATAGCGTCGCTGAGCGGCGGCCACATGGCCATCGATTCCGCACCCTCGCTGGGCACGACCGTCGCCATTTCGCTGCCCACCGAGCCGGCCGCGGCCGACCTGGCGGCCTGATCAGAGCCGCGCCGACCGCTCGTACCAATCCCGCGCGGCCGCCTCCACCTCGCCCTGCATGTCCTGCACATCCAGCGCCAGCCGGCCGAAATCGGGATAATGGCAGAGCTGGGCCAGCAAGTCCTTGAATGCGGGCGTCCAGGCCTCCTCCTTGAAGGGGCTGATCAGCGCCGAACTCATTACCTGCAGCACGGTTGAATAGAGGCCGTGAATCTCGACGAGGCGCTGGCCTGCCGGCACGAGGCCGATTTCGCCCAGCCGCGCCAGCACCCGGGCCGTCGAAGCCTGCGGCAGGCCGATCTGCCGGCTGACCACCAACTGGGCGGATTGGGCGATGAATTCGAGATCGACCAGACCGCCATTGGCGAGCTTGAGATCGAAGGCATGGCGCGGTTTGCGCTCGCGGGCCATCAGGGCGCGCATGGAGACGACATCTTCGATCGTCTTGGCGATGTCACGCTGCCGGCCCATCACTTCGGCAATCTCGGCATTGATCTTTTCCGCCAGGGACCCGGTGGCGGCGACGACGCGCGCACGGCTCAAGGCCAGGTGCTCCCAGGTCCAGGCATTGTCCTTGTGATAGGCCTTGAAGCCGGCAAGGCTGGTCGCCAGCGGCCCGGCATTGCCTGAGGGGCGCAGCCGCATGTCGGCTTCGTAAAGCACGCCCTCCGTCGTCGGCGCGGTCACGGCGGCGACGAGGCGCTGGGTCAACCGGGCGAAATAATGGGAGGTCGAAAGCGCGCGTTCGCCATCAGATTCGGTGTCCGGCGCGTCATAGAGCAGGAAGAAATCGAGGTCGGAGGTGAAGGTCATCTCGCCGCCCGCCATCTTGCCGAAGGCCAGGAGCGCCACCTCGGCGCCGGCGATGCGGCCATGGCGAAGCGCGAACTCGTCCTGAACCTTGTCGAAGAGCCGGTTCAGCAGGGTTTCGGCCAGGGCGGTGAACTGCTCACCCGCCCCCTGCGCGCTCACCGTGCCGGAGAGCAGGCCGGCCGCCACCAGGAATTTCTGCTCCTGCCCGATGATCCGCGCCCGATCGATCAGCTCCTCATAGGACCGTGCATCGGCGAGAAAAGCGTCGACCTTGCCGATCAGCACGTCGCGATGGGTCACGTCATTGGCGAAGGCCGGGTCGATCAGGCCGTCCACCACATGGGCGCGATGGATCACCGCCTCGGCCATGCGCGGGGCAGAAGCCATGAATTGCACGAGCAGCGTGCGCAATTGCGCATGGTTGCGCAGCAGGGCAAAGAGCTGCACCCCGCCCGGCAGGCGCGAGAGGAAATTGTCCATCCGCGCCAGGGCCTCGTCGGCATTGCCCGCCCGGCCCAGCGTGGCCAGCAGGGCCGGCAGAAGCTCGGTGAGATGGGCTCTTGCGGCCGATGTGCGGGTGGCGGCATAGCTGCCGTAATGCCATTTGCGCACCGTCTCGACGGCTTTATGGGCATCGGCGAAACCCATCGCCGCCAGGGTTTCCAGCGTTTCGGGGTCGTCGTCGCTGCCGGTGAACACCAGATTGCCTTCGCCCGAGCCCAGCGTTTCGCCCTCGGTGAAAAGCTCGGCATAATAGCGGGCCACCAGTTCGAGCGCCGCGCGGTAATCGGCCTCGAAGGCGGCCCGGTCCGGCTGGTCCATCAGCCGGCCGATGGTGGCCACGCCTTCGGCATTGTCCGGCATGACATGGGTCTGCTCGTCGCGCAGCATCTGCAGCCGGTTTTCCACCGCCCGCAGATACCAATAGGTGCGCGTCAATTCCTCCGCCGTTTCCGGGCTGATCCAGCCGGCTTCGGCCAGGGCGGCCAGAGCGCGGGAGGTTGGGCGCACGCGCAGGGCCTTGTCGCGCCCGCCGGCGATCAATTGCTGGGTCTGGGCGAAGAATTCGATCTCGCGAATGCCGCCGCGCCCCAGCTTGACATTGTGCCCTTCCACACGAATGTCGCCGACCTTTTTGGACACATTGATCTGCCGTTTCATCGCCTGGATGTCGGCGATGGTGGCGAAATCGAGATGCTTGCGCCAGATATAGGGGGCCAGCTCCTTGAGGAAGGTTTCGCCCACCTGCTTGTCACCGGCGCAGGGCCGCGCCTTGATCCAGGCGGCGCGCTCCCAATTCTGCCCCCGGACCTCGTAATAGGCCAGCGCCGCATCGACGGAGAGCGCCACCGGGGTCGAGCCCGGATCGGGCCGCAGGCGCAGGTCGGTGCGGAAGACATAGCCGCCCCATTGCTGGTCCTCCATCAGCCCGACCAGCCGCTGCACCATGCGGGAATAAATCCTGGTCGCCTCGTCCGGCTCGGCCAGGACGCCTTTATGCGGATCGAAAAAGGCGACAATGTCGATATCGGAGGAATAATTGAGCTCCCGTCCGCCATGCTTGCCCAAAGCGAAGAGGGCGAGCCCCGAATTGGCGGCGCGCGCCTGCTCGGGCGCGATGGCCAGGCGCCCTTTTTCGGCGGCATCCCGCATCAGGAAATCCATGCCCGCTTCCAGCGCGGCGTCGGCCAGGTCGGACAAGGCCTCGGTGGCGCGGGCCGTGGTCCAGGCGCCGCCGGTTTCGGCCAGGGCCGCCAGCAGCGCGGTGCGTCCCTTGGCGACGCGCAGCGCGCGGCCGAGTTCGGCTTCATCGCCCACCCGCCCCGCCTCGGCAATGGCAGCCAGTACGGCGCCGAAGGCCGTTTCGGCATCCGATGCCAGCGTTTCGGCCAGCCAATCGGCATGGTCCCGCGCCAGGTCCAGGAGATAGGGCGCCGATTCCAGCAGCGGACCGAGCGTCGGCGCGGCCGCCTCGAAGGCCGCCGCGGTCGGGGTGGGCAATTGCGCCACCAGCGCATCGAATTGCGGATGATCGAGGGGCGGCAGGGGCGAGAGAAGGATGCTCATTTTTCAGGCATAGCTTGGCGCGTCATGGGCGGCAAGCGGGCTCGCTAGCCGGCGGGCAGCTCCAGCACGGCGCGCACGCCGGGCGCATTGTCCTCGATGCGGAACTGGCCATCGTGCAGCCGCGCCACCGCGTTGACCAGCGCCAGACCCAGCCCGGAGCCCGGCTCGGAGCGGCTTTCCTCGAGCCGCACGAACCGCTCCAGCACGCGCTTGCGCTCGGCCTCGGGAATGCCCGGCCCGTTATCGGCCACGACGATGCGCACCAGATTGGCGTCCCTTTGCAGCTCGACAACGATCCGTCCCGAGCCTCCGTCCTCGGGACGCGCATATTTGACGGCGTTTTCCAGGAGGTTCACCATGGCCTGCCCGATCAGTTCCCGATTGGCCTTGAGCCGTACATCGGGGGCCACCCGGTCGATCACCTCGATACCGGCATCTTCGGCGACCGGCCCATAGAGCTCAGCCACATCGGATGCAATCTCGCTGACATTGATCTCGGACAAGACGCCGGAGGGCGCTCCGGCCTCGACCCGGGCAATCATCAAGAGCGCGTTGAAGGTCTGGATCAGCCGGTCGCTCTCGACGATCACCGCTTCGAGTGCCTCCTCGCGGCTGGCTTCGCTCGCGGTGTCGCGCAAAGCCGCCTCGGCCTTGTTGCGCAGGCGGGTCAGCGGCGTCTTGAGATCATGCGCCACATTGTCGGTGACCTCCTTGAGGCCCTGCAGCAATTGCTCGATCCGGTCCAGCATGGCGTTGAGATTGGTGGCGAGACCGTCGAATTCGTCATTGCGCCTGGTGATCGGCACGCGCTCGGAGAGATTGCCCGACATGATCTTGGTCGAGGTATCGCGAATGGTATCGATGCGGCGCAGCACGCGCCGGGCAGTGATGCCGCCGGCAATGAGGGAGAACACGATGATCCCGGCGACCCCGACCAGGAAGCTTTGCAGGATAATGGCCGAATAGCCGCGCCGCTCCACCACGTCGCGTCCGACAACCAGGCGCATGCCATTGCTCAACTCCACCGAGCGCACCACGGCCACCCCGGTCCGGCGCGGGGCGTCGGGATTGGCATTGTCTTCGAACCAGGGATTGGGCCGCTCGTAGTCGAAACTGTAGACGCCCGGATCGATGAGCACGTCGGGGGGAATATCGGCGACATTGCCGAGCAGGTAGAGACCGGAGGCGTCGCCCAGGAAGTAGAGGCCGGGCCCGGGCTGCGTCGAGACGCGGTTCAACGCGAAGGCCAGCGCCCTGATGCCCTGATTGGCCTCGATCCTCTGGAACAGGCGCACTTCGCGGTCGATATCGTTGGTCTGCTGGCGCTGGATCTGCACACTGGACTGCCAGCCGATAAAGGCCATGAGCAGGATGGCGAAGACGCTGAAAATGGTGATGAAGGTCGCGGTCAGCCGGACCGTCGATGTCCGCCAGACGTGGTCGAAGCGGCTCACGATCTAGTCCCGGATCATGTAGCCGGCCCCGCGCACCGTATGCAGCAGGGGCACCGCATGGCCCTTGTCGATCTTCGAGCGCAGCCGGGACATGTGCACGTCGATGACATTGGTTTGCGGATCGAAGTGGTAATCCCAGACATTTTCCAGCAGCATGGTGCGGGTCACCACCTTGCCGGCATGTTTCATCAGATATTCGAGCAGGCGAAATTCGCGCGGCTGCAGCAGGATGGCTTCGCCGTCGCGCTCCACCTTGCGGCTCAGCCGGTCCAGGTTGAGTCCACCCACAGAATAGCTGGTGGCCGCTTCGGCCGGGCTGGAGCGGCGGGCCAGGACCTCGATCCGCGCCAGCAGTTCGGTGAAGGCATAGGGTTTGGTGAGATAATCGTCGCCGCCGGCGCGCAGGCCGGTCACGCGGTCGTCCACCTCGCCCAGGGCCGACAGGATCAGCACCGGCGTCTTGTCGCCCTCGGCCCGCAGGCTTTCGACGATCGACAGCCCGTCGCGGCGCGGCAGCATGCGATCGACCACCAGCACGTCATAATCCATACCCGAGGCCATGGCGTAGCCGGTTTCGCCGTCAGCGGCATGATGGGTCACATGGCCGGCTTCATCCAGCGCCTGGACGAGATAGCTCGCCGCTTCCCGATCATCCTCTATCAGCAGAATCTTCAAGGTTCGACGCTCCGGCGGAAAAGGCCCCGGAACCAAAGCTCCGGGGCCGATAGTCTTACTCGGTGATGGGCAGTCCGATAAAGCGGGCTTCACCACCGCGCGACACCTTGAGCAGGGCCGTGTTTAGGCCCTTCTGCTGCACGCCGGCAATGGCCTGGTCGAAATCGCCGGGGGTCTGCACGACCTGGTTGTCGACTTCGAGCACCACGTCGCCGGTGGCGATGCCACGCTGGCCGGCAGCGCTGCCGTCCTCGACATTCTGCACCAGCAGGCCGCCCGAGCCGTCACCATTGGGCACCAGGGTCATGCCGAGGCTGGTGGCCGCTTCGGGTAGGGCCTGGGGCGGAACCGGGTTGTCCGGCGTCGCCTGGGCCGTCTCGTCGAGCTGGGTGAGCTGCACCGAAATCGTGGTCTCGGCACCGTCGCGCCACAGGGTCAGTTCGACGGTCGAATCCGGGGCCTTGCCGGCAATGGTGCGGCTGAGGTCCAGGGCGTCGTCGATCTGGTCGCCATCAACCTTCAGGATGATGTCGCCGGACTTGATGCCCGCGGCACCGGCCGGGCCGTCTTCGGTGGGCTCGCGAACGATGGCGCCGCGCGCATTGGGCAGGCCGACGCCGTCAGCGATGTCCTTGCTGACATCCTGGATGGAGACGCCGAGATAACCGCGGGTCACCGAGCCGTTCTCGATCAGCTGGGTCACGATCTGCTTGACAGTATGGGCCGGGATGGCAAAGGCGATGCCGACATTGCCGCCATTGGGCGAATAGATGGCGGTATTGACGCCCACCACTTCACCATTGGTGTTGAAGGCCGGGCCGCCCGAATTGCCGGTATTCACCGCCGCATCGATCTGCAGGAAGTCGCCATAGCTGGAACCGCCGATATTGCGGCCCGAACCGGAGATGACGCCCACGGTGACCGTACCGCCGAGGCCGAACGGATTACCCACGGCGACCACCCAGTCGCCCACGCGGCTCGGTTCGTTCTCGAAGCTGACGAAGGGCAGGTCGTCGCCTTCCACCTTGAGCACGGCCAGGTCGGTGCGCTCGTCGGTGCCGACGATTTCGGCGACCTGCTCGCTGCCATCCTCGAACACGACCGTCACCTTGGTGGCGTCTTCGACCACGTGGTTATTGGTCACCACATAGCCGTCTTCGGAGACGATGAAGCCCGAACCGGCGGCGAGGAACTGGCGCGGGCGGCTTTCACCACCGGGGCCGGGAGCGCCGCCGCGCCCGCCGAACTGGTCGAAGAAGTCACGGAAGGGGTGATCTTCGGGAAGGTCGGGGAAATTGAATTCGAAATTGAAGTCGCGGCCGCCGCGCTGCACGGTGCGGCCTGGCGCCTCGGCTTCGACGCGGATGGACACCACGGCCGGCTTGACGGCGTCCACCAGGTCGGCGAAGCCCTGCTGCACAGAGGTCTGGGGCACCACGATCTGCGCGGCGTTCTGCACCTGCGCATTGGCGGCCTGTCCGGTCATGACGAATGCGGTGGATACGCCGCCCACGCCGACCAGCAGCGCCAGCGCTGAAGCACCGAGCCAGCGGCTTGTACGCGAGAGTAGAGTCGAACGCATAGGAACCAGTCTCCTTCGTTTAAGCTCTCAACAGCTTGTGGGATAGATATGGAACGGCGCGCCTTTCTGTGAAGTTGCGTCCACATTAAGCTTTGGCAATGTTGCCGGCGAGATTGCGGCTGGTTTATCGCCGTTCCGTGTCGTCGCGGAGCTGGTCGAGCACGGCCTGTTCCTCCGGCGTCAACCCGGCCGCCTGCGGCCGCGCCGTCCGGCGCCGGGCCAGCACCAGGGCGACCAGGCCGACCAGGAGCAGCAGGGGCGCGGCAATCCACAGCACCAAAGTATGCGGGCCCAGCCGCGGATTGAGCAGCACATATTCGCCATAGCGGTCGACGATATATTGCTCGGCCTCTTCATTGCTGTCGCCGGCCACCAGCCGCTCGCGCACCAGCAGGCGCAGATCGCGCGCCAGCTCGGCATCGCTGTCGTCGATGGACTGGTTCTGGCACACCAGGCAGCGCAGGCCCGCCGACAGGTCGCGGGCCCGGCTTTCCAGCGCCGGATCGGACAGGATTTCGTCCGGGCTCAGGGCCAGGGCCGGCGAGGAGAACGCCATCATCAGGCAGAGAAGGAGCGCCCGCCAGCTCATGACGCGGCCTCGGGCGCAGCCTTGCGCGCCCGCTGTGGCGCACCCAGCCGCAGACGGCGGTCGGTGAGCGACAGGATACCCGCCCCGGACATGACCAGGCAGCCGATCCAGATCAGCAGGATATAGGGCTTGTGCCAGACGCGGATCACATGGGTATCGTCCAGCGGCTCGCCGAGCTGCAGATAGAGCTGAGACAGGCCATAGGTCTGGATGGCGGCTTCGGTGGTCGGGGTGCCGCTGGCCACATAGATGCGCCGTTCCGCATCGAGCCGCGCCATACCGCCGCCCGGGGCTGTAACGGTGAAGATGCCGGTGTCGGCGAGATAGTTCGGCCCCGGGATTTGCTCGAAGCTGTCAAAGGCGATGGAATAGCCGGCCAGTTCGGTGGTCTCGCCGGGATTGAGCGTGGTGACGATTTCGGTTTCCCAGGCACTGACGGAGACGATCCCCAGCACGGTGAGGCCGAGGCCGAGATGGCCGATGGCGGTGGACCAGATGCTGCGCGGCAGGCCGGCCAGGCGCCGCAGGCTTTCCCCGAGCGGGATGCGGCCGAGCTTGGCGCGTTCGATCAATTCGGCCACCGAGCCCAGGCTCACCCAGAATCCCAGCAGCAGGCCGAGCGGCGCCAGCGAGATCGACACCCCACCCAGGGCCGAAATGAGCACGGTCAGAAACACCGCCAGGGCGGCCATGCCCATCAGGCGCTGCCCCGCCGCCACCAGATCGGCGCGCTTCCAGGCCAGCAATGGCCCGAAGGGTAGCACCAGCAACAAGGGCGCCATCAGCGCACCGAAGGTGAAATCGAAGAACGGAGCGCCCACCGAAATGGTCGTGCCGGTCAGCGCATCGAGCACCAGGGGGTAAAGCGTGCCCACCAGCACGGCGCCGACTGCGGTGGCCAGGAACAGGTTGTTGAGAATGAGCGCGCCTTCGCGACTGATCGGGGCGAACAGCCCGCCCTGGCGCAGCATCGGCGCGCGCATGGCGAAAAGCAGGAAGGCGCCGCCGATCAGGATGGCGAGGATGGAGAGGATGACCAGCCCCCGCGTGGGATCGCTGGCAAAGGTATGCACCGAGGTCAGGATGCCCGAGCGCACCAGGAACGTGCCCAGCAGCGACAGCGAGAAGGTGATGATGGCGAGGAATATGGTCCAGATCTTGAGCGCGTTGCGCTTTTCCATCACCAGCGCCGAATGCAGCAGGGCCGTGCCCGCCAGCCAGGGCATGAAGCTGGCATTTTCCACCGGGTCCCAGAACCACCAGCCGCCCCAGCCCAGTTCGTAATAGGCCCAGTAGGAGCCCATCGCGATGCCCAGGGTCAGGAAGACCCAGCTCAGCATGGTCCAGGGGCGCACCCAGCGCGCCCAGGCCTGGTCGATCCGCCCCGAAATCAGCGCCGCGACGGCGAAGGAGAAGCAGATGGAAAAGCCGACATAGCCCGCATAGAGCAGCGGCGGATGGATGGCGAGGCCGATATCCTGCAGGATGGGATTGAGGTCGGCCCCTTCCAGCGGCGGCACCGCCAGGCGCTCGAACGGGTTCGAGGTCAGGAGGGTGAAGCCGGCAAAGGCCGCCACCAGCAGGCTCTGCGTACCCAGCACCAGGCTGGCGAGGTCGGAAGGCAGGCGCCGCCCGAACGCGGCCACCAATGCCCCGAACAGGACCAGGATGAGGATCCAGAGCAGCATGGAGCCCTCATGGTTCCCCCAGACGCCGGAAATCTTGTAGATCAGCGGCTTGAGCGAATGCGAATGGTTGGCGGCCAGCGCCAGGCTGAAATCGGAGACGACGAAGGCCTGCACCAGCGCCAGGAAGGCCACGCCCACCAGCACGAATTGCAGCACGGCCGCCTGGCCCAGAACCAGCGCCAGCCGCTCGCCCCGCCGCCACAGCAGCAGGCCGCCAAACGCCGATACCAGGGAAATGGCGAAGGCCAGGATCAGCGAGAAATGGCCGAGTTCGATGCTCACTGCCCGCCCGCCTCCGGCCGCCATTCGCCCTGCGCCTTCAGCGCATCGACGACTTCCTTGGGAATGTAGTTCTCGTCGTGCTTGGCCAGCACATTGGTGGCGGTGAATTCGCCATCGCCGTTCATGCTGCCCTCGGCCACGACCCCCTGCCCCTCGCGAAACAGGTCCGGCAGGATGCCGTTATAATGGGCCACGACTTCCATGCCGCCATCGGTGATGGTGAAGGTGTTCTGCTGGCCCTGGCGGGTCCAGCTTGCTTCCTTGACCAGCCCGCCCAGCCGGATGGGCTGGCCGGCGGCCACTTCCCGCGCCACGACGTCGCTGGGCGAATAGAAGAAGACGATCTGGTCGCGCAGCGCCACCAGCACCAGGCTGGTGGCAATGGCCAGCACGACCGCCAGCCCGGCAATGATGGTCAGGCGCTTCTGCTTCCGGGTCATGCCCTTGCGGCGCACATTGGTCTGCATGGTCATTGTGCAGCTCCGTTCAGCGTCAGTCCCGCGCCGAGCGCGAGCGTATCGAGTTCACCACGATCGAAGGCGGCGGGATAGGCCCGCACCGCGGCATCATAGGCGGCCTGTGCATCGTCCAGCTCGCCGAGAACGACATAGGACTGCACCAATTGCATCCATTCTTCCACCGATCCCCCCTCGCTGGCGAGGCGCTCGGCGAGGCCGCCGACCATGGACCGGATCATCTCGGCCTGGTCCCGGGCCGAATTGTCGACGCCGTCCGCCCGGGCCACCGCCAGCCCCTGCCGCGCGGCCGGCAGCCAGGCTTCGTCGCCCTCTGCCAGGTCCAGCGCCTGCTGCCAATATTCGGCCGCCGCTGGATAGTCCTCGGCCCGCATCAATTCGGCCGCCAGATAGAGGCGCGAGCGCACATGGGCCGGGTCGCCCGCCGCCGCCGCGCGCAGCAGTTCGACGGCGTCGTCCGAACCAGCCCCGCCGGCCGCCAGCAGCAGCGCTTCGGCCAGGTTGGTCTGCAGGTCCGGAGTGGCTTCGGACAAGGCGATGACACGGCGATAGGCCTCGGCGGCATCGGCATAGCGGCCGGTTTCCACATAGGCCGGCGCGATCACCGTCCAGCCGCGCAAATCGTCGGGGGCCTGGGCAAGCCGCGCCTCGATCTGGAGAATGGCATCGGCGAGGCTGATATTCTGGGCGGCGATTTCCGGCCGCTCGGCCAGCGGCAATGCCGGCATATCCGGGCTGCCGAGAAAGCCATAGAGCCCCAGGCTGATTGCCGCGATGGCGCCCAACCCGGCGAGAACCGGGCCGCGCCCCAGCTCGGCCTTTGGCCGCTCCGTCGCGTCGTTCTTGAGACGCAGCATTTCGCGGGCCAGCTCGCCCCTGGCGGCATTGGCCTGCTCCTCATCCAGCTTGCCGCTGGCCAGGTCGGTTTCGATGCCGACCAGAAGTGTGCGGAAATGGCTGTTGGGATCGGCCGATTCCGGCCCGGTTGCGTTGACCGTGCGCCCGGCCGCCGCGTAAAACAACGCGGCGCAGGCAATGGCGGTAACGGCTATGGCGATCGACCAGAAAATCATCGGCCCCAGATGCTTATGTGCTCAGCAGGACAAGGCATGGTCCTCTATAAGCCCAATGCGGCGAAAAACCACCAAAACAGCATGTGAAAGCAAGGACGCATTGCCACAGGGACCTCTTGCCTCAGGGCGGTTCGCCGCATGAGCGAGCCGATTGCCGATTTCGCCGTCATCGGATCGACGCCGCTGGCGCGCCTGCTGGCCGGGCGACTCGCCGGCAGCCATGGCCGAAGCGTGCTCTATATGGGCGAGAGCCAATCCTCCTATCGCCTGCCGCGCGGACTCGACCTCTCGGTCGCGCCGATCACCCGGCCGGAAAGCTGGGCCATGCTGCGCCAGGGAATCGGGGAAACGGTCAAGCTCATCGGCCGCATTGCCGGGCGTGGCGCCTGGAGCCATGTCGATCCCCTGTTCTTCGCCGGAGACCCGGCCGCAGCCGAGGCATTGGGGCATATGCGACACATGGCGCTGGGCTTCGGCATCGCGGCCGAGCCGGCGGCGCCCACAATGCCGGTCGCGCATCGCTCCGGCATCGTGCTGCGCGACGCCTTGCGCCTCAACCGGCCGATCATCGAGCCCGCTTTGGACCAATGGCTCGAGCGTGAAGGCGTCCGCCGCCTCGCCTCCGAAGGCGTGACCATCGCCGAGGACGGCAGCGCCGTTCTGCAGGCCGGCGGCGCCCGTTTCGAGGCGCGCCAGGCCATCCTGGCCGATCATGACGCGATCCTGGCCCATCTGCCGCCGGCGCAATGGCCGGCCCTGCTCCGCCGCCATCCGGCATCCTGCATCCTCACCACACCCGCCCGGCCCTTGCCTACTCCGGTCATGCTGGAAATCCAGTCCGGCATCACCCTGCTGCAACAGAATGAAGGCGGCATCGCCGCCATCGGGCTTCAGGACATGGCGAGCTTTTCGGGTCGCATCCAGCTTCTGCTCGGCCGCGACAGGCAGGTCGAACAGGCCGGCCAGACGAGTTTTTCCGCCCTGGCCACCAGCGACGGCGCGCCGGCGCTCGGCCGCGTCGGCACGGTCGGCGCCGATGTCGTTGCCGGCATGGGCATGGCCGGTGCTTTCCTTGCCCCTGCCCTTGCCCGCTGGCTTTGCGGCGAGGCGTCGCCCTTCGAGGCGGATTGGTTCGGGGCGCGCCTGGTTTCCCGCGCGCCGCATGGCCCGTCCGTCGCCGAGTACGCGCCCCATATCTCGGGTACTGCGCCATGAGGCCGCAGCTCAACCGCCTCGACAAGGATCAGGCCGGCAGTTTTTCCGGCAGCTTCATCGACCGGAGCCGCCCCTTGCGCTTCCGCCTCGATGGCCGGCTGGTCTCGGGTTTTGCCGGCGATAGCGTGCTGAGCGCCGTCATGGCCTCCGGCATCGACACGCTCGGCACCTATCGGGATGTGCCCATCGCGCTCGGCCCCAGCGCCAATCCGGCCATCCGGCTCGCCGGGCGGGCCGATGAGCCGCAGCATGCCCTGCCCATGGCCCGTACGCCGGCTATCGAGGGCGCCGAATTCGTCACCTGCGGCATCCGGCGCAGCAATCCCCTGGCGCGCCTCTTCCTGCCCGGCCGCACGCTGGGACTGGAACTGGACGAGCCGCATGCGCTCGACCGGCCCTGGCGGCGGCTTGCCGGCGCCCCGTCCGCCTCCAGCGATCTCGTCGTCATCGGCGGCGGCGTCGCCGGCATGGAGGCCGCCCTGACGGCGGCCAGGGCGGGCCTGAGCGTCACCCTGGTCGAGGCCAGCGCGCAGCTTGGCGGACATTCGGGTCTGTTCGGCACCCAGGAGGGGGAGGACAATCCCGAGACCGACATGGCCCGGCGGCGCGATGCCATCGCGGCGAGCGATGCGATCACCGTACTCACCCACAGCCATGCCTATGCGATCCGGACCGGCCTCGTCCGCGTCCATCGCGTCGAGGTGAAGGAGGGCAAGCCGCAGGGCAGCGTTCTGGATTTGCCGGCGCGCCATATCGTCCTTGCCACCGGCGCGCTGGAACGGCTGCCCATTTTCGCCGGCAACCGGCTGCCCGGCGTCATCGGCACGAGCGACGCGCATGCCCTGGCCTCGCGCTACGGCATCTGGCCGGGCGAGGCGGCCATATTGGCCACGGGCAGCAATGTCGCCTATCGGCTGGCCATTCTCGCCAGCGATGCCGGCATCGCCATTGGCCGCATCCTTGACAGCCGGCCCAATCCGAGCTCGCGGTTCATCGCCTTCAGCCGCGCCTATGGCATGGTGCAGACGCCGGGCGCCGCGCCACGATCGGCGGGATTGATCAAGGCCGGCGGCACGCTTTCGGTTCATACCGACCAGGCCGGGACCGAACCCATGCTGACCGGACGCCTGCTGGTCTGCGGCGGCTGGCAACCGGACCTCACTCTCTGGCATCTCGCCGGCGGCCGCAGCCGCTGGCATGGGCGGCATCACCGGATCGAAGCGGAAGGCGGCCTCGACGGCATCGCCCTGGCCGGCAGCGCCGCCGGCTATTTCACCCGGCGCGGCTGTATCGAAAGCGGGCAGGATGCCGTCAATGCCCTGCTCGGGCGGCCCCGCGCCCCGGTGCATGACCCCGTGATCGATCCGATCCACGAAAGCCCCGATGCGCCCGCCACCATCACCGAGCCGCCCGAAGACGCCGCGCCGGCCTTCCTCGACAGCGGCCGGGAATTCCTGCAAAGGCCGGCGCCGCCGCCCCGATCCTGGACGTCGATCTTCCGGCGCCATCCGCCTCGCAGCGGGCTGGTCGCGCTCTCGGAAGCACCGCAGCCCCTGGCCATCGGCGATGTGGCGGCCGGCGTCGATCTCGGCCTGATCCCGCCCGATGCCGCTGGCATCGTGGCCCAGGAACGGGTGGCCCTGGTGCCGCTCCTGCCGCCCACAGCGACAATTCCGCCGCCCGAGGACGAGGCTGTGGCCGAGCCGGTGCCGTCCTATCTGGAAGGGCGCTTCGGCGGGGATGCTGTCCTGGTCCGGGTCGTGCCGGCGGAGCCGCGCCGGCTCGAAACCGGCGCCCTCATCTATCGCAATTCCGATGCGGCAAACCCGCTTCAGGCGGTCGGCGTCGTCCTGCGCCCCGATGGCGATGCGGCTCTCGCCCTGATGCACCGGCACATATCGCGCGCCGGCCTGCCGGTCAGCGTGCGCGACCAGGGCCGCGCCATCGCGGCGCGCATCGAAAGTCCGGAGAACTAGCCCCGCCGCTCGGCCGCGATGCGGGCGCGCTTGAGCGTTTCGGCGTAGTCGGCGTTGAAGCGTACTTCGGCCATCTTGATCGCGGCGTCGAGGCGCAGGCCGGTCATCGCGTCGCCCGGCATTCGCCGCAGCAGGTCGAGATTGCGCTGGATATGCAGTTCCAGGGCCTGGCCCGATTGGCTCCAGGCCTGGTCGAACACCGCGTTGAGCGCCAGCGAATCCCGGCAATCGCGCACGGCGGACAGCAGATAGACGCCGCTGATGGCGGCCAGCATGCGGTCGTTGTCGATGCGATCGGCGCCCTCGCGCGGGCGGCGCATGGCCTGGTTGAGGTCGGCCACCACTTCCTTGAGGCGCGGCTCGATCCGGTCCGAAACCAGCTTGGTTACCGTGGAGAGCACCTGCGTGGCGCGGCTGCCGCGCTCGAACTCGATATAGCCGGTCAGCGCCCGCACCAGCCGGTGGAACCGGTCGAGGCCGCGGCAGACCAGGTCGACATCGGCGAAAGGCCCGGCCAATTGCACATGGTGCAACTGGTTCTGCGCATGCGCCAGGCAGGCTTCGAGCAACGGCGTGAAGCCGGTGCGCGCCAATGTCGCCTCCTTGGCATTGCCCGAAAGTTTGATGGCGGCAGCGATCAACCGTGTGGGATTGGCCACCTGCCCCACGGCCGCATGGAAAAACAAAGCGGCCATTTGCGGATCGGACAGCGGGATGGATTGCAGCGCCGCGCCCAGCGCCCCATCATCGGTGATGGCATTGACCGCCTTGCCGAAGCCCTGCGCCTTGCCGAGCAGCATGCGGGCGCGCAAGGCGGCCAGCACCACATTCAGTTCGTCACGGGCATTGTCGCGGCCGAATTGCGCGCGGAAGCGGCGCATGGCCTCGTTGTCGGCATCGAAGCCGGCCAGGGCCCGTTTCGCACGGATGAGGATTTCGGCTATGACCGGCTCGAGATCGGCCGGGCGCAGGGTACCCTGCTCCACCGCGTCGGCGGAAATCAGATCGGGGCAGAGATCGCGCGCGATCCAGGTCCAGGCGGCCATGGCCCCCTCGCGCACCACCGATCCGGCAAAGGGATAGAGCACCGGCTCATCCACCAGCACCGCATCAATCATGCCGCAGAATGGCCGGCGCATGGCCGCATTCGGACGGGCCGGCGCCTTGACGGCGCCGGGAACGGCAGCAGCGATGCTCTGGGCAGAGGGACGCATCAGGGCTCATGGGAGGGTGGACGTCGCTGTCCACCCTATTACCGCCCTGTTAAATAATCCTTTTCGAGGATAACTGGATCAGGCGGTGCCCTGCACCACGTTCCAATTGCCGTTCTGTTCGCGGCAGGCCGTGCCCTTGCGGACATAATCGGTGCCATTGACCTTCACCGTATGGGTGAAATCGCGGCAATCGAGATTGTTCACGCGCACATAGGGACCCACGGCCACTGAGCCGGTCGTGCCGCGGTCGCCGGCCCATTGGCGCGGCGCGCCGGGACGGCCGAATTGCAGCGCATAGAACTGGGCGCTGTTGGCCTCGTTCGAATCCTTGGCCGTCATCAGGGCCAGAGCGGCGGGATCGACGAAGCCATTGGCGATGCTGGTGGTCAGCCGCGCCGTCTGCACGTTCTGCGCCGAGGTCGGCACCATGGGCTGCACCACGACCGGCTGGGCCTGCACCGGCGCCTGGGACACCTGGGTCGTCGTGGCGGTGCTGGAGCAACCGGCCAGCGCCAGGGCGAAGAGCGGGAGAGCAAAAAGCGTCGAACGATTCATCTGTTGTGGCCTTATGGGTGCATTCAATGGGTTCATGTTGGCGTATTGCGGCGAAAGTGCGTCAACTTCCCGGCATGCGGGCCGTCCCCCCAAGCCGCGCGGTCGGCAGGCGCAATTCCGCCAGCAGCCCACCCAGCGCGGAACGCTTGAGCTCCAGGCTGCCACCATAGACATCGACCAGTTCCTTGACGATATCCAGCCCCAGACCGGTTCCGGGCGTTTTCTCGTCCAACCTGACGCCGCGGCGCAACACTTTATCGACATCCGCCTCGGACAATCCGGGCCCGTTGTCGTCGATGCGGATCAGCAATTGGCTGCCCTTTTCGCCGCGCTCGGCGGACAGCGACACCTCGACCTCGCCCCCGGACCATTTGCAGGCATTGTCGAGCAGGTTGCCGGCCATTTCCTCCAGATCCGCCTCGTCGCCGCGGAACCAGGGCAGCGCCTTGCCCCGGGGCTCGAAGGCGATGGCGATGTCGGGATGGATTTTCCGCATCACCCGCGTCAGGCGCTCCAGGGTCGCGGCCGCATCGGTTTTCTTGCCGACCACCGAGGTGCGCGCTGCCAGCCGCGCCCGTTCGAGATAGGTGGCCACGATATTGCTCATCTTCTCGGTCTCGGCCGAAACCACTTCGGCCAGAGGCCCCTTGCCCGCCCCGGCCTCGTTACGCAGCACGGCGATGGGGGTCTTGAGGCCATGGGCCAGGTTGCCCACCTGGCTGCGCGCCCGCTCGATGATCTGGGCATTGGAGCGCAGCAGCTCGTTGACCTCCTCGGCCAGCGGGGCGATTTCGGTGGGATAGGTGCCCGACACCTCGGCGCTGTCGCCCTCGCGCACCGCCTCCACCGCCTGACTCAGCCGCGCGATCGGTCGCAGCGCGATACGGGCTATGATGGCGCTCATCACCGCCAGCATGATGCCGACGGCGCCGAGCACGATGAAGGCCTGGCCGCGGAAATCGTCGACCATGGCCAGGATTTCGGTGAGATTTCCCGCCACGGTGATGCGGTATTCGTCGTCGCCGAGCGAGACGACCCGCTCCACCATGCGCAGCCTGGTGCCGAAGGGATCGTCGATGACCTCGGTGCTGCGCCCCAGCGCGTCGGCGGCGGTGCCCACGGCCTGCAGGTCGATGCCGACCACGGATGTGGAGAGATTGACCAGGTTGCCGTTGCCGTCATGGATGATCCAGTACCAGCCCGAGCGCGGCCGCTCGAAGCGCGGGTCGGCCAGGGCGATATCGGGGTCCTGCGGATCGCGGGTTTCGAGCAGGGCGCCGGTCAGGCTTTCGATCTGGAAATCGAGCGTCTGGGTCAGCGTCGTGTCGAGCGCCCGGGAATAGAGGTCGGTGAGCAGGAAGCCGGTGGTCACCAGCGCCAGCACCAGCCAGCCGGCGGAAAGCCAGAACAGCGAGGCGGCGATCGAACCCTTACGCAGCATGGGCAGGATCCGGCAAGGCGGCGCGGCATCGGCCGGACGGGATCAAGGATCAGTCCCCGATGATCTGGTAGCCCAGCCCGCGCACGGTCTGGATGCAGTCGTCCGGCAGCTTCTTGCGCAGCCTGCCGACGAAAACCTCGATCGTATTGCTGTCGCGGTCGAAATCCTGATCGTAGAGATGTTCGGTCAGTTCCGTCCGGGAGATGACCTTGCCCTTGTGATGCATGAGATAGCTCAAGAGGCGCAATTCGTGGCTGGTGAGCTTGATCGCCTGCCCGTCCACCGTCACCTTGCCCGAGCGCGCGTCGAGCCGCACCGCGCCGCAGACGATTTCATTGCTGGCATGGCCGGCCGCGCGGCGCACCAGGGCCCGCACCCGCGCCAGCACTTCCTCCATATGGAAGGGCTTGGCGACATAATCGTCGGCGCCGGCATCGATCCCCTGGACCTTGTCGCTCCACCGGTCGCGCGCCGTCAGCAGCAGCACCGGCGTGGTCTTGCCGGCGCGCCGCCATTCTTCCAATACGGAGAGGCCGTCCATCTGCGGCAGGCCGATATCGAGGATGATCGCGTCATAGGGCTCGATATCGCCCAGGAAATGGCCTTCCTCGCCATCGAAGGCGACGTCGACGGCATAGCCCGCCTCCGTCAGCGCCTCTTTCAGCTGCCGGTTGAGATTGGCATCGTCTTCAACGACCAGAATACGCATCGCAGCCCCCCGCCAGACGTCTCGCTATTGCGCGCTCAATGTCAGGTTCCGGGCCTGACCGTCCGGCGCGAGCACACCGATAACATATACCAATCTGCCGCCCTGGTCACAGACCTGCACGTTGAGAATTTCGGCGCCGGGATCGACGCCGCCCGAGGCGAGCACCGCATCGAGCGACATGATCTGTCCGGAAGCGACCGCCTCCTGGATCTGGCGCTTGTCGAGACAGGCCTGGGCCTGCGCCGAACCGGTGCCGGCAACAGCCAGCGCCAGGGCCAGCGCCAGGGCAATGGAAGCGGAGGGTTTGGGGGCTTTGGTTTTCATATCCGGATCAATAGCGGTTGCTTGCTGAATGGGACATGAATGAGGCGGGCGCCACATCCTGTCCACAATCGGTCATGCCTTGCCGATATCACCCTTGAGCCCGCGGCGCAGGAAAATGACGGCCAGGGCTTCGAGCATCAGGCTCCCCGCCGAACCGCCATCCAGCGCCGGAAGCTCGATGCCCAGGATTTGGGCGAGGCCGGCCAGCAGCATGATCGCTGCCACGATATAGGTCTTGTAACCGGAAAGGACATGCATGTTCCCGTCTCCTGATGGGATTGTGATCGATTTGGGGGCCACGGCCAGGGCCGCCGCCCGGATGGAGGCGACGCGGCTGGTCCAGCCGCGCCCGAAGATTGCGAAAGTGGACAGCGCCCTGAGAAAGCCGAGCCGGCGGTCGCAGAGCGCGTTGATCACCGTTCGCGCATCGGCCCGGGCCGCCGCACCGATGGTCAGCGGCCCGACCAGCCCGTCCGTCACTACGCCCAGCACGGCCTGCAGGGCTTTCACCGCCCGATCAGGGCCGGAATTGACGGCATAGTCGAACAGGGCGAGATCGATGCCCGCCGGAAGGTCGCCGGCGCGGCAGAGGTTCCAATAGCCCGCCTGGTAGATGCGCGCCGCCTCGCTGCGCGTCAGGCCCTGCACCGCGCTCTTGGGCAGGTCCCACCAGGGCGAGACATTGCGCCAGCGCGCCAGCGTCTTGCGGGTGATCCCCATGTTGGTCGCCCCGCCCGGATCGGCGGGATGATCGACATAGCCGCCCTCGTGCCGCAGCACTTCGCTGAGGCAAAGCTCGAACCTGGTGTCAGCCATTGAATGCTCCCGATAATGCATGGCCCGGCCCAGGACCGGGCTCACCTGCGCGATGGTGAAGGTGAAGGCGGTGGCGGGACCGCCGAAATCGGCGGCCTGTTCGCCCGCGCCATAAAGGGCGCTCGCACTGGCCGTCTCGATGGTCCGCACCGGCGTGCCGCCGTCGAAAATGCGCAGGCGCCAGCGTTCCGGCGCATGCTCCAGCAAGGGTTCCGCCACGCCCCAGCCATCGCCGTCGGCGCGGCTGCGGCGGGTCCAGGACAGCGCGATGGCGCCGTCTTCCC
>Ga0065721_10004514_pt1 | contig 25716 bp, 18 predicted proteins | sample Mesricmetagenome_FD_59108 | JGI IMG/M metagenome (GOLD analysis project Ga0065721, IMG submission 59108) | Mesophilic microbial community from rice straw/compost enrichment Sample: eDNA_1 v2 (version 2) | ecosystem: Engineered > Solid waste > Grass > Composting > Bioreactor | place: USA: Davis... | reverse complement strand
CCGGTTTCGGCGAGCGCGCGTTTGATTCCGTTCACCTCGACGGTCGCGGGGTCTTCGATGGGGATTTCGACGAAGTCGAAGCCCAGTTGGGCGATGCGATGGAGCAGGGAAACATCGCGGCCATCGAAAGGAGAGGTCCAAAGCCAGGTGCTGACGCCGAAGTGCATAACGCGAGGGGAGGGAGGGGGAGGGCGGCCGCTCGAAAGGCAAGCCGCGGCCAAGGGATTTTTAGCCGTGGAGAATCTATCCGATTTTGCGTCCGTCAGATTGTATCGAGTGGGCCCATAATTGTATTTTTTCGACATCATGAAGCTGCGCACGTGGTTCTCCCAGCTGGACCCCGCCCGATCGGTCAACCAGCTCTTCGATTACATTCCCGACCTGATTTATTTCGTGAAGGACCGGGAGTCGCGGATCGTGACGGGTAATCTCGAATTTGCGCATCACTGCGGGGTGCGCACGACCGAGGAGCTGCAAGGTCGGACGGACGACGAGCTTTTCCCGGCCTACATGGCGCGGAAGTTTCTGGCGGACGATCGCGTCGTCCTCTCCACGGGAGCGCCGCTCTTGAACCTCGTGGAACTCTTCCCGACGCGCGAGCGGCTGCCCGAGTGGTTTATCACGCAGAAGATCCCGCTGTTCGACCGGCGCGGTCGGGTCTGCGGAATCTGCGGCACAGTTCAGAGTTACGAAGATTTGCTCAACAGCTCGCAGGATCCGGTGCTCGATCTGGTGAAGCGCATTCGGGCGAACTACGCGAATTCTGTCTCGATCCCGGCACTCGCGCGCAGCATTGGGATGTCGCAGCGACAGTTGGAACGGCGATTTCACGCCACATTTCGCATGAGTCCGCGGCAGTTTGTCGTTCGATTGCGCGTGCTGATCGCAAGCGACCGGCTTCGCCATACCGACCGGCCGATCACCGAGATCGCGCAAGAGTGCGGCTTTTACGACCACAGCAGTTTCATCCGGCATTTTCGCACGGTGTTTGAAACGAGTCCGCTGGCCTATCGTAAACGATTCCAGGCCAGTGCTACGCCGTGAAGCTGAGGTCGGAAAGATACAATTTTGCGCCGCATCGATCCTAGCGGACTCCCGGAAACGTGCGTAGGATTCCGCCACCCTGACGCTTTTGTTGCGTCTTTTGGATTTACCCCTGCGCTCCCATGACGTCCTTCAAACGTTTTCTTTCCGGTCTCGGATTTGCCGTTCTTCCCTTTTCGGTTCTGGCCGACGATCCGGCGGTGGAGATGTCCGTTCATGCGGATCGTCCCACGACCGAGCTGCGGCCGATTTGGAATTACTTTGGCTATGACGAAGCGCTGACGACGCTCACGCCGGAGGGGAAGCATCTGCTCGGCGAACTCAACCAGCTCAGCGAGACCGAGCCGATCCGGATACGGGTGCATCATCTGCACACCAGTGGCGACGGCACGCTCGCGCTGAAGTGGTCGAGCACGAACATTTACACGGAAGACGCGGCGGGAAATCCGGTTTATAACTGGAAGGTCGTCGACGCCATCATGGACGAGCTCACGCGTCCGGGGATCGAGCCGTTCGTCGAAGTGAGTTTCATGCCGCAGGCGTTGTCGGCGCAGCCGGAGCCCTACACGCCAACGCTCACGAAGCGCGGTTTGCCGTCGAATGACATTCTTTCGGGCGGCGCTTATTATCCGCCGAAGGATTATCAAAAATGGCAGGCGTTCATGGAAGCCTGGGTGAACCACTGCGTGGAGCGTTACGGGCGCAAAGCCGTGGCCTCGTGGTTGTGGGAACTGTGGAACGAACCGGAGTCACCTTACTTCAAGGGCACGGTCGAGGATTACTGCCGGCTCTACGATCACTTCGCCGCGTCCGTGAAGAAGGTCGTGCCGGAAGCACGCGTCGGCGCGCCACACACGACCGATCCCGCGTGGAAAAAAGGCGACGAGTTCATGGCTGCGTTTCTCGAACATTGTCGTTCGGGCCGCAACGCGGCCACGGGCGCGATCGGCGCGCCGCTCGATTTTGTCGCTTATCACGCGAAAGGACTCACTCGGCTCGATCACCGGAAGCGCGTCGAGATGGACCTGCGCAATCACCTGAAGACGATCGACACCTACAGCCGGATCATCGCGCGTTTTCCCGAATACGCGCACCTGCCGGTTTACATCGGCGAGTCCGATCCGGAAGGCTGCGCGGGTTGTCCCTCGGTCCTGGACCCGCAGCGAGACTATCGCCGGACGTCGCAGTTTGCGTCTTACACCGCGGCCTCGTTCATGAGGAAACAGGATCTCGTCGCGAGCCATGGCGGTAGTTTGCAGGGGGCGGTTTCGTGGGCGTTCACGTTTCACGATCAACCGTGGTTCAACGGCCTGCGNGCGCTGACNACCAACGAAGTCGCGCTGCCGGTGTTCAATGCTTTCAAGCTCTTCGCGAAACTCGGCCGCACGCGCGTCGAGGCGACCTCGACGGGCATGCTTCCCACGACGGACATCGTTGCGCGCAGCGTGCGCGGCGCGCCTGACGTGGGCGTGGTGGCAACGCGCACGGAGGAGGGGACCTTGCGCATTCTGGTGTGGAATTATCACGATGTCGCCGACGGCTTCGACGAGCCGACGCCGGTAAAGCTCCGCGTCGAAGGACTCGCGGCCGGGCACGATCCCAGCGCGGCGACGATCACGCGCGTCGACGAGTATAACGCGAATGCCTTCACCGCCTGGCGGCCGCTCGGCGAACCGCAGGCGCCGCTGCCGAAGCACGTGGCGATCCTGCACGACGCCGCGACGCTCAAAGCCGCGGCGCTCGCTCCGGCAGAGCGTTCCGATGGGGCGGCGGTATTCGAGTTCCCATTACTTCGACAGTCGGTCGCGTTGATCGAAGTTCCGCTGAAATAAGCGGGCTGTGCGCAACGGGGTGCGGCGGCGTTTCGCCGGTGCATTACGGTTAGGCTGCGAAGTGCTTTCGCGACCGCGAGCGCGCGCCTTCATTTGCGCACTCCCCGATCGTTTCACCCCAAGCTCGAAGCCCCATGCACTCGCCCGGCTTTGCTCAACCCCTATGAAAAAACACCTCCTCACTCTGCTGCTCGTCGGCTTCATTGCCGCGGTCGGTCTCCGCGCGGCGGATACCAACCAAAAGGAAACGTTTGTGCTCGTTCACGGCGCCACCGCCGGTGGCTGGGAATGGAAGCGCACGGGCAATCATCTGCTCGCGGACGGACACACCGTCTATCGCGCGACGCTCACCGGCCTCGGTGAGCGCATGCACCTCAACAGCACGGACGTCGATCTCCAGATGCACATCAACGATGTCGTGAACCTGATTCTTTTCGAAGATCTGCACGACATCGTGCTCACCGGTCACAGCTACGGCGGCATGGTGATTACGGGCGTGATGGATCGCGTCCCCGAACGGATCAAACACGTGGTCTTCCTCGACGCCGCCGTGCCCGACGACGGCCAATCGCTGTGGGATATGTTCGGCAATCGCGGTCCGATCGACAACGACCGCTTCAAGGACGGCTTCATGCAGGTGCCGTGGGTGAAGCCCGACGCCAAACCGCCGCACAATGTGAAGCAGTCGATCAAGTGCTTCAACCAACCGGTCTCCTACAAGAATCCCGCGGCGAAAAAACTGAACGTCACCTACGTCGCGTTCGTGCCGAAGGACAAATCCGTCGAAGAGCGCGCGAGGACCGACAAGAGCTGGCAGCGCGCCGAAGCGCGCGGCTGGACGATTCGCACGTTCCCCGGCGGCCACGTCGCTCAGGAAGAGGATCCTCGCGGTGTCGCGACGCTCATCGCCGATTCGGTCAACGACCGGAACAAGCCCGTGGCGTCGAACTGAAGTCATGGCTTCGACGCTTCTTCGATGCTCCATGGGGGCGCTGAGCCTGGTGCTTGCCGCGACGGCTTTCTCGCAACCCAGCCGCACGCCGCCGATCGAGTCGCCGTTGGTGCACGCCGATCGCACGGTGACGTTCACCCTGCGCGCGCCCGAGGCGCAGAAGGTCGAGCTCAGCGGTCAGTTCCTGAAAGGGAATCAACCGATGCAGAAGGATGCTTCAGGCGTCTGGAGCATCACCGTCGGTCCGGTCGAACCGGATCTCTACCCCTACAACTTCGTCGTCGATGGAGTAGGGGTGGCCGATCCGGCGAACCAGGACGTTTTCCCGAACGAGCGTTTCAAATCGAGCCTCGTCGACATTCCCGGCGACGAACCCTCGCTACATGCGGCGCAGGACGTGCCACACGGCGAGCTGACGTATTCGTTTTACCACTCCAAGGGGCTCAATCGCATGCGTCCGCTCGTGATCTACACGCCGCCCGGCTATCGCGAAGGCGCGCAAAAATATCCGGTGCTCTATCTCGTGAGCGGCACGACGGACACCGAGGAAACGTGGTTCCGCGCGGGACGGATGAACTTCATCCTCGATAACCTGATCGCGCAGAAGAAGGCCGTGCCGATGATCGTCGTGATGCCCTACGGCAACATGATGATGGGCATGCCGCGGCCCGACACGCCGCAGGTCGCGAGCATGTATCGGGCTTTTGGTGACGAGCTGCTCGCGAACATCGTGCCGTTCGTCGAGGCGAACTATCGCGTGGTCGCGGACCGCGAGCATCGCGCGATCGCCGGCTTCTCGCGCGGCGGCGGACAGTCGTTGTTCACGGCGTTCAGCCACTTCGTCAATTTCGCGTGGGTCGCCTCCTACGCCGCGTATCTCACGCCCGAAGTCTGTCAGACGCACTTTCCGGAACTGTTTTCGCAGCCGGAGAAAACGAACGCGAAACTGAAGCTGCTCTGGCTCGGCGTCGGCCGCGACGACTTCCTCTATCCGCAGGCCACGGCGTTCAACACCTTCGTGAAGGAACGCGGGCTAAAGCACCAGACGCTCATCACCGACGGCGGACACACGTGGATGAACGCCCGCCACTACCTCGCCGAAACGCTCCAGCTTTTCTTCAAGTAATTCGCTGCCCGTCGGCTTCCATCGTATGAAAAAAACCACTTCGCTCGGACTCACCGCGCTCCTTCTCGCCTTCTCGGCATTGACCGCAATGGCCCAGGAGAAGCCCGAGGAAGCGTCACCCGAGCGCGCCCGGGCGAATTTCGCCCGGCCGATCGAACTCGCCGCGGATGACGTGCGGGCGTTTCCCGACGCGCCCGACGGATTCAACCGGCGCCGCGCGGGCGTGCCGGCGGGTCGGATCGAATTGTTCGAATACGACTCCGCCGTCACCGGCACACGACGGAAGGCGAATGTGTATCTGCCTTCGGGATACTCCACCGGGAAGAAGTATCCCGTGCTTTATCTGCTGCACGGAATCGGCGGCGACGAGACCGAATGGATCCGTTTCGCCACGCCGGACGCGCTGCTCGACAAACTCGTCGCCGACGGCAAAGCCGTGCCGATGATCGTGGTGATGCCGAACGGACGGGCGCTCGCGGACGACCGCACGCCGCCGCCCGATCGTATTTTCTCACCGGAGAACGTCGCCGCATTCGCGGCGTTCGAGCGCGACCTGTTCGATCATCTCATCCCGGCGATCGAGGCGACGTATTCCACGCTGACGGATCGCAAGCATCGCGGCCTCGCCGGTCTTTCGATGGGCGGTGGCCAGACCTTCAATTTCGGTCTCACGCATTTGGATACGTTTGCCTGGATCGGCGCGTTTTCCGCGGCGCCGAACACGATCCCCGCTCCGCAACTCGTCCCCGATCCCGCGGCGCTGCGTTCAAAGCTCGAACTCCTTTACATCTCCTGCGGCAACAAGGACGGCCTCATCAACATCTCGCAGGGGATGCATCGGTATTTGAAAGAGCACGACGTGCCGCACATCTGGAACGTCGACGACTTCGGCCACGATCCGTCGCACTGGGCCAGCAATCTGTATCACTTCGCGCAGCGGATCTTCCGTTGAGCGGTTCGCCGCCATGCCGGCCCGGATTGAACTGTAACGGGACGCCGACACTGCGCTCCGGTCTGAAACCCAACACGTATTCGTCATGCGCCGTTTCCTTCTCGCCGCTTTCACGCTGAGTTTGATCCCCGCGCTCGACGCGCAACGCGTCACGAGCCCCGACGGTTCGATTGTCGTCGAGCTGACCCTCGCTTCCGGTGCGCTCTCGTATCAGGTGAAGCGCGAAGGCCGGACGATGTTGGAGCCGTCGCCGCTGGGACTCGAAACGAGCATCGGCAGCTTTGCCGCCGGATTGAAAGCGGGGAGCGTGTCGACGGCGAAAATCGACGAACGCTACACGCTGCCGCACGGAAAAGTGCGCGACGTGCATTATCGCGCGAACGAGCTCACCGCGGGTTTTACCAACGAGAACGGCGACCGCCTCGAGGTGATCTTTCGCGTGAGTGATCGCGATGTGGCGTTCTCGTATCGGATTTCCGGTGACGACAAGCGTCGCGTCGTGGTGCAACGGGAGCGCACGGGTTTCGATTTTCCCGCGCACGCGACGGCGTTCACCACGCATCAAGTGCCGTGGGGCGGCGGCTGGATGGCGTCGAAGCCGAGTTACGAGGAGGCTTACAAGATCGACACGCCGATCGGTGCGAAGTCGCCGCACGGCCTCGGCTTCACGTTTCCGGCACTGTTTCGGGTCGGCGACAAAGGTTGGGTGCTCGTTTCGGAAACAGGTGTGTCGAGCAAGTATGCCGGTTCGCGGCTCGGCGAACCCACGGCGGACGGATTGTATCCGATCGCTTTTCCCGAATCGGAGGAAAACGCGGGCATCGGGGACGCGACGGTTTACGCCGCGCTCCCGCTGCACACGCCCTGGCGCACGCTGACGATCGGTCGCACGCTCGCGCCGATCGTCGAAAGCACGGTGGCGACGGACGTCGTGAAACCGCTCTACGAAGCCACCGAAGACTATCGCCCGGGCCGCGCGACATGGAGCTGGCTCGTGTGGCAGGACGACAGCATGAACGAGGCGGATCAACGCACGTTCATCGATCTCGCGGGAAAGATGGGTTACGAATACATCCTCATCGACGCGATGTGGGACGAGAATCTGGGACGCGAGAAACTCGCCGAACTCGTGCGCTACGCGCGTTCGCAGAACGTCGACGTGTTGCTGTGGTATAACTCGAACGGCGCGTGGAATGACGCGCCGCAGACGCCGCGAAACCTGATGGACACCGCGCCGGCGCGGCAGCGCGAGATGGCCTGGTTGAAATCGATCGGCGTGAAAGGGCTGAAGGTCGATTTCTTCGGCGGCGACAAGCAGGTGACGATGAAACTCTACGAAGACATCCTGACCGACGCGAATGCGCATGGGCTGATGCTCAATTTCCACGGTGCGACGCTCCCGCGCGGCTGGGAACGCATGTATCCGAATCACATGACGAGCGAAGCGGTGACGGCGTCGGAAAATCTCATTTTCTCGCAAGGCTTCGCCGACCAGGAGGCGTTCAACAGCACGGTGTTTCCCTTCGTGCGGAATCCCGCGGCCGCGATGGACTACGGACCGCTGGTGCTGAATCCGCGGTTTCATCGCGATCCGGACAAAGGGAATTTCCGCCGGACGACGGATGCGTTTCAGCTCGCGACGGTGGTGCTCTACCAATCGCCGTTGCAACATGTCGGACTGACACCGAACAACCTCGAGGAGCAGCCCGACTTTGTGATCGATTTTCTCAAGCGCGTGCCCGCGGACTGGGACGAGGTGCGTTATCTCAGCGGTTATCCCGGTCGCGACATCGCGCTCGCGCGTCGCAACGGCGGCAAATGGTATGTCGCGGCGACGAACGGCGAAACCATGCGCAAGGACTTGAAGTTGTCGGCGCCTTTTCTCGCGGGGCGGAAGTTTGCGTTGATTCACGATCGGCCGGGCGAGCAGGGCGCGGGAATGCGCGAGGTTACGGTCGGTTCCGATGGAACGATCAACCTGACGCTCGAGGTGGGCGGCGGCGCGGTGTTGTTCGAAAAGTAGGACGAGGAGCGAGCTTCGCTTGAGCTGCGGTGAGGATTGGCGGGGCGTCTCTCTCGTGCCCGGCCGAAACGTTTCGACGCCTACAACTGCTGCAGCAATCGCCGGCAGTCGTTCGCGACTTTGCTGTTGCCGGAACGCTCGGCCGAGGCGAGGCCGCGCGCGAGGATTTCACGGGCCTTTTCGGATCGGTTCGTGGCGAGATACGCCTGCCCGAGAAACAGACAGCCGGGCGCGCTCTCCGGCTGCAGGCGATGATAGGACTCCAGCGGATCAACCGCGTCGGCGAAACGCGAGTGCAGCAGGTAGAACAAACCGAGTCGCGCGAGCAGTTCGGGCTGTTCGCCGTGCACCGTCAACCCGTCGCGGTAATGCTGCTCCGCTGCCGCCGGATCGTTGCGCGATTCCGCGGCGGTCGCCATGCGAAGATGCCACGTGGCGAGGAGCTGGCGGGCTTGCGCATCTTCCGGATGAGACTCGAAGGCCGGCCGCAGGTAGTTCGCCGCTGCGTCCAGATGGCCGGCTTGCAGTTCGATTTCGCCGCGAAGCAGGAGCGTGGGAAGATAGGTCGGCTGCAGCGTCAGCGAACGATCCAGCGCCGCGAGTGCGTCGTCGAGTCGGCGCAGCGCGAGGAAGGAGCGGGCGAGGTTGTGATTCATCGCGGCGTCGCCGGGATTCTGCGCGAGCGCGGTTTTCCAGGCGCTGATCGCTTCTTCGTGTTCTCCGGCAGCCGCGAGCGCCGCGCCAAGCGCGTCGAGGAGCGCGGAGTGTTGACCAACCTGCTCCAATCCCTGCCGGGCAACGCGGATCGCCTCGCGAGGTTCCTCCAGCGCGCGATAGGCCTGACTCAGGGAGGCGAAAACGCCGGCCGCTTTCGCGGGCTCGAGACGGGGCAGGGCCGAGGTGAGCAGATCGCGGGCGCGGCCGGCGTCACCACGTTTCAAATACACGCTGGCCAGCATCTCGTAGGCGTGCGGGCGGGCTGGATCGACTTCGATGGCGCGTTCGAAATAGATCCGCGCGCGGTCGTGCTGCTCCGTTTGGAATTCGATCGTCCCGGAGACGCACAGGCGGTCGTAGTCGTAGCACGCCGGCTGCAGCTCCTCCAACCACGGATCTTCCGGCTCGCGGTAGCGCAACGTTTCCCGGCCAAGCCAGCGATGGCGATTCGCGCCGGCGTCATCACCCGCGGCAGCCAGCAGCTCGGCGTAGAGATTGTGTCCGGTCGAGAAATGCGGCGTGTCGTTCAGGAGTTGTTCGAGCAATGCCCTGGCTTCGTCCGTTCGCCCGGCCTGCAGCGCGATGCGCACCAGTCCGACGCGCGCGTAGGGATCCTGTGGCAACGCCTCCAGGCGGAGACGGTAGTTGCGCGCGGCTGCGTCGAATTCGCCGGACTTGAGCTGAAGGTTGGCGAGCTGCAGCCGGGCCGGCGCGTAGTTCGGGGCGAGGGCGAGGGTCTGCTCGAGCAATGCGGTCATTTCCGCGTAGTTGCTTTGGGAGCGACGAAGATCCGCGAGATAATAGGTCCAGCGCGCATCGGCCGGTTGTTTCCGCCGCAGAAACTCCCAGCACGCCTCGGCCTGGGGAATGAATCCGTTTGCGTAATACAGGCGGCCGAGTTCCGCCATGGCGTCCGGAGTGGCCGCGGGTTCGCGGGCTTTTCGCTCGGCGGCGAGCAGCCGTTCGCGCAGGATCGCGGGCTTGCCGGCCAGCGTCGGCGGGGCGGGGAGGGGCGCGCTGGACGACGGTCCGTGCGCCGGTTGACGCCAGACCGCGACTCCTGAGAGACCCAGGATCAGAATCGCGGCGATGCCGGCGAGGAGGCGTGCGCGGGTCGCTTTCGAGGATTTCACTTTCTGCGCCACAGCGTGATGTTGCTCGTCTCCTCGAAAGGCGGCAACGCATGGAAACCGCCGGTCACGATTTCCGGAATGTGGTCGCCGTCGAGATCGCCGACGGCGGCGGTCACGAGTTGAATGGGCCGCTGCGCGAGCACGACGGGAGTAAAGTTTTCCTGTCCGTCGTTGAGCCACGCCATCATCGAAACGGCGTTCGGATCGCTCCAGTCGGCGAGGCAACTCACCGCCAGCAGGTCGATCGTGCCGTCGCCGTTCAGGTCCGCGGCGCAGGGGCCGTAAGCGCCGGGCAGGTCGCCGACGCGGTGAAACTTGAACGTTCCATCGCCGCGATTTTCCAGCCACTGGATGCCGTGCCACGGTCGCGGCGAATGCATGGCGTAGTCGAAGCCGTCGCCATTCGTGAAAATCAGATCGGGTTTGCCGTCGCGGTTTACATCGGCGACGCCCGCGCCGCTGCTGCCGTAGTCTTCGTTGGTGGAGCCCCATACCGGGGTGCCGCGCATCTGTCCGGCGCCGACATTGCGGAACCAGTGAACCTCCTCCCATTCCTGCGAAATCAGCGCGGCGAAATCGGGTTTTCCGTCGCTGTCGAAATCCGCCACGGGCACGTTCACGCAGCCGGAGAGCAGGTTCACGACGCGGCTGGTGAACTGCCAGCCGCCTTCGTTTTTCATCACGCGAGTCTCGCCTTGCGCGCCGCCGAATTGCCCCACGACGAGATCGAGTCGGCCGTCGACATGGCCGTGAAGATTGGCCGCGCGAGCGTCGGTGACGCGCGCGGTGTTCTCGAGCAGCACGCGCGGGCGGAATTGCCGGTTGTCGATGTTTTCCAATACGATCACCGCGCCGATGCGGTCGTTGTTGGGCAGGATCTGGCCCATGCTCGCGACGAGCACGTCGAGACGGCCGCTGCCGTGGAGGTCGGCGGTTTCCACGTGCGCCGGCCCGCGCATGTTTTCACCGATCACGTGCTCGCTAAAACACGCCGCGCGGCGATTGGCGAATCCATCGGACGGTGTTGTGCCGCGCTTCGCAATAGACCACGTCGGCCAGGCCGTCTTGGTCGAGATCGACGATCTGCACATTCGTGACCATGGGGCGCCCAAAATCGGACGCCGGCGCGCCGAGGGGGGACGGCGTGAACGTCAGTGCCGCGTGGACTGCGGGCTGACTGACCGGCTCGTCCGCTGGACCGGGAGAATCGTTACGGGCGCAGCTGGCTTGAAGCAGCAGGAGCCCGCCGAAAAGCCACGCATAGTAAGCGCACGTTGGAGCGCGGTCGCGCAAATGCATCAGGCGATCAAATACGGGCAAGCGGAGATGTCATGGCGTGCGGCGCTGGAACGTAAAGCTTTCGAACTCACCAAGCCTCAGGCAGCGGGCCGGCGATCGGCCAAGGCACCATTCGCCAAGTTCGCTCAAGAACCGTCGTCAAGGATCTCGTTCGCAAATGCTTGCGATCCGCCCCGATACGGCAATCTCTTCCCACAATGACGGTTATGTTAAGTAGGTAGCCGTCGCTTTCGCCGCCCGTCGCTGCTCACATTATCCCCATTATCCCCCGAGGCTGTTGCGTCACACCCCCACCTTTTCTCCACCATGAAATCCCCGAACTTGTGACGGCGTCACCCCATGCACCGCTTTGAAACAGCGGGCGAAATGGTAAGGGTCGTCGAATCCGACCTGCGCCGCCGCTTCCTTCACGAGACCTCTCGACTGAACGAGGAACTCCGCGGCCAGCGTCATCTTTCGTCGCAAGAGATACTGATACGGGCTCGTGCCTTGAAAGCGACGGAACAACCGGCAGACACTTTCCGGCTCCAGCCCCACCGCTCGGGAAATTTCCTCCAGTGAAGAGAGTTTCGCAGTATGCGCCTCAATGATGGAGCGGCAGCGAAGGAAATTCTCCCGCGCACGATCGTCCCCGACCGCCGCGTGTCCCACTTCGTCCGCAATCTTGAGCAGAAGAATCTCGACGAGCTTCAAGCCGATCTCTCCGGCATAGCTCCCTTGCCTCCCCCCTTCGTGAATGACGTCCTCCGCGGTGGTCAGCAATTCCGCCGACGCGGCGAATCGTCGCACCTGGCCCGGAGGCAGTTTCGCCGCCGCCAGGTGCGCCGCTGCATCTCGCCCCGCGAGCGCGAAGAAGAACTTGGTCAATGGCGCACCGGCGGAGGAACGTATATAACAGCTCATTTCCGGTCCGTAGGCGTAGATGGAACCCGGTCCGATCTTGTGCTCACGGGCGTCGCCCAAGCGCACCACCCCCTGTCCGGCGGCCACATACTCGAAAACGTGAAACGGATAGCGCTCACGATTCACCAGGTAATCCGAAGCGCACTCTTCCCGGCCGGCCAGGGCCAAGGACCAACGCGTTCGCTTTTGCGGTGCGAGGTTGAAGAACACGTAGCGGGATCCCGTGACTCGCGATGCGAGCAGGCGCTCGCGCAACACCGGAGAAAGATTCGATTCAACCGCCCGTGTCATGGGTTAGCTTTATCCAGCATCCGGGCAGCTTTGTCCATTCTCCAACGGACATTCGTCAGGTAAACTGCGCCCAACCTGGCCGCAGTCGGAGGCCAATAATCTCTATCCCATGCCTTCTCGCCCCACCCGTTCCTCCCGCACCATTCTACTCGTCGCCAATGGCGATCTGCGCCAATCGGCCAACGAAAAATGCTGGCCGGCCCAGGCCGCGATGGAAACTCGCCTGACCGAAGTCGTCGCCTCTCTCGGCTACAAACTCGTCCGTGCCCATCCCTACAAGCCCGCCTTGAAGCACGGTTTCATCGGGTCGCAAAAAGAAGGCATGGAGGTCTTCGCGCAGATCGATCCGCACACGCCGCTGATTGTCGCCGAAAGCGTCTGGCAATATTCACATCATCTGCTGCACGGACTGATTTCCCATCGCGCTCCGATCCTGAACGTCGCGAATTGGTCCGGCACGTGGCCGGGCCTCGTCGGCATGCTCAATCTGAATGGCTCGCTCACGAAGGCGGGCGTCAAATACTCCACCCTTTGGAGCGACAACTTCGACGACGCCCTCTTCCTTCGTGGGCTCGAACGCTGGCTCAAATCCGGCACGGTAAAACACCCGACCGCCCACGTGCAGCCGCTCGCGAAGGCCGCCGTCCCCGCGAAGGCCAAGGCGGTCGCCAGGCAAATCGCCGCGGACCTCCGCCGCCGTAAATCGATCATGGGTGTCTTCGACGAGGGCTGCATGGGCATGTATAACGCGATCATCCCCGACGAACTCCTCTTCCCGACCGGCGTTTACAAAGAACGCCTCTCGCAATCCTCCCTCTACCATGCGGCCACCCAGGTTCCCGACCAGGAAGCGCGCGCCGTGCTGAAGTGGTATCAGAAAAAAGGATTCACGTTTCATTTCGGGCCCAACGAGGAAACCGACCTCACCGAGCGACAGGTGCTCTGGCAGTGCAAGACCTACATCGCGGCCGTGCGCCTCGCGGACGAGTTCGGATGCGAAACCATCGGCATCCAATACCAACAGGGATTGAAAGACCTTCTGCCCGCGTCCGATCTCGTCGAAGGGACCCTCAACTCGACCGAGCGACCGCCCGTCAAACGCGCCGATGGCTCAATCATTCGTGACGGCGAGCCCATCCCGCATTTCAACGAAGTCGACGAATGCGCCGGTCTTGACGGGCTCTTCACCGATCGGGTGCACAAGGCTCTTGGCCAACCGCGCGCTAACACCTTGCACGACCTGCGCTGGGGCGACTGGGACAAATCGGGCACCACCGACGACTACGTCTGGGTCTTTCTTATTTCGGGCAGCGCGCCCGCGGATCACCACGTCGACGGTTGGGCCGGCTCCGATTCGCATCGCCAACCGGGCATGTATTTTCGTCTCGGCGGCGGCACGCTGCGCGGCATCGCCAAGCCCGGAGAAATCGTCTGGAGCCGCGTCTTCGTGGAGAACGGAAAACTCAAAATGGACCTTGGTCGCGCCAAGGTCATCAGTCTCCCGCGCGAGGAAACCGAGCGCCGCTGGAAAGAGACCACCTTTCAATGGCCGATCATGCACGCGGTCACCTANGGCGTGAGCCGCGACCAGATGATGGCTCGACACAAGAGCAACCACATCCAGGTGGCCTACGCGCACAACGCGCGTGCCGCCGACCTCGCCCTCTACGCGAAGGCCGCGCTCGCCGCCGAACTCGGCCTCGAGGTCTCACTCTGCGGCACCAAGGCCAACGGCGAGTCGTTCTAACGCGATGAGCCCCGACCAACCTCCGATCGATCGTCTCCTTTCGCTGTCGCACGAACTCGGTCGCGAGGACCGACAACTCGCGATTCTCGGCGAGGGCAACACCTCCGTCCGCACCGGTGCGGATTCTTTTATCGTCAAGGCCAGCGGCTCCAATCTCGCGACGCTCTCCCCTTCGGACGTCACCGAATGCCGCGCCGAACCGCTGCTCGCGCTCCTCGATCAGCCCCATCCCACGGACACTGCAATCGAAGCCGCACTGCTCGCCGCACGAACCGATCCTTCCGCACGAAAACCTTCGGTCGAGGCGATGTTTCACGCCTGGCTGCTCACGTTGCCGGGCGTCACATTTGTCGGACACACGCACCCCGTGGCCGTCAACGCGCTGCTCTGCTCACCGCGAGCCGCCGACTTCGCTCAGCGCCGCTTGTTTCCCGACGAAATCGTCTGCTGCGGTCCGGAGTCGGTGCTCGTCCCCTACACCGATCCGGGCGTCGCACTCGCTCGCGCGATCCGCACCCAGGTGACCACCGCACGCGAACGCACGGGGCTCGTGCCGCGCGTGATTCTGCTCGAGAACCACGGCCTCATCGCTCTCGGGGCGACGCCGCAGGCTGTTCTTGCCGCCACATTGATGGCGACAAAAAGCCGCGCAGATAACCCTCGGCGCCTGCGCGGCGGGAGGACCGCGTTATCTCTCGAGCGAAGACGTCGCGCGCATCGCCAACCGCAGCGACGAACATCATCGCCAGAAGATGCTGGGGCTTTGATGCCCCAGCTCGCAACCCCACCGATCCGCTTTCTATCCCCCGTGAATTCCACTCCCACTTCTCTCGAAGTGCCGGCGGCTCACCCGCTCCCTTCGACTCGCCAGCGTCTTTTCCGCACCGCCGACGGCCGCAACGTCGGGCTGACCTTCGCCCTCGTTTCCTCGCTCTTCCTGCTCTGGGGCTTTTGCAACGGCATGATCGACGTCATGGACAAACATTTCCAGCAGGAGCTCGGATTGACGTTGCGACAATCGGCGTGGGTGCAATTCGCGCACTACCTCGGCTACTTCCTCATGGCGTTGCCCGCGGGCTGGCTGGCCACGCGCCTGGGTTACAAGGGTGGCATCATCGTGGGACTGTTGATGGTCGCAGTCGGCGGGCTCTGGTTCATCCCGGCCTCTCATATCGCGCAGTTCTGGGCGTTTCTTCTCGGCGTCTGCATCATCGCCGCCGGCCTGACGTTTCTCGAAACCGTCGCCAATCCCTACACCACCGTGCTCGGCGCGCCGGATCTCGCCGCGACACGCATCAATCTCGCGCAATCCTGCAATGGCATCGGCTGGATCTTCGGTCCGATTGCCGGCGGAATTTTCTTCTACGGCAAGGACGCCAGCGGCGCGAGCACCGGCAGCGAAATGCTTTGGATTCCTTACGCCGCCGTCGCGGTCGTCGTGACCGTCTTGGCCGTCGTCTTCTACTTCGCGCCTCTTCCGGACTTGAAAGCGCCAGATGCCTACCAGCATAGCGCCGACTCGGCTGCGTCGAAACGCTCCTTGTGGTCGCACCCGCATTTCGTCGGCGCCATCGGTGCGCAATTTTTCTACGTGGCAGCCCAAGCCGGCATCTTCGCATTTTTCATCAACTACATGACGACCGAGACGCCGCCCGTTCCCGCCGCGTGGCAAACCGGAGCACTCGCCGCCTGGTTCGAACCTGGAGCAGCGGGCAATTTCGCGTTGAGCGACAAAGGCGCCGCCTACCTCGCTTCACTCGGTTTCGTCTGCTTTCTCGTCGGCCGCTTCACCGGCTCGATCCTTCTCGGAATCTTTCCGGCCCATCGCGTGCTCGGACTTTACGGGCTGCTCAATGTCGCCGCCTGCTTTCTCGTGGTGATGAAACTCGGCTGGCTCTCGGTCGCCGCCGTATTTCTGAGCTATTTTTTCATGTCGATCATGTTCCCGACCATCTTCGCGCTCGGCATTCACGGGCTCGGGGCCCGGGCCAAACAAGCGGCGAGCTTCATCGTCATGGCCATCATGGGCGGAGCCCTGCTTCCGAAATTCATGGGCGCCGTCGGCGACGCCCACGGGGTCGCGCGGAGCTTTCTCGTGCCCCTCGCGTGTTTCGCGATCGTGGCCGCTTACGGTTTCACCTGGCGGCGGCTCAGCGGACAACGCGCGGTTACTCAGCTCAACCCGCATCGCGCGCACTGACGTTCACTCGCGCATCACGCCTTCCCTCCGGCGCGCTGCACCCCGCAAACAACCTATGCCGGCGTCCAAACTCCACTGCGTCGCGATCGACCTCGGCGCCACCAGCGGCCGCGTGATCGTCGGCACCTGGACCAAAAACAAACTCACCCTCACCGAGGTCCACCGCTTCCCCAACGCGTTCGCCTCCCTCAACGGTCATGATTATTGGAATCTCCCCGGGCTTTGGTCGGAGATCCAGACCGGGCTCCGCAAAGCGGCCGATCAGTTCAAATCCATCGACTCCGTCGGCGTCGACACGTGGGGTGTCGATCATGTGCTGCTTGATTCCGCCGGCCGCCTGGTTTTCCCCACGCACGCCTACCGCGACGCTCGCACGCAATCCGGCGCGGAACGCCTCGCCGCCAACCCGCGCCTGCAGCAACGCATCTATACCGCCACGGGCATTCCCACGATTTTCTACAACACGAGTCTGCAGCTCGCGGAGACCGTGGCGGCTTACCCGGCGCTGCGAACGATCGCGAGCCGCTGCCTCTTTCTGCCCGACTACTTCAATTTCCTTCTCTCCGGCCGGATGGTGAACGAGACCTCGATCGCGAGCACAAGCCAGCTCCTCGATGTTCGTCGACTCGATTGGTCGCATGCCACGCTCTCGCACTTTGGCATCCCTGTTCGCTGGTTCGATAAGCCGACACTCGCGAACAAAATCCTCGGTCCGGTGATCGGCCTTCCTGGCTGGAAGCACGTGCAATCCGTGGTCGTGCCCGGCCACGACACCGCCGCCGCTTACGCCGCGATGCCGGCGCATTCCGATGGACGGGACCTTTACCTCAGCTCCGGCACGTGGTCGTTGATGGGCTTCGAAAGCAGCGAGCCCGTGCTCGGACTCGAAGCCCTCCGNGCCCGAATTTCGAACGAGCGGATGGGCGACGGCAGGTTCCGTCCTCTCACCAACATCATCGGACTTTGGTTGCTCGAGCAGACACTCAAAGACTTCAGCGCGCGGCCGCGTAACCAGCGCGAATGGGCCCACCTCCTTCGAGCCGCGATGCGCGCTCCTGCTCCGACTCATCTGCTCGATCTCGCTGATCCCAATTTCGTCAACCCGCCCTCCATGCGAGCCGCGATCGATGAACAGCTTTCGCAAAGCAGCCAACTGCCGAAAAATCTGGCAGCTTACGTGCGCCTGATCTGCGTCTCTCTCGGCGCTGGTCACGCGGCGGCGGCTCGCAGCTTCGCCCAACTCTCCGGCCGACGTTTCAAACGCATCCTCATGGTCGGCGGCGGCGCGCGCAATCCGCTCCTGTGCCAAGCGACGGCCGACGCTTCCGGGTTGCCCGTCCAGGCGTTCTCCTTGGAAGGCAGCGCCGTGGGCAACATCGCCTCACAACTGATTGCGTTGGGAGCTGTGAAAGATCTCCCCGCATTCCGCCGCAGTTTCGCCAACCAGCTCGAAGCCACCACCTATCAACCGCTCGCCTCGCCGTGAGACGGAGCGAAACGTCGGATCGAAACGCGCTGACGATAACCTCGCTGGTTCCGCTTCTGCGCCTCGTTGCGACCAAGGGCTTGGGGACAGGGCGTTGGACCGGCTGTAATGCTCCCGCCCCTACGGGCTCTTCGTCAGCCGAACGGTTCTCAGCCGCGTGTCGCTCCACTCCTTCCCGGACCGCAGCTCCAACACATGTTCTCCTGCGGCCAACTCGATTTCGTCCAACGTCACGAACGCGAACTCTCCGGCCCCGCCAGCGGGAGAAAGGTGCGTCTCCCGTTTCTGCTCTCCCACGCGCAGCGACAACGCGCCGCCGCCGGTCGACGCGACTTCGGCCTCCACGAGAAAGCGTGCCGCTTCAGTTGTGCGGAACTCCCAATTGAGTGTCGTGCCCTCGCGGTCCCACCCACCGATGAACGTTTGCTCTCCCGCTCCGACGACGCGCGCATTTCCGTCGTAGGCATTGACGATGGCGGCGATGGTCGCCGGCAGCTGGACCACGCCACGCGCGTTCGGCTCGGGTAACGGCTGATCGACGATGGGCGGCGAATCGAATTCGAGTTTCACCACGGAGGCGACGGGATTGGGCGCACGATCCGGGACAGTCAGCAACACTCCCTCCGCCATCAACTCGTTCGCCAGTGTGCGTGGCTGGCCCAGCACCTGAGCGCGACGCACCGGGGTTTTCAATCCCGGCACCAACAACCGACCGTCGCTCGGCCAGTCGAAAACGTGGAGATAGATCATCTTTCCCTTCGTTGTGCTGCGACCCCACGGCAGGCGGCGGAAAAGGCTCGCGGTGGTGCCGTAAATCGATTCGCCGTGCGCCTGTATCCAGCGTCCTGATTCACGCAGGCGTTCTACGCTCGGCCCCGGGATCGCTCCGGATGCGTCGGGCCCGACGTTCAGCAGAAAATTTCCGCCTTTTGCTCGCGATATCGATCAGCTTGCGCGTGATGTCCTCGGCGGGCTTCCAGTTCTGATCGTGCGCCTTGTAGCCCCACGTGTCGTTCATCGTCATGCACACCTCGAACAGCCGGTCCTTGAAACCGGTGGCGGGAATGAACTGCTCCGGGGTTTCGGTGTCGCCGGAGAAGGCATTCGGCACACGCGGATTCAGCAGGCGATTGTTGGTGACAAGGTGCGGCTGCAGCTTGAGCAATTCCGCCATGCGCCCCGCCCGTTCGGGCGTCATGCCGACCGGCGTATCCCACCACAGAATGGAGATGTGGCCGTAGTTCGTCAGCAACTCGCGAATCTGCGGTGCGGAGACGTGATCGAGATATTCGTCGAAATCTCCGTCTTGCGCCGGATCCCAGCGCCCGCCCGCCGGATCTCCGCCGGCCATCGGCTTCCCTTCCGTGCGCACCGCACCGCCAGGATGATGCCAGTCCTGTGCATGCGAATAATACAAACCGAGTCGCAGGCCATGACGCGCACAAGCGTCCGCCAGTTCCCGGAGCACATCCCGCTTGAACGGCGTGGCGTCGACGATGTTGAACGACGACGCCTCGCTTCGGAACATGGCGAAGCCCTCGTGATGTTTCGTCGTCACCACGATGTATTTCATTCCCGCGTCCTTCGCGAGACGCACCCACGCGTCCGCATCGAACTCCACCGGATTAAACCGCTCCGCGTAGCTCGCGTATTCCTCCACGGGAATTTTCGCGTTGAACATGATCCATTCGCCCAGGCCGTTGCCGTGCGTTCCGCGATCGATTTTCTCGCCGCGGTAGGAACCCGCCGGCACCGCAAACAAGCCCCAATGAATAAACATCCCGTAACGCGCCGCCGTGAACCACGCGGTGCGCGAGTCTTCCGTCGCCGCGGAAGCGTCGGGTGCGGCCGCCATCGAGCTTGTTTGCAGCAACGGGGCGACAACGCCGAAGAAGCAGGCAGCTGCCAATGAGCGGGCTGGCGAGGGTCGCGTGCGCGAAACCGGTGACATGAATTTAATTAAAACGGTTAAGCGCGCGGGCGACGCCAGCTCAAACCAAGGGCTGCGCTCCAGGAGCGCAGCCCTGTTTCACGAGGATTCCAACCTGCGTCTTAGAATTCGATGCCGGTCGACAACATCAATTGCCGGCGATCGCCATACCCCGCGAAGTTCACGTCGGTCGCCACGATGTAGGATTTGTCGAACGCATTGCGCAGATTCGCCCGCAGCACGACGCGGGTCTTGCGGCCCGGCTTGAAGTTGTAGCCCGCGAGGAAGTCGAACGTCGTGTAGCTCGGAAACGTTTCCTGGCGTTCGGCGATGTTGTCATTGTCGGTATCGATGTAGCCTGCGTAGTTCTGACCGCGGTAGTTGAAACCGGCGCCGAGGAAGAGCCCTTTCACCGGCCCCGTGGTGAAGGTGTAACGGGTGAAGAAGGAGCCCGTGTATTTCGTCACGCCGGGCATGCTCTTGCCGGCCGGATAGCCGAACTGCGGAAGGTTGGTCGTGATCTTCGGATCCGCGTAGCCGAAGCCGGCGCGCATCGTCCACTCCGGCGTGGGATTGGCCACGAATTCCAGCTCATAACCTTTCACCTCCATCGAACCGGCCACCGCGCGCGACGGCGTGGCGGTGCCGAATTCGGCGATCAGCAACGGAGCCGGCACCGACAGTGCGGCGTTCTTTTGCGACAGATCGAAATACGTCAACGACGCCGAGAAGCGGTTGTCTTCGGTCAGAGCCTTGAAGCCGAATTCGAAGCTCTCGCCCGTCGTCGCCGGCATGATATTCAAGTCGAGGTCGAAGCGATTGACGTTCGGCCAGAGCGAGGTGCCGTAGTTCGCCGTCGCGTTGAGCCACGGCGTGATCTCGTAGACGGCACCGAAGGACTTCGACCATATCTTCACGTGGTCGAAGCTGTAGGCGCCCGCGCCGCGCACATCGTTGTTGTCGAACGTCAGGGCGAGGTTGTCGTTGAACATGTCGTCATAACGCAGCCCGAGCAGCGTCTTGAGACGACCTGTCTTGCCCCAATCCGACGAAAGCATGGCGAACCCCGCCTTCACTTCCTTGCCGATGATGAAGCCGCCGGTGGGACGCTCATAGAGGCCGTTGCCGATGAGCTCATGCGGGAAGCGCAAGCCGCCGTTCGTGATCACGGTGTAAGGCAGACGATCGTTCACGCCCTGGCCAAAAATCGCCCCTCGCGCAACTCCGACGGGATTGCGGTAGAGCCACGAGGTGGTCTGCTCGATCGGATAGTCGTTGGGCTCATAACTGCCGCCAAAGGTGAGCAGGTGCTTGCCGGCCGTGTCCGGCAACTGCAACGCCGCCTGCAAGCGATAGAAGCGGAAACGTTCGTCCAAACCGACGAACTGCCAGTTTTGCATGAACACCGGCGTGCCCGTCGTGTAACCCGGCGTGATCTGATAACCGTTGATCGAACTCGCGGCGACGTTCGACGTCGCGACATTGGCCCCCTTCATCTGCGGGCCCCAACGCTGATTGCGGTTACGCATCGACTCGCTGACCGTGAAGTTGATGTTCAGACGGTTGTCGAAAAGCGCCTTGGTGAAGGCCGCCGTGTAGAAGAAGTAGTCGAGATTGCTGATCGCGTCGGGCCCTTGAACGCTCTGCGCATAATCCTGCGGCAGGAGGCCGATGGCGGCCGCGGTCGATTGAGCACTCGCGTTGGCCTGAAGGGTCAGAACGCCCGTGAACGGCGTGCGATGATCATTGCCATGCTCGCCGGTGAAGCGGAACGAGGTCGTCGGGTTGATCTGCCAGAGATAATCGGCGTAGAGGCCGCGACGCTCGAGGTCGGCGTAGGCGCGCGAATTGTCCTGCTCGTGATAAAGGCCTGCGACGCGCAGGGCATGTTTTTCTCCCAACGCAATGTTGCTGTCGAACGTGCCGCGCTTCATGTCCTCGCTGCCGCCCGTGAACTCGATGTAGGTGCGGTTCTGCCCGAGACGCGCGAGCTTGGTGATCGTGTTCACCACACCGCCGGTGTCCTGCTGACCATAGATCACGCTCGCGGGGCCGCGCACGACTTCGATGCGCTCCGTCATGTAACTGTCCGTCGGCGTGACGCGCGTAAGAAAGTTCACGAAGAACGAGCGCGAGGTGAGCCCGCGGATCGTGAAGTTGGTGTCGGCGTTCGCGATCTGGAAATTGATGTTGGTCGAATACTGGACCGCTTGCGCGAAATCCAACGCGCCGACATCGCGCATCAACTCTTCGTTGAGGATGCCAATGCTCTGCGGAAGATCTTTCAGGGGGCGGTTGATGTAGCCGACGGACGTCGTGTTCGTCGCCTGATAGCCCACGTCGCGCGAGCTATCGACGACGAACGTCGGCAGTTCATGCACCTCTTCGGCGCGAGGATTCACCGACTGCGCGAAGGCACTCGGTGCGGTGAGGCTCGCAACGAGTGCGAAAGCCAGAAGCGGAGCAGTTCGGGAACTGCGCGCAAAATTAGGGAGGTGGGGATCGTTCATTGGCGCGTGGATGTTGGGGCTCTCTCGCCAGAGCAAGAGCAGTGTCCCGCAGACCATTCAGGGTTGATCGCGCCAGACAACGGTTTGTTAGCTAAAACTGTTAAGTAAACCGAAACCGTAAGCGTTCTGCGCTTTCCAAACGGCCCCCTTGCATGTGAAGAGAAGCTCGCGGGCGCCTACAATACTCTCCGATCTGCCGCTTTCCTCGCCGGAGCGGCCCACGTCTTAACTGTTTTACTTGAGGATTGATTGCCCCCGCTCTCCGGCCACCTCACTTGCCCTTCAGCGCCCCTCCCCTTCCTTGCCGATGAAATCATTTCTTTCCTTCGCCTGTGTCACTGCTGCTCTCGCGAGCCTAAGCCCGGCCCAGACGATTTCGCCGTCCCGCGCCGTTCCCGAAAGCTCCGCCGCAAACGAAGAACGCGTGCAGTGGTTTCGCGATGCCAAGTTCGGCTTGTTCATCCATTGGGGGCTCTACGCCATCCCCGCCGGCTACTGGGACGGCAAACCCGTGGCCAGCATCGGCGAGTGGATCATGAAGCGGGCGACCATCCCCGTCGGTGAATACGAGAAACTCGCTTCGGACTTCAATCCCGTGAAGTTCGACGCCGACGCGTGGGCGCAACTCGCGCAGGATGCCGGCATGAAATACGTCGTCCTCACCGCCAAGCATCACGACGGCTTCGCGCTGTTCCACTCCGATGTGAGCAATTTCAACATCCGCGATGCCACGCCGTTTGGCCGCGACATCGTCAAGGAACTCGCCGAGGCGTGCGCGCGCCGCGGACTGCGCTTCGGCGTCTACTATTCGCAATCCCAGGACTGGCATGAGCCCGGCGGCGCCGGCAACGACTGGGATTTTCCTTCCGACGCCGAAAAGGACACCAACGGCGCTTTCGATCACTACCTTCGCACCAAGGCGGAACCCCAGGTGCGCGAACTTCTCACGAACTATGGCTCGCTCGCTCTCATCTGGTTCGACACGGCTCTGATGATGGAAAAGGGCGATCGCGCCGATCGCTTCACCCAACTCGTCCGCGAGCTCCAGCCCGACTGCCTCATCAACGGACGACTGGGCAAACCCGGCGACTACATCAGCACGGGGGACAATCAGATTCCAAACGAAGATCTCGGCAAACCATGGGAAGTCCCCGCCACGCTGAACCACACGTGGGGTTACCGGAAGGATGACCACAACTGGAAGCCTGCGAGCGATCTCGCCTACAAGCTCGTCGACATCGTTTCCAAGGGCGGCAACTACCTGTTGAACGTCGGCCCCGACGCTACCGGCGTCATCCCGGAGCCCAGCCAGACCAACCTGCGCACGGTCGGCGAGTGGCTCCAACGCAACGGCGAAGCCATCTACGGTGCGCAACCCTCTCCCTTTGGGGAGGAGTTCGGCGAACCTGCGCGCCAACTTCGCAACTTTCGCGGCGAACCCGTCTTCCTCTCGCACCGCGCCTGGCGCTGCACGACCAAACCCGGCAAACTCTACATCACGATCTTCGAACTCGAACGCGCCAAAGGACACGGCAATTTCGCGTTCCCCGATTTCAAAAACGAGATTCGCAGCGTGCGCCTTCTCGGCGATCCCGATCACCCGCCGTTTCCTGTCGTGGTCACCGAAGACGGACGCCGCGGCTTTCACCCTCGCACGCTCAAGGCCGACCGTCTCGGCGATGTCTACGTCGTCGAATTCGAAGGCGACGTCATCGAGCGCTGACACGCACAGCCAAACGCGCCTCCCTCACCCACGCCACCGCCCACCTCTCGCGCCCTGCCATGAAGTTTTCCACACTGCTTCTCTCGCTTGCTTGTGCCTCGCCCGCGCTGCTCTTTGCGGCCGGAGCAACACCCCCACCCGAGCGCCTGCCGAACATCCTTTACATCCTCGCCGACGACATGGGTCAGGGCGATTTGTCGACCTACAATTCGTCTGCGGCCTGGCGCACGCCCAACATCGACCGCCTCGCCGCCGAAGGCGTGAAGTTCACCGACGCGCATAGCGCATCCGCCGTCTGCACCCCCTCTCGCTATAGTCTGCTCACCGGCCGCTACGCGTGGCGCAGCCGACTCAAGTCCCGCGTCCTCTTCGGTTTTTCCTCACCGTTGATCGAGCCAGGTCGCCTCACCGCACCGGAGTTGCTGCGCCAGCGCGGCTACACGACCGCCATGATTGGTAAATGGCATCTCGGCCTCGATTGGACGCGGCATCCCTCCGACACGCCTCCCGCTCCGTTCGAAATCTCCGATACATCAGGGCCACGCGCACCCGAGAACGCCCCGGAATTCGGCCAACGCATCGACTACGATCGACCGTTCGGCGGCGGTCCCACGAGCCATGGGTTCGACTCCTTCTTCGGCATCAGCGCTTCGCTCGACATGGATCCTTATGTCTGGCTTCGCGACGATCGCGTTGCCTCACCACCCACGCGCCGCATTGACACCAGTAAACTTCCGGCGATGTGGCGCGCCGGACCGATCGCCAACGACTTCGCTCACGCCAGCGTGCAAGAGCGCCTCACGCAAGAAACCCTGGACTACCTGTCCCAACACGACGGCGCGAAACCGTTTTTCCTCTATCTCGCTTACGCCTCTCCTCACACGCCGATCGTCCCTTCGCCAGCGTTCGCTGGACGCACCGGTTCGCCCTACGGCGACTTCTGCCTCCAACTCGACCACGACATCGGCGAGATTCTTCGCGTGCTCGAGGAGAAGGGCCTGACGGAAAACACGCTCGTGATCTTCACGTCCGACAATGGCTGCAGCCCCGCCGCCAATTTCCCCCAACTCCAAGCCATCGGCCACAACCCCCAGCCAGGCTTGCGTGGCGCAAAAGCCGATATCTACGAAGGAGGACATCGCGTGCCTTTCCTCGCGCGATGGCCGAAACACGTTCCCGCCGGTGCGGTGAGTGACGCGCTCGTGGGACAAATCGATTTTCTCGCCACGTGCGCCGAACTCGTGGGCGTGCCGCTCCCCGACGAAGCGGGCGAAGACAGCATCAGCATGCTGCCCTTGCTGCTCGCTCCGGACCGCGCGGCGCCCACGCGCGAGACGCTCGTGCATCACTCCGTGCAAGGCGCCTTCGCGATTCGTCGCGGAGACTGGAAGCTGTGCCTCACTCCCGACTCCGGCGGATGGAGCGATCCGAAGCCAGGCCAGGCGCCCGCGGACGCGCCCCCGTTTCAGCTTTTCAACCTCACCCGCGATCGCGCTGAAACCACCAACGCTTTCGCCGATGAACCGGCCCTCGTTGCAGAGCTCGCCCAAACATTGAAAGCGCAAATCCTCTCCGGCCGCAGCACGCCCGGCGCCGCCCAAGCCAACACCGGCGGCAATGACTGGCCCGAACTTGCATGGATGAAGCGCCTCGAAACCGCGCTGCCAGCCTCCGCACGACACTAGAACAGATCCGATAAAACCATAGCCGCCAAAAGGCGCAGAAGGCGCAAAAGGGACCTGCCGTTTCCGGCGGGTTTTGCGCCGTGGCGGTCGAAACACCGTGGCGGTCGGATTATTCGAAGTGCGGTAAACGCGAAGGCTGCACGCGCTCTGCACACGCGTATCG
>Ga0065721_10004690_pt1 | contig 25732 bp, 21 predicted proteins | sample Mesricmetagenome_FD_59108 | JGI IMG/M metagenome (GOLD analysis project Ga0065721, IMG submission 59108) | Mesophilic microbial community from rice straw/compost enrichment Sample: eDNA_1 v2 (version 2) | ecosystem: Engineered > Solid waste > Grass > Composting > Bioreactor | place: USA: Davis... | reverse complement strand
ACGATGATGATGAGGAACGCCGCGTAGGCCAGCCCCTCCAGCGTCTTGCGCTCAAGGAAATAGAGCGTCCACGGCTTGCGCGAGGCTTCCGAGGAGAAGATCAGCCCGATCCCCGCCACCGCCAGCAGGAAGAGCGGCACCGCCATCACCCGCAGGAAGATGATCTCCAGCGACTCGCCCGTGAAGAATCCGGCGATCGCCACCAGCAGCACCACCGCGATGGCCGCCCCATAGCGCTGCAATCGCAGGAATTCCCCGGTCGGCGTCGGCTCCTGTTCGGCCATGGCCGTCATCCTCCAAGGCATTGCCCTGCCACGATCTTGAGCCCGTTCGCCCGCGAAGACAACAGCCTGGCTTGGCACGACGCTGCCACCACTGCGATGTCACCCCGGCGCAGGCCGGGGGCCATCCTGAGATACCTCGACAGCCGCAAGGTGTAGCAGCCGCTTCTCCTCCGCCCGTCGACGTGTTCAGGGCTGGTTCCCGGCCTTCGCCGGGATGACGACGGTGGGGTGGGCCAGATGTGCCCACCCCCCAACCTCATGAAACCTTAGGCGCTTTCCAGCACCGGCCCACGCGTCGGCAAGCGGCCCCGGTCCTGCCGCATGATGTAGATCGATGCCGCCAGGATCAGCGCCGCCCCCGGCCAGAAGAGGACGCCCGGGATCTGCCCCAGCACCAGCCAGCCGGCAAGGATGTTGAGCGGCAGCTTCAGGTCGTCGAACGGCTGCAGATAGGTCGCATCGGCGACCTTGTAGGCGAGGCTGAAGAAGTACTGCGCCCCCGCCGTCACCACGCCCAGCAGCACGATCAGCCACAGCGCATCGCCCCCCGGCAGAACGAAGTCGAAGCCGGTCGCGAGGCTCGGGGGCAGGGTGCCCGCCGGCAGCACGGCGATGGCGATGCCGAGGATGAGGCCGATCAGCAGGTGGTTGGGCGTGATCAGCACCAGCATATAGAGGGTGAGCGACTCCGGCGCCTCGTCGCGGGTCAGGTACTTGGTGATGACCGAGACCATGCCCCAGCATGCCGCCGCCAGCACCGGCAGGCTCGATGCCCATGTGAACTGCTCCGAGCCGATCTGCGAGACCAGCAGCGCTCCGATGAACCCGACGACCGTCGCGCCGAGCCGTTGGGCCGTCAGCTTTTCTCCAAGGAACAGCGTCGCCCCGGCGAGGATGAAGAACGGTCCCGTCATCGAGAGCGTCACCATCTGCCAGACCGGCACGCCGCTGGCGAAGCCGAAGGCGAAGAACTGCACGCCCAGTGCCGAGAGGAACGCCCGCGCCTCATGCGCGACCGGGTGCCTCGTCTTCAGCGCCCCGAACCCGATCCGCAGGATCAGCGGCAGCGCGAAGACCGTGGCGATCACGTACTGCCAGAAGACGACCGCCGTCGAGGGCACTCCCATCTGCCAGGTGACGATCGGTGTGACGACATTGGTGATGGCGAAGGTGACACCCGCGCCGAGCATGAACAGCGCCCCGAGCACCGAGGCGTTTGAAGGGGAGGAAACCTGGCTCATCTTTGTCCTTTCCGTAACCAGTTTCCCCAGGGTTACGGGAAGGAGCGGCAGCCGCGTCCGGCCAAAGACCGAACGCCGGCAAGCCGGCACAGGCATCCCGTTCTCTCTCATCCGGACTATGACCGTCGGCTTCGGAATCGCACCGAATCTGCTGACCCGGACCGTCGGAGCGTTTTCAGCAAAAGTGGCTCCCACTTTTGCGGTTCGAAAACGCGGCCAACCAAAACTGGTCCGGCGCTCGCGGGCTTTGGCTCATGCCATCACCGCCGGTGGGGACTTCCACCCCGCCCTGAGAACGTACGTGCAGTCATCTGCACGCGAATGAAGGTAGGGGAGGGAACGGGCCGGGGCAAGAAGCCACAAGGATGTAACCGGAGTACGCAGGGAAAACGCGTCCCATATCCGCCGCAAAAAATGGAAAATCCCCGCTCGTGCGGGGATTTTCTCATTCTCGGCAACGGCTTGTTACCCGTTGCGCAGCCAGTTCACGTCGTCCTGCGTCAGCTTGATGCCGAACGCCTTGATCGAGTCCTCGAGCTCGACCAGCCGGCGCGGCCCGATGAGCGGGATGACCGGGAAGGGTTGGGCGACGACATAGGCGAGCGCCACGTGGATCGGATTGGCGCCTATCTTCCTGGCGAACTCGATTGCCCGGTCGCGGCGGCCGAAATTTGCCTCCGAGTACCAGCAGCGCACGATCTCCTCGTCGTCCCGCTTGTCGCGGCCTGCCCGGTCGGTGAAGAACCCGCGCGCCTGGCTCGACCATGCGAAGTTCGGGATCTGCCGCTCCAGCAGCCACTTGCGCCACTCGTCATCCGAGGACTGCACGCAACCGGCCCAGATCGGGTCGATCATCTCGGCGAGCGAGAAGTTGTTGGAGAGCGCGGCGGGCTTGGTCTTGCCGGTCCTTTCGGCGTAGGCGATGGCCTCGTCCAGGCGCTCGCGCGTCCAGTTGGAGCCGCCGAAGATGCCGCGGATGCGGCCTGCCTTCACCTCGGCGTCCATGGCATCGACGAACTCGCCGACCGGCACGTCGGTGTTGTCGCGGTGCATGAAGTAGACGTCGACATAGTCGGTCTGCAGCCGGTCCAGCGTCTGCGTGAGCTGCTTGCCGATCACGTCCGGATAGACGAGCGGCGAGTGCGCACCCTTGCCGATGACCACCGCTTCCTCGCGCACGCCCCGGTTCTTCAGCCATTCGCCGAGCAGCTTCTCGGTGTAGCCGCCGCCATAGATGAAGGCGGTGTCGAAGATGTTGCCGCCCGCCTCGTAGAAGGCATCGAGCAGGATCGAGCCGCTGGCGAAGGTCTTGAAGTCTTCAAAGCCCAGCGCCGCGACCGACGCGGACTTGGAAATGCCCGGGATCTGCCGGCGCGGGATGGCGTTGCCCGGCTTGCCGAGCGGCCGGCCGGAAATGGTGTTGACGCGCTTGGCCGCCGTCTCGATGCCGTATTCGAGCCCGCTGTCGGCCCGCCACTTGTCGAGCGCCCGCGCGTTGCCGAGGCTGTCCGCCCAGGTCATGCCCGGCGCCGCGAACTCCTGCCGCCCCTCGAGGATGGCCTTGGAGGCCGCGTCCGCTTCGAACGAATAGACGTGGCCGGTCTCGTTGACGCTGATGCTCTCGCGCTTGCCGTCGTTGAGGATGACCTCGATCTTGCCGAGACCCTGGTCGCGGTTGCCGCCGGCGAACCAGAAGTCCGGCACCTCGATGCGTCCGAGCGAACCGTGGATGCGCAGCACGTTGTCGAGGTTGACGAAGACCGCGCAGGAGACCTGGGCGATGATGCCGTTCTCGAAGGTCAGCACGGCGGCCGCCCATTCGTCGGTCCTTTCCTGGCCCAGATGCGCCGTGCCCGCGACCTTGACGGGGTCGAGGAACGGCTTGCCGGCGGCGACGCCGGCGATATAGCGCGACATCGAGACCGGATAGCCGCCGACGTCGAGGATGCCCCCGCCCGCCAGGTCGTTGGCGAAAAGCCTGTGCTCGGGCATGAAGCGCGGCATCTGGAAGCCGAAGCTCGACTGGATCATGCGCACTTCGCCGATGACGCCCGACGAGATGAGTTCTCCGAGCTTGGCGGTCTGCGGGTGCAGCCGGTACATGAACGCTTCGCCTGCGAACGTGCCGGCCTTGCGGTGGGCGTTGAACACCGCGTCGATCTCGAAGGCGCTGAGCGCCAGCGGCTTTTCGACCAGCACGTGCTTGCCCGCCTCGGCCGCCTTGATGGCCCATTCGGCGTGGAAGGGGTGGGGCAGGGCGATATAGATCGCGTCGACCTCGGGGTCCTTGAGCAGTGCGTCATAGCCCGCGACGATCCGGGCGCCCGGGAACTCCTCGGCCAGCCCCGGCCGATTGGGATCGCGGGTGGCGATTGCCACCAGCTTGCCGTGCTTTGAATTGCTGAGGCCCCCGCGGAAGGCCTTGGCGATGCTGCCCGGCCCGAGAATGCCCCAGCGGACGGTGGATGCAGCCGAAGTCATGAAATCAGTTCCTTTTTACGTGTGAAATCCGGCGCCGCTAACGCAACCGCGCGCCGGTATGGTCGAAGAGGTAGGCCCGGTCGGCGGAGATCGAGACCGTGATCTGGTCGTTGACCGCCTCTGAGCGGGACTCCTCGCGTTCTATGATGATCTGTTCGCCCGAAGGGGTGGTGGCGTAGACGAAGCTGGTGGAGCCCAGATGTTCGGCGACGTCGACCCCGATGGTCAAGTCGAGATCGCCCGCTCCTGCCGGTCCGAAATGCTCCGGCCGCACGCCGAGCGTCACCGCCTCGCCCGCGTTCGCTCCCTTTACCGGCAGGGTGATCTTTGCCCCGTTGAGGCCCGCAAGGCTGACGGTCGCGCCCTTGCCGTTCGTTTCGGCCACCGTGCCCGAAAGGAAGTTCATCTTGGGGCTGCCGATGAAGCCGGCGACGAACTGGTTGGCCGGATCGTCGTAGAGGTCGAGCGGCCGTCCGGCCTGCTCGATGATGCCGTCGCGCATCACCACGATCTTGTCGGCCAGCGTCATCGCCTCCACCTGGTCGTGCGTGACGTAGACGATCGTTGTCTTCAGTTCCTTGTGCAGCCGCGCCAGCTCGATGCGCATGTGCACGCGCAGCTCCGCATCGAGGTTCGACAGCGGCTCGTCGAAGAGGAACACCTGCGGGTGCCGCACGATGGCCCGGCCGATGGCGACGCGCTGCCGCTGACCGCCCGAGAGCTGCTTCGGGTAGCGGTCGAGCAGCGGATCGAGCGCGAGGATGTGCGCGGCCTCGTTCACCTGCCGGTCGATCTCGTCCTTGGGGACGCGTGCAAAGCGCAGCGCAAAGCCCATGTTCTCGCGCACCGTCATGTGCGGGTAGAGCGCGTAGGACTGGAACACCATGGCGATGCCGCGCTTGCTGGGGTCCACCTCGTTCATGCGCTGCCCGTCGATCTCGAGGTCGCCGGCGGTGATCGTCTCGAGGCCGGCGATCATGCGCAGCAGCGTCGTTTTCCCGCAGCCCGAAGGGCCGACGAAAACGACGAACTCCTTGTCCCCGATGTCGAGGTCGACGCCCTTGATGATCTCGAGCGCCCCGAAGGATTTGCGCACGCTCCTAAGCTTTACGCTGCTCATGTTTGGCTGAACCTTATTTGACCGCGCCCAGCATGCCTTCGACGAAGCGCCGCTGGAGCAGGAAGAAGATGATGAGGGTGGGCAGGGTAGCGGCGATGGCGCCGACCATGATGACGCCGAAATCGGGCGTGTAGCCGGCCGTGAGCGTTGCCACCACCAGGGTGAGCGTCTTCATCTCGTTGGTCTGCAGCACGATCAGAGGCCAGAGATAGTTGTTCCAGTTGGCCATGAACACGATGATCGTCGCCGCCGCATAGGTGGAGCGCATGACCGGCATGTAGACGTGGAGGAAGATCTGCCACTCCTTGAGGCCGTCGATGCGGGCGGCGTCGCGCAGCTCGCTTGGGAACGCCTTTGTGGCCTGGCGAAAGTAGAAGATGACGAAGATCGAGGCGATCGAAGGCAGGATCACGGCCTGGTACGTGTTGATGATCCTGAAGTTCGCCATCATCATGAAGAGCGGGATCATCAGCGCCGCGAAGGGGATCGAGAGCATGAGCAGCATGCCGCCGAAGATCTTCTCGCGGAATCGCGAGCGGAACATCTCGAAGCCGTAGCCGGCGAGCGATGCGACGAGCAGCGTCAGCGCCGTTCCCAGCCCCGCGATCAGGAACGAGTTGAACAGCACCCGCGCCATGTCGAAGGAGTTGAGGAACTTGACGATGTTGTCGATCAAAGCGGAGCCGGGGCTCGTCTTGCCGCGGATGATGTCGGCCGACGTGTTGGTGGTTCCCAGGATCATCCAGAAGAACGGGAAGATCGAGACGAAGGCGGCGAGCGACAGCGCGAGGTAGGTGAGCGCGCGGCCGGTCAGGGCGAGGGCTTTGCTCATCCGCGGCGATCCCTTGCGATGAGGAACTGTATGAGGCTCAGCACGCCGACGAGGACAACGATGACGTAGCTGACCGTTGCCGCGTAACCGAAGCTCGGCATGAACCTGAAGCTGAGGTTGTAGATGTAGAGTGAGAGCGTCAGCGTTGCGTCCGAGGGACCGCCATTGGTCAGGAGGTTGACCTCGTCGAAGAGCTGCAGCGTGCCGATCGTGGACGTCACGGCGGTAAAGAGGATCACCGGCTTAAGCATCGGCACTGTCATGAACCAGAATCGGGCCCAGGAGGGCACGCCGTCGATCTTTGCCGCCTCGTAGATGGAGCGGTCGATGTTCTGCATGGCGGCGAGGTAAAAGATCATGTTGTAGCCGGTCCACCGCCAGGTGATGGCGGAGATCACCACCACGCGCGCCCAGAAGGGGTCCGACAGCCAGTTGATCGGGTTTTCGATCAGGTGGAGCGCCAGCAGCGTCTGGTTGGCGATGCCGTCCAGCGCGAAGATCGATTTGAAGATGACCGAATAGGCGACGAGCGAGGTGACGCAGGGCAGGAAGATCGCGGTGCGGAAGAAGCCGCGGCCCCAGAGCTTGCTGTCGTTGAGCGCGTTGGCGAACAACAGCGCCAGCACCAGCATGATCGGCACCTGCACCGCGAGGAACAGCAGGGTGTTGGTGAGAGCCCGGATGAAGACCGGATCCTGGGTCAGGCGGATGATGTTGGTGAGGCCGCCGAAGCTGAAGTTCATCCCGCGGCCGACCTGGAAGCTCATCCAGAGCGACCACAGGATCGGATAGACCATGAATATGCCCAACAGGACCAGCGCCGGCATGATGAACAGCCAGCCGTTGATCTGCTCGCTGCGCGCCAGGCTCGAGGGGGCGCCGCGGCGCCGGTCCTGCATGCTGCCCGAGGTTTCGACCTCCGCCGCCATCTCTGCTCCTCCTGTAACACGGTTGCCCGACGGCCCCGCACCGAAGCGGCGCGGGGTCGCGGGAGGACCGGAAGCGGGCATGCCGCTCCCGGTTTTGCGGTGTTACTGGGTCTGTTGACGGACCTGGGCGTCGATGGCGGCGATGATATCGTCGACATTCCCGCCGCTGGTGAGGGCCGGCACCTGGGCAACCACGGCCGCGTCGGCTTCCTCGGTGAAGATGCCGTAGTTGACCGCCGGTATCTCGGCGAGCCACGCCGAGAAATTCTGCCAGACGGGCTGGCCCGAGAAGAAGTCGTCGCTGGCCTGGTAGGCCTCGCCTTCGCGGGCCGCCAGGAGCGAGCCGAGGGCGCCCTGGTTCACCAGGATCTTCTGGTAGAAGTCGACGTCCTTGGCCCAGACTGTGGCGAGGAAGTCGATGGCCATCTCCTTTTGGGGAGCCGAGGAGAGCACGTACCAGCTCGAGCCGCCGAGGTTCGAGGCGTTGCCCGCACCTTCCACGCCGTCGAGCCGCGGCGAGGGCGCCACGCCCCACTTGCCGGCCTGGTCGGGGTTCGCCTTGATCGTGGCGGTCATCCAGACGCCCGAGAAGGTGGAAAGCGTCTTGCCCGAGGTGAAGCTGCCCGTGTACTCCGTCCAGCCGGAAACCGGGGTGGTGATGCCCGAGGCGATCAGCCGCTGGTAGGTCTCGAGGGCCGCCTTGAACACCGGATTGCCGGCGATGGTGACGTTTCCGTCGGCATCGAAGTACCAGCTGCCGGCCGACTGCAGCATGATGCGGATCCAGTCCGACCCGGTCGGATCGATGGGCAGCAGGATCTGGCCGGTCTTTTCCTTGACGGTCTTGCCGATCTCGATCAGCTGGTCCCAGGTGATGTTCTCGAGGTCTTCCGGTCCGAAGCCGGCCTCGGCCAGCAGGTCCGTGCGGTAGAAGTAGCCCGTGACGCCGGAGTCGAAGGGCAGCGAATAGGTCTGGCCATTGAGGGTGGCGAGTTCGACCTTGTAGGGCGCGAAGGTCGAATAATCGATGTAGTTGTTCAGCGGCTCGAAGGCGCTGGGGAACGACTGCAGGTACTTCTGTGCGCGATAGTCCTCGATGAGCACGATGTCGGGCAGGCCGTCGGTGGAGCCGGAGGCGAGCTGCGCCTGCAGCTTCTGCTCCATGGCGGCCTTGTCGAAGATCACCACGTTGATGGTGTCGTCCGGGTGCTCGGCCTGGTAGCGCGAGAATGCCTCCTGCATCGTCGCGCCGTTGAAATTCGGGTCCCAGCACCAGACCACGATTTCGGCGGCCGAGGCGGCGGTGACGCTGAGCATGCTGATGCCGGCGAGCGCGACGGCGAGCGTGCGGCGCCACCGTGGTGCGATGCGTGTCATGAAAATCCTCCCTTTTTGTTTGCCCGCGTTTTGCAAGCGCGAGTAGACTAGCGCGTTAGGGGGGCGTGTCCTCGACAACGGGAACGCGGACTTGGCGAAAAGTAAGGTGCCGGAGCCGTCGGACTTCGGCGAAGGGAGCGTGGACTTGGCGAAAGGCGGGATGCCGGCAGGGCCGGACTTCGAGGGGGAGACGATGAACCTGGCGCAGGCCCCGATACTGAGGCGGCCGGTGTACCAGCCGGGCGCGAGCAGCGTCGAAGGTCTGCCGACGACGCTGCAGATGTTCCACAACAATCCCCCGGTGATGCTGAAGCCGCACTGGCACGCTCAGGTCGAGGTCAACTTCGTCGTCCAGGGCTTTGTCCACTATATCATGGGCGATCACGACATCAGGCTCGAAGCCGGCGATCTCTGCCTCTTCTGGGGCGGCCAGCCGCACCAGCTGGACGACAAGTCCGAGGATGCGTTCTATGCCGGCGCGCACCTGCCGCTCGTCCACTTCTTCCGCTTGCGCCTGCCGGCGGATGTGCCGAGCCGCCTGATGCAGGGCGCCGTGCTCGTCACCTCCGCCACCGACGAGGCCGACCCCGTGAACTTTGCCCGCTGGTATCGCTCGGCCCGCCAGGGCAGCGCCGCCGAGGCCCAGCATGTCGTCGACGAGCTGTTGCTGCGTATCGAGCGCGTGCGCTTCGAGCCGTATCGCATAGTAGGCGAGTGCGAGAGCGTCAGGGAGAGCGAGACCGCCGACCAGCAGTCGTCCCGGGCCGTTGCGCGCATCTGCGATTTCATCGCCGCCAACTTCCTGCACGACATCGATTCGATGGACATCGCCGCAGCCGCGGACCTGCATCCCAAATACGCCATGTCTGTCTTCAAGAAATCGACCGGCATGACGATGAACGAGTATGTCACGCTCCTGCGCCTCTCCTATGCCCAGGCCCAGCTGCTGCAGGACGGCGCTAGCGTCCTCCACGTCGCCATGGAAAGCGGATTCGGGTCGCTGAGCGCTTTCAACAAGGCCTTCCGCAAGATCGCGGGCAAGTCGCCGAGCGACTTCCGCCGCGACGGGCGGTTCATCGCGGCCGTGGCGTCGGCAGCCGTCGATATCCGCGCCGGCTGACCGCGGCCGCTGGCGTATTGGGGGGGCGCATGTCCGAGTGGAGACGAAGGCTCACTGGTCGCACCTTTGCCGTTCTTTTCGGGCTGGCGCTTGTGGCGATGCTGACGCTCCTGCGGGCGGGCGAGCCCTATCCGCTGGTTGCCGCGCGTGAGACCGTCTTCGACTATTACCAGCAGCTCCAGCCTCGCCCGTCGGCCGACTTGCCGGTGCTGGTCGTCGACATCGACGAAGCCTCGCTCGCCCGGCATGGTCAATGGCCGTGGCCCCGCGATCTCATGGCGACGCTCACCCGCCGTCTCGGTGAGCTCGGCGCCGCCGTCGTCGCCTTCGACATGCTCTTTGCCGAACCCGACCGCGCTTCACCCAGTCGCGCCATTCCCGGCGCGCCGGACTTCGATGCCGAGTTCGCCGGTGCCCTCGCCGCGACGCCGAGCGTCCTCGGGCTGAGCGAGCGTCCGGAAACCGGCGCCGGCGAGATCCCGCTCAAGACCGGCATGGCGATCAGCGGCACGACGCCCGTCACGATCCCGCCGATGCGCGGTGCCGTCCTGCCGCTGCCCCAACTCGTCGATGCCGCCACAGGCCTTGGAACTATCAGCCTCGGGCAGGACGATGCCGGCACCGTGGTGCGCAACCTGCCGCTCCTCTGGCAACAGGACGAAACGATCGTCCCGACGCTGGCGCTCGAGGCCCTGCGGATCGCCGCCGGCGAGGGAACCGTTGTCGTTCTCGGCGATACGGCGGGGGTCGGCATTGTCGAGAGCGTTCGTGTCGGCCAGTGGACCGTGCCGACCACCGCTGCCGGTGCTCTGCGCCTCTACTACCGGCCGGCGGAGGAGGGGGCAGCGCTCTCCGCCGGCGATCTCCTTGCCGATGGCTATGCGCGGCTCGCCGAAGCCGTCGCCGGCCGCATCGTGCTCATCGGCACCTCGGCGGCGGGTCTGCTCGATATCCGGCGCACGGCCCTGGGTGAGGCGGTGCCCGGCGTTTCCATCCACGCTCAGGCGCTGGAGCAGATTCTTGCCGGCAGCTACCTCTATCGGGCCGATTGGGTCGGCGGCCTCGAAATGCTGCTGTTCGCGGTTGTCGGCGCCATACTGGTGCTGGCGGTGACCCTCGCGGGCCCCAAGGGCGGCCTCGTCGTCTCCGTTCTCGCGGCGATCGGCGGCACCGGAGCCTCCTGGATCGCATTCTCCCGGTACGGCGTCCTCCTCGACGCCACTTTCCTGCTGCTCGGCGCCATCGTCGTCTACGCGGCCATGGCCTTCTTCCGCTTCGCCGTGACCGACGCCGACAAGCGCAAGCTCCGCAATGCCTTCGCCCACTACGTCGCGCCCTCGCTTCTCGTCGAGATCGAGAACAATGCGGAAAATGTCCAGCTCGGCGGCGAAGTCAGGGACATCTCCGTCATGTTCTGCGATGTGCGCAACTACACGGCCATCAGCCAACGCATGCGGCCGCAGGACGTTCTGGCTCTTCTCAACGCCCTTTTCGACCGTCTGGCGCACTGCATCACCGCGGAGCGCGGCACCATCGACAAGTTCATGGGCGACGCGATCATGGCGTTCTGGAACGCGCCGCTCGACGTGCCCGACCACCCCCGCCATGCCTGCCGCGCCGCGCTCGCCATGCGCCAGGCCGTGGCGGCCCTCAACGCTTCGGGCCTGAACGAGCCCATAGCCATCGGCATCGGCATCTCCACCGGCGAGGCGCTGGTAGGCAACATGGGCTCGCGGGATCGCTTCGACTATTCGTGCGTCGGCGACATAGTCAACATCGCCTCGCGCATCGAGGGCGCCTGCAAGGTCGTGCACTACGGCATCCTGGTCACGCAGGCGGTTGCGGCCGCGGTACCGGAGATGGCCTTTCTGCCGGCCGGCCACGTCCATTTGCGCGGCGTCAGCGAACCGCAACCCGCACATCTTCTCGTCGGGGACGAGCGGACGGCGGCGGGCGCGCCTTTCCAGGCTCTGCGGGAGCAGCACGCCGCCCTCGTGGCCACCGGCATTCCCGCCGATCTTCTTGCCGCGTGCCGCGCCCTCGCCCTCGATGTCGAACCGGGCCTTGCGGCCTTCTACGACGTGCTTCCCGTGCGCCGGGAGGATTTTTCCGCATTCCTCGCGCCGGTGCCGCTGCGTGCCGTCGGCGGCACCGACATGGCGACCGGCACGGAACTGTGATTCCGGCTCCGTCTACGGTCAGTCATCGACTTCGACATCCTCGATTTCGGGCGTATCGCATGCGGCGAGCATCGGCCCGGCGGCGAATGTCAGCAGAACGAGGACAATGATCCGTTTCAGCATGTGCTCTCTCCTTGGTCCGCTACGGAAAGCGTCGAAGGGGTGAGGGGTTCCGCGCCCTCAAGGAGGAGGGGAGCACCGGGCCCATTCCTGACACACCCTAGACCCAGAGATCGCGCCCGCCCAGATAGTGCTCGGCAAGGGCGGCGGTTGCCTCGGCGTAGCCGGGCTCGTGGCGCCGGGCGAGATCGGTCTCGGCATGCGAGCCGATCCAGGCGAGGAGCGCCATGCGGCGCAGGAGCACCATCGTGTCCATAGCGGCGATATCCTCCCGCGCAAGCGGGCGCCGCGGCAGATAGCCACTCAGCCAAGCGTCTTTGAGTTCCGCCACGGTGGCCTCGGCCTCATGGAAGGAAACCGCGGCGGCGAAGTCGTAGGCGAACCAGCAGAAGCCGCTGTCGTCGAAATCGAGGATCGCCACGCGGTCGCCCTCGACCAGCAGGTTGCCGAGGCGCATGTCGGCATGGATGAGGCCGAAACGATCCCGCCCAAGACCATAGGCGGCAAGGTCGGCGCGCAGCCGTTCGTCCAGCCGGTCGAGCACGGCGCGGACGCCGGAGGTCACGCCCGGCCCCTGGCGCCAGTCGCCCCACAAGCCGTCGGGATCGAGCACCTGCGCGGCGCTCCAGCTCTGGCGGTGGAAATCCGACGGCCTCCGCCAGTCCGACGCATGGTCGTGCATCTGCGCGGCATAACCGCCGAGCGCTTCGAATACGGGCTCGAGCCCTGCCCCGAATGCCGGCTCCTTGCCTTCGATGTGGTCGAAGAGGACGCAATGACGGGGGTGGCCGTCGTCCTCGAGCCGCTGCAGCGGGTTGCCGTCGCGTCCGGCGCGCGGATGCGGAACCGGCAGGCCGGTGTCACGGCGGAGCGCATCGAGCCAGGCGAGCTCGCTGGCGATGGTCCGCGGAGATTGGTAGCCGGGCCGGTGGACACGCAGGCAGTAGCGCGCGCCATCGGCGGCGGTCACGGCGAAAGTGTGGTTCTCGGAATAGTTGACGAGCCGGACATCCACAGCGGGCGCAACGGGCCAGCTGGCCAGGGCGCGATGGACGAAATCAGCGGTCGGATGCATCGCAGATAGCCGCTCCTGCCCGAGAGCCGCGCATGACGGCAGCCGGCGACCCGACCGGCGGGTGCAGCAAAAGGAAAAATGGTCGGAGCGGCCGGATTTGAACCGACGACCCTTTGTCCCCCAGACAAATGCGCTACCAGGCTGCGCTACGCCCCGACGCCGGGAGACATAAGGAAACCAGCGTCTTGACGCAAGGGGGCAATTGCGGGCTGTGGAACAAAAGCCGGGGAGCGGCCCGAGGCGCCGACATCCTCATTGCCTCGCGGGTCGGTGGTGGGAGCCATCAGTGGATCACTGAACCACCCCCACCCTCATTCCCTCCCCTCGAGGGGAGGGAGGCGAAGGAACCGGCGATTCCGATAGTCTGACAGGCTCTAGTAGGCGTTCTCGCTCTTCGAAATGAGCGACACCGGGGTCATCACGAGGATGTAGAAGTCGAACAGGATCGACCAGTGCTCGATGTAGTAGAGGTCGTGATTGACCCTCTGCATGATCTTGTCGATCGTATCCGTCTCGCCACGCCAGCCGTTGATCTGAGCCCAGCCGGTCATGCCCGGCTTCACCCGATGGCGGGCGAAATATCCCTCCACCGCCTCGTAGTAGAGCGCGTTGTCCGCCTTGGCTTCCATGGCGTGCGGACGCGGCCCGACGATCGAGAGCTCGCCCTTCAATACGTTGAAGAGCTGCGGCAGCTCGTCGATCGAGGTCTTGCGAATGAACCTGCCGACCTTGGTCACGCGCGGGTCGCCCTTGGTCACGAGCCGCGCGGCGGTTGCGTCGGAGCGGTCGGTATACATCGAGCGGAACTTGTAGACGCGGATGATCTCGTTGTTGAAACCGTGCCGGTTCTGCCGGAAGAGGATCGGCCCCTTGCTCTCGAGCTTGATGGCGATGGCCGTGGCGATCATCACCGGCGAGAGCAGGACGAGCGCGATGACCGCGACGATCTTGTCGAACACCCACTTGAAGACGAGGTTCCAGTCCGAGATCGGCCGGTCCGCCATGTCGAAGACCGGCACGTTGCCGAGGTAGGAATAGGCCTTGTCGGTAAATTTCAGCCGACTCATATGCGCCGAGAGGCGGATGTCGACCGGCAGCACCCAGAGCACGCGCAGCATCTCGAGGAGCCGCTTTTCCGCCGAAAGCGGCATCGAGACGATGACGAGGTCGACGGGCGTGCGCCGCGCGAACTCGACGAGGTCGGCGACCCGCCCGAGCTTGGGGCAGCCCGCCACCATGTCGGGGGAACGTTCATCCACCCGGTCGTCGAAGAGCCCGAGCAGGTTGATGTCGTTGGCGGCGCCTGCGCGGATCTTCTCGATGAGGTCGCCCGCATCCTTGCCGCCGCCGACGATGACGGTGCGGCGCTTGAGCCGTCCCTGCTGCGTCCAGCGCTGCACGAGCCCGCGCAGGCCGAGCCTATAGCCCGAGAGCAGCACCAGCCCGCCCGCGAACCAGGCGCCGAGCCAGAGGCGCGAGACCATGTCCGACGCCTTGAAGACGAATATGCCGGCCATCAGCACCAGCATCACCACAGCCCAGGCGGCGAGCACCCGCGATATCTGCCCGATGACCTTGCGGTAGACGGCGATGCGGTGCGTGCCGGCGATGTTGAAGGCAATGTTGGCGACGAGCGCGGTGGCAAGAATCACCGGAATGTAGAACGTGTCCTCGCCGCCCCCGATATAGGCTCGGTAGATGCCGTAGCCGAGAAGCGCCAGCAGCGTCACTTCGACGATCTGCGCGACGCCGGCGATCACCGCGCCCGAAAGCGTGCGGTCCACCGGCGAGGCGATGATGGCCTCGGCGATGGCCGACAAACCGCCGGCGGGCTGGCCGGCTCCCTTGCCGCTGGAGACGTGCTCCATCACGGCTTGCTTGGGGTCTAGGCGGAACATTCCTGGCATGCACTCGCAAAGCTAGCGCGGCATACTTGAAGCCAAGGGGTGAATTTCCGGTGAAAACCCTTGCGCAGGCTCTAACCGATTGCCGTGAAATAGAGCGCCTCGATGGAATCGGCCATGCGGGCCGATGAGAAGTTTTCGCGCACATAGCCGCGCAGCATCACCGCTTCTGCCGCAGCGGTTGAATGTTCGTTCATAACCCTTTGCATCGACTCGCGAAGTGCCTCGGCATCACCCGCCGGCACCAGTCGTTCTGCGGCTGGCCCGAAGATCTCGGGAATGCCCCCGACGCGCGTCGCGATCACCGGCCGGCCGGCGGCGGCGGCCTCCATCACGATATAGGGCAGGGATTCGGCCAGCGATGGTACGACGACGCACCGCCCGTGTCGGAACGCCTGTCGGGCCGGTCCGGCGCCCGCGAAGATCACGCGATGGGCGATCCCGAGCTCTCGCGCCATCGCCTCGAACTCGGCCCTGTCGGGACCGTCGCCGACGAGATGGAGGCTGGCCGGCTGGCCGTTGGGATTCGTCACTTTGGAGAGCGCTTCGAGCAGGACGTGCACGCCCTTCAATCGACGCAGTTCGCCGACGAATACGAAGTCGGCCGCATCGGGGGCGGGCCAGACCGGATCGAACTCGTCCTCGCGCAACCCGTTGTAGATGACGTTTGCCGGGCAGGTCGGCTCTCCGATCGCGCGGGCATAGGTGGCCTGGGCATAGGCGCTCTCGAAGATGATGGCGCTGGTGCGCCGCATCAGCAGCCGCTCGAGGCGATGGAACAGCCGTCCGGACGTCGAGGTTGTGCTGAAGTGCAACACGCCTCCATGAGGGGTGTAGTAGACGCCCGATCCCGGCTTCGGGCGCGCGGCGAGGCGGGCGTGGAACCCGCCCTTTGCGCCGTGACCATGCACCACCTCGATGCCGAGTCGCCGGGCAAGCCCGCCGAGCTTGACCGGAACGATCGCATCGCCCGGACCCAGCAGGCGCGGCATTTCGAAGGGGTGGATGCCAAGGGCGAGGGCGGGAGCGAGCGCATCGAGCTTGCCCTGCGTCTGCGAGTCGCTGGCCAGCGAATCGACGACGAGGCCGACCTGATGGCCGCGCCGGCTGAGCTCGGACGAGAGGTCGGCGACATGCCGGAAGAGCCCGCCCACGGGAGCCCGCATGACCTGGAGGATGCGCAGGGTCCGACGGGATGCCGGAGGGATCATCAGAACCAACGTTCTTCGATGATGATCGTATCGCCCGGCGCGATCGGATAATCGAGCTCGACGATGCCACGTGCCATCTCGTTGCCCTGCCGGCGGTAGAGCACCGCGCGCGAGCGGTCGGCGGTGTCGGCAAAACCGCCGGCAAGGGCGATGGCCGCACGCACGCTCATGCCGTAGGAGTAGGGGAACTGGCCGGAATTGGTCACGGCGCCCTGGATGAAGAACGGCCGGTATTCAGCGACCTCCACCGCGACGTCGGGATTGCGCATGTAGCCATTGGCAAGCGCCGCCGCGATTCGCGCCGCCGCAGTGCTCGTGGTCTGGTGCCGCACGTTGACCGGGCCGACCAGCGGGAACGCGATCGCGCCGCTATCGTCGACCTTGTAGGTATTGGTGAGGTTGGCGTCGCCATAGACCGTCACCCGAACCGTATCGCCCGAGTCGAGCGTGTACGGCCCCGTCTGTTCGACGAGATATGCGGCCGGCCCCGTCGTCGCACAGGCGGAGAGCGGCAGGAGCGGCAGGGCGAGCAGGACAAGGTGCGAGAGGCGCATGGGAATCCCGGCGGATCGAAGCGCGGGCATTGTCGGCATTTCGTGGTTAACACTTTGCTTACGGCGTCGCCCGGCGCTTGCCGAATGCACGAGCCTTAACCGATTGCTTACCATGGCCCGGCGATAAGTGACTCGACCTGAAAGAGGGCCGGAATGAGCAACGTGGACCAGGCGGCGCGAGAGGCCAGGATCAACATGGGCGCCATCATGGCGGCCGTTGTCGCGCGCCTGCCGCGCATCGTCCTGCTGACGCTGCTGGCCCTGGCGGCCGCCTATGTGGTGCTGCTCTTCACGCCCCGCCTTTATGAATCGACCGCTTCGATCCTCGTCGAGCCGCGCGCCAATATCTATACCCGCGCCACCAACGAGCCCGCCTCGACCCTCACGGGCAGCGAGGCGGGGGTCGTTTCCAGCCAGATCGAGCTCATCAAGTCGCGCGATACGCTGCTCGGCGTCGTCGAGGAGACGGATCTGCGTTCGGTGCCGGAATTCGCCGGCGGGCAAGGTGGTTTATCCGTCGGCTCGATCGTCAACCGTCTTCTCGGCCGCTCCACCCAGTCGGCTGCGGGCGACGAGACGGTGCTGACCAATCTCTTGAGCCGCATGACGGTGGTGCAGCAGCGCGACTCGCGCGTCATCAACATCTCCGTGCGCTCGCGCGACCCGGAGCTCGCCGCGCGCCTCGCCAACGCCATCGCCCGCGCCCATGTCGCACGCCGCGCCGAGCTCTCGCTGACCGATACGGCCAACGCCTCAGACTGGCTGCGCGAGGAGATCGACCGGCTGCGCGTGAGCGTCTCCGAGGCCGAGAAGGCCGTAGCCGATTTTCGCGTCGACAACGATCTCTTCAACGGGGCCAACAACACGAGCCTGCTCGACCAGCAGCTCTCGACCATCGCCAACCAGATCACCGCCGCCCAGGAGCGCAAGAGCCAGGCGCTCTCGCGCGCAGCGATCATTCGGGGGCTCGTCGAGCAGGGACAGGCCATCGACGGCGTGCCGGACGTGCAGCAGTCGGTCGTCATCCAGCAGCTGACGCAGGAGCGGGCGCGCCTGCAGGGCGAGCGCGCCCAGCTTTCGGCAACGCTCCTGCCCAACCACCCGAACGTGCAGGCGGTCGCCGCCCAGATCGCCGAGCTCGACGCGCAGCTGCGCGAGGAAGCTCGCCGCATTGCCGCCGCCCTCGAATCGGAGGCCGAGATCGAGGCCAATACCGAGCAATCCCTGCGCGCCGAGCTCGACTCTCTCAAGACCTCCGCCTCGACCGCGACGCGCGAGAACGTCACGCTGCAAGGCCTCATCCGCGAGGCCGATGCGCAGCGCGACCTGCTCGAAAGCTATTTGCGCCGCTATAGCGAAGCCGCCTCGCGCACCGACACCAATTCGGCGCTGCCCGACGTGAGGGTGGTGAGCGAAGCGGCCCCGTCCGTCACGCCGGCCTCGCCGCAGTCGACACTCATCCTGATCGCCGTCGGCCTCGTGGCGCTCGTCAGCCAGATCGGCATCATCGTCCTTTCCGAGCTGATCTCCGGCCGCGCCATCGCCGCCGAGCCCGAGCGGGCTGGGGACGAGCCGCCGATGGAAGCCGAGCAGTCCCATCCGATCGAGCTGCCCGCCTATGTCGACGAGGAGGCGCTCGAGACTGGGCCTCAGACCGAGCCCGTTCTCGAGACCGAGGAGCCGGAATCCGATGCGTTCCCCGAAGCACCGGTTCCTGTCGAGACGCCTGGGGAGGACGAATTCGCGCCGGAGCCCGCTTTTGCGCACGATGCTGAGATCGCGCAGGCCGAGGCCGAGATCCTGGCCGAGCCGCCGGACGAGGACGTCGACCTCCCCGAAACTCCAGCGGACTTCGACGAGGAGCCGGTCGTCGCCGTGTCGCCGCTCGCCGCGAGCGACCTGCCTGATCATGCGCAGCTCTCCTCCGACCTGGCCCTCGGGCGTTGCCGCATCGTCGTTCTCGCCGGGCACCGCGACGCGATGGAAAGCGAGATGCTTGCCGACGTCCTTGCCGAGGAAACCCTGCAGCGCGGCCTTAGCGTCGCCATCGTCGATGCCGCCAGCGGCCGCACGAGTGGCGAGTTCGGCATTGCCGATCTCAGCACCGGCGCGGCGAGCTTCGGCGACGTGGTGCACAAGTCCGCCGACGGCAACTTCGCCGAGGTTCCGTGGGGGCAGGGGACGTTCTTCGACCGCCGCTCCTCACGTCCCGCAACCCTCGTCGAGGCCCTGAGCGACATCTACGAGGTGGTGATCGTCGCGACCGGCAAGCTCGGCATGGCTTCGACCCTCCCGGCATTTGCCGATATCGCCGACCGCATCGTTCTCGCCTCGCAGCACGAGGGCGATGCCGAGGACATCGAGGCCCTGCGCCAGGAGCTTGCTGCCGCCGGCTACGGGGAGGCCGAGCTGGTGCGCACCCCCGTCGGCGTTGCCGCGTGAGGGCAGCGTGGGGCTGAAATATACCGCCATCCGGACCGTCTTCGAGGCACTGTGGCTGTCGCGCCTGCCCGCGCTCGCCCGTGCCTTTTCGTTGTGCCGGGGCGTCATCTTCACGCTCCACCGCGTGCTGCCGGATGCGCCGGCGCCGTTCTCGCCCAACGCCATCCTGCAGGTGCGGCCGGATTTCCTCGACTACTGCATCGAGCGGATCCGCGCTCTCGACATCGACATCGTCACCCTCGACGAGGCGATGGAGCGGCTGGCAGAGCCGGAGGCGGGCCGGCGCTTCGCCGTCTTCACCTTCGACGATGCCTATCGCGACAACCTCGAATACGCCCTGCCGATCCTGCGCCGGCAGGCCTGCCCGTTCACGCTCTACGTGCCGACCGGGTTGGTCGACGGGGAGGGCGAGCTCTGGTGGCAGGCGCTGGAGGACATCATCGCCGCCAATGATGAGGTCGCAGCCGGCAACGAGCGCTTCGCGACCGCAACGCTCGCCGGCAAGCGGCAGGCATTCGACACGCTCTATTGGCGCATGCGCAAGATGCCGGAGCCCGACCGGCTCGAGCTGCTCCATCGGTTCGCTGCCGGCCATGGGTTCGACCTGGCCGGCCAATGCCGCCGCCTCATCATGGACTGGGCGCAACTGCGCCAGTTCGCCGACGATCCGCTCTGCACCATAGGCGCGCACACGGTGAAGCACTACGAGCTCGCCAAGCTTGCGCTCGATCATGCCCGCGAGGAGATCGTCCACTCGGTCGAGATCCTCGCCGCTAGGTTCGGCAGGCGCCCGCGGCATTTTTCATACCCCCTTGGCGGCCCGCTCTCCGCCGGTGAGCGCGAGTTCGATCTCGCCCGCGAAGTGGGCCTCGCGACCGCCGTCACCACCCGCCCAGGCGGGCTTTATCCCCACCACGTCGAAACGCCGATGGCCCTGCCGCGCGTTTCGCTCAACGGATTGTTCCAGGAACGCCGCTACGTCGATGTTTTCGCGAGCGGAGCGGTGTTCACCTGGCTCGGCCGGATGAACGGCTGATTACCTGCCACCCATCGATCAGGTCTCGTCCGGCCGCGCCATCCACCGGATCAGCGCCATCGCCGGCCACAGCCAGCCGAAGCCGGCAACCGCGAAGTAGGCGATGTGCACCCACCACGGCATCTCCGCGAGGATGATGAGATAGATCGCGGTGGCGAGCGCCGCCCAGCCGACAATGGAGCCAAGGAGCAGGAAGGTTCCGACGAGCTTGCGGTTCGATTGGGTCACGGTGCGTCATTGAGGCTGTTGCATCGCTCTGCCCGTGGGCATACCACTCGCTCGGATCGACCGATACCGGGAAACTGGCCGTGGCCACCGTACAAAATGCCGCAATGAGCGAGGCGCGCACCGTGAGCGACAGCTTGCGGCCGGTGCGCATCTGGCTCTACGGGCTCGCAGCTTTCGTACTGCTCATCCTCGTCGTCGGCGGTATCACCCGGCTGACGGAATCGGGCCTTTCCATCACCAGCTGGAAGCCGGTCTCGGGCATCATTCCGCCGCTGACCGAGGCCGATTGGCTCGCCGAGTTCGAGGCCTACAAGCAGATTCCGCAATACAGCGTCGTCCACTCTTGGATGAGCCTCGAAGATTTCAAGCTCATCTTCTTCTGGGAGTGGCTGCATCGCGTCCTCGGGCGCGTGCTGGGCTTTCTCTTCATCGTGCCCTTCGCCGTTTTCCTCTTCCAGAAGCGGCTGCCCAGGAGTCTCGCCTGGCCGCTCTTCGGCCTGTTCCTTCTCGGCGGCTTCCAGGGATTCCTCGGCTGGTGGATGGTCTCCTCCGGTCTTTCCGAGCTGACGTCCGTCTCCCAGTACCGCCTTGCCGCGCACCTCTGCGCCGCGGCGCTCCTGTTCCTGGCGCTGCTCTATGTTCCGCGCCGCATCACGCCGGGACCGGTCGGCGGTCGCATCGCGCGGGGCGATTTCTGGGTCGCGGGGGTGCTTTTGGTACTGCTCTTCATTCAGATCGGCGCCGGCGCGTTCGTTGCCGGGCTCGATGCAGGCATGGGTTATAACACCTGGCCGCTGATGGACGGCGCGCTGATTCCGCAGGGTCTCGGCGTCATGGAGCCCTTCTGGCGCAACCTCTTCGAGAACGCGCTGACCGTGCAGTTCAACCACCGCATGCTCGCCTACGCCATCGTAGCCTATATCGCCGTTGCGATCTGGCTGAAGGCGCGGGCAGGGGGCTTCGACGGCGCCCATGTGTGGCTCGGGAGGCTCGGCGTCGGCGTGCTTCTGCAGGTCGGGCTCGGTATCGCGACGCTTCTTCTGGCCGTACCGATCTCGCTGGCCGTCGCCCACCAGGCGGTGGCGTTCCTGCTCGCCGGCATGGTCGTGCTCTACATCGCCGATATGCAGCGCGCTGCAAGGATTTAGCTTACGGTATAATGATACCGCATTCTAACAGATTGAAATTTCAAACATATATCTTTTTGCTTGACGCGATCTGCGCCGGCCTCTAAATGGCCCGCGAAACTCGCCGTCGCCCGCTTCGCGATGCCGCCGGCAAGCCTGACTTTGCTAAGGACATAAACAATGAAGACTTACTCGGCAAAACCGAGCGAGATCGAGAAGCAGTGGGTCCTGATCGACGCCGAGGGCCTCGTCGTCGGCCGTCTTGCCTCGATCATCGCCTCGCGCCTGCGCGGCAAGCACAAGCCGACCTTCACCCCGCACATGGACATGGGCGACAACATCGTCGTCATCAATGCCGACAAGGTGAAGCTCACCGGCCGCAAGCTCGACCAGCATCGCTTCTACTGGCACACCGGCTACCCCGGCGGCATCAAGGATCGCACTGCCCGCGAGCTGCTCGAGGGCCGTTTCCCTCAGCGCGTGCTGGAGAATGCCGTGCGCCGCATGATGCCGGGTGGCCCGCTCACCCGTGCCCAGCTCAAGAACCTGCGCGTCTATGCCGGTGCCGAGCACCCGCATGAAGCCCAGCAGCCCGTCAAGCTCGACGTGGCTGCCATGAACGCCAAGAACGTCAAGGTGAAGTAACATGGCCGAGACCCTCAGCTCCCTCGAAGACCTCGGCACCTCGGCCGCCGCGCCCGTCGTGAACGAGGCCCCCGTCCACGTGCAGAAGCTCGACCAGTACGGCCGCGCCTACGCCACCGGCAAGCGGAAGGACGCGGTCGCCCGCGTCTGGGTCAAGCCCGGCTCGGGCAAGATCACCGTCAACGGCAAGGACTTCGTTCAGTACTTCGCCCGCCCGGTGCTCCAGCTCATCGTTCAGCAGCCGATCGGTGTTGCCGGCCGTGTCGACCAGTACGATATCGTCGCTACCGTCTCCGGCGGCGGTCTCTCGGGCCAGGCCGGTGCCGTTCGTCACGGCATCTCGCAGGCCTTGACCTTCTATGAGCCGGAACTGCGCAGCGTCCTGAAGAAGGGCGGCTTCCTCACCCGCGACAGCCGTGTCGTCGAGCGCAAGAAGTACGGCCGCGCCAAGGCCCGCCGGTCCTTCCAGTTCTCCAAGCGCTAAGCTTCGGAAGTATCGTCTTTGCGAGGGGCCGGGCAACCGGCCCCTTTGCTTTGGATGCGACCTATGCCGCCGCCAGCCCGGATATGTATTGCTCGAGGCTCACCTTGCCCCGCCACGGGTCTTTGGGCATCTCCGGGGCATCGATGGTAGCCTCTGTCATCCGGGCATAGGATCGTGCCGCTTCCGGCGAGAAGCCGACAGCCATGAAGCTCTCTTCGATCTTCGCCCTCGGCGTCGTCGCAACCTCGACATCGCGCCCCAGCGCGTTGCCGAAGGCCGCCGCCACGTCGCTGAACGAATAGAACTCCGGCCCCTCCACATACCGGATGCCGACGTCCTCCACCGAACTCAGCAGCCGCACCGCCGCCGCCTCGCCAAGGTCCGCCGGCGCAACCATCGGTATGCGCATGGATGCGGGGAAAGCGGTTGGCAAAATACCTTGCGTTGCCGGCTCCAGCAACATGTCCAGATTGGTGAAATAATAGGCCCCGCGGTTGATCGCCGTCGGAATCCCGCTCGCCTTTGCTCGCTGCTCAAACTCGTAGAGCACCGAGAGATCGCCGATAGTGTCGCCCTCCTGGGCCCCGTAGGTCGACCCGACCACAATCTTGTCGAGCCCGGTTCCATCAAGCGCCTGCGTGATGGACCGGACAGTCGTCAACTCCTCGGCATTGGTGTCACCGCTCGGATCAGCAGGCGGATTGAGCAGAAAGGCGCGCTTTCCCCGCTTCAACACGCTTCTCAAAGCCTCGATGTCCTTTACATCAATGACCGCGGGCTCGATGTTCGGTGCTCTCAGGTCCTCGGCCTTTGCCGCGCTATGCGTCACGGCAATGATCGGCTGGTCCGCTTCCGTAAGCGCGCGCCCTACATGGGAACCGACATTGCCGGTCGCACCGAGAATGACGAACATTGGCACCTCCGATGTGACGCCGGGTGAACGTCGCACTCGAATGACGGTTCCTCAACGCCAAAACCTTATGCCTGACAAGGCTTTTCGCGTGAGCTGCGCCGAGCGGCAGAAAATTATTCCCATTCGTTCAAAAACGGAACGGCATACGCTGTAATTGCTGACCGCGAGGCGTAATCTCTGGCCAGTTGCGAGGCAGGCTGCCCACGATTTGGGCAGACGGCTCGCCCTTGGAAAGGTCCAGCAATGTCTCCCACTTCCGTTGCTTCTGGTCGCGCGGCGCGCGCGCCCAAGCCGTTCTACAGGAGCTTCGGCTTCCAGGTCCTCGCTGCGATGGTGCTCGGGCTCGTGCTCGGCTACATCGCCCGCCAGATGGGGCCGACGGAAGCCGGCGATCCGAACTGGCTGACGCAGACGCTCTCGACCGTCGGCTCCCTCTTCGTCCAGCTGCTGCGCGCACTGGTGCCGGTGCTGATTTTCACCGCCATCGTCGCCTCGATCGCCAACTTGCGCGAGCTGCAGAACGCGGCCAAGCTCGTCTGGCAGACGCTCCTCTGGTTCGCCATCACCGCGCTCATCGCCGTCGTCATCGGCATAGCGCTCGGCCTCATCATCCAGCCGGGCCTCACCGCCGCGGTGACCGAGGAAGCGGCGCGCGCGCCCTCGACCACCGGCTCCTGGCTCGATTTCCTCAAAGGCCTCTTCCCGCAGAACGTCTTCGGCCTTCAGGCCTCGACCCGCGTCACCGACGGCAGCGCGACGACGAGCCTCTCGTTCAACGTGCTGCAGATCCTCGTCGTCTCGATCGCGGTTGGCGTAGCGGCGCTGCGCGTCGGCCCGGCCGCCGAACCGTTCCTCGCCTTCACCCGCTCGTTCCTCAAGGTCGTGCACAAGCTGCTCTGGTGGGTGATCCGCCTGACGCCGATCGGCACCATCGGGCTCCTCGGCAACGCCGTCGCCGTCTACGGCTGGGATGCGCTGGCCCAGCTCGGCTGGTATTCGGCCGCCATCTATATCGGCCTTGCCATCGTGCTCTTCGCCGTCTATCCGGCGCTGCTCTCGTTCCACGGGCTGAACCCGGTCCGCTACTTCCAGGGTGCGTGGCCGGCGATCCAGCTGGCGTTCGTGTCCCGCTCCTCGGTCGGCACCATGCCCGTCACCGAGCGGGTGACCGAGAAGAACCTCGGCGTGCCGCGCGAATACGCCGCTTTCGCCGTGCCGCTAGGGGCCACCACCAAGATGGACGGCTGCGCCTCCATCTATCCGGCGATCTCGGCGATCTTCGTCGCCCAGTTCTACGGCATCCCGCTGGGGCTGCAGGAATACCTGCTCATCGCCTTCGTCTCGGTGCTGGGCTCGGCCGCGACCGCCGGCCTCACCGGCGCGGTGGTGATGCTCACCCTGACGCTCTCGACCCTCGGCCTGCCGCTCGAAGGCGTGGGCCTCCTGCTCGCCGTCGATCCGATCCTCGACATGGGCCGCACGGCGGTCAATGTCGCCGGACAGGCGCTGGTGCCCACCATCGTCTCCAAGCGCGAGGGCATCCTCGATGAGGAAGCCTACAACCGAGGCGAGGGCATTGAAGAGCTCGACGCGAGCCCCACACCGGCGGAGTAGGGCAACTGCCGCGCAATTGTAAAAAGGGGGCTTCGGCCCCCCCTTTTTCGTTTGGGCAACCCAGCCGCACCGCGTCGACAGCGCGAGAGGAGTCTTGCGTCCGGCAGATGCCAGCTGCTGGGACGCCCGCATGGAAAGCGAGTGGTGACGTCCGGAAAATGGAAAGGGGAGCACTAAGCTGCAACACCCACCGGGTGTCATTCCGGCGAAGGCCGGGACCCAGCCTGACGTCATCCAAAGACACGAGAAGCATGGCTGCATGCTCTTCCCGCCCATCCACACACCTTGCGGCTGTTGCTGCATCTCAGGGTGGGTCCCGGCCTTCGCCGGGATGACATCGGAGGTGGGAGTGGTTCCGTGAGCCGCCGAGGCTTCCCGCTCAAATGTCCTCGAACCCGTACTCCGTCCGGTAGTAGTGGGCGACGTTGATCGTCTCGGTCGTCTCGAAATGCTCGCCGGTTTCGGTGAGGTCGACGATCCGGTCGAGGCGGAAGTTGCGGTAGGCGACGCGGGTCTCGCACCACGCGAGGATGGTCCAGTGGTCGCCCCAGCCGACGAGGGCCAACGGCCAGATGACGCGCACGGAAGGATTGCCGTGCTCGTCGCGGTAGTCGATGCGCAGCTTGAGGTATTCGGCTGCCGCCCGGCGCACCCGCTGGTGCCGCTCGCGCTCCTCAGCCCCGCTCTGCAGCACCGGGATGCGGTAGGGCAGGCGCTCGAGATCGGCCTTGACGCCGTCGGGCAGCACCGCCTTCACCCGCTGCTCGGCGGTCGTGGCGGCGGTGGCGAGGTCCGGATCGGTGAAGGCCCGCACG
>Ga0065721_10049890_pt1 | contig 25745 bp, 30 predicted proteins | sample Mesricmetagenome_FD_59108 | JGI IMG/M metagenome (GOLD analysis project Ga0065721, IMG submission 59108) | Mesophilic microbial community from rice straw/compost enrichment Sample: eDNA_1 v2 (version 2) | ecosystem: Engineered > Solid waste > Grass > Composting > Bioreactor | place: USA: Davis... | reverse complement strand
ACCGAGTATGGCGACTCTCCCAGCAATAGTGCTTCGTGTGGGGTGGATGGCGCCGGTGGCCTCTGCCGGAACGTGCCAGACATACCAGCAAAAAAGCCCGCATTTCTGCGGGCTTACGTGTGTTTTGGTGCTTAACCGTGCCAGTCCATGCCGGACGTGGGATCATTCCCACTCTATCGTATTTTTCTGAAAAAATATTTTTAAATTCAATGAGTTAAAAATCAAAGAAGGGCCGATGCCATGAAAAATACCATGCCCAGCTTTACTTCGTTGACTCGATGAACGCACCGAGCTTCTCAAGGTCGTGCGACCAAAACAAAGAAAGGCCTCGCGCCTGCGCCTGTTCCAGGTTCAGCACTTTGAAGACACCTGCCAGCGCAGCGGCGGGCACGACCTGGGCGGTGCCGAACTGCTTGATCCAGTATTCGGCCTTGACAGCCGCATCGTTGTTCAATCGCTTGACGCTGTTGGTCGCGCTGTTCGACACCTTGCACTCGATCGCCATGAGGCGGGTGTCGTGCAGTCGCACGACGACATCGGCCTTGCGCTCACCGAGTTGGCATTCGGCGCAAAACTGCATGGGTTGCGGCCCCTTGACGATGGTGTTGATTGCAACGGCCGGCGCCTCGGAGAAGCCAAGGTTCCGCAGGTAGTCCTTCACCTTCGTCTCTTGATTCTCCTTGCCCTCGTTGCGCCGCTCGGTCGCAATGCGCTGCGCAGCAAGGAGCACGGACGATGCCAACAAGGCCGCCTCACGCTGCTGATCGGTGGGAGCGCCACCATCTTCCATCCACGGAAACCGATGCGGATCGATCACGCGCTCGATTACATCGAACACTTTGCGCAATGCCTCGGGGTTCTTCTTCAAGACGCCAGGCGCGATCGATTCGACATCGGCGATTACCTGCAAGTCGTCGTCGGAGATTGGCGGGCCAGCCAGATAGCGCAGCGCTTCGCCAAGACCAAGACCATAGGCTTCGGCGAGGTTATCGTCTGTGATTGCGCCAGGGTTGAGATCACTCAACTTCTTGAAAAGTAGCTCGAACTTGCCGCGCGCTTGGTTGTAGTGAGTTTCCCAGGAGTCAGAGACCGCCAGACGCTCGGCCCGAAACTGCGCGGCAGAGGTGGCGGCATCTTCAGCAAGCTCAGCAGTGGTCCACCGAGGCGGTGCGCTTATCATGCGAGAAGTGTTTCCGGACTTGGAATGCGCAGACGCTCGATTTCCTTCGGCTCGAACTTAGTCAAGCCACCGGCATAGGTTCTGCCACTCCCCATGTTAATGTTCCTGTTGAGCCACGTTACTAAACGGGTCATCACGCCATCAGCCAACGGCTGACGCGGGTAAAGGCCGTGAGCGATGTTGATGTGTCGCGCGTCGCATGCGTTGAGCGTGAACTGAGGTGGCCTTCGGGCCATATAGGTGCACAGGATCGGCGCCGGAGCCTTGAGGCCCACGGACCACCAAGCTTTGCGGTGCTGCGCGATGTAGCTCTGATCTGCGCCGTTGAGCTTCGCCCAGGACAAGAAAGCGCTGATGCGTCGACGTTCCTCCTTGCTGAAGTCGTCCAGCTCGGCTGGCAGGTCGATTACACGTCGCAGGGCTTCGACCGAATGTAGACGTGCGCCAGCCTGGATCAGGTCTCTGGCCTTGGTGACGGCTGGCAGCTTGACGCGATCAGGCAAGCCCTTCGCGTGTTCGCCAGCAATCCAGATGTCGTTTGCACCTGTGACCTGTCCGCGATGGACGCGGAACAGCTCACCAAGCTCGATATCGCCGGGCGCGCCCAGCTCAGACGGGCGGACGATGATTGACCAGCGCTGCGCAGCATGTAGTCGCTCCCGCGGGACCTCGGTCCCCTTAGTCAAGCCGTTGAGCCGTCCCAGCTCGCCGACGGCGCGCACACGCACGGGTTCGGCCGTTTCACCGACGCGAAAGCATGTGATCGCGGCCGTAGTTGCCGTGTCCGGGAACGCTTCGACGGTTGGCTCAAGCACATGCAGAGCGATCCCGCCCAGCTCGTCGAGCAACAGCCGACGCAGCGCTGAGCCGTAGTTCACATCCATCCATTCGGCCGAGGTAATGAATGTGCCCACATCGCCCACCCTGGCGAGCAAGCGTGTTTGCAGGAAGAAGTGCAGATGTAGACCAGCCAGGGCGCTGGCCTTGATTCCCAAGTTGGCGAAAGTGGAGGAGTACCAGGCTTTCCACTCCTCGGCGATGTCGTGATGTCGCACATAGGGCGGATTGCCAACGAACGCCGTCATGCCCGAGCAGCGCGTGAGCCTGACCGCTCGATAATCCTTGACCAGCACAGTTGCACGACCTGTCCATCCCCGAACGCTCAGATTGGCACGGAGCATAAGCGCGGCCAGCGGGTCCATCTCCACGGCCACGAGCTGCGCATCGGGGAAGGATTCGCCTGCGGCCAGGATGAAGCGGCCAGAGCCTGCGCCCGGATCGACGATGCGGGTCGGGGTCCCCTGGCCTGCCAGCCAGGTCATCATCGAGCGAACGATCGGCTCAGGCGTGTAGACGGCCCCAGCCGCACGGCGCTCGGTCGCCGAGCGAATCGACGAGAAGGCTTCGCCGAGCGGATCGGTGTTACGCGAGATCGCTTTGCGGATCGCCTCGATATCCCGAGGCTTAAGAGGTGATACGGGTGCCTTCTTAGCTAGCTTGCGCTCGGCCGCTGACAAGCCGTCTTGTCCTCCGATGAGGGCAAGGCACAACGCGACAAGCTCTTGTTCCGTCCGCACATTCATTTCTTTTCTCTCTTGGCGCCGGCGAATAGGTCAGCCTGGCCCTTCAATTGCTTCTCCGTATAGACCCGCATGAAGTCGCGTGGCACGTCAGAGGCGCGTCGATCCTGCACGCGGCAAGCCTGCACGAATGTGCTTCGCGCAGTTCCTTCTCCACCCTAATGCGCATCCCGGAGTCTTTGAGTGACATAGGGGCATAATAGCACATGGATACACATTGTGTATCCATTAGGCTAGCGAAACTTCTACCACTGTGACCAGTTGTCCCACAGGCAGCAATCAAGGCAGCCTCGCAGTGCTCTGGCGCTGCCGGAGGCTGTCGGCCCAGGAAGCTAGAGCAACAATCTCGGCCGCCAGTTACCTGATGGTCATCGACATCTGCGCCGACGTGGCTGCCATCCTCGAATATCGTTGGTTCTGCCGGTTCTGGCGCCGGCAAACCTACCGAGTATGGCGACTCTCCCAGCAATAGTGCTTCGTGTGGGGTGGATGGCGCCGGGGGCCTCTTGGAGGTTGCCGGCGCCCTTCCTATACTTCTGCGTGAAGCAGGTTAATTTGTCGAAGGAAGCTCGTGGGTGGTTATCCGATACGACCGGCAAAACCCTCGGCGAAACAGTCACATTCGAGGAACTGCGCACGACGCTTTCTCACGGGATCAAAGGTCCTTCCACGATCCCAGAGGTCCTGGAATCAAAGTTCCTTTCGCGACTCATCCGGTTTTTAAGCGTTGTCTCGGAGCCCAGCGACCGGAACGACATCTCGATCGCACTTGTCGGGTGTCCTTACGTCCGTCTCCACAGTTATGCCGAGCAGGTCGAAAACGAAGCGCATGTTGCGATCGAAAACGCCCTAGGGCGCGACGACGAAGATCCCTCCGGTCTCTACTTCGGTGGCTTTGCCTCTTTGGACGCATAGTATCTGGCGCTCTGTATCTCCGCCTAATGAGTTTTCCCACATTCACGCCCGGCCAGTTCGTCCGTGTTTGCGATGGCGCAAACGCCAATCCTGGCAAGGACGGGATGGTAATTTCCGACGAGGGAGATTCCGTTGCTCTCGTCTTCGGTTACGACCGGCACAATTACCCGGCTGTTTGATGAGCCCGTTATCTGTTGAACAACTCACTCTTGATTTTGACGCTCTCCAACGCGCCGAGGGCGACAGCTTGTTTTCTCCATGGTGCGAGGTTTCGGCAGAGCTTTTGAACGCCGTCTGGTCGCGCCTCTCTGCAAAAGCGGCCGGCAAGGAGCGGCTGGACGTCCCGGTAACGGATGACGAAGGTCTGGAGATCGGCAAATATCCGTGTGGCTGGGCGATCATCGCCACGCGCACGAAGAATAACGTCATGATGGGCAGCTCGATGAGCCAGGCGACGCTGGAGCGACTGTTGCGAGCATTCCTAAAAACCCACTCGACCCAACTTCAGCTCATCACGCTCTGAGGTCCGTATCTCACAGCAGGCAACATCCAAAGGGCCGGGAGGCCAAAGCGCATCCCGGAAAAGACTCCGGCAAGTGACCGGGGTAGCTTGCGGGCGGTGGAGTCGGCCCGCCCTTCCGGCCCTTTGGTGTTGCTCTCTCGTTTGAGGTGGCCGCCGCAACCACTCGCTGAGGCGTGGACCCCTTGTCGCTCCCATCTCGGATGCCTACGCTGTCAGGTGCCGAGTAAGCAGTTAATCAAACGCAGAAGACGTCGCGGCTCGGTGCTGGAATCCCCGCACCTTCATCCGCTGGACGCCGAATTGGCGCTGGAATTCCTTCAGCCCACCCCATCCCAATACCGTCTCGCATGCGCCAATGGGATCCGCACAGTCGGCGATCTTCACGGCAAAAAGCAGGGGTTCCCGAAGACGTTACGCCCCCTCCGTGACCGGCTTACCGCGCTCCTCCGTAAACCAGCGCAGGATGGCCGCCTCGATCTGAGAGCGTTGATCCTCGATAAGAAAACACCCGTATACTTCGCCCGGTATCGGCATCCAGAGCTCCAGAAGTTTCACGCGTTGGGCGGTCCGGCGTCGCGATGGATTACGAGTCGGCATCTGACACGGACACTTAAAGGAACGACTACGCTCTCAGACCTCATTTACGCCCTCGACTCCGGAGACCTGGCCAAGCATGTCAGCGGTGATCCGCCGGTAGGATCGGTGGTCCGTCTCGCCGCCCTCATGTCCGAAGTGCTGGACGAGCCAACGTCCACCACTCAGGCGCTCGCGTTTGCCAATGCTCATCTTGGCCACAGCTCAGCCCCGTTCCTTTACCCGCTTCCGTCAGCCCCTCGCCGTGATTTGCTTTTGAAATTACCGGCGATCATTCGTGGTGCATTTTCTTTCCGGTGTAGCGGATTGAACGCGGTTCTGCTCGATAGACTGACGCTTCCGCCCAAAGATCGAAAAGGCACCGATAAATTATCCGCGAGGGAGCTTGGCAGGCGTAACCATCGGTCCGGTGCGCGCGCGGCCTTTTGCGCCCAGCAGCTGCGAATGCGCATTTTCGAGGCGGTCCACCACGGGCATTGCACCGGCCTTCAGCTACGTAACAGCGCACCCCTTCGATCCATCTTCCAAGAAACGAGGACCGAGTTGAGCAAGGCACCTCATGCGTGTTGGGAACTGGGACGCTTGCTGTCCTGGCTCGCACACCATTGGAACGTCCCCTTCCGATTCATCTCTGATTATCAGGAGCTGATATTGGCGGCCCTTGGTGGGCACGCATTCAACGCCGAACTGCGTTGGCGCGAGTTCATCTCGCTCGTGGTGTTTCCAGTGCCACCCGACTCGCTTGAACGGTCTTACGTGCAATCACTCCGGCTACGCCTGCATGCGATATCCACCGCCCTTGCCGGAAGAGAGATGATTCAGTCTGAACTTCTCACGGCCGCCTCTCGCGAGTGCATCAACGATGGAGGTTCCGAGATTTCAGTCCTGGACCTGCAATGGGCGGCCCATGTTTGCCCACGGCTGGCGCCGGATGACCTTGGCATTTACGGTTCCCCGCCGGATACACAATCCCCCGGCGACATCGCGATTGCTTACCTCCAAAAGCACAGCCGCCCGATGCTGGCGTTTGACGTTATCACCCATGTTCTCACACGGTTGAAACGAGATACGTCCTCGAGTGAAGAGCGGCAGAAGATTTCCGCGCTCATCCGGCAAAAGGCGCAGATCGTTCCAGGACCGAAATACGGCTATCTCGCGCTTCGGGAGTGGAATTGCCCGCCTCGGGAAAAAACGGAAAGCAACCCACGAATGAAGCGTATCGCCCAGATCGAAGCGGCGCTTCTCAAAGCGAACAAGCTGCTCACCACGGCAGAGCTTCGCCACCTCTGCCCGACGAAGTTCGGAAAACCGGTCGCTCTCGCAGTGCTTCGTCAGTCTTTGAAGGACGAGCGCTTCGCGCGATTCGCCCGAGGGGTATACGGCATGCGTTCATGGGCTCAGACCGTCAAACCGAATGGCAGGGGCTACTTCACTCCCCGCCCTGAGTTTCTGAACGGAGACCGTTAGAGAAGCTTCGTTTCACGCACGCAGATGCGTATCTACTTGGCGTGACCCGACGCAGCAAACGCCCGGCTTACCTCGCCGCGATCATTACGATCTCATGCGTTGCTGCCATCGTCTCGACATTCGCCAGTGGCGCGCTGCCACCGGAGGTTCGATCGACGGTCGAAAAGCTGGCGGCACCGGTTTTTCGAGCGTGGGCATCGCAATCCCCCCTTCCCGCGACGACGACGGGATCCGGGAACCTCTTCTACGGGAATCCATCGGCGGCGGGCACCTCCCCGAACAACTACTTTTTCGAGACCCCCTATTTCGTCGGTTCTTACAACAATTCAAAAGGCCAGGCGAATTGGATTGGTTGGCGGCTGGTCGCCGCTGATTCCGGAAAAGCTCCCCGATTCGAATTCTACCCCGATCCGAATCTACCATCCGGGTTCCAGGTGATCCTCCCAGCTGACTATAGCAACAGCGGCTTCGATCGCGGTCATATTTGCAGCCACGACGATCGTAGTGCTACCAACGAGGCCAGTTACGCGACGTTCGTCATGACGAACATCTTTCCTCAGACCGCTGAGCTTAACCGCGGTCCATGGCTTGGACTGGAGAAATATTGCCGGCAGGTTGCCCGCGCTGGATATGTCCTCTACATCTTCGCCGGCGGCGTCGGCGAGGGCGGCGTCGGTTATCGAGGTGCGCGTCGGTCCTTCAGCTCCGGGAATCGCAAGATCACAGTGCCGGCCTATTGTTGGAAGGTTGTCCTGATTCTCGATCGCACAGAGACGATCAATGCACGAACGCGGATGATCGCCGTGATGATGCCGAATACGAATCGTGTGTCAGAGGTCTGGACCGATTATCTGACCACACCCCGCGACATCGAACTCGTAACGGGGTTCACGTTTTTCTCGGACGCGCCAGAGGAGGTCCAGCAAGGTCTTCACGCGCTAAAGACGACCACCTTTGCTCCGTAGCGCGCGGAGGATGCCGTTCGCGTATCTCCGTTCATGCCAAGTGCGTGTGCTCTACCAATCTTGCCGGCGTTTCAGGAGGTTTTTGATCCAAAAATCTGGGTTCAAACCCCGCCATTCATGGCGGCTTTGAAAAGGGAGTAACTTTTCGCTTGTCATTTTAGAATTAGTGACGCAGGGTTCAATTCAACAATGCAACGCGCTTACCGCTACAGATTCTACCCCACGCCAGAGCAGGAATCCCTGCTACGGCGCACGGTAGGCTGTTGTCGGTTTGTCTATAACCGGGCGTTGGCTTTGCGGCAGGAAGCTTGGGCACAGCGACAGAAGAAGCTGACCGGCTACGACCTCATCAAGAAGATCACGGAGTGGAAGAAAGACCCTGAGACCGAATGGCTGAAAGAGGTGTCTAATGTCCCTCTCCAGCAGGCCGTCAACGACCTGGAGGTCGCCTACCAGAACTTCTTTGCCAAGCGTGCCAAATACCCAAGTTTCAAGAGGAAGTCGTCGGGAGGTTCCTGCCGGTTCACCGAATACGGGTTCCGAATCAAGAACGGAGAGGTATGGCTGGCCAAGACCAAAGCTCCTCTCGACATCCGTTGGAGTCGTCCTCTGCCGGAAGGTGCGACCCCAAAGCAATGCACGGTGCGTCTGACGCCTTCCGGGAAGTGGTTTATCTCGTTCCTGTGCAACGTAGAGATCGAGAAGCTACCTCCGGTCGCCAAATCGGTCGGACTCGACATGGGCCTGACCGCGCTTGTCACCACCTCTGATGGCGAGAAGCTGACTAACCCGAAGACGGTCAAAAAGTATCGCCGCAAGCTGGCGTCCGCCCAGCGGCATCTTGCCCGCAAGCAGAAAGGAAGCAAACGGTGGCTCCGAGCTAAACGCAAGGTCGCTCGCATCTACGAGAAGATTTCAGAGACAAGAAAAGACCAGTTGCACAAGCTGACAACCCGGCTCGTTCGTGAAAACCAAACGATTGTGGTCGAAGATTTGTCGGTTAGGAACATGGTCCGTTGTCACCGCCTTGCTGGCTCCATATCGGACGCCAGTTGGTCGATGCTGCGGGGCCTGCTCGAGTACAAGTGTAACTGGTATGGACGGGAACTCAGGGTCGTTGACCGCTGGTTCCCCAGTAGCAAGACGTGCCACGGGTGTGGTCATGTCGTAGAGAAACTGCCGCTAAATGTCCGGGAGTGGGGATGTCCCAAGTGTGGGACGCGCCACGACCGGGACGTAAATGCGGCGATTAACATTCTATCGGCGGGAACCGTCGATTACACCGATGGAGGGAACGTGAAACCGAAACGGACTGGGTCCGTGAACGTAGTTCCCTGTGAAGTCGGAATCCCCGGCCTTTAGGCCGGGGAGTGTTCAATTCGGTTTCGGGACTGTTGACGCGCAACCGCAGTCGGACGATCTGCTGAAGCTTTCAGACAGTGAACTCCGAGAACTTTGCTTCCTCAAGCCGAACGGCAAGACCGACGTGAAGATATGGCTCGCCGCCAATGAAGAAGCGCGCCGGCGAGACCATTTGAACTTTCAGAGCGAATTCCGCAACAAAGGATGGCCCTATCGATGGTTTCTCGACACGAAGCCGTTGAACAAGGCCCAGGACAGGACCTTTGAAGTTCTCGACGAGGCTTACGAAGTCGTCCGGAAGTATTATCCCAGCATCGTCGAACGAGGCATCGACCGTCCCGAAGACATTGGACTCCTCCAAAATTCCGGCCGGCAGTCGTCGGAGGGCGTCCGGGTGAAACGCGAGCCATACGGGCATCTAATCCATATTCAGATTCTGTGCGTTCTTGGCCCGACCAATTTTGATCCGGCAGACGGAACCGTCGAATTCGAGCCCGGTGCCAAAAGCCACCTTCTCCACCTCGCCTACGAGGATCTTCCGTCTTCGGAACGGCTCATGGGCGACGTTCTCGCCCATCCAATCATCACTCATCCGAGCAACTGTATCCCCGGCCGCACGTATCGGAGCGAGGGGTTCGTAAGCTCAAAACTCGCACGAGAGGGGCTTCCCTGTCACCGCCCATGGGACACACTCAGCCCGGACGAGGTTGCCCGACTTTCGCGCCTCTCATGGTGATTCCTCGGTCGCGGTGAGCATTCTCGCCGAGCCCGAAAGATTTCGGCTTCTCGATGTTGCGTATATCCCCCTGTATGGAAGGCTCTGATCCTGTTTTCGACTGGCGGGAATGCTACCCCCCGGCTGCGCGTTCGGGCGCCCCGACTGTCGTCTTTCACGAACAGGCCGGCAGGCACGTGGCTCCGGTCGTTGACTACGACACCTGGGACTTCGAACAGATGCGTCGCAGGACGCTTCTCGCCCCGTAGATCCGATGAGCGACGTCGCCTTGGATCAACCGGCGTTGCGACTTGCCCTATTCGCGGTCGCGATTCTTGTTCTCGCTGCGGTGGTCGCCTGGTTATTCCGACACCTCACACGTCGGCCGGCATTCGCTTACCAGCGCACCTCCGGATTGTTCACGCCGGCGGAGCTACGGTTTCTTGAAGTCCTGAAATCCCTCCTGCCGCCCACGAGCACAGTGATGGGCAAAGTTCGGATGGCGGATCTCCTCGAGCCGGCGAAAGGGATGTCGCAAAAGGCGTTTTTCGATTCATTGACTCGCGTAGCCTGCAAACACGTCGATTTCGTTGTCTGCGACGCGCGGACCTATCATCCGCTCTACGTCGTAGAACTGGACGATTCGTCGCACCGACACCGATCCCGATCAAAGCGCGATCGCTTTGTGGATGCCGCCCTTCAGGACGCTGGCCTTCCCATCGTTCGCGTTCCAGTGAAACGGGTGTATGATCCGCAGGTCATCAGCGATCTCATCCGGTCCTCTCTCGCCAAGATTCGACGGCCCTAGAACGTTTCGCGACCGTCCACCGGTTGACCCTTTCTTCGGGGATACCTACCCTGTTCCGTGGCGGATGCCCCTTCTCACGTCTCAAAGGCAAACGGACTTGGAGGTTTTTGTTGGAAACCTCGATGGGTAGTCCTGCTTGCGATGACTCTTTGTGCCCTTTCGGGCACTGGCTGGAGCCAGTTTCTTGATGAGCCTTCGCGAATACCAAGCTTCGAGTATCCGAAAGGTTCGGATGACTCTGGACCACGAAAGACGGTCTACCCGATACCGCCAGTCCCGGTTTCTTCGAAACCATGGGGCGCCGTCGGTCCCGGTGTTGAGGTCCTAATCGAGAATCCGACTGGTTATCTTCCCGCTCACCCACCGTCCAACGGTTCGTCCGACACACCGCCACAGCCCAACAATCCGCCGAACCCGCCTACGAATCAGCCGCCCGGTGGCGTTTCTGGCACTCCCTGGATGCAAACGGCATCCAACGAGATTGGTTTGCATGAGTCGAACAACGCGAGAGTTCGAGAGTTTCACGCCACTACCGGACTAAATGCTGGTGGCAACACTCCATGGTGCAGCTCTTTTGTGAACTGGGTTCTCGCACAGCATGGGATCAAAGGCACCAACAACGCCTGGGCCCAGTCCTGGGCGAATTGGGGTGTCGATGCAGGCGGCCCGGTTGTCGGCTCTGTCGTGGTCTTCCGCTGGTCGAGCTCCACGGGGCATGTCGGGTTCGTTCATTCCGTGAATTCGGATGGCTCAATCAACGTCTTGGGAGGTAATCAACGCGATTCCGTGCGGATATCTCGTTTCAATACCTCCCAAATTATTGGCTATCGGTTGCCGAGCGGATATTCTGGCGGCGGTGTCGTGACGGGAGACGGTTCCGGCGAGTGGGGAGATTTTGACTCAACACGATAAATGACGATGAACAAAATACTGGCCAGCGCGCTTTTCTGTCTAACCACTCTCCACCTCTATGCCGATGTGAGCACTTCCAAGGTTGGCGACTACAAAGTTTTGCTCGATACCCGAGGGCAGTTCGGAAACGGCAACTGGAAACAGCAGCTCACCGTTGAGAAAGACGGGCGAGCGCTCTACACGATGAACGCGCCCCACGCCCTCAGTCGGATCATCCTTATTCCGGGTGCCTGTCTCGAGGCGGACGGTTATACTTGGGTCGGCATCGCCCTCATCCAGGATGGGCTGGATGGCTCAATCGTTCAATCTATCGGCCTCAACGACGGACAGACGTATGTCAGCACCGCGGAGTTGACTCGAGTGGAGCCCGACTTTGATGAAAAGGTGTCGGGCAAGGAGTTTGCCTCTGGCTTGCCGGAAACCCTTGCCAAAAAGCGCCTTGATCAGGCGGTTAAGGCATACATGACCATGGATAAGTAAAACCGTGGACGTGCGTTTGAACACGTGGAAACCAGGCCTACCGTCAGGGGTCGTTTCGGAGTCGTTCAGTGAAAGCAAATGAGCCCAGTCGTGCGCTTAGGGTCTTCCTACGTGATGGCTCCTCGAAGTTGATCATTCCGGTTACCTTGTCCTGTAGGCAGGACCGATGGTTCCTGAAAGCAATTGATACGAGCTCGGGCGAGTTTGAGGATTTCTCCCTCGCTGATTGCGACTTTTCGGGTCGAGACTCCGCCGACACCTCCCTTCAAATGCTCGCTACGGCAGTGCTTCACGAGGATCTGGATGAGGCTCGGCGCCTCGCCCGGTCCATTATTGGCGGAGTGTCGACCTGATCACAGCGTGTTGCGGAAATGTTAATGAAATGACCTCGCAGGCACCCTCCCGAGAAACGCAATGGCTCAAATCAGCCTGACCGCGGTTAGTCTGCTTCAAATAGCCCGCACAGCGCGTATCTCACGAGATGGGAGTGCCAGCCGAATCGGTTATTATCATCAACATCCCTCGCGATAGCATTCTTTCGAAAGACTACGGGATGGTCTTGAACTACTTCGGGGAAGAGGCCATCGCTGACATTGGCCGACTTCAGTCCCTGCACGACACCGCGATCATTCTGGTCGACGGATACAACGACACGCCCGCCCCCCTTTGTGTGATCCCCGAAGTTCGGGATTACTTCACGGGACTCAAAGAGGTCTGGCCCTATTGGTTCTTCTTTTGCTCTCTCGAGACCGACGCTCTTCGAATGATGCTTCTTTCGGTTCTGTCGAATTTTAGTGCGCGATACGACCATCAGATGAATGAGAGGTTCGTTATCGATGTGAATGCCATGCGGGCACTCGTCCTCGAGCTTTTTGGGCCGATGAACTATCTCTACGATCTGGCTGGCTTTAGCATCGAAATGAACAAGATGCGATCCAGCGCAATCCTTGATTACCTTACCGCGGGTTAGGGTTCGTTCCGCTAGTTTGTTGCGTCTACCCGATAGACGAACACCTATCCAATACGCGTTTGTCCGTGATGCCCATTGGCATGCCGATCCGCGATGCCTACGATGCTTCAACGATTGTTACGGTTGATGAAAAAAGTGGGTGCGTCGCTGATTTCTGAGGAAAGGCAACGTCAGATTTCTGACGAAGGTTTCACCCCTGAGCATGACGCCTGCCTGACAAACGGTGAATTGATTCGAGCTGCCCGGTGCTACGAGGCCGCTGCGACTTCAACCCTTCTTGCCGGCCGTGTTCATCCTCGCATGCCGAACGATTGGCCGTTTACCTCGGATCGGTGGAACCCCGAGGGGGACGCTGTTCGTCTGTTCGTCAAAGCGGGCGCACTTTTTAAGGCAGAGCTAGATCGACTCGATCGCGCCGGAACATCCGGAATCGTCCAATACACCGATTGCCTGCTTGGCATCAAACGATGCGCCTCCCACATTGACGACCTAGCTTCTTGCGAGCCTTCGCCGGCATCGCAATGGCAGATCGGATGCCGCCTTCTTGGAACGGTCCACGAGGTTTATCCTGGGCAGGATCCGCATGAACCGCTTTTGACGTTCGTCGTCGCCGAAGGAGAGGGCATTCTGATGATGGGAGTCCGACACATCATCCCACCATCGGTTGGCATGACGGTCGAAATTGAGCTCGTGGAAGGAACGAACGGACCGAATTGGCGCATCTGCGATATCGTTCCGGCTGAGGCGGCCTGATCACGTTTGATCCTGCATCTGGGTATCTCATCCCATGACGCAGACGCTCGACATTTTTGTTGAGGCCGCAAGCTCGGCCAGCATTAAGACTCACCTCGAACAGCAGTTGGATGCACTCGCCGCGCGCTATCGAGAAATGCTCAATTCCATCGCGAGCCTCACAGCCGCCATCAATGATCATGATATGCGGTTCCCGGCAACGTCCACATACCAGACACTCATTCACGACGTTGAAGGTGGCATCAGAACCTATACACGTCGCGCCGAGGAGGCGTTGACGGCTGAAACCTTGGAACTTCTCCGAGAAGGCCGCGATCTTAACCTTTCACAGTTCACGATTCGTGGCGTGTTGAAAGTGACCGACCACACTGAGGAGTTGGCCGATATCCTAGATCGGTGGAACTCTCGCGCTCTTGTCGAGGCACGGGATGCGCTTGTCGGCCCAAATCTCGATGCCGCTGCATGGCAACATGCCCTGAATATCGCGGCTCGTGCGTTTCCCCACAGTGGCGATCCCTTCGACGTTGAGAAGCGGACAGTCCGACTCCACGGCCCATACTTCAGCAAAAACTTTCGCGGCAATTACGAGGCCAACTTCAACTACGCGGACCGGTTTCAGCAGGAACTGTCCGCACTTCTCTTCCTTGCCGAGGCGATAGCAAACAACACCCGAGAAGTTCGGCGAGGTCTGCATAGCATCGCAGCACGCCCCTTCTTCAGTTACAGCTTCGATGGATTCACCAGTGCAGAGTTGTTCAAGTGGCACCCGGTAGATGCTGGCGTTGTCACCCGCTTCCGCATCTACAAGGACTCCGGGTTTGTCATCGAGTTCGCTACGTCGGACCTCGTCCAGCGCCTCAAAAGTGAGCTCGAGCCGGCCATCGCCTCCCTTGGATACTGACGCCGCGCTCCAGTCCGCCGTGCTGAAGACCAGCTCCGTCCGCTTCGTATCTCCTCACATGAAACAGATGACCGACGCCCCTGCTGCGACCGTTTCCCTCCCAGCGACAAAGCTCCCTCTCGCAATGAAACTGGACGCCATTGCCGAGAGATACCGCGGATTGGAGACGTCGGAGGATGCACTTTGGAGATCCCTCCTCGAACACGATGAGTCGTTTCCCATGAGACACGGACTCTCGAAACGCCTGATCAAGGAATTCGAATACTACAGACGGGACGTTCATGACCGCTTCATAGAGGAGATAACGGAGGCTCTTGCTGAGGGGCTTCCTGTCGATATTTCGGGTTTATCGATACCCGTCGCGCTCGGATTGACTAACCCCACCGCGCCAATTCGCGCAGTTCTCGAACACTGGAATTCCCGCGCTCTGATCGACGCGCGAGACCGGCTTCTTGGTCCGAATCTCGCGAAGACTGATTGGCGTGAAGCGGCCTGCCGGGCGGCACGGGCCGTTTGCGATCAGCAGGACGCGTTCAATCCTGTCAGCCGCACGGTGCGCTTGCGCGGTTTGAATTACCGCGAGGAGCCCGGTGCGCGCTATCGCCTGCAAATCGAGTCGTGGGACTTTCGCTCTTTATTGTCGGCCTTTCTCAATTTGGCAGAGGCGGTCGCGAACGACCTTCAGGAGACTTCACAAGACCTGCACCCCGTCGCTCAGAATGACATCTTTGTTTTCGAGAGAACGCAGGGGATCCCGAGCACGTCGTTGTTCCGCTGGCATGTCGTCAACGACGGGGTCGTTTCCCGCTTCCGGCCCTATAAGGACGGCACATTCGTTGTCGAATTTGAAAACGGCGATATCGTCCGCCGGCTCGAGGAGGATTTCGCACGGTTCCGTCGTTGAATGCGGCGGACCTCCCTCCCACCCTCCGCCTCTCAGCCAGTGTTGGTGTCTCTCCGGAAATGACCGCAACTTTTGATGCCTTTGCGGCCGCCGCCTGTTCGGATGCCTTGAAGACTCCGCTGGAAATGGCACTGAATGCTGTCGCGGCGAAGTATCGGACCATCTGGTCTTCGCTGGAGAACTGCGAACGGGTGTTGGCACTGCACGATGCGAGCCATCCGCTGGAAAACCACATCGGGCTGTCCGCACTTCTGGTTCGCGAGATCGACGATTACCGGAGTGGCGTTCTGAACGACTTCATCGAAGCTACTCATGCTGCGCTTGGCGAAGGACGCGCAATCGATCTGGCCGGACTCTCCATCGCCTCCATCTTGGGAATTTGCGACAAGGCAGCAACCGTGCCCGACATCCTCGCGAGATGGGATCCCCTTGCGTTGATCAAAGCGCGGGATGAGTTGATAGGACCGAGTCTCGATGTGGCGGCTTGGATAGACGCAGTCAAACGCGCCGCTGAGGCCGTTTCCCGTCGCCCCGATGCATTCAATCCAAAGAGGATGACCATTCTTACCTACGGGCAGGAAATCATCGAAGGGATCACTGGGGGTTACCGCTTCTCGGGCAGAACCTATCAGTTTGCCGTTCATTTCTCGGCCCTCATGAATCTTGCGGAAGCGATTGCAGCAAAGAACGGGTCTGTCGCGAAAGCAATGCATCCCCTCTCTCAGCACGAATTGATTGGATTGAAGGGTCTCGACACACCTTATCGCGCTCAGGAGCTTTTCCGCTGGCATAGCGTAAGGCAGGGGCTCGTTTCGCGCTTCCGCCCCTACAAAGAAGGAGGACTTCTGGTCGAATTCACGGACGCAGAACTCGTTCGCGCTCTCGAAGCTGAACTTGGCCCGGTGATTAACGCTCGTGGACTCCCATGAAGACTCGCTACTACCCGCCTCACCCGGAATTTCCCGGCGAGGAGTCCCTTGGCTGAAATCCCATCCGCGATCGAAGCCTTCGAGGCCCTTCGAACCATCCACGCGTGGAACCACCTCGAAACGGCCTTTGTAGCGGATCCATCGAGCATATCCGCCGCCTCCCTTCGCGTATCTCAGGGCGTGGCAACCGACATCTACCTCACACGCATCGGCGATCGGCCAACCGGGCATCGCATTTGGGTCGAGGACTCCTACCGCAGGCTCGCGCTTCGCGGGTTTCGTCCGGGGGATCCGATTTCCGTCACTCCTCGCGCCGGTCGCGGACTGCTGGTCAAGGCAGTGCAGGAGCCGACTGGTCGCTCGGTTGCCCGCCGCAAGTCCGCACCTCTCCTCAGTTTGGAAGGACCGTGGGTTTCAAGTGCGATCGATGGCGACATGGTTCGTGTGCGCCTTGGTTACCGAAGCGCCGTCATCATTCCCCGTGTTTACGCCTTCCACGTGAAGCGCCACGGACTGACGGTCAGCATTGACGGCTCGCAGGTCATCGTGAACGGCCAGAACGTCACGTTGAATACGGAGCGACCGCTTCGCCTCTCGGAGCCTGTCTCCCGAGTCGCGTTCGCTGCGCAGTGGAGCAATCTGATCGTCGGAACGGAGTTTATCGCTACGCACGGGCCGGCGGAAGTGTATCTCACAGGTGCAGAGGCTTCACTTGCCTCCTCCTTCCTTCTCGATGCCGGCTACCGGCAGGAAACCCCGAACCTCTTCACCAAATAACAGCCATGCTCCCTGCAAACCGCGCTTCCATCTACGAGCTCTTCGCCGGCGGCGGCACTCTCGGCTTCGCCCTCCTCAGCGGTATGTCCCGCGAGATCGATTGCGCGATCATCGGCGGTAATGAGCTTAGCCCGCGTTACCTTTCCCGCTGGTCGGCTCTTCACCCGCAGGCATCGACCTTTGGAGGTTCGATCGGCCAATTCCACACCGCCGAGCTGTCGATGCCGGCAGAGGGCGTGCGCATCCTCGCCGCCGGCATTCCCTGCACGGGGGCTTCGCTCGCTGGGCGCGCCAAGAACCGCCTTGGACGCGCAGAGGATCATCAGGACGTCGGACACCTTTTCCTCTCTACGATGCACCATGTCCGCCGCCACCGGCCGCATGTCGTCGTTTTCGAGAACGTGCCGGCCTATCAGAAAACGATGTCCGCCCGAGCCATCCGCGACGCTCTTGCCATGAGCGGCTACACGTTCTCGGAATACGTCTTCGAGGCGAACCGCGATTTCGAGACACCGGCGCGGCGTTCCCGCTGGACTCTCGTTGCCTCCCGGATCGGTGACTTCCACTGGGCCTATGAGCCCAAGCCCTTTTCCGGGACGATCGCGGAGTTCGTTGACCCGGAGAGCGATGAGGATGCCGTTTTCACCGAGGAGCAGTGCGCGGCTCACGAAGCCTATTGCGCTCGCAAGCGCGCAGAGGGTTGCGGATGGACGCGCGTCGTTGTCGAACGTCACGATCGCACTGTCCCCACGATCGTTCGGACCTACCACAAAACCCATGCCTCCGGTCCATTTCTCCGCTGCAAAGACCGTTACCGGAAGTTCAAAGCACGCGAGATCGCCCGGCTCAATGGCTTCCCGGAATCGTTCCCGCTTCCGGAGACGGAAACCGAAGCCGTCGAAATTTGCGGTCAGGGTGTCAGCTTCCGCCCCTTTGAGAACCTTGGCCGAGCAATCGGCAAATGGCTCCGGACTGGAGAAAGCAGCAAGGCCGTTCTCCCCGATGGGCAAATGGCGCTCTTTTAGGCCGCCAGCGACCGAACGACCTCACGCAGACCGGGGAACGGGTGGCAATCCACGAGCATTTCCTGATGCGCGGTTTTCGGCGAGGAGAGGAGCCCCGCGATGTCTTGGATGCTCCAAGTGGCAAGGATTTCCTCCCACTCAGTCCGACTCCATTGCTGCCACTCCTCGGTCCGATTCTTCAACGCACGATGAGCCACATCAATCGCAACATTGGGCGCCGACAGCACGGCGTGGGCAATCTGCTTATACAGAGCCCGCTTGGCCTCATCATGCTTCCTCGCCGCTTCTCTTTTGAGCGCGTCAAGGGTCTCGAGTTCGGCATTGGTCATTGCGCTACGGAAACATTACACCACGTCATTGCCATTGTCGATTCTCCTCTATCTCTCCGGAACGCGCCGGCCGGAAGAGGTCTTTCCGGGCCCATTGCTGCTCGGCGCGTCCCCGAGCGTTTCCGCCGGCTCGATGTGTCGCACCGCAGACATTGATGCGTCGATGGCTTGCCCTGTCGATTCACGCTTATTCTTCTTCGGCTTCACAAGCTCCAGATTTTTTAGGAGCAGGGTTCGACGTTCTTCGTTGGGGGCGTATTCCTCGATGAACCGTTGTATTTCCTCCGGATCGGCGAGTCCTTTTGCGAAGGCCTCCGAGAGGAATTCTTGGTCCTTCACACGGAACGCCTCCAGCTTGTTGTAAATGAGATCCGACAAACCAAGGATCAATGCAGTGATTTCCCCTGTCTTGAATTCAGTTGCCCGGTTCTCCCAGCCCTTGGGCTGAGTCATTAACGTCCATTCGCCGACCCGCTCAATGTAAAAGCCGTTCTCAAGGTAAAACTCACTGTCCGAGCCGTAGCGCTGTATGCATTCATCGAGCGCCGCTGTTTCGTTATTGCGTGGCCACAGATCGATATCATCGGTGAGAGCAAGCCCGCGAAGATGCTCTGGCGCCGTTACGGCGAGAGAGCCGCGACCGATTACGACGAACTTATTCTCGCCCGTCAGTTCGGCCATCTGAGTGAGCGCGAAGCGAAGCTTTGCCGGGGTAATTCTGGCCATCTGAGAAACGGACCCCTAAAGGTTCCGCCCTCCCCCAGTGACCGTCAAGGCACAAGCTCGTAGGTGCGTATATCGCTTTGATGTCTTCGCATGCCTCCGCTCCGGGCTACCCATTATCGCCTTTCAGACGCCACAGCAGATCGAGAGCTGTCGGTGTTTCCATTCGACGGACGCATCCGCTCGAGGAGCTGCTTGGATGCCTTCTTCACCTCGCTTCATATCACTGCTACCGCCTCACTCTCTGGCTTGTTGGATGGATCAACGACTGCCGCCTGCCACATCACTTGAGCTTCGCCCCTCGCTTCATTGCGGCCGCTGTTGCGCTTTTGCTCTTCGCAATCTCGATGCACATGCAGGTTTACTCGTTCGCGACGGCCGCGCGCAGGTTCTTGGAGCTGAGGCGGCGCCACCGGTTCCATCCTGCCACATCCGACATTTACCAACGGATTAAGGAATGCCGGAATGCATGGCGCTCCTCACGGCACAGATTGCTATCCCCCCTCTTTGTTCTAGTGCCTGCCGTTTCAGCGATTGGTGGCGTTGGGGTTGCATTCACGTTCCTCAGCGTTGCCGTCCTCAGACTCGACGGACTCACATTCAGCAATCTGATTGTCCTTTTGATGGCCGCCGGTGTCGGCTTTTGCATCGCAACGCTTATCGCTCAGCTTGGCGCCCCATTGCTGCCACTTACCTACCGAGCGCAGGCGGACACCTCCGACGTCTGCATGCAGATGGGAACTACAGCCATCGCGATCAGGGAATGGCTCGTGGAAATGGATATCCATTGAGGATGGCGGAAGTTCGTCCGAGTCGGCTTTCCGTCCACCAACGATCCGGAAGAGGGTCCCGTGTATCTCCACACATGGACAATCGAAAGTTTCGAGTTACGGCATTTGCTCAGGATTCAAGAACTCCCGTCTTTGCCAGCGGTGGCTTCAGGAGCGAGCCCAACGCCCGCAATTTTCTTCGCCGGCAGCGCCGAAAGATTCGTTCGGGAGAACTCTCGCGCGTTGTCCTTCACCGCGGCGAATGGGGATCCAAACGCGTGCGGATCGTTGAGGACATTCGGGAGTGGTCGGAAGCCGACGACTTGACCGTTGCCCACACGGCTTTTGACAGCTTCCGTGAGCTCGTCCACGCCCCAGGTGGTTATCGGCCCAGCTTGGATGTGTCTGATCCTGACCGTCGCAAGCTTGCGGATTACTACGACAAGGAACAGGAACGGCGCTTCGAGCCTCGCCGCGTGTTCCGCTATTCGTGAAATGCAATGACCCTCCGACTTTCACGTGCCCGCGCGATATCGGATCGCGTCATTTCGGAGCTGGCTCAGTATTGCGACAAGATCGAGGTGGCCGGCTCGATTCGTAGGGAACGCCCAAATGTCCACGACATCGACATTGTTTGCCTCCCCCGGAAAGATGGCGGTCGCGAGGCAATCATCGATCGCGTTCAACAGCGGTGCCGAATTGATAAAAAGGGCTCAGAGTTGATCCGCGCGATCATGGCGGACAATGTTCAAATCGATATCTGGATTGCCCGGCACACCACGATTGAGGGCGATCTTCTTGAGCAACGAACCGTTCCGGGGAACTTCGGTTCTGTCCTGCTCTGCCGCACAGGGAGCAAGGAACATAACATCGACCTGATCAATCACGCGAAGTCTATCAACCTCACATGGCATCCGCATGACGGCGTCATGAAGAATGGTCGAGTCATCGCCAGTGAGACTGAAGATGAAATCTTTGCCGCGCTCAAATTGAAGTTCATTCCCGTTCGATATCGCGAGCCGGGAAGATTCTCGTTTTCGAAATGGATGCGGGTTGGTTCAAAAGGTTCCGCCTGACGACATCGCTCGGACAATAGACTTCTCGTGCTCCCTACAACATTACGGGACGTCCCGTTGGCATCATGCCGGAGAGTGCCTATATTGACTCATGCGGAATCAGGCTTACACCGGACATGTCCTTCATTTGGGCCAGCACTGGGCACGCCTTCGGGCCCCGACCATCGACGTGCTCCGCGCGCGCTTGAGGGAATTCGTCGCCCCGGCGAAGGATATCAATCACGTCCAAGTTGTATTCACCGCCGAGTTCCAGGAGGGCTACAAGTTCACAGTGCCCAAGGCTCTTCCCGCATCGGAATGCCTTGCACCCGGCATGCTTGAGAACCACGTGAAGAACGAGCTCCAGCGTCGGGCGCTCGTCGTCAACGTCAGCAATGAGGACATGGTGCAATTCACCGCCAGCGGTGAATACAAGCTCGCGCGAGCCGTCCTCAACAACATCCTCTTTTCGCGCCAGACGCCAGAGCCCTCGGCTTAACTCCGGGGCTCATGAGCAGGCGGATGGCCGTCCATTGTAGACGTCGGTAGTTGTCTCATACTTTCCGAACAGTTGGTCCATTGAGACTTCGCAAACACGTCTGGGATACCGATATAGGAAGAGCAGCCGATGGCCCTGTTCGCGTATCTCCATGCATCATGCAACGAGAATTTGAACTCGGAATCGTGGACGCGGAGCAACCCCAACAACAGGAACGAGGGAATGCGGACCTTTGCCAATACTTCACTCCGGAATGGGCAGCAGAATTTCTGGTCGAGACATTCTATGGGGACCTGTCTTCAAAGGACGTCGTCGTTGAGCCGACTTGTGGCCTCGGAGCATGGTTGAAGGCGCTACCGAACGACGTCCGGGCAATTGGAGTTGAGATCGATCCGGCTCTGGCGGCAAAGGCCCGGCAGAACACGGGGCGTGAGGTTCTTTGCGGCGACTTTCTTGCGATCGACCTCCCCTGCCAGCCCACCGTTTTTCTCGGAAACCCTCCCTTTGTATCGGAAATTGTTGATCGCCTGCTCGACCGTTGTCACGAGCTGCTTCCCTCCGGAGATGGCGGCCGAGCCGGTTTTATCCTCCCTGCCTATTTCGTGCAGACCGTCAGCCATGTTTCGCGGTGGCATGAGAAGTGGAGCATCGCGCAAACCATGATTCCCCGCACCCTCTGGAAGAATCTCGAGACGCCGTTGATCTTCGCGCAGTTTACGAAAGAGCGGGTCCGGAAGCTTTTCGGTTTCGCCCTCTACAAGGAGGCAGCCGAGATCGCGCAGATGCGCGAGAACTTCCGAAACTTAGCGAAGGAAGGCAGGCCGCGCGTCAGCGTGTGGATCGCACTCGTCGACGAAGCGCTTTCCGCGTGCGGTGGATCAGCGAGCCTCGACACGATTTATCGCTGCGTCTTGCCCAAGGCTCCGGACACGAATTCCTACCCGAAGGAGAAGATTCGCCAGACGCTGCAACGTGGCCGCGCCGCAGGCCGTTACTGCCAGACGGGCACCGGACAATGGGGACTCGCACTGGCCGCGTGACCTGGATCGCTCTCTCAATCAATTTTTCACGCCGGGCTGGGCGGCCGAGGCCATATTCGAGGAGTTTTTCTCGGATTGCAGCGCAGACACGGTGTTCTGCGAACCCTCATGCGGTCTTGGAGCGTTTCTCAACGCGATTCCGCCGGGATTCCAAGCCTTCGGTGTAGAAATCGACGCGCCTTGCACGCTATGCCGAATCCGAAACCCAGCGCCCGATTGTCGTCGGCGATTTCCGGACTGTCGACCTACCAACAACGCCCACCGCATTGATCGGCAACCCCCCATTCTCGCGAGACGTCGTGGACGGCTTTATTACAAGGGCCGCGATGATCTTGCCTGAGGGCGGGCGCGTTGGATTCGTTGTGCCAGCGCACCTCTTTTCGTTTGCCACAACGGTCGAAAAGTGGCGGCGCGTCTGGTCGGTCGCAATGCTGGTAGATATGTCCATCTTGGAACCGGGCGCTGGGCTTTGGCGGATCAGCCGGCTTTCATGCTCGAATCGCAATGAACGACTCATCGTTGCGTATCTCGTCATTATATGAGCGCACTTAATCCGGCCCAGGCGGCAGCTGCCGCTTCACGTGATCCTCGCGTCATCGTTCTAGCCGGTGCGGGAACCGGAAAAACGAAGACCGGGACTCATTGGGCCGCTTCACAGATTGCCGAGGGAGTCCCAAGGCACCAGATCGTGATGATTACGTTCACGCGCAAGGCGGCCGAGGAGATGCGGCGCCGCGTGCATGAATTGTCCCCCTGTCCTCCCGGAAAGCCGGACCTCTTTGCGGGCACCTATCACTCGTTTTGCAGCCGCTTGCTTCGGATCGACGCGAAAGGTTTCGGACTAGAGTCAGCATCGTTTTCCGCGCTCGACGAAGACGACCAAAAGTCGCTCATGCGTTTCGTGTTTAAGTCTCTGGGTGATGTTCCCGGCGATTACTCCCCGGCGAAAGCGTTGGCCCTTCGCTCCTATCTGATCAACACGCAGCAGAGCATCCCGGCTTACCTCGAAAAGCACTACGACGCAGACCTCTCCAGCTACCTGAATGATGCGTTGAAGAAATATGATCGGCTGAAGGCCAGGTCGAACGCGCTCGATTACGACGATCTTTTGTTGCGTGTTTTGAAGCGACTGGAAATCGATCAGGAGTTCGCAGAGTTCATGCGCCGGCGCTACTCGCGCGTCCTTGTTGACGAGTTTCAGGACAACAATCCGCTCAACTACGCCATCCTTCGTGCTTGGAATCCGCCATGTCTGATGGTTGTCGGCGACCAGCAGCAAGCGATCTACCGCTTCCGGGGCAGCGACCCGACCCTGATCAAGAAGTTCCGCACGGAGAACCCGAACGTGCGCGTCTTGAAACTCGAGGATAACTACCGTTCCGGCACGCCTGTTCTGAGGCTCGCAAACGACGTTGTCCGGACGGCCGACATTGCACTCTCATTGAAAGCGGCACTTGAACGCGAAAGTCAGGTTACCGCGGTAAAGTTCTTCACAGATTACATGATGGCGGGGTTTGTCGCTCGGGACGTGGCCGCCAAGATTGAAGAGGGTCATCCGCCTGCGGAGATCGCCGTCCTCTCGCGGAGCTCCCAGTCTCTTCGCAACCTCGAGTTCGAGCTGAAGAAGGCCGGCATCGCATACCGTAAATATGGCGGCACTGCGATTTCGGACGCAGCGGAGGTTAAGGATTTCCTTTCGGTTCTACGCTTCGCCGCCAACCCGAAAGACAAATCCGCCGCCATGCGCGCTATGTGTTTGCTCCCAGGTGTTGGCAAGGCATCGGCGGAAAGGGCCGTCCGGATGGATGAATCAGACGGATTCCTCGACGATATTTGCCTGCCGGCCAAGGCTAAGGAGCTTGGGGACTGGGTGAGGACGGTTCAGGAAAGCCTGACATTGAAGGACATGGGCACCAACTTGCTTGCGAAGTTGGAACCGGTTCTGGCCACGCACTACAAATCCAACACCTCCCGCCCGTTCGAGGAACGCATGGAGAACTTGAGCGCACTCGTGGAGTTCATGGCCGAGCAGAACGGAACCCTCGCAGAATTTCTCGAAATTTTTGTCCTCGAGAAAGGTGAGGAGCGAGCACACCCGAGCGATGCCATTGTTCTATCGACGATTCATTCCGCAAAGGGCCTCGAATGGGACACGGTTTACCTTTACGCGTGCGACGATGGGTCCATGCCACATCCACGTGCTTACACCGATGCGGATTTCGCGGAAGAGCGACGGTTGATGTATGTCGCCGTTACTCGCGCACGCTCTACGTTGATGCTTTGTGCATCGGCGGATGATGACACTTTCACCCCGTCGCGGCTTCTTCCTGAGCTCGATTGGATACCGTCCTTTCACTTGATGCCTCGAAAGGATCCTGTTCGAGCAGCTTGAGAGCCTGACGCCCCGCTCTTCTGCGGACGGTTCCTGTATCTCCCTGCATGAGCTGCGATTACCTCAACCGTTTGACATACGTTTCGGAGAACGACGAGCTGGTCCTGAAAGGCGTTGCACTGGCCAACAACGTCGATTCACCGAAGACATGGCGGGCGATAAAGAATGCCCCCTTGAAGCGCCTTGCCAGCATCCCGATGCCGGCGGACGCCACCCAGATCCGTGATTGGTTGGAATACTTCGCGAGGGGTTTTGACGGCGGCTCTCTGCGTCGCGACCGGAAGTGGATTACAGGCGAAGAGGCCTATCGTTGGCTGTCGAATATCCTCAAGCGCGATGTCGGCATTGATGCTCTGCCTCCCCGCAAACACCGCCTCCTTTACGGCGGCATTCGCGACCGCATTCTCGGCGGCCAAGAGCGCGTTTTCATTCCGCCGATTTCAAAAGGCGCGCGGATATCTTTTGAGGACGGGATGCAACTCGCAAAGCGCGGTGTTTCGCTTTCGGTTCGCTGCATTTTCGCCGCTAGTGACTCCCAAGGATGGCCAGGCCGCATTGGTCGTTGTGACGAGTCCAATGACTCATATTTCGTTCTGGCTCACCGCAAGCGCTGTCGTGGCTATTGTGTCACCCGCCACGGTGGCCCCGTGGTTCTCGCGGCAGAGAATTTCAAAGGTCTCCAGATCCCCGCTCGTGAGGAGATTCCCATGCTGGATGGAAAGATGACGAACCTCTCGGACTTCACCTCCGATGTCTATGCCCTTGTCACTGAAGATAGAGCCTATCTCGCAGGAAATCGGGCAGGTATGAGTTGCCATCCCTTCGAGGGCTTGCAACGCGGCTCCCTTTTCGGGTTCTACCACCCGATCCTATTCACTCGTGAGAATGCGATTGCCGCGGAAGAACGCCTGCAACGCGAGTATCCGGAGGCGGATTGGAAAGCCATCGATGGCGTCACATTTGCAGCCAAGGTCGCCTCGCTCCTACTCCAAGCAGCCTGATTCACTTCGCACCCAATGTCTGGAGCGACGTTGATTCCAAGATCATGCTTCAACGCTCTCGAAGAGCGGCGCGCGGTCTCGATTCCTCCGATCGAGCCGGGGACCATCCTTTCATGGGACATCGTTCGCGACCTCGCAAACACGTCTGGGATACCGATATAGGAAGAGCAGCCGAT
>Ga0065721_10049889_pt1 | contig 25745 bp, 24 predicted proteins | sample Mesricmetagenome_FD_59108 | JGI IMG/M metagenome (GOLD analysis project Ga0065721, IMG submission 59108) | Mesophilic microbial community from rice straw/compost enrichment Sample: eDNA_1 v2 (version 2) | ecosystem: Engineered > Solid waste > Grass > Composting > Bioreactor | place: USA: Davis... | reverse complement strand
TGATGATCGACCCCGCAGAATTCTATCTCATGCGCAAAGCAGTCCCAACGGGACGGCTACCGACGAATTGCGCCCTCCTTGACAAAACGGCCCTCATATAAATCCCGCTCCACGACCAGTTGCCCGATCTTGGCATGCAGCTTTTCCACCTCGCTCTCGCTGGCAGCCCTGGCCGCATCGCCGGCGCCGGAGAACGTGCTCGCCATCCCGTCGACGGCCTGACGTTTCCACGATGCGATCATCGTGTGGTGCACGCCGTGCTTGGCTGCCAACTCCGCCAGCGTCAGGTCGCCCCGGATCGCCTCCAATGCCACCTTCGCCTTGAAATCCGCGCTGTAGCGCTTCCTCGTCGTCTTCATTCCCGTACCAATCCATCAAGTCGGGATTAGCTTAGCATCCTGTCCAGAAAACCGGCACCACCTCAGTCAGAGGTTCCGGCCAGTTGCGCGAACACGGTTACACCGAGCGGCCCCAGGGTCATCCCTACCAGCGTGCCGAATAGAATGTTCATGGCAGTAAGCTGAGCCTTGATCGTGGGCGGGCCTATGGTCTGGACGAGCATTGGCGCAAGCGTCGTCGACGCCGCGGTGCCAATCGCGGCGATGAACGCGCAGATCAGCAGAATATCGAGGCTTGGAGCGAGGGCGGCGGCGAACGCGCCACCTCCCAGGACGGCTGTCGCCAACGCAAACCCTTTTAAATAGGAATGTGCACTGCCGGTACGCTCTGCCGCTTCTCCAAACTTCAGCCACAGGAAAGTGCCAAGCAGGATCCCGGGGACGCCTGCGATCCCCAGCTTGATCCCTGCTTCCGCCGCCGGCACTTCGAAGGTGCGCCGCGCGATGGTCGGGGTCCAGGTCAGGGCGGAAACGATGATCGAATTGAGCGCTCCCAAACCGAGATAATAGAAGCCGAAGAACGCAGCGTTCGAACGCACGAAGCCGCGTTGGGCAAACAGGCTCGTCGAATTGCCCTTTGCAACCGTGCCGGACTGTCGCGCTGGCTCACCGATGGTGAGGATGGCAAGCCCGGCAAGGACGATACCAGGCAAGCCAACCACGAGGAACGTGAGCCGCCAGGGGACCAGCGTGGCGCCGGCTGCGGCGATATGATTTGCCAGACCAAGCGCCATCCCGCCGATGACCAGCGCACCCGTAACCATCAGCGAGGCGACTAGGCCGTAGACCGCAAGCGCCCTCACGCGAGACCGGCCATCGAAAAGATCCGCGACAAGCGAGACGGTTGCGGGCGTGACGACCGCTTCGCCCAAGGCAACGCCGCCGCGCAGGATCATCAGCCAGGTGAAGTCGGGCGCTAGTCCGGAAAGGGCCGTGCAGACGCTCCACAGCAGCACGCCGACCGCGACAATGCCAATGCGATGGTAGCGGTCAAGCAGATACGCGACCGGGACGCCGCCAATGGCATAAACGATCGAGAAGGCGGCCCCAACAAGCAGGGCGAGCGTGGTATCGGACGCGCCGAACTCGGCCCCGATATCGGCAAGCAGCAAAACCGTGATGTAGCGATCGACGGAGGACAGCGCATAAAGCAGCGCCATGAACAGGACGGCGTACCAGCGCTTGCTCAACATATGGCGCCCGCCTTGCGCAATTCGTAATCTGGTATCATGCTTAGTCCACGGCGCAGTGCTGATAATGGGCGACCGGCAAACTATGACGGTTCAAAAGCCGTGCCGCGTCATCCACGCCTGGACCAAGCTGCTGGCCTGGGAAAGCTGTCCACGCTGATCCTGACCGCTGAAATAATGGTTTGCCGCCGGCAATTCGACAAATTCCTTGTCATCATGCCGCACAGCTTCGAAGACCAGCTTTCCGTGGCTCGTTGGCACGGCGTCATCGCGGCCGTTCACGAGGACGAATATGGGGACGCTGATGCGTGACGCCGCATCAACCGCATCGACCTGTGCGGTTTCGAGCGACCATTGCGAGAGCCAGCTGCGCGTTGTGGTAAAGCGCATCAGCGCTCCGGGGCTAGTGTTGGCGATTTGCGGATCGCCCAGATAGCTCCAGCGCGGACGGCGACCGTTCGGCTCGATCGTCGGATCGAGCCAGCGCGGGTCGGCCATCGTGCCGTGCACCACAAAGGCGAACTCGGCATCGTCATGGCCCGCCTTCTTCATCGCTGCCAGCTTGTCCTGGGCAAACCGCGTGATCCGGTGGCTGCGCTCGCGCTGCGCCGCGCGATAGGCGGTCAGGAAGTCAGCGGAATAGGGCGGCTGATTGGGGTTCTTCGGGTCATACAGGTTGAACTCGGCGATCCGATCGCGATCGGGCTCGATCTCATTGGTGATCGACGCGTCGAGGAAGTCGGTGATCAGGTGATGCCGGCTGCGATGCGCCGCCAGGAACAGGACGCCGTCGGCCTTTGGCAGAGCAGTGTCCTTCAGCAGGGTCTCCTCACCGGCGCCGGTGCGCACGATGCGGGGGTCTTCAGCCTGTGCCTGATAACCGATCAGGGCGGAACCGCCGCCGCTCCACCCCGCCAGGATGACATTCTTGTAGCCGAACCGTTCGCGCGCGTCCTTTACGCAGGCGCCGATATCCAGCAGGACGTTTTCCATCTGGAGGGCTGCGTCGCCAACGACATAGCGCGTGGTGCAGCCGATGACGTGCAAACCGGCCCGGGCGAGTTCGGAAAACAGCGGTAGGTAACCAGGCGAACCGATCGGATGAATCGCGACCACAACCGTGTCGGAATCTTCCTCGCCGCGAAGCAACTGAGCTTGCCGGACGACATTGTCCTCGATCGAGCCGTAGACGTCCTTACGCTTCGCCTGCTCGCGCGTGACGACGAGGAAAGGTTTCCGCGAATAGGCCTTCGGCTTCGCACTCGTCTCGGACATTTCTCTCTCCTGCATCGCTGCACGCCGCCTCGTCCGTGACTGCTCACGGCGGGCTTTGCACAATGTCTGGGCGTTGACATAACCTCGGCAGCCGCATTAAACAATCATCGTTTGATAAAAAATGAAGACGTGATTTCGTCGTGTGCGGCCGCTGTCGGCCAACCGGCGACTGAGGCGTGCGATCAGGAGCGGATTGCCATGGATTTCAGCGAACCCGACCACATCCGGCAGCTGCGTGACGTGCTCGAACGTTTCGTTGAAAAGGAGATGCCGCGCGCGGCGGCGGCGGAATGGGACAAGGAAGGGCGCTTTCCGCGCGAGGTGTTCGACAAGCTCGCCGAACTCGGTGTCCTGGGGCTGACCGTCCCCGAAAACTATGGCGGGGCCGGGCGCGATATCGTGGCGACGATGGTCGTCATCGAGGAGCTGTCCCGGCGCAGCATGGCGGTCGCCGTGCCCTACATCATGGGGGCATGCTATGCCGGCATGAACATCGTCGAATGCGCCACGGAAGACCAGAAGACCCGGCTCTTGCCGAATGTGGTCGATGGATCGCTGCTGTTCGCCTACGCATGGACTGAGCCCGACACCGGCGCCGACGTGGCCAGCGCCCGGACCCGTATCGAGCGGGTCGGCGACAAGGTCCGCATCAACGGTGCAAAGCGCTTCTGTTCAGGCGCCGACATCGCCGATTATCTTTACGTGCTCGGCAGGTCTGGGCCGGAGGACGCGCGGTACAAGAACCTCTCCTTCGTCCTGGTGCCGCGCGACACGCCGGGCGTTGCCATCACCCAGATCGATGCCATGGGCCTTAAGGGCGCGGGGACGACCGATGTGTCGCTCGACGATGTCGAAGTGCCGTTCGAGAACGTCATGGGCGGCGAAGCCGGATGGAACAACGGCTGGTCGATGATCATCGGGTCCGGGCTGGACGTCGAGAAGCTGGAAGTGGCGGCGATGGCGATCGGCATCGCGCGCGCTGCGCTCGACGACGCCTGGCAATATGCGTCCGAGCGCAAGCAGTTCGGAAAGCCGATCAATACCTTCCAGTCGATTCAGCACAAGCTGGCCGACATGAAGACCCAACTGCATGCCGCGCGCCTGGTCCTCTACCATGCGGCGTGGATGGCCGATACGCACCAGCCGTGCAGCGTCGAGACGTCGATGGCCAAGCTGTTCGCGACCGAGGCGGGCAAGGCGATCGCGCTCGAGTGCCAGACGATCTTCGGCGCTTACGGCTACGTCAAGGAATTCGACCCCGAACGCTATGTGAGGGACGCCCTGGCGATGCCGATCATCGGCGGTTCGTCAGCGGCGCAGCGCAATAACATCTTCAAATGGTCGAACGCCGGGCGCTGAGAATGGCAGCGTCTGCGTGGGACAGGGCGGATCCGGGAGAGGCAATTTGATACTTTCAGGCATGTCGGCGGTGATTACGGGTGGTGCAAGCGGACTTGGCGAAGCGACCGCGCGCAAGCTCGCCGGCGAGGGCGTTAGCGTCGCGATCTTTGATCTCAACGAGGCGCGCGGCAGGGACCTCGCCGCCGAGTTGAACGGCAACTTCTGCAGGGTCGACGTCTCAGATGAAGCGAGCGTCGCCACCGGCTTCGCAAAGGCGCGCAATTTGCAGGGTCAGGAGCGCATCCTGGTGAACTGCGCCGGCACGGGCAACGCGTTCAAGACTGCTTCGCGAGACAAGGCAACCGGCGAAGCAAAGCATTATCCGCTCGAGCAGTTTGAGCGGATCATCCAGATCAATCTGATCGGCACGTTCCGCTGCGTCGCGATGTCGGCTGCCGGGATGCTTGGCCTTGACCCGCTCGACGATGGCGAGCGTGGCGTCATCGTGAACACCGCATCTGTGGCGGCCGAGGATGGTCAGATGGGGCAGGCCGCCTATGCCGCGTCCAAGGCCGGCATCGTCGGCCTGACCTTGCCGGTGGCACGCGATCTGTCGGGTGACGGGATCCGGATCAACACGATCCTGCCCGGCATCTTCAGCACGCCGTTGATGAACGGGGCGCCGGAGCATGTGAAGGAAGCCCTGGCGGCGTCGGTGCCGTTCCCCAAGCGATTCGGCCTGCCGGAGGAATATGCCAGCCTCGCGGTGGAGTTGTGCCGTAACACCTATATCAACGGGGAAGACATCCGCCTCGACGGCGCGATCCGCATGGCGCCGCGCTAGGCGGCAAAAAAGTCTTGGCAAATTACCAAGCGATGATTGATTATGTCGAGCGGTGACTTACCTTTGTCGCTCTGGATGGTGAAAAACTGATGTCTGAAGCATGGATCATCGACGCGGCGCGGACCCCGCGGGGTATCGGCAAGATCGGCAAGGGCGCCTTGGCCGACATCCACCCCCAACGGCTGTTGTCGACCGTGCTTCGCGCACTCGCCGACCGCAACGACCTCGACACGAGCGAGGTCGACGATGTGATTGTCGGCTGCAACACGCAGTTCAGCAAGCAGGGCCACTGCATCGGAAGAATGGCGCAGCTCGATGCGGGCTATGCCTTTACCAGCCCGGGCCTCACGATCCAGCGTTTCTGCGGGGCGGGGCTTTCTGCGGTTTCGCTGGGTGCCATGGGCGTCATGGCAGGGGTGCAGCAGCTGGCGGTGGCTGGCGGCGTCGAGTCGATGTCGCATGCCGGTACCTTGCCCGTCTTGACGTTCATCGATTCCGGGAACATCGCGCTGCGCAAGGCGATTCCGCAGCCGCATCAGGGCGTGTGCGGCGACCTGATTGCAACGCTCGAGGGGTTCGATCGGACTGCAGTAGATACGTTTGCGCTGGAAAGCCAGCGGCGCGCCGATGCCGCGATGCAGGCCGGGCATTTCGACAAGAGCATTGTTCCGGTCCATGCCGATGATGGTACGATCGCGTTAGCACGCGACGAATTTCCCCGCCCGCAAACCACCGCCGAAGGTCTCGCCGCGCTTCGTCCGGCATTCGCCGATCTCACCAGCGCGGCGCTGGACGAAGAGGGTACGAACTACGCGGCGATGGTCGCCCAGCGATACCCGGACGTGTCGATCGACCATGTCCACACCGCGGGCAACAGTTCCGGCGTCGTCGATGGCGCGGCGGCCGTCGTGATCGCTTCGCCTGACTACGCCCGGTCGCACGGGCTGAAGCCTCGCGCGACGATCCGCTCGTTCACGACCGTGGGCGACGATCCCACGCTGATGCTGAATGCCCCGGTGCCGGCGGCACGCAAGGCGCTGCAGCAGGCCGGCATGACGCTCGCCGACATCGACCTGTTCGAGATCAACGAGGCGTTCGCGGTCGTGCCGTTGAAGTTCATGCGCGACCTCGACCTCGACCCCGCGGTCGTCAACGTTAACGGCGGCGCGATCGCGCTCGGACATCCGATCGGCGCCACCGGGGCGATGATCCTGGGTACGCTGCTCGACGAACTTGAGCGGCGCGATCTCGCGACCGGGCTGGTGACCATGTGCGCAGCAGGCGGCATGGCGCCCGCGATGATCATCGAGCGAGTGTGATCGGAGGGCGTGTTGGCGACTGACGAGAAACTGATGCTGTCCGGCCTGCGGGTGATGGAAATCGGCCATTTCGTCGCCGCACCCTTCTGCACGCGCCTGCTCGCCGACCTCGGCGCCGATGTCATCAAGATCGAGCCGCGCGGCGGCGATCCCGTCAGGCAATGGGGCGAGATGGTCGATGGTCGATCCCTATGGTGGTCGCTTCACGGCCGAAACAAGCGCAGCATCGCACTCGATCTCAAATCGCCCGAGGGTCTCGAGATCGTTCGCAAGCTGGTCGCGCATTGCGACGTCGTGGTCGAGAATTTTCGTCCCGGGCAGCTTGCGAAGATGGGGTTGGGCTCTGACGTGCTGCGCTCGATCCGCCCCGACGTGATCCTCGCTCATGTTTCAGGTTATGGACAGACGGGCCCAGGACGCGACCGCGCGGCGTTTGGCGTGATCGGCGAGGCGATCGGTGGTCTGCGCTATCTGACGAACAATCCGCCTGGGACGAATGATCTGCCGCCGGTCCGGGTCGGAGTCAGCATCGGCGACTCCATCGCCGGTCTCTACGCGGCGTTTGGCATCATGGCGGCGTTGTGGGAGCGCGACCGCGCAGATGGTGACGGAAAGTCCCGCACGATCGACGTGGCACTTACCGAAAGCGTGTTCAGCATGATGGAGGGCATGCTGCCGGAATATGGCGCCCTGGGCAAAATCAAGCAGCCAACGGGCGGAGGAATTGCCACGGCCGCACCGTCCAACGCTTATCCGACCCGCGACGGGCAGTGGGTGCTGATCGCGGCTAACTCGGAACCGCTGTTCGCTCGGCTCATGCAGTTGATCGGGCGCGCGGACCTGATCGGCGCGCCGGGCTATCAGGGGAACAACCAGCGAGTGGCGAACGCGGCGCAATTGGATGCCCTCATTGGCGATTGGACACGACAGCAGGATGCCGATGCGGTCCTCTCCAGCCTCGATGAGGCAGATATCCCGAACGGCAAAGCGTACACTGCGGCGGATTGCGCGGCCGATGCGCAGTATCGCGCGCGCGGCATGGTGCGCGAAGTCGAAGACCCGCATTTCGGCACCGTCCTTCACGCCGGGATCGTGCCGCATATCCCAGAATCGCCGGGCACGGTACGCTGGCCGGGGCCGGACATTGGCCAACATAGCAGCGAGATCCTGGCGGAGTTGCTGAACTATTCGGACGCCGACATCCAGGACCTCGTCTCCAAAGGAGTAGTGTGATGACCTCTTCCGTCGCCATCGTCGAAGTCGGACCGCGGGATGGCTTTCAATCCATGCGCTCGGTCCTTCCGACGGCGACCAAGACCGAGATCATCCGCAGCCTGTATCAGGCTGGCGTTCGACGTATCGAAACCACGTCGTTCGTGAGCGAGCGCGCGGTGCCGCAACTGGCCGACGCGACCGAGATTGTGGCCTTTTCGGCGCAGTTTCCCGAGCTGGATGCGCAGGTACTCGTCCCCACCGCCCGCCATGCTCAGCGGGCGCTCGCGGCGGGTGCCGATCACCTGTGCGCGGTGCTCTCGGTCAGTGAGAGCCACAACCGCGGCAACGTGCGGCGCTCGCCGATGGAATCGGTCGAAGATTATCGCCAGATGGTCGAGACCATGCCGGCTGGCACGGCAATGCGGCTCAACGTCGCGACGGCGTTCGATTGCCCGAATGCGGGGCGTGTCCCCGAGCGCGCGGTCTTGGAATTGCTGGACCATCTGGTCGCAGTGACGAGCGATGCTGAGATCGCACTGTGCGACACGACCGGCAAGGCCGACCCGGCACAGGTCACGGCGTTGTTCGAAGCTGTCAAGAAGCGATTCCCGCAAGTGCGAAACTGGGCCTTTCATGGCCATGATACCTATGGCCTGGGCACGGCAAACGTATACGCCGCGTGGCGCGCCGGTATCGACGTGTTCGACGCCTCGGTTGCGGGATTGGGCGGTTGCCCCTTTGCGCCCGGCGCGACGGGGAACGTCGCGACCGAGGACGTCGTGTGGATGTTCGAATCGATGGGCGTTCGCACGGGCATCGACATTGAGGCGCTGGTCCAAGCCTCGCATGTGATCTGCGAGCTTCCCGACAGCCAGACCGGCGGGCGCGTGCGCGACGCGCTGAGCGCACGTGCCAAGCGTGCAGTGGCGGCATGACCGTCGCCGCGACCCCGCGCACATTGTTCCAGAAAGTCTGGGACGCCCATGTCGTTGCCGATCTCGGCAACAATGCTGTGCTGTTGTACATCGACCGGCATCTGGTGAACGAAGTCACCAGCCCGCAGGCGTTCGAGGGGCTGCGGCTGGCAGGCAGGAAAGTCCGCCGCCCCGAGGGCACGATCGCGGTCGCCGATCACAACGTTCCCACCACCAACCGCGCCGGCGGCGTCGTCGCGATCGCCGAGCCGGACAGCCGCCTCCAAGTCGAGACGCTTGAGCGGAATGTCGCTGAGTTTGGCATTCCCTATGTCCCGCTGCTCAGCCGGCGGCAAGGCATCGTGCATATCATCGGCCCCGAGCTCGGCCTGACGCTGCCGGGCACGACTATCGTCTGCGGCGACAGCCATACCTCGACCCATGGCGCGTTCGGTGCGCTCGCTTTCGGCATCGGCACGTCCGAGGTCGAGCATGTGCTGGCCACGCAGACGCTGGTCCAGCAGCCCGCGCGATCGATGTTGATCCGGGTGGACGGAACGCTTTCGGTCGGGGTGACCGCGAAGGATCTGGTCCTGCACATCATTGGGAGGATCGGGGCGGGCGGCGCGACCGGCTATGTCATCGAATATGCGGGGGAGGCCGTCACCGCGCTGGACATGGCCGGCCGCATGACGCTGTGCAACATGTCGATCGAGGCGGGTGCGCGGGCGGGCATGGTCGCACCCGATGCAAAGGCGCTCGAGTGGCTGAAGGGCAGGCCGCTTGCGCCAACGGCGCAGGCTTGGGACGCTGCACGGGCAGCATGGTCCGAACTGCGTTCCGACAAAGGTGCCGTGTTCGATCGCACCGTTGTGATCGACGCGCATGACGTCATGCCGATGGTCACTTGGGGAACCAGCCCCGAAGCGGTGCTGGCAATTGACGGTCATGTGCCGGATCCCGCCGCCATCGACGATGCGCGCAAGCGCAGCCAGACAGAGGCCATGCTGCAATATATGGCGCTGGAGCCGGGTAAGCCGATCGCCGGCACGCCGATCGACATCGTGTTCATCGGTAGCTGCACCAATGGCCGCATCGAGGATTTGCGCGCTGCCGCTGCAGTGGTGGGCGATCGCCATGTCGCGTCATCGGTCAGGGCGTTGGTCGTGCCGGGGTCCGGCGAGGTGAAGGCTCAAGCTGAGGCTGAAGGGCTGGACCAGGTGTTCATGAGCGCCGGTTTTGAATGGCGTGATGCAGGTTGTTCGATGTGCCTTGGCATGAATCCGGATCGGCTTGCGCCAGGACAACGCTGCGCTTCCACGTCAAACCGGAACTTTGAAGGCCGTCAGGGACCCGGCGGAAGAAGTCACCTCATGTCCCCGGCGATGGCCGCCGCCGCCGCATTGGCCGGGCGGATCGTCGATGTCAGAAAGTTTGGCGCATGAAGCCGTTCGACAACCTAACGGCCATCGCCGCGCCCCTACCGCTTGAGAATGTCGATACCGACAAGATCCTTGCCGGCCGCTTTCTAAAGACCATCTCGCGCGAGGGGTTGGGGAAGGTGCTGTTCCATGTCATGCGCGAAGACCCTGACTTCGTCCTTAACCGAGCACCCTGGGATCGGGCGGGCATCCTCATCGCGCTCGACAATTTCGGCTGCGGGTCGAGCCGCGAGCACGCCCCTTGGGCGCTGCTCGATTTCGGTTTCCGCTGCATCATCGCGCCCAGCTTTGCCGACATTTTCTACAATAACTGTTTCAAGAACGGTATCCTTCCGATCGTTCTCGCGCGCGATATTATTGAGCAGCTCATCGGCGAGGCACAGCATCCTGGCGGCATGGCGATGACCGTCGATCTCGCGTGCCAGACAATCAGCTTGCCCGATGGCGAGGTGATCCGCTTCGACGTCGATCCTCACCGCAAGGCCGACTTGATTGCGGGCGTCGACGAAATCGCGCGAAGCCTTGCCTATGACGACCAGATCGACGTCGTCGAAGCGAGCCGATCCACTTCGACGCAGTGGATAACACCCATTTCCGCGTCGAGGCTGCACGACGGTAGTCCGCTTTAGCTCGAAGATCGCACGAGTTCAGCCACACCAACTGGAGAGATACGAATGCCTGCTTTGAACGTTATCACCCGCGACGGGACCAGTCGGATGATCCAAGGAGACGTCGGATCGAGCGTGATGGAGGCTTTGCGCGATGCCGGAGTCGATGAGATTCTCGCATTGTGCGGCGGACGTTGCTCCTGCGCGACCTGCCATGTCTTCGTAGATCCCGCGTTTCTAGCGGCGCTGCCGGAAATGACAGAGGACGAAAATGATCTGCTGGACAGTTCCAGCCACCGACATGCCACCTCGCGCCTGTCCTGTCAGTTGCCGCTGCGTGAGGAGCATGACGGCATAACCGTTACCGTTGCGCCTGAGGATTGATCGTCTGTGTTAACGAAGCTGGCGGTCGAGCTGCAGGCAGCGCTCCGCGCAAAAACAAACACTGTTTGACAGCTGTTCAGTGTGTGCTAGCCTTTTGTCACGATCGCGTCTGGTCGCCTGTAAGCCTGCAAATCGCCCTTGGGGTATCGCGCAGCTGCGGGTCACGGCCGAGCGGCGAGACACCTAGGAGAGGCAAACCGGCGAATGTCAGTCACATCCCATACTTTTGATTACGTCATCATCGGCGCAGGGTCAGCTGGGTGCGTGGTTGCAAACCGCCTTTCTGAGAACCCGGCGACGCGCGTCCTGGTGCTGGAAGCGGGTCCGACGGACGACAGCATGATGATCCACATGCCGCGCGGCATCGGCAAACTGCTCGCGCCTGGCAGCAAGTATGTCTGGGACTACACCGCGTCGAAGGGCGGCAACTACGGCGACGAGCCGTGGCTGAAGGGCAAGGTGCTGGGTGGATCCAGCTCTATCAATGGCATGGTCTATGTCCGCGGTTATCCGGCCGACTTCGACGAATGGCGCGATCTCGGCTGCCAGGGCTGGGGCTGGGAGGACATGCGCCCCGCATTCGATGCGGTCGAGAATCATGCGCTCGGCGCCGGCCCGAATCGGGGTATCGGCGGCCCGCTGTCGGTCTCCGTGCATCCTGAGGGTGATCCGATGGCAGAGGCGATCATCGCCTCTGCCAACAAAATCGGCATTGGGCGGGTCGAGGACGTCAATTCGGCACTGGATGGCGGCATCGGGTATCAGCCGCGCAATGTCAGCAAGGGCAAGCGGCAGAGCGCGGCGGTGGCGTTCCTCAACCCAGTCAAACACCGTAAAAATCTTGAGATTCGTACCGGTGTCCAGGCCCTGAAGCTGTTGTTCGAGGGGAAGCGCTGCGTCGGCGTGCTGGCGAGCGAGGGCGGTGCGGAGCTGCAGTTCAGGGCTGGTCGCGAAGTCATCCTTGCGGCCGGCGCGGTCGAGTCGCCCAAGCTGCTGCAGCTCTCCGGGATCGGCGACGGCGCCGAGTTGTCGCGGCTCGGCATCCCCGTGCTCGCCGAAAATGCAGAGGTGGGGCGCAACCTGCAGGAGCATTTTTATCTGCAGATGCAATATCGCGTGACGTCCGGCAGCATGAACGACAAGTTCCGAGGTCTCCCGTTGCTTGGATCGGTGCTGCGTTACCTATTGTTCAAGAGCGGGCCAATGTCGCATGCCGCGCACGAGCTGGTCGCTTTTTTTCGAACGTTGCCGGAACTCCCGCGGCCCGACGCGCAGATCGGCGTTGGGCTCTATTCCATGGCTTTCTCCGAAAAGGGTTTGGGCATCGATCCCGAGCCGGGGATCACCATGGGTGGCAATCATATGCATCCCACCAGTCGGGGCCAGACGACCATCGTCAGTCCTGACGTGTCGAAGCCGCCCAGGATTGTCGCAAACTATCTGTCGACCGACGAGGACCGCCGGGCCGCGATCGCACTGTTCCGAAAGGTGCGGGAGATCGCCGCGACCGAGCCGTTGCGCCACCTCATCAAGGCCGAGATGTCGCCGGGACCGGACGTGCGCAGCGACGATGAGATCCTTCATGCTTTCATGGAACTGGGCTATCGTGGCTATCACGTTTCGGGAACCTGCCGAATGGGCGGCGATCCGGCCTCGGTGGTCGACCCCAAGCTTCGCGTCCGCGGGGTCGAAGGACTGCGCGTCGTCGACACGTCCATTTTCCCGCGCCTGACATCGGGGAACACCAACGCCCCGGCGATGGCCGTGGGGATGCGCGCAAGCAGGCTGATCCTGTCCGAGCAGGCCTGACCTGTGCGGCGAATGGCAAGATCCAAGAAGCATGGGCATGAAGCTAGAAGGTAAAGTAGCAATCGTCACCGGCGCAGCGCGCGGTATCGGCCAAGCGATCGCCGAGCGGTTCGTCGCGGAAGGCGCGAAGGTCGTTTGCGCCGATCTGAGAGAGGAAGTCCACGAGCTGTCCGGCCGGTTCCGCCATCAGGTCAAGTCGGTGACGGCGGACGTGTCGAGCACGAGCGACATCAAGGCGATGGTCCAGGTGGCGGTAGCCAACTGGGGGCAAATCGACGTGCTCTGCAATAACGCCGGTATCGTCGGCACGCCGGGGATGCTGACGAGCATCGAAGATGATGAGTTCGACCAGATCATCGCGGTCAACCTCAAGAGCGTGTTTCTGACGATGAAATATGCGATACCGGTGATCGCCTCCGGCGGCGGCGGCTCAATCATCAACATCGCGTCCGCTGCTGGCCTGGTTGGGGTTCCGGAGATAGCGATCTATTGCGGGTCCAAGGCGGGCGTGATCGGGCTTACCCGCGCAGCCGCGCTCGAAAATGGACCTAACAAGATTCGCGTCAATGCGATCTGCCCTGGAAATGTCCTCACCCCGCTAAACCGCGAGCATGTGACCCAAGAGAATTATGATCAATGGATGGCCAAGCAGGCCATCAAACGGATGGGTGAGGCCGGCGAGATCGCCGGACTCGCCACCTACCTTGCCAGCGATGACGCCGCCTTCGTCACAGGTACGGCCATTCCGATCGACGGTGGCATGACTGCCGCATGAGGTGTGACGATGGATTGACTCATGTTCGGAATCGACTTAAACCAAACATCGTTTAATATTGCGTTCCGCAAGAGGGATACATTGGAGAGGCGTCATGACACTTTCGATCAAGCATCTGTCACCGGTCGGCGTCGAGGTGGACGTCGATCTGAAGGATCCATCGACGCACGACGACGTCGCACGGCTCTATGAACAGCACGGGCTTCTCGTCTTCCGCAACCAGGATCTGACGTTCGAACAGCAAAAGACTGTGATGGCACGCCTCGGACCCGTTCTGGAGGACTGGACGACGGTCGGCTATGTCTCGAACACGCGCGCAGACGGCATACTTGGCGATTCCGAGGTTTCATATCATTCCGATTTCATGTTCACGTCGGAGCCCGGCCTTGGCAACTCGCTGCTCGCCGTCGACGTCCAGCCGAACAAGACCTGGACGCGCTATGCCAGCTTGGTGAACGCCTATCGCAAGCTGCCAACTGATCTGCGCGCCAAGCTGGATGGCCTCAAAGGCCTGAACCTGTTTTCGTCCACCGCAGAAGCACTGCGGGGGCGCCAGCTGCTTGACGATTACCCCGAAGATGCGCCGCGTGCCGTCCACGACGTGCTGCGCATCGATCCGATCACCAAGCAGCGTGTCGTCTATGTGTCCGAGCAGAACACGGCCCAGATCGTCGGTCTCGATCATGACGAGAGCGAGGCGGTACTCGCCGAGTTACACAATATCCTTCTGGCACCCGAGAACATCTATGAGCATCGCTGGTCGAACGGCGACCTGGTGATCTGGGCCAATCAGGCCTTCCTGCACGCGCGGGGCGGCCTGACTCCGGGCGAAACGCGCACGCTTCAGCGCGTCTGCATCAGCAACGCCCCAGCCGATCTTTACCGTCCGCCGGTGCCTGACGACCGGCTGCCTGTAGCCATGCGAACGATGTGATCGCAGGCTCCGTGGCCGATCGGCTGCGGAGCCACCGGCCTCCAACGGCTCACTTCGCCGCTAGAGTTACGATTATCAGACAAACTTCGCGGGAGTTTTTCGTGACCATACGCCTCACCGTCCAAATGCGCACGGCCGCTGAAGACGCGGATCGATTTCGAGATTTCCTGTTGGAGCTCCGCACGAAGATCAGGCAGCAGGAAGCTGATACCTCGGTCGTTTACGACATATTCCACGCCGATGGTGATGAGTTCGTTGTCACCGAAGCTTATCACGATAGCGACGGACTGCTGATCCACCTTGGCAATCTGGGTGCCAGCGGGATCGACGCCTTCAAATTCACGGTCGAGCGTATGATCGTATGCGGCTCCCTGTCTCCCGAGGCGCAAGCCGTGCTGCCGCGCCTTGGTGCAAAGGAATTGCTCATCTATCCGACCCGATTGGGTAATCGTTGAGTGACACGGGGCTGCCATTTGGGGCGGTCTCAGATGCAGCGCGGCGCCTAGTTTCGATCAATCCCGATCGACAGTGCTGAACGCCGCATGCGAATTGTTGCCAAGCAACGTCTGATAAAAGTGAGGATGCCATGACCGAACGCCCGGCCTATTTCGACAAGTACAAGACGATCAAGTTCGATCGGTCCGACAATGGCGTCCTTGTCATGCGCCTCCACAGTGACGACGGACCGGTTAAGTACAACAACGTCCATCACGAGGAATGGGCACCTGCATTCACCGATGTCGGCATGGACCGCGACAATCGTGTCGTCGTTCTTGCGGGCTCCGGCGACTCCTTCATCGATGGACATAGCTCATGGGATCGGCCGTTGGACACGCCGAGTGATTATGATCGCCCGATGTGGGGCGAGAAGATGATGTTTCGGCGCATGTTTGAGATCGAGTGCCCGATCATTTGCGCCGTCACCGGTCCGGCAACGATCCATGCAGAACTGGGCGTGCTCGGCGACATCATTCTTGCGGCCGATCACGCCTATTTCGCTGATGACGGACATTTCCCTGCTGGCGAGGTTGCCGGCGACGGTGTGCATATCGTCTGGCAGGAATTGCTTGGGACTAATCGTGGTAAGTATTTCTTGCTGACCGGCCAGCGCATTGACGCGCACGAGGCGTTGCGGCTGGGCGTTGTCAATGAAGTGATGCCACTTGCCGATCTGATGCCGCGCGCGATGGAGATCGCCAACCGGCTGGCGACCTATGCGGATCTGACTTTGAAATACACGCGGCTGTGCTTCGTCGACAAATGGAAGCACCTGTTCCACGACGCTGTCGGGGTCGGCTACGGCATGGCGCTGGCGCAGTTGGCGCACATCGACCGCGGCTGGATGGTGTGGAACGACTCGAAGGAAGGCAATGCCGACTTCGCGCAGTTCAAGCGCCTTTATGCGCGCGGACAGGAGCCCGGAGGGGCGTAAGCGGCGGCGGTAACGAGGCGCGCCTCTGCGATCGATGAAGACTTGAGGGACGGCGATATGTATCCGGGAATTTTTGCGGCGAAACATCCTGACAAGATTGCCGCGCTGATGGCCGATACGGGCGATCAGATCACTTTTGCCGAGCTGGAGTCGTCATCAACGCGGCTGGCGCGCCTGTTGCGTCAACGCGGATTCGTCCGCGGGGATCACATAGCGCTAATTTCCGAGAACAATCTGCGCTGCTTCGAAGTTTATTGGGCGGCGCTGCGCTCGGGCCTGTACATCACCTGCGTCAACCGGCACCTGACCCCTGACGAAATGGCGTATATAGTCAACGATTGCGGTGCGCAGGCGTTGATCGCGTCGAGCGAGTGCGCGACGCTCGCGGAAGCGGTTGCCGGGCAATGCGGAGCGCTGACGACGAAACTCAGCTTTGGCGGCGCGATCGACGGCTTTAAATCGTACGAAGCGGCGCTGTCCAGCGTGTCGGACGAACCACTCGGCGACCAGCCCTGCGGCACCGACATGCTGTACTCGTCCGGCACGACCGGACGTCCAAAGGGCATCAAGCCGCCGCTGCCAGATCGCCAGATCGATGATCCGGGCGATCTGCTGCGCACCGTGTTCGGCAAGATATACGGGTTCGATGAGGACACCGTCTTTTTCACGCCGTCGCCCCTTTATCACGCCGCACCACTCCGCTTCGGTTCGATCGTGCAATCGCTTGGCGGCACGGTGATCGCGACGAGGCGCTTCGATGCGCTTGCGTCGCTCGAGGCGATCGAGCGCTTCAAGGTTACCCATAGCCAGTGGGTTCCGACGATGTTTGTGCGCATGCTGAAACTGCCCGAGGAAGAACGGAACCGGCACGACCTTTCGAGCATGAAGGTCGCGATCCACTCCGCGGCCCCGTGCCCGGTTACGGTCAAACAGGCGATGCTCGATTGGTGGGGCCCGATTGTCTATGAATTCTACGGCTCAACCGAAGGCAATGGCGGGACATTCATCTCGCCTGAGGAATGGATCTGTAAGCCCGGATCGGTCGGCCGGGCCGGCGTGGGGGTGATCCACATCTGCGACGAGGATGGAAAGGAGCTGCCGACCCACGAGCGCGGCACGGTGTATTTCGAGCGCGACGAGCTGCCGTTCCGATATCACAACGACGAAGAGAAGACCCGAGCGGCGATTCATCCGCATCATCCGACTTGGACGACGACCGGGGATATCGGTTATCTCGATGAGGATGGCTTCCTGTTCCTGACCGATCGCAAGGCATTCGTGATCATCTCCGGTGGCGTGAACATCTACCCGCAGGAGATCGAGAACTGCCTGACGCTGCATGAAGCAGTCGATGACGTCGCGGTGATCGGCGTGCCCGACGATGAGATGGGCGAATCCGTCAAGGCCGTCGTCAAGCTTGCGCCTGGTTACGCGGCGAGCGCGGAGTTGGAAGGTCGGTTGATCGAGTACGTCAAGGAGCGCGTTGCACGCTACAAGGCGCCGCGTTCGGTGGATTTCGTCGAAATGCTGCCGCGGACTCCGACCGGCAAGCTGGCGAAGACTGAGTTGAAGCAGCGCTATCGTGAGGCGTCGACTGGATCGCGCGCGGTAGCCTGAACGCAGCATCTGCTCGCCCCCCAAGATTGCCGATAGCGGCATCGATTGGAAGGTAGAGTGGCAACGGCTACCGGGTGCGCCTGCTCGCGGTGCCGCCCATGACCCATCGCAGATTTTCGAGCCGTGCACGCCGTGGTGCGCATTGGCCCTATACCCTACAGCCTTTGGTTGTGCAGTGTTGCAGACCACCCTTGGAGTGCTGCAGCCGAGCCTTTTCGCTGGTTTACCCCTTGACTTACAGCATGCCTCAAGTATCAAACAGTGATTGATAAACCCGGCCGGGTGTTGAGGCGTCGCAACCGGGCCGTAATCATTGGAGAGGTTTGGCAAATGTCAATTTCAACTGATGAAGCGGCCACCGACGAGTTTCTCGCCGAGCATTTCGATATCTACTCGCCTGCCGTTAACGAGCGGCTGTTCGACATCCTCAAGATCATGCGCGAAAAGGGTGGGCTGCACTTCTCGCCCGAGCATGGCGGCCACTGGGTCGCAGTCACTCATGCCGAAGCGAAGAAAACGGCGCGCGACTGGAAAACCTTTACTAGCGCGCAGGGCGTTGTGCTGGGCGATCCGGAAATCCGGAAGTTCGGTCCGATCGAATATGATCCGCCGCTCCATCAGCAATATCGCAACATTATCAATCCGTTCTTCACGCGCGATGCGGCTCGGGCCTATGAGCCGGCCCTCGCCGCTTACGCCGATGGGCTGATCGACAAGTTTATTGGCGCCGGTTCGGCGGACCTCACCGAGCAGTATGCAAAGCCGATCGCAAACTACATGTTCTTCGAACTGCTGTTCGAGTTTCCGCCGGAGCAGGCGGATTTTTGCGACGATGCGACCAACGATGCGATGTTCTCGAGCGATCCGATGGCGCGCATGGCCGGCTTCAACCGGCTGGCCGAGTTCACGAAGGATGTGGTCACCCGCGCGAACGCCGGCGAGCCGATGGCGGAGGTCATCAATGCCGTTCGCACGGCGACTATCGAAGGACGTCCTATCACCGTCGACGAGGCTGCGGGCGTTCTCCAGGTGCTAATTCTTGGTGGTCACGACACCACCGTTCACGCGATGGGCAACATGTTCATCCAATTGGCGCAGAACCCTGATGCGCGACAGAGCATCGTGAACGATCTGGCGCTGGTCCCAAAGGCGGTCGAGGAGTCGTTACGGCACATGACGCCGGCGGTCACAATATCGCGTACGGTGCGCGATACTTGTGTGTTTGAAGGGCACGCCATGCAGTCGGGTCAGAAGCTGTGCCCGATGTGGATTTCGGCAAATCGCGACGAGGCCGTTTTTCCCGACGCCGATCAATTCCGGCTGGAGCGCGATAACATCAATCAGCATGTCGCCTTTGGCGTGACGCCACACAAATGTGTCGGTGAATGGGTGGCAAAGTCATTGCTCAAGGTGATCACGGAGCGGCTGTTGTTGCGGATCCCGCAATTCACGCTGCCCGACGACTTCGAAGTCAAGTACCGGATGGGGCAGACTCGCGGTCCTATTTCAGTTCCCGTTAGATTCTGAGCCGAATTCGGCGCGTCCGGCTGCCTGATCGCGCGCGTCCGCTCAACTTATTCAAATGCGCGAGAACTCGCAGATAAATCGGAGGGGAGATAACAATGAAAGCAACCAATAAGCGCTGCAATCGAAAGTTCGGTCTGGGCTTGAAGGCGACCACATCCGTCCTGTGTCTTGGCCTCCCCGCGGTGGCGAGCGCGCAGGACGTTTCGCCCGCCGCCCAGGCGGGGCCGGGCACGAGCGAAGCCCAGGATCAGCAGCGGCAAGCCAGCCAGCAAGGGCTGGGCGACATCATTGTGACGGCGCAGAAGCGCACGGAAAATATCCAGGACGTGCCGATTTCGGTCGTGGCGGTGTCGGCAAAAGGCTTGACCGCCGCCGGCGTGACCGATTTCACCGACCTCCCGCAGGCCGTCAACGGTCTCCAGATCACCAACAGCAGCTCATACGTGTTCCCCATCGTGCGCGGCATCGGCTCGTTCCTGCAGGGATCGACGGCCGCCAGCAGTGTCGCGATGTACGTCGATGGTGTCTATATTCCCGCGCTTCAGTCGGCCGACATGCAACTCGGCAACGTTGAATCCGTCCAGGTTCTCAAGGGGCCGCAGTCTGTGCTGTACGGCCGCAACGCCACCGGCGGTGCGATCGTCATCACCACGAAGACGCCGGGGGCGGACGATGCGTTGAACGGCATGATCTCCGCATCACTTGGCAATTACGCGTACAAGAACGTCAATGCTTATATCGCATCGGGTTTGGGTGGTGGCTTCGCAATTAGCGCGACCGGCTTCTACTCGCGTCACTCGGGCTACGTAAAGAACTTGGCGTCGTCGAACATCGACTCCGGCACGCTCAACCCGGGACCAGCGCCGGATCTCGATCTCAACTCGCTCGATACGTTTGGCGGGCAGGTCAAGCTTGTCTATGCGCCGACCGCCGACACGCGCATTACGTTAGCCGTGAACGGATCGAAGGCCGATGATACCTCGGGTTCTGGTGCCACGCAGCTGAACCCCGACGTGATCCGCGCCGCGCTCCAGCTGCCGCCGGTTATCGCGTTCGCCACCGAATATGGCACTGCTTACGGTTGGAACAACAGCCGGCACCTGAGCGAGGTCGGCGCGGTTCTGACGGCGACGCACAAGACGGGCAACGTCAACCTGACCTCGATCTCGGCCTGGCATAAGACTAGCGCGCGTCAGGCAACGGATGCCATTGGTGCCAGCATCCCGACGTTCGGTTTCGGCAGCAAGCAGGCTTCCGAATATTGGAGCCAGGAGCTCCGCGCGAACTCGGAGGGCAACAAGGCCTTCAACTGGCTCCTCGGTGCGAGCTATCTCGATCTCGGCAGCGCGCCGGATTGGGAACTCTACACCTACGTCAATCAAGCGCCGCTTCCGCCGCAACGCGCAAGCTACAAGAACCGTTCGGCTGCGGTATTCGGCGAGGTCTACATCAATGCCACGGATCGGCTGACGCTGACGGCAGGCCTTCGCTATACGCAGGACCGCTTTCGGATGACGGCGATCGAGCGCGATCTGGCGCCCGATGGAACCACCGTCCGCAAGCGCGACAATTACATCACCTGGCGCGGCGTCCTCGACTACCAGATCGACGTTGGCATGATTTATGCCAGCGTCTCCACGGGTCAAAAGGCAGGCGGTGGCAACGTGCCAAACGTCGCGTCGGGCAATTTCGAGCCTGAAAAGCTGACAGCCTATGAAATCGGGTTCAAGACCGACCTACTCGACCGCCGGCTGCGGTTGAACGGTGCGGCCTTCTATTACGACTTCCGCGATATCCAGGCGCAGCTCGTGGGCGGCCCGACCGGCGGCGCGACCTTTGTGGTCAACGGCAACAAGGCCAAAGCATCGGGTGTCGAGCTCGAGGCTACGGCGCTGGTTGCCGAAGGCCTGACGCTCAACGGCGCCTTCACTTACCTGTTTGATCGCGAATATACCGATTTCAATGTTCCCGCGACACCAACTGCGGGTATCCCGTCGCTTAACGTGACTGGAAACAAGATGGTCGGCGCGCCTGAATTCACGGCGATCGCAGGCCTTAAATATGAGCAGGATCTGGGCGACAGCGGCACCGTCGAGTTCAACACCAACTTTTCGTACAGATCCGGCTATTTCCTCACCATCGCGAACAATCTGGGGACCGGCGGCAAAAACCGGGAGAAGGGCATTCCGCTGCTCAACGCCAATATCGAGTATCGCACGCCGAATCAGAGTTTCGGGCTGTCGCTCTGGGTGCGTAACCTGGTCGATGCCGAATATTATCTCGGTGGTCTGGACGCGCTGGGTGGCGCCACGCTCATCGGGACGGCTGGTGATCCTCGTACCTTCGGTGCGACCGCCACATTCAACTTCTGAGCGATCGGTTTTGTGTCTGGCGGCGTTTCGATGCCGTCAAACAGGCCGCTCTAACTGACCGGTAGCTGCCGCAGCCAAATGTAAAATGCGGTATCTTGCCTGCGAGGCGCGGCTGTCCATCGCAGCCGTGTTTAACGGCCCGAAGTCTTGTGAAAGGTTGTCATGCAGCAACGTCAATATCCGACCGTCCACCTTCACGTTGGCGCCAAGCGGCTGACGGCGGGCTCGGGCGGCACACATGCCCATATCTGTCCGGCAACGGGGGCGGTGACAGGCGAGATCCCCCTGGCGGGGACGGCTGAAGTCGAGGCGGCGGTAGAGGCAGCACACGCCGCCTATGATAGCTGGCGCCGCTGGCGCCCGGCGGAACGGCGTGACGTGCTATTGAAGCTCGCGACCTTGCTCGGCGAGAAAGCCGAGAAGCTTGGCGAGTACACGACCATGGACAATGGCATCCCGGTGTCCGTGACGAGCCAGCATGGCCCCATCGCCAAGAGTTGGATCGCCTATTATGCCGGGCTTTCCGATAAGATCGAAGGCCAGGTTACCGCGTCGCCGATCGACGGCGGCGACTTCGGTTATACGGCGATGGACCCATATGGCGTCGTTGGCTTGATCGTCACTTGGAACGGTCCGGTTGCGAACCTCTGCATGAAGGCCGGCGCGGCACTGGCGGCCGGCAATACCATCGTCGTCAAGTCGCCCGAAGTGACGCCCTACTCGCTCGAGATCTTCATGGAATGCGTCCGCGAGGCCGGGATCCCAGCAGGCGTCGTCAACCTGTTCCCGGGCGGTCCCGAAGCCGGCGCGGCACTGGTCGCGCATCCCAAGGTCAAAAAGATCAGCTTTACCGGCGGGCCTGCAGGTGCGCGCAAGGTGCTGGCCGCTTGTGCCGAGCAGATCAAGCCGGCGGTGGTCGAGCTGGGCGGCAAGTCCGCCAACATCATTTTCGCCGACGCCGATCTCGATTTTGCGGCTCAGCATGCCGCGCTGTTCAGCGCCGCGATTATCAGCGGCCAGGGTTGCGCATTCCCGACGCGATGCCTCGTCGAGGAATCGGTCTATGAGGATGTGATCCAGCGCATAGTTGCGATCCTGGGCGCGATCAAGATCGGCGATCCATGGGATCCCACGACCGTCATGGGCCCTGTTCTAACCGAAGCGTCGATGAACCGGATTCTTGATATTGTCGCGAAGGCCGACGCTGACGGTGACGGCAAGCTGATCCTGGGCGGCAAGCGCGTCGGCGGCGAGCATGCCAACGGGTTCTACATTGAGCCGACCGTATTCCGTGACGTCGACAATGCCAGCCCCCTGGCTCAGGAGGAGATTTTCGGTCCCGTGCTCGCGATCATGAAATTCTCGGACGAGGATGAGGCCATTCGCCTGGCGAACGACACGCGCTACGGTCTGGCGGCCTATATCCAGTCGAACAATCTGCGGCGCGTGCACCGCGTCGCGGCGCAGCTGGCTGCCGGCGGCATCTATGTGAACGGCGGCAGCTTCATCGATCCGGCTTCGCCGTTCGGCGGCCTCGGTCTCAGCGGCTTTGGCCGCGAAGGCGGTCGTTACGGACTGGAGGAGTTCCTGCAGCCCAAGGCGATACGGATCGGCACCGGCCAGATCGTTTTCGGCTGATCCACGGGGGGCAAACTGGGTGCCGATTGTGGAAGCAAGTCATTCGCGGCAGAGTGCTGCGTGGAACGGCCACGTCGGCCCATGCCCGCGCGCGCGCGGCGACCTTTCCGCGCTTGGTGGCGCTTGCTTTGGAATGTACCTGATGACCGCCTGCCGAGACGTGCTTGGCGTTCGCTCGACGAAGTTGGAGGAACAATGTCTTACGAACATGTGGCGGTCGAGCGCGACGATCGGATCACGATCATCACGATCAATCGACCGGACGTGCACAATGCCCTGAACGCTCGGGCGCAGCAGGAGCTGCTGGAAGCGTTCGATGCGTTCGATGCCGATTCGGATCAGTGGGTAGCGATCGCCACTGGGGCTGGGGCGAAGGCCTTCTGCGCCGGTCATGACTTGAAGGAGCAGGCTGAGGGCGGCGAACTCAGCCCGCTGCCAAAGGGTTTTGCGGGACTGACCTCTCGATTCGACCTGTCCAAGCCCGTGATCGCCGCGGTCAACGGTGCGGCGATGGGCGGGGGCTTTGAGCTCGCGCTGGCCTGCGATTTGATCGTGGCGTCGAGCAATGCGAGCTTTGCGTTGCCGGAGCCGAAAGTCGGGCTGGCGGCGCTGGCAGGCGGTATCCAGCGGCTTCCGCGCGACATCGGCTTGAAAGCCGCGATGGGCATCCTGCTTACCGGCCGCCGCGTTTCCGCACATGAAGGATTCGAATTGGGCTTCGTCAACGAGGTCGTCGAAGATGACGTGCTGTCCGCCGCCCGGCGATGGGCGCGCGAGATCGCAGAGGCCAGCCCCTTGGCCGTCCGTGCAACGAAAGAAGCAGTGTTGCGCGGTCTCGATGCGCCGCTCGCGCAATCGATTGGGGAAGTCTGGCACTATCCTGCGATGAAGGCGATGCTGGATTCGGAAGACGCCATCGAGGGGCCGGCGGCATTCGTTGACAAGCGAAAACCCAATTGGCAGGGGCGCTGACGCTTCTGGACCACGCGTTGGACGGTCGCCCGAGTCAGACCATTGGTGACGTCGCTATTTCGACTGGTCGGCGCTCGCATAGCGCGCCTTGAACGACTGAATGATGCTGGTGGCGGCTTCCTCGAACACGGCGTCGTACGTCATGAACCGCTTCTGCGCCGCCTGAAACAACAGCGGATAGAGATCGGACAGATCGTCGTTATGTGGCGTGCTTCCTCCGGCGGTTTGCCGCAGCGCCCAGCCGATCGCCAGCGTCTCCAGCGCTTCGGAGAGCGGCATGATGATCGGCAGCGGCATGCCGGCGTTGATTAGCCTGTGGATCCCGCCTTCTAGAAACTTATTGGCGAGCCCGGCGGCACGACGTTGGGGGAACGCAGGGATCAACGGGGGATGCGCGATCAGGAAATTGCACAGCTGCCAAGTCCCCGCCAGGAACGACTCTTCCCAGCTATGCGGCGTGGCACTGGGCGGAAGCGGGTGCAGCGGAGTCCGCATCAAGGCCAGCTCCGCCGCACCGTTGATGATGTCCCCCTTGTTCTTGAAATGATGATAGAGCGATGCGCCGTTGACGCCGAGCTCCTTTGCGATGCGGCGGATGCTGAGGGCATCGATGCCTTCGGTCTTCATGATCTCGAGCGCGACATCGAGAACGGCCTCGCGTGATATCAGCGCTTCTTTCGGTCGGGCCACTCTGTTTCCCCCTCAACGTTCGCGTCGTTGCACAAAGGCGTGGGCCGCGAATTCACTCCTTAGCACATGATTGCCTCATGCACTGTTAGATTTACAGATGGTGAGCCGACGCCATGCGGTCAAGCCGCTCTAAGCTGTAGCCGAGTCCTATCAGGAGGGGACAGAGCGTCCGACGGTGCCGCCTATCCCGCAACCGCATTTGAGGATCGAACTCATGCGCCGACTGAAGGAAGCCAGCGTAGGTGAGCTTTCACTTTTTGACCAAGCGCACGATCTCAAAGAACTCTATGATTACCTCTTCTCGCTTGATTACCTATCATCGAAATATGAGCTTCGGTTGGGTGGCAAGAACCTCAATGAGTTATCGCCGGGTGAAAAGGGCCTTCTGCTGCTGATTTTCTATCTCCAGCTTGATCGGAACAGCACACCATTGGTTATCGACCAGCCGGAAGATAATTTGGACAACGACAGCATCTTCAAGGTGCTCGCCGCCTGCATCGTAACCGTGTCCTGAAGGCCGCCTTGCGGGAAGCTGCTGCGCGGTGCTGATAGCCGCTCTTTGCGAGGAGCGGTGATGAGCGAGGATATCGAGGCGACGGGAGCGAGTGTTCTCGTGAGTGGTCATATGAGTAATCGTATGAGCAGTCGGATCGCGGTCGTCGGTGGCCGCCGTCGCTGGTCGGTGGATCAGAAGCTGTCGATCCTGCGCGAGGCGTTCGGCCCTGACGGCTCGGTCTCGGCGACGTGCCAGCGACACGCGGTCGGCAGCGGGACGCTCTATACGTGGCGCCGGCAAGCACTGGCGGGCGATCTGACGGGAGCGAAGCGCACGTCGGTGCCGTCGTTCGCCGAGGTCGAGGTGTCGGTGCCGACCACGGCGACCGCAGGCAGCGGCCATATCGGGATCGAGCTGCCGTCGGGTGTAGCGCGACAAACTGGGGCTCATCCGCAAATTTGGTGCAAGTTGGGGGATTCACGCGCGAATCGGGAGCGTGCATAGAGTGGGGATTACGGTCAGCGATGGTATTTGCGCGTGTTCCAGACATCTG
>Ga0065721_10004752_pt1 | contig 25757 bp, 22 predicted proteins | sample Mesricmetagenome_FD_59108 | JGI IMG/M metagenome (GOLD analysis project Ga0065721, IMG submission 59108) | Mesophilic microbial community from rice straw/compost enrichment Sample: eDNA_1 v2 (version 2) | ecosystem: Engineered > Solid waste > Grass > Composting > Bioreactor | place: USA: Davis... | reverse complement strand
TGAGCCTGTTGAGCATCTGGCTGATCCGCCGGGTGAAGGCGGTGAGGGAACCATCGACGTCCCGTCTGTTGGCGTCCGAAACTTAGGCGGAGCCTGGGGAAGCCGGAAAGGGGACGGCAATTTCGGATGGATTTGCAATCGGTTGTGTGGCAGATTGGAGAGGATGGGTCATGGAGGGAACTGACATTCACAGATCCGCAATGGTTTGCATTACCGGATGGCGCATTGGCACGAGGACGATGGCGGCGGTGTCCGAGCTTCGGGCATTGACCACCGTGGGGGCGCTGGGGGCGAAGGAGGCGATTTATGATGTCATCGGCGGGGCCGAGGTTCGGCTGACGCCGCTTCCCGGGGTCGATCCGGAGGAGGTGGTGGCCCGGCTGAGGAAATGTGGTTTTGTGGCCGGAGTGCACGCCTCGGACAGTGCCGAGGGTTCCGGGATTCCACCCGAACCGTGACGATGGCGTGCGGTGCCGCGGTGATTGTCCTGAATTGACGCCGGATATGGGGCCGGCTTGAGGGCGGTCCCCTGCGGGGGGAACGGAGTCCGGGATCGGAGGTCGGGCTTTTCGGGCACAAAAAAAGGCGCCCGATCCGGACGCCTTTTTTCGAATGAGGACCGCCTTTTACCAGGGGTTCCGCTGGTAGTCGCGGACGTAGTTGTAGCGGGTTTCGAACCCGAGCTCAGGCGGAAATTCGGTGTAGCCGGAGTTGATCCACGGGATGTCGCTGCGATAGGGCGGGCGATAGGAACCGCGGACGGTCGGGCAGGGGAAGGTGACGATGTCGTAGACCCCGTAGCCGAGGCGGGCAAAGGAACGGCCGATGCCACGGACGAGGCCGTAGCCAAAGGCGGCGGAGTTGCCTTCGTCGAAATTCACCATGGCCATGGAATCGAGGAGTTCGATGTACCCGAAGGCAACATTACTGATTCCGCGGCCGAGTTTTCGAGTGGGACCGAAGTCGGAACCCGGCGGCTGTTGGATGTCGGCGAATGCTGACGTCGCGATGGCGACGGCAACAAGGAGGAACGCGGCAGCTTTCATGTGAGTCAATAAAGTCGAAAAATTCGTTGCAAGGCAAGCAGAAACACCGGTTGGACGGAGGCATTTCTTGGACCGTGACTCTCGGGGAGGGGGCGGTTGGGGTCAGGCAAGAAGCTCCTTCACGTGGGCGCTCACGGCGGGGCCGAGGCCCCGGAGGTTGTAGCCGCCTTCCAGGACGGAAATCAGGCGGCCCTGGCAATGGCGTTCGGCGGCGTCCCGGAGGAGACGGGTGAGCTCGGCAAAATCGGCGTCCGTGAGGCGGAAACGTCCGAGCGGGTCGCCTTCCCGGGAGTCGAATCCGGCGGAAACGAGGAGGAGTTCGGGTTGGAATTTGTCCAGGGCCGGAAGAAGGGTTTCGCGGAAGGCGGCGAGGATTTCCGTCCGTCCGGCCCCGGAGGGGAAGGGGCGGTTGAAGATTTTCCCGGCGCCCCGGCCCTCCCCGGTTTCCGAGGGGTCGCCGGTGCCGGGATACCAGGGGGACTGGTGGGTGGAGAAAAAGAGCACGGAGCCGTCGGAGTAAAAGATCTCCTGGGTGCCGTTGCCGTGATGCACGTCCCAATCCACGATGGCGACCCGACCGACGCCGTGCCGTTTTTGCGCGTGGTGGGCGGCGATGGCGACATTGTTGAAGAGACAAAAGCCCATGGCGGCGGCGGGCCGGGCGTGGTGACCGGGCGGACGCACGGCACAGAAGGCGTTGTCGGCGTCGCCGCGCAGGACGGCATTGACGGCATCAAGGACGCCGCCGACGGCGTGGAGGGCGACGTCGCCGGATTCGCGACCGACGCTGACATCTCCGCCGGCGAGTTCGGTGGCGCCTTCACGGATCGTACGGAGGGTCGTTTCGATGTACCGCGGATCGTGGCAAAGGGCGACATCCTCCACCGTGGCGCGGCGGGAGGAAAGAACGAGCGGGGCGTTGAGAGGATCCAAAGCGGCGCGGACCGCCGCCAGGCGTTCGGGACACTCCGGGTGGCCGGGGGCCGTGCGGTGGTGGATGAGCAGGTCGTCGAGGAGGAGAGCGGTTTTTGCCATCGCGGCAGGAAAATAGCACGGGGTGACGCGCTGTGCGATTTTCCGTCGGGCGGGAGACTTCCGGCCGGCGGGTTTACCCGGGAAAAGGATTGCCGAAAGGACGGCCCGTGGTTTTCTCGCGGAATGATCTCCTCCTTGCATTGGGGCATCCTGGGAACGGGAGCCATCGCCCGAAAATTTGCCTCCGAACTTCCGCATTCCGCCACGGGACGGTTGGTGGCCGTGGGCAGTCGTTCAGCCGAAAAGGCGGCCGCCTTCGCGGAAAAATTCCCCGGGGTTCGCGCCCACGCCTCCTACGAGGCTTTGCTGGCCGATCCGGACGTCCAGGCGGTTTACATTTCCACCCCGCACCCGCAGCATGCCGAGTGGGCGATTGCCGCGGCTGAAGCCGGCAAGCACATCCTTTGTGAGAAACCTCTGACCCTCAATCATGCCGAAGCCATGGTCGTGGTGGAGGCGGCCCGGCGCCACGGGGTGTTTCTCATGGAGGCCTTCATGTATCGCTGTCATCCGCGAACCGCCCGCATTGCCGGGTTGGTGCGCGGGGGGATCATCGGGCGAGTGCGGCTCATCCGGGCCGCCTTCAGTTTCCATAGCGAATTCCATCCGGCGGGCCGTTTGTTCAGCAACGAACTGGGGGGCGGCGGGATTCTTGATGTGGGATGTTACACCACGTCCGTGGCCCGGCTGGTTGCCGGGGCGGCGGTGGGAAAACCGTTTCAGGATCCCGTGCAGATGAACGGATCGGCCGTCTTTTACGAAACCGGCGTGGACCGCGTGGCGGTGGCTACGATGAAATTTCCGGGAGACATTTTGGCGGAGATTTCCTGCGGTGTGGGGCTGCGTCAGGCGCATGACCTGGAGATTTTCGGCGAGGAGGGGATGATCAGCGTACCCGCCTTCTGGAATCCTCCCGGTCCGATCCGCATCCATCAGTACCGGGGCGACCGGATCACGGAGGTCGAGACGGACCCGAATCCCTACAAATACGCGTTGGAAGCCGACACCGTGGCCCGGGCGTTGCCCGCATTGGAGAGTCCGGCGATCGGTTGGGACGACACCCTCGGCAACATGCGCGCGCTCGATGAGTGGCGGCGCTCCGTGAAGCTTTCCTATCTCTCGGAAAGTCCCACCGCGCCGGAACAGGCCCTGCCCGTTTCGCGCCGCCCGCTGCGGCCCGGACGCTATGCCGAAATTCCGCGCCAGACTCTGCCATATCTGTCCAAGCCGGTGTCGCGGCTGATCCTGGGAATCGACAATCAGGGCACCTTCCCGCATCTGGCGGCGATGGCGGATGATTTTTTCGAGCGGGGCGGGAATGCCTTCGACACGGCGCACATTTATGGGGGCGGACTGATGGAGGAATTGCTCGGCCATTGGTTCGCGCGCCGCGGAACGCGCGAGGAGGCGGTTCTGATCGTCAAGGGTGCGCACACTCCGTTCTGCGATCCGGAGAACCTGCGCCGGCAGTTCGTGAAAAGCCTCGAGCGGTTGCAGACCGATTACGCCGATATTTACCTTCTGCATCGCGACAACCCGCAGGTGCCGGTGGGGGAATTTGTGGACGTGCTCGATGAACTGCGGCGGGAGGGAAAAATCCGCGCCTATGGCGGTTCGAACTGGAGCCTCGGGCGGCTTCGCGCGGCCAACGACTATGCGGCGCGGGCGGGACGCGAACCGTTCCGCGTGGTCAGCAACAACCTCAGCTTGGCCCGAATGATGGCGCCCGTCTGGGAGGGATGCGTGAGCGCGAAGGGACCGGAGTGGACCGCCTTTCTGCGGGAATCCGGCATGGCCCTGTTTGCCTGGTCGAGTCAGGCGCGCGGGTATTTTGTGCCGGACCGTCCGGCGGACGATCCCGAGATCGTGCGGTGCTGGGACAGCGGGGAAAACCGGGAGCGCCGCCGCCGGGCCGTGCAGTTGGCCGCCGAAAAGGGCGTGAGTCCGATCAACGTGGCGCTGGCCTATGTGCTTTCCCAGCCGAATCCGACGTTTGCGCTCTTCGGTCCGCGCACCATAGCCGAAACCCGCACGTCGCTCCCCGGAGCCGGTTTTTCCCTCACCCCGAAGGAAGTGGCTTGGCTCGACCTGGAAATTCCTGACAGAGTCTCGTGATGAGAAAAACGGATCTTCATCGGCACCTGGACGGCAACATCCGTCTGTCCACGATTGTGGACCTTGGACGCAAACACGGCATCCCGCTGCCGTCCTTCGATGAGGAGGAATTGCGGCCGCATGTACAGGTCACCACGCCGACGCCCGGACTGGTGGCGTTTCTCGAAAAATTCCGCTGGTCGGTCGGCGTCCTGGGCGATCTCGAAGCCTGCCGGCGCATTGCTTATGAAAACGTCGAGGATGCGCACCGGGAGGGACTCGGCTATGTCGAACTGCGTTTCAGTCCCTGGTTCATGGCCATGCCGCACGGACTCGACCCGCAGGGCGTGGTGGAGGCGGTCATTCAGGGCGTCGACGAAGGCCGCGCGGCTTTCGGGGTGCGGACGGAGCTGATCGGAATTCTGAGCCGCACCTACGGCGAGGACATTTGCTGGAAGGAACTCGAGGCGTTGCTGGCCCGGCGGGACGATCTGGTGGCCATTGATCTGGCCGGGGACGAGGCGGGGTTTCCGGCACCGCTTTTCAAGAGGCATTTTGCCAGGGTGCGGGATGCCGGACTGCATGTGACCATTCATGCGGGCGAGGCGGCCGGGGCGGAAAGTGTGTGGGACGCCGTACGCCTGCTGGGCGCCGAACGGATCGGTCATGGCATTCGTTCGATTGACGACCCCAAGCTGCTGGACTTCCTGCTCGAGCGACGCATCGGTCTCGAATGCTGCCTGACCAGCAATCTGCAAACCAGCACCGTGCCGGATTATGCGAGCCATCCGCTCAAGCGCTTTCTCGAGATGGGTCTGCTGGCGACGATCAACACGGATGACCCGGGCATCAGCGGCATCGATCTTGATTATGAGCTCCGCCACGCCGCGCCGGCGGCGGGGCTTTCTCCCGAGCTGATTGCGCAGGCCCAGGCCAACGCGGAGAAGATCGCCTTTGGACGCCGGGAGCGGGTGGCCGATCTTGCTCCTCCCGCAGTCGAGACGGTCGACGCCTGACCGGAGGTGTTTAATCCCGGGGCGGGACCGTGGTTTTTTCGAAAATCCGCACCGTCCCCTCGCCGAAGGCCGCCCGTTCGACCCAGCCGGCCTTCGCGTCGAGGAAATCCCGGAGAGGCAGTCCGCTGAGGTCGGAGTATTTGTTTTCCCAAATGACGAGGGCGCCGGGCGGCAGTCCGGCGGCCGTCACGCCGGCGAGGGCGCGCCGGGCTTCGGTTTCCACCCAGTCGCGAACGAAGGCCGCATAGACGTGACGGCAGATCACCGGACGGGCGTTCGGCCGGTGGGCCGCCTGCCAGTCGAGGGCTTCGCGAAGGGCGTGATGGATCGGCTCCGGTGCAAGACCGAGGCGCGGAGATCCTCCGGCCCAGACCTGCATGGACAGCACATGCAGAAGCACCATCCCCTGGAGAACGAGTCCCGTGCCCAGAACGGCGGCCGTTTTGCGCCATCCCCGATCCAGGAGGGTTTCCAGGCCCCAGGCCGCCGCCACGGCAAGGCCCGGCGCCATGGGCATGAGGAAATGATAATAGCCGCCCGAGGCAAACAATCCCTTCCAGAAAATGACACTGTGCAGGGCGAAATAGGCGGGATAAAAAACCAACGGCCAGCAGGCCCGCCGGTTTCGCAGACCGCGCGGGAGGCCGACGGCGGTCAGGACCACGGTGGCGGGTCCCGCCGGGACCAGACTGACCGCGAGGAAATGCCAGAGCGGACCGCTGCCGTAGATTTCGGTCGGTTTCGCGTCGAAATAGATGCGCAAGGGAAGCTCTCCGAGACACCACCACGCCGCGAGATTGTAGGCGGCGAGGGGGAGCGCCGACGCCAGTCCCGCGCCCACCCAGGGAAGCCACCGGCCGTGCCGGAGCAGGTCGACGGTGACGGCCAGGGCCCAGAGACCCAGCAGGGCGATGCCTTCATGACGGATGAGCGGCAGAAGGCCAAAACACAGGCCCGACCACGCCGGACGTCCCGTGGTGAGAAACCAGATTCCTCCCAGCAGCGCGAGCAGGAACGGAGTTTGCGTGAGCACGCCCCACGAAAGCTCGACAAACCACGGCTGGAACCACATTGCCAGCGGCACCAGCCACGCCCGTCGGACGCCGAGGCGCAGCGCAAGCAGGGTGGTGAGCCACACGGCGAGGGCGGCAAAAACCAGCGTCCAGAGGCGCGCCGCGGTCAGTCCGATCGCGGCCGGCACCACATGAAAAAGATTCCGCCCGATGCGGGTCCAGGCGTCGAAGATCAGCGCCGGATTTTCCCACACGCTGCGCGAGCGAAGGTAGTGGGAGAGTTCGTCATCGAGGCTCCAGCCCGTCGACATCAGAAGGTAAAACAGGCACCACAAAAATCCCCCCGCAAAGGCGGCGGAGAAGGCCGGGTGCCGGAAGAGCTCCGCGGAAGCCGCCTTCCGCGTGCGGGGCGGTTCCGGTCCCGCCTCCCTTTCATCAGACCGGGACGGCGGCCGAAACGCCCCGGAGTCCGGGGCCTTATTGGCGGGAAACGGGGTTTCCAAGATCGGTCCGGAACGGTTCCGTGAAGATTTTGACCCGCGCGCCCACGCCCACCGTGTCGTAGAGTTCGATGATGTCGCGCGAACGCATGCGGATGCAGCCGTAGCTGGCGGGCGTGCCGATGGTGCGTTCCTCGGGCGTGCCGTGGATGTAGATGTAGCGGTGGAAGGCGTTGCGGTTTTGCGGTTCGAGTCCCTCCAGCCAGAGGATGCGGGTGACGATGGGATCGCGTCCGGGCGCATCGACCGGGAGGATTTCCCCGGTGGGCTTGCGCGATTTGAAGACCGTGCCGGCGGGCGCGTTGCCGCCGATCTTTTTGCGAATCTTCAGCAGCCCTGTCGGCGTGCTGTTGCTCCCGGGGGCGTCGCCGACCCCGAATTTGGAGGTCGAGACCGGATACTCGGCGATCTTTTGTCCGTCCCGCAGCACGATCATGCGCTGGCTGGCCGTGCTGATGAGAAGACGGTGTTTTGTGTCCTCCGCGCACCCGGCGAGGAGCACCACCAAACCCAGCAACGGAACAAGACCCCTCACGTTCCGGCGGTCTGGCGCGAGGTGAGCAGCGATCCGAAGTGCTGCAGCCAGAAGGCAATCGACTTCGTGGCCACGTAACAAAAACCGCCCAGGAAGATCAGCAGGAACGGCACGGACATCCACTGGCCGGCGGCGACACTCCGCAAGACGCAATAACCGAAATACAGCGCAAAAAGCAGCTCCACGACGGGCAGGAACGACTTGAGGGGCATGTAGCGGACGCGTCGGGCCGGGCGGACGGTGTGCTCGATGCCGTATTTCGGTGTGCGGGCGAATTCGGACGGCTTGTTGAAGAGGGCTTCGAGAACCCCGCGGGCGTTGTTCACCGACATTCCGGTGGCGAGGGCGAGGGTGAGCGGAAAGAGCCAGAGCTCCGCGAGCCAGCCGCGCGGATTCAGGTGCCGCTGCGCCACGATGTAGAAGGTGCAGATGGAAACCGAGGTCGCCAGGAAGATGGGCAGGTCGACCAGCAGCGAGTATTTCGCGCCCTGCGGGCCCGTGAACGAGTGCGGCAGGATGAGCACGCACAGCAGCGCCAGGAGAAGGTAGCCGAAGTTGGCGGTGAGATGGGCGGTGGCCTCCAGCTTGACCAGGAAGGGGAGCCGGGCCCGCCACACGGCGGGAAGAAGCTTCTTGCAGGTCTGGATGGATCCCTTGGTCCAGCGATGCTGCTGGGACTTGAAACCGTTCATGTCGACGGGCAACTCGGCGGGCACCACCACGTCGGGAAGAAAAACGAACCGCCATCCCTTGAGCTGCGCCCGATAGCTGAGATCGAGATCCTCCGTGAGGGTGTCGTGCTGCCAGCCGCCCGCATCAACGATGCACGATTTGCGCCACAGGCCGGCCGTGCCGTTGAAGTTGAAAAAACGGCCGCTGCGGCTGCGCGCCGTCTGCTCGAGCAGGAGGTGACCGTCGAGGAAAACCGCCTGCACCTTGGTCAGCAGCGAGTAGTTGCGGTTGAGGTGCCCCCAGCGCATCTGGACCATGCCGACCTTCGGATCGGTGAAATAATGGATGCACTTCAGCAGGCAGTCGGGCTGGGGGACAAAATCCGCATCCAGAATGAAAATGAACTCGCCCTTCGCGCCGGCCATGCCGGCCTCGAGCGCGCCCGCCTTGAAACCCACGCGGTTCGTGCGGTGCAGGTATTCGATGTCGAACCCGGCCGCCTTGAGCCGTTCCGCCGCGTCCCGCGCAATCTGGGAGGTTTCGTCCGTGGAATCGTCCAGCACCTGGATCTGCAGAAGCTCCTTCGGGTAATCCAGCTTCGCCACGGACTCGATGAGGCGGCGGATGACGTAATACTCGTTGAAGACCGGCAGTTGGACCGTCACCCGCGGCAGCCGGGCAAACCGGTCCTTTGGCAGCATCGGTTTGTTCCGGTTTTTCAGGAACAGGTAGATGATGCAGTAGCGGTGAATGCCATACGCGGAGAGCCCCAGCAGGACTCCCAGATAACAAAAATTCCAAATGACGTGGTGGAAAATCGCCTCAAGCGATTCGCTCATCACAAAGTTTTCCTCCCGATATGAAAATGAGGGGCTATGAACTCACACCCAACCCTCAGGTCAAGAGCAAAAACCGGGCCGCGCCGGCCGTTGGATACAGGCCGGAACAGGGTTTTTGACCGGTGGTCTGCCGGCGCGAAAACGGAACGCGCCGGGGTTATTGTCCCTCCGGGGCCGCCGCATATTCCGCCGGCGGAACATACTCCTCCGTGGTCTTGATCATGGCCTGGCAGACGAAGGCCCCATGACTGAACGGCGCCCCGACGAGCTGGTACCCCTTGGCGAGCAGCTTGTTGACCCGATCCTGAAACGCCACGAAGTCGGCGGAGGTGACGAGGAGAAATTCGGTTTTCATGGAGTCTCATCGTATAACAGCCCTCCCGCCATGACGCGAGGGGCAAGTGGAGGCCGGATCCCATCCCGCGGAGTGACGCGCCGGCCCGCAGGGCGATGAAGGGGCGTCGCCCCGCGGGCGCACGGGAATGTCCAACAGGAAGCGGGGAGGACCGGTTACTGGCAGGCCTCGCATTCGCCGCCATTGCGCATGGCTTCGATCGAGCAGGCCAGTTTTTCCTCGGCGGTGAACTCGCGCTTGGGTTCCTGTCCCATGACGGCGGCGATGCCGCGCAGCTCCTTGCGGATGTTCTTGGTGGCGCCTTCGATCTTCGAGGCGCTGGTGGACCGCAGGTAGTAGGTCGTCTTGAGCCCGACGTGCCAGGCGCGGCGATACATGTGGCTGAGCACCTTGAGGTCGGGTTCCTTGATGAAGAGGTTCAGCGACTGGGACTGGTCGATCCACTTCTGACGGCGCGCGGCCGCGTCGATCAGGAACTGATACGGGATGTCGAACACGGTGAGGTGCTTCTTCTTGATCTCCTCCGGGATGCCCTCGATGGAGTGCAACTCGCCGTCGAAATATTTGACCTGCTCGCGCATCTCGTCGTTCCACAGTCCGAGCTTCTTGAGGTCGCGGACCATTTCGGTGCTGAGAATGGCGAATTTGCCGCCGAGGTTTTCCTTCACGTAGAGGTTCGTGAAGTTGGGTTCGATGCAGGGCGTGGTGCCCGTGATGTTGGAAATGGTGGCGGTGGGGGCGATGGCCAGCACGTTGCTGTTGCGCATGCCCTGCTTCTTGATCTTGTCGCGCACCGGATTCCAGTCCATGCGCCCTCCGCGCGGGACGTCGATCTTGATGCCGCGCTCGCGTTCGAGAATCTCAATGGTGTCCTGCGGAAGCAGTCCGCGATCCCACTTCGATCCGCGGTAGGTCGAATAGACGCCGCGTTCCGCCGCGAGGTCGCTCGAGGCGCTGTAGGCGAAGTAGGCGATGGCCTCCATGAACTCGTCGTTGAATTCGACGGCTTCCTGGCTGGCGAACGAAAGGCCGCGCTTGAAGAGCGCATTCTGCAGGCCCATCACGCCGAGACCGATGGGACGGTGCCGGAGGTTGGAGCGCTTGGCGGCTTCGGTCGGGTAGAAGTTGATGTCGATGACATTGTCGAGCGCGCGCACGGCGACGTTGATCGTCTCGCGCAGCATGTCGAGGTCGAGCTCGCCATTGTCGCGCATGTGGGTGTCGAGGACGATGGAGCCCAGGTTGCAGACGGCGGTTTCGTCCTCGCTCGTGTTCAGCGTGATCTCGGTGCAGAGGTTCGAGCTGTGGATGACGCCGACATGATCCTGCGGCGAGCGGAGGTTGCAGGGATCCTTGAAGGTGATCCACGGATGCCCCGTTTCGAGGAGCATCTTGAGCATCTGCTTCCAGATCTCGATGGCGGGCACCCGGCGGCCGAAGATTTTGCCCTCGTCGGCGAGCTTTTCGTAGTAAAGATAACGGTCCTCGAACTTGCGGCCGTAGAGCTCGTGGAGGTCCGGGGTTTCATTGGCGCGGAAGAGCGTCCAGTGCTGGCGCGCCTCCATGCGCTTCATGAAGAGATCCGGAATCCAGTTCGCGGTGTTGAGATCGTGCGTGCGGCGGCGTTCGTCCCCGGTGTTGCGGCGCAGTTCGAGGAAGTCCTCGATGTCGTTGTGCCACGTCTCGAGGTAGGCGCAGCCGGAGCCGCGGCGCTTGCCGCCCTGGTTGACGGCGACGAGCTGGTCGTTGTGGAGCTTGAGAAAGGGGATCACGCCCTGGCTTTCGCCGTTGGTTCCCTTGATGTAGCTGCCCGTGCCGCGGACGGCGGTCCAGGAACCGCCCAGCCCGCCGGCCCACTTGGAGAGGTAGGCGTTTTCCGCGATGCCGCGCTGCATGATGGATTCGATCGAGTCGTCGACCTTGTAGAGGTAGCAGCTGGAAAGCTGGCTGTGCAGCGTGCCGGAGTTGAAGAGGGTGGGCGTGCTCGAGCAGAAGCGGCGGCCCTTGTAGAGATTGTAGAGGCGGATGACCCAGTCCTCGCGATCCTTGGGTTCCTCGATGAAGAGGCCCATGGAAACGCGCATCCAGAAAAATTGCGGCGTCTCGATGCGGCGGGCCTTTTTGCCCGTCTTGTCCACGATGAGATAGCGGTCGTACAGCGTCTGGATGCCGAGGTAGTCAAAGTCGAGGTCCGCGGACGGATCCAGCGCCTCGGCGAGGCGGTCGAGCTGGTAGCCGAGGAGCTTGGGCGAGAGGCGTTCGATGGAGACGCCATGACGCAGGTAGCTCTTGAAGGCCTTCTGGTGGGCCGACTTGAGTCCCTCGATGCCGTCGCGAAGGATGTTCCAGTCGAGGACCTCCTCGTAGATGTAGGACAGCAGGATGCGTCCGGCAAACTTCGCGAAATCCGCGTCGCGCTCGATGAGGGCCTTGGCATTGAGGACGATGGTGTCGCGCAGTCCGTCCTCGGTGGTTTCCGTGCCGATGGACCGGCGGAGCTCCCGCTCGATGTGGTCCGCGTCGAGGTTGAGGTCGAGGCCGATCATGGCGAACTGGATGCGGCGCTTGAGGTCGGAGCCGTCCCAGAAATCGCTTTGTCCGTTGGCCTTTCGGACCACGACGAGGGAGTCCTGCTGCGGTTCCTCCGAGGCCCGCGCGCTTTCCTCGCGCTGCTGCGCGCGATGAGCCCGATAGAGGATGTAGCTGGCGGCCACCTTGTAATAGCCCTGCCGCATGAGCTCCTCCTGGACCATGTCCTGCACGTCCTCGATGTGCACAAAGGCCTGGTCGCCGTGACGGACCCGGTCGGTGATGGCCTGGGCAATGCGGGCGGCCGGCTCGGGATCCTCCTTCTCGGAAAGGAAGGCGCGGCGGACGGCGAGCTCGATTTTGTCCTGAATCCAGGGAACGACCGAACCGTTGCGGCGGATGAGGCGGACGGTCAGCGGCGTGGCCGACTCGCGGGACTCGCTGACATTGAGGCCGCCGCGGGCCGAACGGCTGAAAACGAGGCTCTTGGCCACGTCGTGGGCGTCGTTTTCAATCAGCGCCTTTTCGATGAGGAGCGAAAGGTCGTTTTCCGAGAGCCGGAGCGTGCGGCCGTCGGCCACCTGTTCGGCGAGCTTTTCCGCCACGGAATGGGCGACGTTCGCCACGAGGCCGCGGTTTTCCTCCGTGAAAATCTCCTGCTCGTCGCGGGAGAGCAGCAGGTCGGTGAGCGCGTTGCCGATTTCATCGGCCACGTCGGCCAGGTTGAAGACGTGTTCCTCCGATCCCCGGGTGATCTTGATTTCGGGGCGTTCCTCGGCGGGCAGGACTTCGCGCCACTTGTAGTCCGGCTTGAGGCTGCGCGGAGTGGTGACGACACGCTTCAGCAGGAGGTCTTCTTGCAGGGTGAGTTTACGAATCATGGCGGGCGGCGGGAGTTTTAAGGTTGGGGGTTCAAGGGGGAGTCGGGCCGGTTCGTCTTAAAACTCCGGTCAGAGTTCGTCGTCGGAGGCTTCCTTGATGGCGGCGGCGCGACGGTAATCGGTGACGCGGCTCTCGAAGAAATTGGATTCCTTGCGGAGGTCCATCATTTCGGCCAGCCAGGGCAGGGGGTTGGTGATGGGACCGTTGAGCGGGGGCAGGCCCACGCCCTCGAGGCGGCGGTCCCCGATGTAATCGATGTAGGTGAGGAATTCGTCCTTGGTGAGGCCGACCGCGGCCACGGGCAGGCAGTCGGCGATGAATTCCTTCTCCAGTTTGACCGCCTCCCGCATGGTCTGGCGCAGATCCTCGCGGAACTCGTCGGTCCAGATCTCCGGATTCTCGTCGATGAGGTCCATGAGCAGATTGCGGAAGACCTCGATGTGATTGCTCTCGTCCCGCAGGGTGTAGCTGAACATCTGGCCGATGCCCGGGAACTTGGCCTGACGGTAGAGCGCCAGCACCATGCCGAAGAGGCCGTAGAACTGCGTTCCCTCCATGCACTGGCCGAAAAGGAAGATGTTCTTGGCGAGGGCCTGCTTGTTTTCGAGGGTGGTCAGATCCAGGTCGCGGCGCAGGGCGCGGCTGTTGCTCACCACAAAGTCGGTCTTTTTCTTGATCGTCGCGATGTCCTCAAACATCGCCTCGCACTCGTGCGGATTGATGCCGAGCGAGCTGATCATGTAGACGAGGCTGTCCGCGTGAATGTTTTCCTCATGCGCGTGGCGGCCGAGCACCAGCTTGAGCTCGGGTGCGGTGACCAGTTCCCGCACGACGTGCTGGATGTTGTCGCCCACGATGCCCTCGGCGGCGGAGAAATAACCGATGGCCATCTTGATGATCCAGCGGTCGGTCTCGGAGATGCGGCCCGACACGTCGCGCCAGTGCTCGATGTCGCGCTGCATCTGGATGTCCTCCGGCTCCCAGTGGTTCGCCTTCATGGTCTTGTAGAGGTCGTAGGCCCACTGGTATTTGAGCGGCAGGATGTTGAAGAACATCGTGTTGCGGCCATTGATCACGCGTTTGGCCGCGAAGGCGGCTTCCGCTTTGTCGCGGTCAAGGACGAAGGTGCGATCTCCAAGCGTAATCGTCGTAATGGCCATGGCAGAATGAAAGTTGGTGGTTGGTGTGTGGGCTGGCGGAGGGCGCCGCGGGAGTTCTTTTTCCCAGCTCGAGGCCCGATGTCCAGCGGTGAGGGATAACCTGCAAAAGTTTGGGCGGGTCGTCAATGAAAACCATATATGCAGTATGATTTTCTGAAGGAACCACCATATATTGTGGTCATGCAACCAAATGAGGACATGTCGCCGCTCTCGCGGCGCCCGGGAAATGCCCCGGGAAACAGCCTGCCATGCGGGCCACAACATCTGGTGGTTCCGCAGCCGTTTGCGGGCGATGGGAACCCCTCCATGAGGCTGGAGTGACACACCCGCCAATTGGGGGGAGGTCGCCGTTTCCCCGGGCCGGAAAGGCGTTATCCGCTCCGGCTTGAGAGGAGTGACCCGACCGGTGGCGGGTTCGGTTCCCATCCGGGGAAGAAATGTTGCATGGCCGGCAGGCCGCGGTCTGCCGCGGGGCGGGCGGCGGGTCGCGAAAGGCGCTGTCACGGTACGCGTCCGACGTTTCGGGAAACGGAACTTTCTGCAGAGCAACAGGTAAGAAACTTTCCGGGCTCGGGGAAACAGGAGAATTTTTTTGAAAAAAAGCGCGCGAAATTGTTGCGCGTTGCGTAAAATTGGCAAAAGTTCTGCCGATTCCATGTCTAGCCGACGTTCCAATCATACGGGCTCCTACGAAGGGGTGCGGAGCACGATCATTCGTACCCGCTGTCAGATTTTCGGCATGCTTGTCGTGGGTGGCTCCATCATTGCGTTGTTTATTTATCTTTCGCTGACGAAATAGCGGGTCATTTGCGGTTTCCTCCGCCCCGGTTTACGGTGGGACGTACACGTCCCCCCATGAGCCGCAGTCATCGTCATCACCGTTCCGGTCACCATGCCGGCCTTCATCGCGACAAGCTGGTGCGTCGCTGGCAGATTCTGGCCATGCTGGGGGTGGGGATTCCCGTGATTGTGCTGCTGATTTGTCTCTCGCTGGCCCGATAGGATCCGGGTTCAGACGGTCTCGATCTGTGCCCGGAACAATGCGGAGTAGGTGCCCTGACGTTCCAGGAGTTCCTCGTGGGTGCCGGTTTCCACGATCTTTCCGGATTGCAGCACGGCAATGCTGTCGGCCTTGCTGGCACCGAGGATGCGGTGGGTGATGACCAGAGCGGATCGGGACGGGTCGGCGTCAATCCATTGCCGCAGGTTGTCGAGGATTGCGGCTTCCGTTTTCAGATCGAGTCCGGCCGTGGCCTCGTCGAGGATCAAAACGGGGGCATTCTTCAAAAACGCACGCGCCAGGGCGAGGCGCTGACGTTGTCCGCCGGAAAATCGCTGTCCGGCCTCCTGTGCCGGGGTGTCATATCCCTTCGGCAGCGAGACAATGAAGTCATGGATGCCCGCCAGCCGCGCCGCGGATTCGATGTCCTCTGCGGACGCCGCGGGCCGGGCGAGCAGAAGGTTTTCGCGCAGCGTGGTGTTGAAGAGATGACCCCGCTGGGGCGCGACGGCAAAGACCTCCCGCATCGCCTCGCGCGCCAGGAAGCGGGCGTCCGTGGGGCCGATCCGGATGGTGCCTTGCTGCGGAGTCCAGAATCCGAGCAGCAGGGAAACGAGCGTGGATTTTCCGGCGCCGCTTTCGCCGACGACGGCGGTGATTTTTCCGGGAGGCAGTGAAAGGCTGACTCCGCGCAGGACGGGTTCGGTTTCTCCGGGGTAGCTGAAGACGACGTTTTGCAGTTCCACGCCGGTCGGCCCGGCCGCGGGGAGACCTTCGGTTCCTCCGTCCGGCGGTTCCGGTTTGTCGAGGATCTCGAAAATCCGGCCCGCGCTTCCGAGGGCTCGGTCGAGGTCGGGAATCAGATTGCTGATTCCCAGCAGCGGCAGAAAGATGCACAGCGCGAGAGCCATGGCGGGAGGAAAGGTCCACCCGCTCATTTCGCCGCCCTGCACGGCCATCGTGCCGGCCAGCAGGGCGGCGGCGATTCCCGCGCCGATGAAGAAATCGGACAATCCGCTCTGCCAGGCGCCCGCCGCGGCCAACCGTCCCTGCGCGCCCGCCAGCTGCCGGTTGAGCGCGACAATTTCGTCCTCCTGATGGTGTTCCCAGTTGAAGACAAGAATTTCCCGGACCCCCTGGATGGAATCGGTGAAACCCGCCGTCAGCGCGGCGGTGTGCTGACGTGTGTCGCGCGCGGCCGGACGTGTGAACTGCTGGGTGAGGAGGGGAATGACCGCTCCCACCACGAGAACAAAAGGCAGCACGGTCAGCGCCATCCGGGCATTGCAAAACCAGAGGAGAACGAGAATTGCCGCCGGCAAAAGAACCGCCACCGCCACCGGCGCGATGGTGTGCGCATAAAAGACCTCGATCCGCTCGATGTCCGAAACCGCCCGCGCGACAAAATCCCCACTGCGTTGTCCCGCCAGACCCGACGGCGCCAAGGCCTCGAGTTTTTCATACAGCCGGTGACGCAGCGTATGAAGCAGCCGGAAGGCCACGTAATGACCCGAGAGTTGCTCCAGGTAGCGAAAGAGTCCCTTCAGCATGCCCAGTCCGGTCAACAGCAGGGCGAGGGGAATCCAAAGCGACAGATCTCCCGTCTGCACGATGCGGGTCAGGCCCCATACGCTCACCACGATGAGGGCGATGCCGAGGGCTTGGTTGATCAGGCGGCAGAGGGTGGACAGGACCAGTACGCCCCGGAAGGGACGGAGAACATGCAGCAGGCGGCGGAATACCACGGAGGAGCTCATGAAATCAGGTGGCAACTGGGGTTTCCTTCGGACGAAAACCGCCCTCCCGGAGAACGACCAGGCGGTCGGCATTTCGGATGGTGTGAAGGCGGTGGGTGATGTGCAGGACGGTTTTGCCCCGGCTCAGACGGTCCAGCTCCGCCAGCACCGTCTCCTCGGTGCGGGAGTCGAGATGCGAGGTGGGTTCGTCCAGGATGAGAATCGGGGCGTCCTTCAGGATGGCGCGCGCAATGGCCAGCCGTTGTGCCTGACCGCCGCTGAGGCGGGCGCCGCGTTCGCCAAGGGGCGTGTCGTATCCGCGGGGAAGCGACACGATGAAATCCTGCAGGCCGGCCGCGCGGGCGGCGGTTTCCATTTCCTCCAATGTCGCCCGCGGCCGGGCAATCCGGAGGTTGTCGGCAATCGTGCCGTGAAAAAGCCAGGTGTCCTGCGCGACCACCGCCATCTGGGAGCGCAGCCAGGACAGCGGATATTCGGTGAGCGGACGTCCATCGAGCAAAATGCGTCCCCGCTGCGGATCGGCAAAACGCAACAGCAGATGAACGAGGGAACTCTTGCCGGCCCCGCTGGCTCCGGTGAGGGCGACGGTTTTCCCCGATCCGATCGTGAAATGGACATCGTCCAGCACCACCCCGTCCCGGTCGTAGGCGAAGGTGACATGTTCAAAGCGAATCGACGGCGGCCGGGCGGGGGAGGACGTCAGAAGTCCGGGCATGGTGTTTCCCGGATTCACGGCGGGTTTCCGTCCGAGATACTCCCGGATGGCCTTGATCATGGTCCGCCCCGCCGCTCCGGCGAAGAAAAACGCGCCCAGCAGGTTCAACTGACGGATCACCTCAACGCTCAGGAGAATCACCGCCACGCCCTCCCCGAGGGACAGCGCCCCGGCCTTCCAGCGCAGCGCCGCCATCACGAAGGCCACGGTGGTCACCCCCAGGGCAAATCCCCAGTCCATGAGAAAAATCGCCAGCTGATTCACCGCCAGCAGTCGCATGGTTTCCCGACGCAGCATTTCCCCGATCCGGAAAATTTCCTGCCCCTGGGCCCGGCCGCGGTTGAACATTTTCAGCACCGGCAGCCCTTGGACACTGTCCAGGAACTGGGCGCTCAGCTGACCGGCCCGGGCGTAATACCGGGAGGAAACCTGCCGGAAACGCTTTTGCAACATGCCCATCAGGAGGGGCGCAAGCGGAGCCGCCACCAGGAGAACCAGCCCGGTCATCCAGTCCATCGCCGCCACCACGGCGCAGATGAGCAGGGGCGTGGCCAGTCCGACGATCATCTGCGGACGAAACAATCCGTAATACACATCCAGCGCCTCCACGCCTTCCACCGCCTGGAAAACCAGCCGCCCCGTGCCCTCCTCGCCGCGCTGGGGGCCCAGACGGATCATCTGCCGCAACAGCCCAACCCGGGTGGCCTCCTTGGCCTCCGCCGCCACGTGATGCCCCGCCACCCGGGCCGCTCCGGTCAGACCCGCGCGCACCCCCACCAGCACCAAAAACCCCCCCAGCCAAGGCAAAACGGATTCCGAACCGGCCGACACCCGGTCCACCACGGCTCCGATCACCACCATCTGCCCGATCGTGCAAAGCAAGCCGGCCAACTGGAGGCCGGCCACCTTCCACACTCCCTTCGCCGCGTGGGGGCTTCCCGGCAATTCAGGAAGGGAGTTTGTGTCTTTCATAAGAAAAACTTATAACAGACTCCGCAATGTGCCGCGCTCCCCGGCTTGCGATGGATTGACGGTGAATTGCGGTTTTTGGGAGGAATTGGGCCGTTTTCCCGGAAGGAACGGGGGGCGAGGGGAAGGCCGCCGCCCTCCAAATTCAGGGCAAAAAGCCCATTTTGCGACGCGTGGTGGTTTGCGGAGGGGGGCAAATCCGGAGCAAAATAGCGCAAATCTTTCGCAATCGGGCGTTAGCTGGGTTTTGCCGTTTGTGGTTATTCTCCTGCCCATATGAAATTCAGAACTCTGGCCGTACTCGCGCTTTCTGTTTGTGCTGTTTCCGGCGTTTCCCGCGCCACCCCCATTGGGATTCCCGACCCGAATTTTGGCACTTTTTGGGATACGTTCTCCGGGATCGCCTTCGAAGACGCGACTGGCACGGGTACCAATCCGTTCATGAATGTCACGCTGAGCGCGGCGAACGGAGGCGGCATAATTACCGGCAGTGGCGATCGTTATTACAGCGGCGTGGGCCCGAATACGGCTGCGGTCGATTTTTCCATTAATGGAACGGCGCTGATCGCCCTGGATTCGATCACGGTATACCTCAAATATACCAATCCTGCGGAGATGACGGGGGTCTGGGCTGACTACTTCACGGTGACTCTCAATGGAGTGTCTACGACCCAGGTGGAATTGGGGGGGACGGGAGAATTTGTTTCCGATCAGGAGATGGGCGTGGTTCGTCTCACTTGGACCGGACTAAACATCGGGGCCGGGGAGACGTTTGAAATTTCGATTACCCGTCCGGCATCAGGTTTGGGAGAGCCCGGGCATGTCTCGATTGACGGCATTCAGGTTGTTCCCGAGCCCGCGACTCTCGGCTTGGTTTCCCTCGGGCTGGGTTTCCTTGCCATGCGACGCCGTCGGTAATTTTCCATTGAATTCGGAGCTTTTTTTGTGAAACGTCAAGGCACATTATTGAATATGAGAGTCAGTCTCAAAAAGCTTTTCGCCGTAGTTTTCCTGTCCGCATCCTTGAGCGCGTCGGCTCAGACGCAGGTGGAGACTTGGACTTATTCGGGAGGCGGGTTGGATCCTGCGACGTACGGGGGGGATTATCTGCCGACGCAATTGTTCGCTGATGGCTTTACGGGGGGTATCATCGACCTCACCGGATTTACCAGCGGAGGTCTGGGTTCCGTTAACGTCGGTGCTTACGAGGGACTTTACACTTTTACCTCCACCTCTCCCGTGATGACCTTGTCGGCCACCAACCTTCTGGCTGGTGTGGACCAAATTACGTTTTCCTTCATCGTGGGAGGCGGATTTCCTGCGTTTGTGTATGAGCAATCCTCGTTGACTCTCAATTGGAACGCAGAAAACGGGGCGTTGGTCAGCAGCACATTTGGTTCCCAAAGCGNGGGAATGGTTTATGTTCCAGNTCTTGGAGCCNANTTGGAGATGATCGCATACACTTGGACTTGGACGAATCTTCAGTCNTTCGGCCCATCGACTGAATTCTCCATTTCCTGGGATACGGGAGGAAGTCAGCATGTCTTTTTTCAGGAGTTCAGCCTGACGCAGACCGTGCCGGAACCGTCCATCGTCGGTCTCATTGCTCTGGGAGGAACTGTCGTTCTCATGCAGAGACGGCGGCGCGTTTCAGCTGCGAGTTAAAGAATGCAGGTTATTTCAAGGTTTCTCAGTCGAAATCACGGTATCCTGTCGTCCCGCCGGGGGTTTACCTTGATTGAACTGCTGGCGGTTTTGGGTACCACGGGAGTCCTTGCGGTTCTTTGTGTCGGAGCGGCGCAAAAGGCGATGAGTTCGGCGCAAAAGACTCGTGAGGTCAACGCGGCGCGTGCGCTCGTGTCGGCCCTACAGCTTTCAGCCCAGGAAAACGATGGCATATATCTGCCCGGCATGGATTACCGTGCTGGGACAAGCGCCTACCCGGTTCCCAAGCCAAACGGCGGATTCGTGAGCGGTCATACCGCCCAGAGATATCCGTATCGCATAGCCCCTTATCTCGGTGACCGCTTCGAGGGAACGATTTATGTCAACAGGAACAAAAAGGAGATCCTGAAAGCTGCTGGTGGAAGTAGCGTGATGTACGACTACGTTACATCCGCATATCCGGCCTTGGGCATGAATATCTATGGGGTCGGCGGGGTTGTGCGTTCGGATGGTTCGATTCTCAACGATGCCGATTGCATTTCGCGCGTCGCAAATATGCGGGGATCTATTCTTGCCTTTGCGTCTGCCGGAAGTGGAACCGGGAAAAATCGAATACACGGTTTCAGTTACGTGTCCCCACCGACTCGGGAGAACTCCTCCCCGATTTGCGAAAAATGGGCCAGTGCCAGCTCGTGGAGTGAAAATTCCGATCCGATGAGCTATGGATATGTGGATTTCCGGTACGACAAAAAGGCGGTCTGCGCCTTTTTGGACGGAAGTGTCCGGATGTGTGATGTCGACGAACTGAAGGACATGCGCCTCTGGACCCGTTCGGCTCTTGAGGCGGACGATCCGAACTACGAAATGGCCCCCTGATTCGAGAAACCCCGGAAGGCCAGCGATCCCCGCGATAACCGCTTGCAAGGCGGTGAGGAAAAATTGCAAGAGAGAGGGATCCCGTTTTCCCTGAAATCCACTTACCGACAGGTCACATGCTATGAAAACCGAAGAACAATCCCTCAAGGCGCGCTGGCAGGCGCTGCTCGCCGAACAACCGAAACTCCGCATTCGCGATGCAGCCGCCAAACTGGGCGTGAGCGAGGCGGAACTGCTGGCCACCGACTGCGGCGGCCGGGTGACCCGGCTTGCCGGGGACTGGACCCAGTTTGTGAAGGACCTGCCCATGCTCGGGCGGGTGATGTGTCTGACCCGCAACGAACACGCCGTGCATGAACGCTACGGGGAATTCCGCCAGATCGATTTCTTCCATGGCATGGGCCAGGTGGTCGGTCCCGACATCGACCTCCGCCTTTTCATGAACCACTGGGTGCATGGGTTTGCCGTCACCGACATCACCCCGGAGGGTGAGCGTCAGAGCTTCCAGATCTTCGACGCCTCGGGCGAGGCCGTGCACAAGATCTATCTCCAGAAGGAAAGCAATTACGGCGCCTACGGAGTCATCCTGAACAAATACCGTTCGGAGGATCAGAGTCCGACCGTGGCCGTGCAGCCGGTGCCGCCGCCCCGTCCGGAAATTCCGGACGCCGAAATCGACGTGGCCGGATTCCAGCAGGCCTGGCTGGACATGAAGGACACGCACGCCTTTTTTGTCATCATGAGCAAGTTCCGCGTGGGCCGCGAGCAGGCCCTGCGTCTGGCTCCGGAAGGTTACGCCCGGAAGGTGTCCGTGAAGTCCACCCGCAAGATGCTGGAGACCGCCTCGGCCACCGACACGCCGATCATGGTCTTCATCGGCAACCGTGGCTGCCTGCAGATCCACACGGGTCCGGTGAAAAACATCAAGATGTTCGGCGAGGAATGGCTGAACGTGCTCGACGACGAGTTCAACATGCACCTCCGCGACACGGCGGTGGCCAGCGCNTGGGTGGTGAAGAAGCCCACGGTTGACGGCATCGTCACCTCGCTCGANCTCTTCGACGACAAGGGTAACAATCTCGTGTTGTTCTTCGGCAGGCGCAAGCCCGGCCAGCCCGAGGACGAAGCCTGGCGGAAGATTGTCGCCGAACTGAACTGATTTGACGACCCGCGAAACTCACGAGATCGGCGAAGGTTTTTGAATTTTCGTCCGGTTTCGCGACGTTTCGCGGGTCCCTTTTTTATGAAGTCTTTTTATTCGCTCCTTTTTGCGGCTGCCCTGGCCCTTCCCGTCCAGGCCGCCGAACGCATCGTCAGCACCGCCGGCGCCGTCACCGAAACCATCTTCGCGCTGGGCGGCCAGGACGAGGTGGTCGCGGTGGATGTTTCCAGCGTGTATCCGGAGGCCGCCACGAAGCTGCCCAAGGTGGGTTATGCCCGCCAGCTTTCGGCCGAGGGGATTCTTTCCATGAATCCCACGCAGGTTTATGTCACCGAGGACGCCGGCCCGCCGGAGGTCATCGACCAGATCGAAAAAGCCGGCGTGAAGGTGGTGCGTCTGAGCAACCAGCACACTCCCGAAGCGGCCGTCGAGCGCATCCTCCGGATTGGGGAGGCGTTGGGTCGCAAGGCGGAGGCGGAAAAACTCGCGGAAACGGTCAGGGCCGAACTCGCCGAGGCCGCCGCGCTGGTCGCCGCCACCCCGGGCAAGCCGTCCGTGTTGTTCATCTATGCGCGGGGCGGGGGCACGATGAATGTTTCCGGAACGGGCACTTCGGCCGACGCCATCATTGAACTGGCCGGCGGGAAGAATGCGGTGACCGGATACGAAAATTACAAGCCGCTCACCGCCGAAGGCGCCGTGGCGGCCGCGCCGGATGTGATTTTGGTGACCACGCGCGGACTCGAGGCTTCGGGCGGTGTGGAAGGCCTGCTCAAGCAGCCGGGGCTGGCGCTGACGCCGGCCGGCAAGGCGGGGCGGGTGGTGGCCTTGGACGATCTGTTTCTGTTGGGCTTCGGTCCGCGTCTGGGTCAGGCCGTGAAGGAGCTGTGTGTGCAGTTGCACGCCGCTCCCCAATCCGCACAGCGGTGAGCACGTCCCGCCGCCGACGCGGAATGATCATGGCCGGGCTCGGGCTCGGCCTGGTTGCGACGGTGGTGGCTTCACTGTGCATTGGCGCCGTCAAGATTCCGCTCGGTGACGTGGTGGCGGCCCTGGTGGGCGACGGTCTGGCGGCGAAGCTGGGCCTGCCCGACAATGCGGCCTATGACAAGGTGTTCTGGCAATTGCGCATGCCGCGCATCCTGCTGGGCTTCCTCGTGGGAGGCGCCCTCTCGGTGGCCGGTGTGCTCATGCAGGGCATGTTTCGCAACCCCCTGGCCGACCCGGCGCTGATCGGCGCTTCCAGCGGCGGCGCGCTGGGCGCGGTGTTTGTCATCGTCCTCGCCAACCGCATCTTTCCCGACATTCCCCAATTGAGCGACCTGCGCCTGCTGCCGCTGGCCGCGTTTGCCGGCGCACTCCTGGTCACCGGCATCGTCCAGCGGCTCTCCAATGTGGGCGGCTACACCGCGGTGGCCACACTGCTGCTGGTGGGCGTCGCCATCAATGCGCTGGCCAATTCGGTGATCGGACTGGCGACCTTTCTTTCCACCGACGCGCAGTTGCGGGCGCTGTCCTTCTGGACGCTGGGCAGTCTGGGCGGTGCGGACTGGCGGGTGGTGTCGCTGTGTGCGCCGTTTTGCCTGGCTCTGATCGTGCTTGCGCCGATTTGGGGCGGGGCGCTGAACGCCATTGCGCTGGGTGAGGCGGAGGCGGGCCACCTCGGGTTTTCCGTGGAAAAGGTGAAGATGATCCTCATTGTGCTCACCGCCGCCGGGGTGGGGGCCTCGGTGGCCTTCACCGGCATCATACTTTTTGTCGGCCTGGTGGTGCCGCATCTGATGCGAACCATGATCGGACCGGACCATCGCTGGCTCATTCCGGGGGCGGCCCTGCTGGGGGCCATTGTGCTGATCGGATCCGACACGCTGGCGCGGACCCTTTTTGCGCCGGCGGAAATTCCCATCGGCGTGATCACGGCCGGATTTGGCACGCCGTTTTTCCTTTTCATGCTGCTGCGTCAGCGGCGCCGGGCACTTTGGGGTTGATATGCTGACGGCGCGTTCCCTGACTTTTTCCGTGGCCGGCAAGACGCTGGTTGATTCCGTAAATCTCGAGGTGCGGGCGGGGGAAATGGTCGCGCTGCTGGGCCCCAACGGCGCCGGCAAATCGACCCTCCTGAAAATGCTCTGCGGTCAGTCGCGTCCGACCTCCGGCTCCGTGCTTTTTGAGAACCGGGAGCTCGGCCAGTGGCCGCCCCGTGAACTGGCGCGCCGGCGCGCCGTGCTGCCGCAGAGTTCGGCGGTGCCCTTCGAGTTCACCGCGCTGGAAATTGTGTTGCTCGGACGTTCCCCGCACGGGGACGCGTCGGCATGCGGGGACATGGCCCGCCGCGCGATGGAAAAAACCGAATCGCTGCACCTTGCCGACCGCACCGTGACGACGCTCTCGGGCGGTGAAATGCAGCGGGTGCAGCTTGCCCGCGTGCTGGTGCAGATCGGTTTGGACGGCGGCGCGCCGCGCTGCCTGATGCTTGACGAGCCCATTTCCAACCTTGATCCCGCCCACCAGCATTCCGCGCTCCAGATCGCGCGCGAACTGGCCGGGGACGGCGCGGCGGTGCTGGTGGTCCTGCACGATCTCAATCTGGCCGCCCAGTACGCCACCCGGCTGGTCCTGATGAAAGCGGGCCGCATCGTGACGGACGGGACGCCTGCTGAGGTGTTGACCGAGGAGCGGATCGGCGAGGTGTTCGGGGTGAGGGCCACGGTGGTGCGCAATCCGCGCTGCGATGCGCCGGCGGTGTTTGTCGGGCTGTAGGGAATCGGATTGACCCGCACCCATTCTTCGCCCTCAATGCAGCCACTTATGAAGCCTGCAATTGTCCTGCTTTGCGTGTTGGGGGTCTTGTCGTTCGGCGGCTGCACTTCGACGCCCAAACGACCCGCCACGGTGGAGGAGCTGTTCAAGCGCGCCGACCGGAACGGCGACGGTCGCGTGTCCCGCAAGGAATTCGAGGACTTCATGATTGAAAACATGTTCGCCACCTTCGACCGCAATGGCGACGGCTTCATCACGGAGAAGGAATTCGTCGCCGATGGCGGCACGGTCGAAACCTTTCGCGCCATCAATGTGAGCGGCACCGGCAAGGTCACCCTCGAGGAAGCCAAGGCCAGCAAGCTGATCCGCGACCGGGTGGACCTGCCCTTCCGGGAGGCCGACGTGAACGGCAACGGGTACATCACTTGGGAGGAATTCCAGGCCGCCCGCGCCAAGGCCCGCGCTTACGTGCGCTGATCCGACTGATCGGCCCCTTCTACCGCTGAAACACACACCGGCCCGCGGTCATCGCCATTTTCAGCAGCAGCGGGCGTGGCAGTTGATACAGGGCGCGGTGCGGAAAGGCGTGTACGGCAAAATCGCGGCGCCGGTCGCCGAGCAACCCGGCGGCGCGTTCCTCGACCTGGTGCGCCTCCGCGTCGTCGCTCACGAGCAGGACGAGATGAAACGGCTGGGGCAATTCGCACTCCGGCGCCTGGCAGGCGGCAAAATACCAGATGTCCTCCACCGGAAGCTCGGCGGCCAGAAGGGCGATGGGGGCGGCGAGGTGGGGAGCGCTTTTCATGACGGGAACGGCTTCCACCGGCCCGCAGGGCTGGTGCAGTCCGGTTTGATCAGGATACCCCGGATCGGTCCGCCGGACAAGGAGGAGGTTGCGGCGCCGCTTGCAGAGTGGGAAGTTGTTTGCTAAAGGCAGCTTGCCTATGCCGACCTACGAATACGAATGTGCCAAATGCGGAAAGACGTTTGACGTCTTCCAGTCCATGAAGGACGAGCCGCTGAAAACCTGCCCCGACAAGAAATGCAAGGGCAAGGTCAAGCGTCTGCTGGGTACCGGGGCCGGACTCATTTTCAAGGGCAGCGGGTTCTACATCACCGATTACCGCAGCGAGAGTTACAAACAGGCGGCCAAGAAGGATTCCTCCTCCTCCTCCTC